>FUIF01017989.1_pt1 | contig 41756 bp, 70 predicted proteins | sample 1003461 | NCBI WGS metagenome assembly FUIF01 (sample SAMEA80401918, study PRJEB19352) | marine metagenome
AGTCGTGGGAGAGGATATTTGGCAGCAAGACTAAACCCGCGCCATCAAGACATGGTGAGGGAAAAAATAAGAGCCAGTCAGCTAATAAATAGGCTTACCGATCATATAGATGGAAAGGTTGAGCTTTCGGCTACCCAGATAAAGGGTATTGAGATTCTATTACGTAAGGCATTGCCTGACCTTAAGGCTACTGACATCACGGCTACCGTGGATGCCATGGTCAACGGTGAGGTATCGGTGAACTTCCTTGGTAGCGACCGCACAGAAGATTGAGGCATGGTGGCCGGACAAGCTACAGCCCTTGTTCAAGCCCTCCAGGTACAAGGTCTTATATGGCGGTAGGGGCGGGGCCAAGAGTTGGGGCGTAGCACGCGCTCTATTAACCGAGGGCTACGGCAAGCCCATGCGTACCCTGTGCACCCGAGAGACACAAAGCTCGATCAACGATTCAGTCCATCAACTGTTAAGCGATCAAGTCAGTGCGTTAGAGCTGGAGCATCACTACACCGTCAAAGAAACGGAGATCGAGGGGCGCAACGGGACGCTGTTCAAGTTCGCTGGTTTGAGACAGCAGGACGTCACCAAGATCAAGAGTTTTGAGGGCTTTGACAGGTGTTGGGTAGAGGAAGCACAGGCTGTTAGTGATAAGTCATGGGGCATCCTGATACCGACGATACGTAAGCCAGGATCAGAGATATGGGTGACGTTCAACCCTGACCTGGACACTGACCCTACATATGAGCGGTTCATTGTTAACACGCCACCTGAGTGCGTGCTGATCAACATTAACTGGCGGGATAACCCGTGGTTTCCTGATGTACTGGACGAGGAGCGCAGGCATCTACAGAAGGTAGACCCTGTCGCTTACGAGAACGTCTGGGAAGGCAAGTGCAAGGCGGCAGTTGATGGCGCGATCTACCACAACGAGATTACTGAGGCTATCGAGTCCAAGAGGGTCAGGCCCGTACCTTATGACCCCATGCTTAAAGTACACACGGTTTGGGACTTGGGGTGGAACGATCAGACCTCGATCATTTTCGTACAACGGCAAGGCAGTGAACTACGCATCATCGACTACCTTGAGGATTCCCATCTCACGTATGACCAGTGGGTTGCACGCCTGACCGAGAAGCAATACCGATACGGGACGGACTTCTTACCGCATGACGCCAAAGCGGTGAAGCAGGAGACTGGTATCTCTCCTCAGCAGATTATCTCCAGGCTGGGCAGGGACACGGACATCGTCAAGAACATGCCGATAGAGAACGGCATCAAGGCAGCACGGCAGATGTTCAGGCAGTGCTACTTCGATGAGGTCAAGACCAAGCGGTTGCTTGATTGCCTGAAGCGATACAAGCGCAACATACCCACGACGACCAACGAACCGGCCAAGCCCGTGCATGACGAGTATTCCCATGCAGCGGACGCCTTCCGGTACATGGCGCTAGCAGCGGGCAACATGTCGAATGATGACACCTTCGATACCCCGCTGAACTACAACAACCAAGGAATAGTATGAGTTTCGGACCAGTGAACGGCGGCAGCATAGCGCCGATGAGTCCGCAGGTGATGCGGCCACAGATGCAGCAACCCATATCGGGTGGCTTTGCCCCCAACCTCCAGCAGACACCTGAGCAAGTCATGGCACAGCGAGCCGCTGAGAACGCCAGGAGGCAACAGGCGGGCATTCCCTTGCTGGGTGCTACCCCTCCGGGTGGGCAGGTCGTACCGGGCATGTCAGTGAGCATGGCGGGCGCTCAAGGGCTATCACAACCAAGCGGCCTGTTAGGTCGAGGAGGATGCCGATGAGCATCGAGGACAGGCTAGACAAGATCGAGGAACTGTTGGCTGAGGTTGTCTCATGGAAGCGAGAAGGCGAGCAGATGCTTGAGGAGATGATGGAGTCAGGTGAGTTCGAGGCGCAGTCCGAGGTGGTGTTTGTGCCTTCTGATGATTGGTATCGGGACAAGTCGAAGGATAACTGATGGCAGCCCGCAAAGAGGACATAGCGCTGGATGCGCGCTTTGATGATCTTAACTCGGCGATTGACTCGTTCGAGGCAATGGCTTACGGGTCGGACACGGATGGTGGCGAGCTATCCCGGCAGCGCTCTTTATCCATTGATGCCTACTCCGGCAAGAACATCGAGCCGGCACCCGATGGACGATCACAGGTGGGTGATCGCTCAGTGTTCGAGACCATCCAATGGATACTGCCCTCACTCACCCGCATCTTTGCCGGTGGTGACAATGTCGTAGAGTTTGAGCCGACAGGCCCAGAGGATGAGCGGGCCGCAGAGCAGGAGTCGGAAGTACTCAATCACCTGGTGACCCGCAAGAATAATTGGTTCTTAACCTGTCTCACGTGGTTCCAGGATGCATTGCTCACCAAGAATGCCTACGTGCTCGCATTCATGGAGGAGAAGTTCATCGTAGAGAAGGAAGTCTACGAGAACCAGTCCGAGGAGCAGGTGGCTCTCTTGTTGCAGGAGGACGGCGTAGAGCTTACTGAGTCCTCGATACGGGAGGAGGAGGGCGAACCCCAGCCCGCGATTGATCCCCTGTCAGGCCAGCCCATGCTGGACGAGGCGGGCAATGCGGTGATGGTGCCGACGATCAATGTCATCTATGACATTGAACTGAAGCGCACCACGCCAAAGAAGCAACTCCAGTTCCGTGTCCTACCACCAGAGCGCTGCCTTGTAGACCAGAATACCTCCGACTTTACGCTGGAGGACTGTGACTACTTTGAATACTGGGACAATGAGACCATCTCGGACCTGAGAAAGCAGGGCCTTGATGTTGATGATGATATAGGTGACGACCCGGATCATGACACGAACGAAGATCAATCGAGGGATGAAATCCTCTCATTCACCAACCGGGACAAGTCAGAACTCCCCGATCCCTCGATGCGCATGGTCAAGGTCAGGACGGTATGGATACGGTATGACTTTGATGAGGATGGGATTGCGGAACTCCAGCGAGTCATCCGGGTAGGCAATGAAATCCTGGACCGGAGGGAGGTCACGCGCATTCCTGTAGCGTGTATCGTTCCGTTCCTGAACACTCACCGGCATATCGGCCAGAGTGCGAGTGATCTGATCTTTGAGGTGCAGCGCATCAAGACCGCGCTGTTACGTGCGGGGCTTGACTCGCTCTATCTGTCCACCAACCCGAGACATGCCGCGAGTGACAAGGTCAATCTCGACGACTTGCTAGTAAGTAGACCGGGTGGAGTAGTGCGCCTAAAAGCCGGCGCAGTACCGGGTGAGGGCCACATAATGCCGCTGCCGACTGAGTTTGTTTTCCCTCAGGCTCAAGAAGGATTGCTCCACATGGACACGGTGATCGAGTCCCGAGTAGGGGTAAATCGAATTTTCCAAGGAATAGATGAAGGGCAGCTAAACGACCACAATCGCATCGGCCAGCTATCAACCATGGCCGCCCAAAGAGTCGAACAAATAGCCAGGATTTTCGCAAATGGAGTAGAAAGACTTTTCTCACTTTCGCATGAACTCCTGATCAAGTCAGGCCACAAGGCGGACGCTATCCGCTTACGTGGCGAGTGGGTCAACTTCGATCCCTCTCAATGGAGGACCGGCAGGGACATGCGTATTGTCGCGCCATTCGCCGCCGGAAACAAGGATGCTTTGGTGCAAAGGCTCATGATCCTTGGGCAGTTCCAAGAGAAGATCATGGCCGGGGGCTTGCGTGTCGTGACCGAGGACGATGTCTACGCACTGGCACAGGAAGTCTCGAAGGCAATGGACGTATCGGGCGACAAGTTCTTCACTGACCCGGCTACCCTGCCACCGCCTGAACCCGGACCGGATTACACGATGATGGCGCTGGAGGTGGAAAACAAGAAAGCCGATAACCAGGCAGCTGACTCCCAGATAGATGCCGAGGTCACCAAGTACAAGACCGACATTGATGCCGAGATGGACAAGTACAAGGCCGACCTCGATGCGCAGGTTAAGCAGTACCAGACCGATGTCAACACCCAGCTACAACTGGCTATTACCCAGATGAAGGAAGGCCAGCAGGTGAATGTTGAAACGGTCAAGGCAAGGCTCCGCGACGAGCCAATCGAGGCCAAGAACGATGTCATTGCCAAGACGAGTGATAACGTCAAGATACTGACCGACACCATCAAGGAACTGGCTGAGGCGGCTAACGCGCCTCGCGAGGTTATCCGGGATAAGGATGGCAAGGTCACGGGTATCAAGCAAGGTGGCAAGACCCGCAAAGTAACCCGGGGGGCTGACGGAACGGTGACCGGCGTTGAGTGAAGTGAGAGCAAAGGCAGTCCGCTGTGAGCGGCTGTTAGAGGACCAGGATTTACAGCAAGCTTTTTCCGATACCAGAAGCGCGTTGTTAGAAGCATTCGCGAGTTGTCCACCCAGTGATCTGGAGACTATCGCGGATATACGCAACCGGCTGCATCTACTCGATTCTGTGAAGGCGAATCTCTACCGAGCCATCGAGGATGGCAAGTTAGAGGAGTTCCGCATTCAGGAGAGTGAGCGGCCCCCATTTCTGGGAGACATTAACAAATGGCGGAAGAAGAAAGGGCAATAGAGGACCGCGTAGCGGATATATTCGACGGACCAGAGGAACCTGCTGAGGATTTAGACAGTAATCCCTCTGAGAGCGCGTCAGAAGCCCCACAAGACGAGATCGATGAGAAGCAAGGGGTAGAGGCGGCAGAGGACGAAAGTCCCGTAGAGGACGCCTCAGACGCTCCTGAGCCAGAATACGTAGAAATTGAACTGGATGGGAAATTATACGAGTTTCCCAAGGATGTAGAGCCTTATGTCATGCGGCACAAGGATTACACCCAGAAAACGCAGGATTTGGCGGCCCAGCGTAAAGAGGCTGAGGTCCATATCGGGCAGATCGAGGAACAGCGCAGGGCGCTGGAGTTCCTGAACTCGGTACAGGATGAGCAGCAGCAAATCCAGCTACTCGATCACCAGATCAATCAGTACAGAGAATACATGCGGGCGAATATCGACAGCATCGGCTCGACCGATCTTGAGAAGATTCGATTCCACATTGAAGAATTGAACCTGGAGCGCAACAAGCAACAGGAGTCAATGCAAAAAAAAGAGCAAGAATTTCAGCAAGCGCGGGAGCAATCCGTTAAGGAACTCCTGGACAAAAGCACTGAGGTCCTGCGGTCGAAAATCCCTGACTGGAATGACACCACGCAGCAGCGGGTGAGGGACTTTGCTACATCTTCGGGCTTTACGGAGGACGAGGTAGCGAATGTCACCGATCCGCGATACGTGGAAGTACTGTACAAAGCTATGCAGTACGACAACATCAAGTCAGAGGCCAAGACCATCAAACAGAAGGCGCAATCCGCGCCGACCATTAAACCAAAATCCAGAAACCCGATGCCGGCCGAAACAAAGCGCAAGCTCAATCTGCGCAAGAAACTGAAGTCGGACAACCTTGACGCCAAAGAAAAGGCGGCGCACATCCAAGACGAGATGGCCGCGAGGTTGGGGTTATAGACAAAGGATAAAAACCAATGGCAGCAGTAACAGGTACGTCAACTTCGTACTCTGTCGGCTCTGGTGGTGGTAACCGTGAGGACCTGGCGGACGTCATTTATGACTTGTTCCCGGACGAGACTTTTCTCACGACCAACCTGAGCAAGGCAAGTGCGAATGCGACCTATACGGAATGGCTGGGTGATGAACTTGCCTCGCCAGCTAGCAACATCAACATTGAAGGTGATGATGCTACATTCGCGACCATTGCGAACCCGGCACGTTACGGCAACTACTGCCAGATCGTCAAGAAAACCTTCTTGATCTCTGGTACGCAGGAAGTCGTAAACAAAGCTGGCCGCAGAAGCGAGATCGCACGCCAGGCAACCAAGCAAATGCGTGAAGCAAAAAACGATTTCGAATATGCGCTTGTTCGTAACCAGGCAGCAACCGCAGGCGGAACGGGCACAGGCCGCGCCCTTGGCTCTATTGAGTCATGGATTGGCGACGCCACGACCTCCGGCGGATCAACCGCAGCTAACGTAGTACGTGCTACTACGACTGCATCTGCAACCACGCCCGCCCTTTCAAGCGGCGCACCGGGCACGGCTCCGACTGACGGAACCACGACCGGCGCTCTGACTGAAGGCGCTTTGCGCGCATCCCTTGAGGGTGCGTGGGAAGATGGCGGCAATACCGATGTCGTGCTGGTTAGCGCGACGGTGAAGAACACGATCAATGACTTCACTGGTATTGCGCAGCGTAATGTCGATGTAGGCAAACGGTCACAGGCATCTATCACGGGTGCGGCTGACCTGTATGTGTCGAACTACGGTGTACACCGTATTGTTCTGCACAGGCACGCACGTACGTCCGTTGCTTTGTGTCTTGATACGTCTATGTGGAGTATCGCCGGTCTCCGTGATTGGAGAATGGAGAAACTCGCCAAGACGGGTGATGGTGAGAAGCGCCAAATCCTCTATGAGGGTACGCTTCGGTGCCATAACTACAAGGCCAACAGTAAGGTCGTAGCTATCGGCTAGGGCTGAGTGAGGCCCCTTCGGGGGCCTCATCCTTTAAGGACGTTATGAGCGAATTTCTCGATTGGAACCCCCACCGGGGGACCTACTACAAAACAGAATACGATCACAGCGAAGATAAAATGACTGTGTACACAGGTCAGGACTGCGCGCCTGTCTTGGAAGAAGCATTACAACAGCGCAATTCGGGGGACCACGACAAGGTTGGTGATTTTAATCGCTATGCCATCATCCCCGCGCACGTTGAAGTTGAGCTACGACAAAAAGGCATCAACATCTACAACCAGGACCAGACACCAGAGTTGTTGCGCGAGATTAACAAGAATTATCCGCATCTCAAGGTAACTTCTCTGACTCATGATATCAAAAGCACTTGAGGCCGCTCAGGACCTCGCAGAAAACGGTGATCTTGATAAAGCCTACAAGATCGCAGACAAGCACTTAAAGGACGACCCCAACGCGGTGCCGTGGCTGGCGCTGATGACATACGTCATGTTGTCCTCTCACAAGCCCACCATTGCCTACTCTCTGGCTAGGCGTGTGGTTGACCTTGCCCCCCGTGACTCCGGGGCGTGGATGAATCTCGGCATGGCGGCCAATGACCTCTGGCGTGATGGTGAGGCTGAGCGTTTCTACAAGAAAGGGCTTAAATGGGCCAAGACCGATGAGCAGCGTTCTAAGCTCTTGGTTAACCTCTGTGCGGTACTGATCGACACGGGCCGGTTTGACGAGGCCGAGGGCGTGGCAGAACAGGCCCTTGAGTACAATCCCGAATCGCCCAAGTCTCACGCCAACCTTGGATTCTGCCAGTTGGCTAATCGCAAGTGGGATGTTGGCTGGGAGAACTACCATTACTGCTTGGGCAGTGAGTGGCGGCCTAAAACCCAGTACGCGGGTGAGCCGGAATGGGACGGCAAGGGCAAGGGTAATATTGTCCTATGGGCCGAGCAGGGATTGGGAGATGTTATCTCCTTTGCCTCGATGGTCCCTGATGCATTGGACTGGGCCAGTCAGAATGACTCGCGCATCATCCTTGATGTTGATGACCGATTGCAGCCCTTGATGCAGCGCACGTTCCCCGAGGCTAAAGTCTACGGGACGCGAGGGGCCAAGGTCCTCGACTGGGATGAGGAAGATCAGAAGATTGATTACTCGCTCCCCTTGGGGCAACTGGGCGAGTTCTTCAGGACAACGGATGAGTCATTCGGGGACGGGGTATTTTTGAAGCCCGATCCCGACCGGGTGCTGCAATGGAGGTCATTATTCAAGCCCAAGAAAAAGCCGGTCATCGGGATAGCTTGGAGGGGCGGCATCCCAAGAACGGGTTCAAAGTTTCGACAGTGGGACCTGGAACAGCTTTTGCCGCTCCTCAAATCCGTTGATGCTCACTGGGTATCGTTGCAGTACAAACCGGCGGCAAAAGAGATTGCCGAGTTTCGCAAGAAACATCCGAAGATTGATTTAGTAGAATATCGACACGCTACGCTAACGAATGACTATGATAACACCGTTGCAATGGTCGAAGCACTCGACATGGTTGTGTGTATGCAAACTGCCGTCGTTCACGTATGCGGTGGCCTTGGAAAAAGGTGCTGGGCGTTTGTACCTCGCAACTCGCAATGGCGCTACGGACAAAGTGGTGAGGATTTCGTTTGGGCTGACTCGGTCCGAATCATGCGACAAGAAAATCGGGGGGAGTGGAAAAAGGAAATAAGTAAGGCGGCTGAAGAACTGCCATCAACCGTGAGGAAAATTTATGGCGTGCGGAAGGCGAAAAATAGTCGCAACAGTGCTAGACAAAAAAGGAAACGTGCTAGCAACGGGAGAAAACGGCCCCCTACAGGGCCGGTGCAATTGTCCGGGTAAGGACACCCCTCCGGGTCAGGGCGGACCGGAAACTTTATGCTTCGGCATACATGCCGAGATAGCGGCGCTGTTATCAATCCCGCCAGAGCGCCGCGACGATGCGTATACAGTGAAATGCAACAAAGCCCCTTGTAGTGGATGTACACGGGTGCTGTTGGGCACAAACGTGCAGCGCGTAGAGTTTTCTATAGCGTCCAACGAAACGGCGAACCGCGACTTGTGGCAGTCATTCGGCAGGGAGTGGGCGCATGTTAGCTAGTCCCAGCTATGTCAAAGAGCAGGAGGCTCTGCACAAAACGGGGCAGTATGGTGTTACCGCTCAGAAGTATGGCGGTATGGTGTCCGGGATAATCGACAAGCTGGAGATCAACCACCTGCTTGACTACGGTTGCGGCTCTAACCTGTCGCTGACCAAGACGCTCAAGCCAGAGCGTAAGTTCACTTACCAAGGGTACGATCCGGGCGTTGCGCGGTACGCAACACTACCGAAGCCTGCGGAGATGGTGACCTGTATTGATGTCCTGGAGCATATCGAGCCTGAATACCTCGATGATGTTCTGGACCACCTTGCCGACCTGACAGAAGTTCTCTTGTTTGCCTCGATCCATACCGGACCGGCAGGCAAGACACTATCAGACGGGCGTAATGCCCACCTGATCCAACAGCCGTTGGAGTGGTGGCTTCCCAAGCTATGGGATCGCTTCTCGCTCCAGACGGTACAAGTCGAATCACCCGCTGAGTTCTGGGTGATCGCACATAATGAATACTTGCCGATAGACCCGGCATAACGTCTAAACCTCCAAGACAGGAGTAGGGACACTTCTATCTTGAGGGATAATAATGTTAACTATTTACGTCGGGTACGACCCGAGGGAAGCGATTGCCTATCATACTTTTTGTGAGTCGGTAATCCAGTACGCATCCAAGCCGGTGCGCTTCGTTCCGCTGCATGAGGATATGTTGCAGTTTGACGGGCAGCAGGACGGCACCAATGCGTTTATCTTTTCACGGTACTTAGTACCACACTTGCAGGACTATAAGGGCTGGGCGCTCTTTTGTGACGGCGACATGGTCGTTACGGAGGATATATACAACCTCTTTAAGATGCGCGACGGCTCCAAGGCTGTGCAAGTGATCAAGCATAACTACAAGACTTCCAATCCAAGGAAGTACATCGGCACCGACATCGAGGCCGATAACGTCGATTATCCACGGAAGAACTGGTCCTCAGTGATGCTGTGGAATTGCGGCCACCCGTCTAATCGCATTCTTACCCGCGATTTGGTATCGGAGGCGGGTGGCGCTTTTTTGCATCGTTTTCAATGGCTTAAGGACGATGAAATCGGCGGACTTCCCAAGGAATGGAACCATCTTGTGGGTGAATACGAACCCCGTGACGCGAGCCTGTACCACTACACCCTTGGCGTCCCAAGCATTGAGTTTTACATGCGATGCGAGGGCCACCGGGAATGGAACAAGCATGTGTTGGGGATGTTGAACGTCGAGGGTGATCGCCCCGAGGAAATTGTAAGGCGAGCCGCCTGGAGAACTAATGGCCGTTATAACAAATTACAGCACGCTTCAAACGGAGGTCGGGAATGTTCTGGGACGGACGGACCTGACATCGGATATTCCGATGTTCGTCCAGTTCGCGGAGAACAAGCTGTATCGGGCGCTTAACCTGAGAAATGAGGAGACTGCTTTATCAGTCTCCATTTCCTCTGGTACGGGGACGGTGCCGAGTGACTTCAAGGCGCTGAAGTTCGCATACTTCGACGACAACCCGGAATATGTTTTGCAGTGGGTGCCGCTGGACACCCTGTACCGGAAATACCCCAACAGGACCGGAGCTTCAACCCCCTCTCTCATCGCGAGGGAGGGGGCTAACTTCGTTTTTGGGCCTATGTCCAAGGACGGAACGCTCTCCGGTATCTACTACGCCAAGCAGGACCCACTGAGAACGACTGATCCGAGTTGGTACGTCACCAACGCACCGGAGGTCCTGCTGTACGGTTCTTTGTTGGAAGCTGCACCGTTCATACAGGACGATGAGCGCATCCCGACATGGCGCATGTTCTATGACGAAGCGGTGGAGAGCTTGCGCCTTGAGAACGAGATGGCTGAGTATTCCCGTGGTCCGCTGGTAGCGATGCATGACGCAGCAGGTTAGGATTAACTTCCTCAACTGGCGGCCAGATCAGGAGGACTTCGCCCACGATGGGCTGGAGACCTGTGACGGGGTGTACCACCAGCCGGACGGTTACAAAGAGTTTCGCGGGTATGCTACAGGAACGTCGGTTGCGTCCACCACGGGCGAGAGCGACTTTCTGGACATGGTCCCTCTGGGCGATGATGAGGTCTGGTGCGCCGCAAGGCATTACTCGACCGTCAATCAGGTAGAGATCGGGACCTGGAATGTCTGGGGTGAGTATACCGACACCGCGCCGGGATCGAATACCACAGCATCCCTGCAATCCTTTGCGGTCACGGAACTTGGCGAGACCATCGTAGCGACGGCTAAATACTACTGGTCATCTGCGTCCCCGAATACCACCACCACCGCCAGCGGGTACATCTCCTACGGTACTAACTACGGCTCAGGCTCATCGTGGACTGACTTGCCGAACAGCGCGGTCGGGATTGTCTGCGGCAAGGTGAATAACTTCGCCGTGATCGGCAATGACGACACCGGCATACCGGGCAATAACACGGTGAGATGGTGCGCGATTGGGGATGCCACAGACTGGCCCACGCCCGCCACGGATGATGCGCGCTCCAAGCAGTCAGGCCAGCAGGTGCTTGATGCGAAGTATGGCGCTGTCAGGGCGATAGCGGGGGATGACTTCCATGGGTACATCTTCCAGGAAACGGGCATAACCGAGATGACCTACGTCGGGGGCGATGTTCAGTTTGCTTTCGATACCTTCGAGGAAACCCGTGGATGCAAATACAATAATCGTGTCGTCGAGGCGGACGGGAGAATCTTCTTTGAGTCCGAGTTCGGCCGCCACGTACTAGCCAATGATCAGGTTCAGGACATCGGGTATGGCGTAACAGATGCGTCCGCGCCTCCAGATACGACACAGGGACCGCGAATTTACGCCAACCATGCCCTGAACCTGATCTTCTTCACCAGCAACCTTGTATACAACTACAAGACGGATCAATGGTCACGGGTAACAGGCCAATCCCCCATTAGTAACTACCATGACCGTGACGGCATCATGTTGCAGTACCAGAACTCTGGAGGCCTGACATACCTCAGGGACTCCACGGGTGGCTTGCCGACCGATGTCACGATACGGACGGCAGAGCGAGACTTGAATCCTGGCGGCAGGGCCATGATCACGGGCATACGACCATTGGTTAGCACGCCCGTTGCATCACCCAATATCTACATGCGAGTTGGCGCATCAGATGCGCCGATAACGGACGCGCCTGATGCGTGGTCCGCAACAGCCACCCCGGAAACATCAACTAATATCTGTTCGTTCCGGGATGAGGGGAGATACCATCGCGCGGAACTGGGGATAACCTTCACCAGTCCGTCGCAGTCTTTTTCGGCAGTGCTTGGCGCGGATATTCTGTTCTCGCCACAAGGGAAGCGGTGAGATCGTTTATTGTTACCTACCGTAACCACGAAATACCCTCAATCTGGCCCCACGTTGTAGACCACATTAAGCGCGCGATTGATCGCGGATCGGACTACACGCTTGAACAAATCTTCGACGGGCTGATTACGCGGGATTTCCAGTTATGGACCTCGCAATCAGAGACCATCGAGGCCGCACTTGTCACAGCCATCCAGGATGACGCTACAGGACGATTCTGCCTGCTGCTAGCTGCGGGCGGGGAAAACATGGATGCATGGCTCGACTTTATTGGAGTGATCGAGGAGTGGGCGCGCGATCACAACTGCCATGAGATGCGTATATACGGTCGTAGGGGTTGGGCGAAAGTCCTCGATTACGACATCTGCTTTACCAAAATGAGAAAAACGTTATGAGTTCAGGACCGGACCAAGTCCAGACAACGACAAATCAAAATACAGGACAGTTCACACGGGGTACGGTACGTACCGACCCGAATGCCGCCCTGAGTACAGGCTTTCAGCACGCGGCAGACGAGTCCTTTCGCAACGCCACGGGGAACAACGCGCTACAGAATCAGGCGCTAGCAGGCATCGCCAATCGAGGATTGGGAGGCTCGCCGGTCACGTCATCGGCGCAGGACCTCGCTACCCGCACGCTACAGGGTGATTTCCTTGACCCCGCCAACAACCCCGCCTTTAACCGATTGGCTGACCTGACCCGCACACGGCTTTCTAGTGAGTTCGCAGGCTCAGGCCGGAACCTTGGTGCGTCGCTACCCGCAAGGGCGGACGAACTGGGGAACATCGCGGCAAGGCTGTATGACTCTGAGAGGGGCCGACAGGTGGCGACCTCCGCACAGGCCCCAGGCTTAGCGGGTGTGGACTTCACCAACCTGAACGCGGCGCTAGGCGCATCACAGTTCCCGCTTGATCAACTCATTGGGCGGTTGGGACAGCTATCCCCGGTCGGTGGCAGGACCGTGACAACCAACATGGACCAGACCGGCTCTATTCGAGGCACAGCCTCGCAGCCCGTATTCAATAATCGAGGCGCTGGCGCGCTCGGCGGCGCTCTGGCGGGCGCTCAACTGGGCAGCATCATTCCGGGTGTCGGGACGGGTATAGGCGCGCTTGGTGGTGGCTTACTGGGGTTATTCTAATGACAGCAATTGATCCAACTCAGGGTATTGGACAACTTCCGCCGGAACTGTTGAAGGTTCTGGGCTTCCCGGCATCGGGCGCACCAGTCACGATGGCCCCCTCTCCAGCACCGGGGTCGGGCGCGCCACCGATCCCACCGGGGCCGACCAATGCTTTCGCGGCAACTGGTCAGCCTTTGGGCACGCGCTTGCCTCCAATCAAGCAGTCATTCGGTGACAAGCTGGGCAATACGCTTAACTCGCCCATTACTCAGTTGGGACTGAACCTGCTGGCTAACTCCGGGCCTTCCCTGGCCCCACAGTCATTCGGTTCAGCACTGGGCGCGGCAGGACTAGCCACACAACAGCAGCAACAGCAGTTCGCATCTAACCAACTGGCGAACCAGTTGCTTGAGGCAAGGGCGGGATTGAGCAATGCGCAGGCGAATGCGTTGACCAATCCGCGCGCGCCACTGCCAACGGCAGACCCAGCAAGCGTTCGGACATTCAAGTATTTTGAAAGTCTGGGAGACCCCAAGAACCCCGACGTTTTCACGGAGGCGCAGAAGCGGTTTCTAACAACACTGCGGGGCCAAGATGTTATTGATTTGCCGGGAGAGGGGCTGGTTAATCCAGATACTCGCGAAGTAGTAGTTCCCGAGGAGGACTTGGCGGCTGCCACCACCAAGCGCACGGTTGATAAGGCCGAAGCGGGCGCACAAGCTGAAGCGGTAACGCAGCTTTCTGGCGCAGCAAATCAGTTAGTGCAGAACGTCGATAACATTACCGAGCTTAGAAATCACCCCGGCCTATCTGGTTCGGTTGGCTTTAAGGGTAAAGAGCAATTTTTCGGCCTAAGAGACAAGCCACTGGCAGGAACCGACGAGGCGAGCTTTAACGCGAGGCTGGATCAGCTATTGGGCGGCGCCTTCCTTGAGGCCTTTGAAACGCTTAAGGGTGGTGGCCAGATCACGGAGATCGAAGCGGCCAAAGCTGAGCAAGCAATCACCAGACTTCGCGACGTTAATCAAAGCGAGGAGGAGTGGCTAGATGCGCTTGACGACTATGAGCAAGCAATACGCGACGGGTTCGCCAAATTGCAAAGCGAGGCGCGTGGAGAGTTTGGCATCAGTGACAAGGCGCAACAGGCAATCGACGCACTCTAATGGCCATTACCAGTCAGGAACAATTTGAAAAACTGCGAGCCAACCTCAAGGCGGGAGCATATGCAAATGACCCCGAACTGCAAGATGAGTTAATTGCAGCCGCTCAGGCGTGGAAGGCAAACAACCCACAAGGAAGCGCAACCCCAGAACCAGCCCAACCTCAAGGCGGCTCTATCGCTGACCCGCTAGGGCAGGGCGCACTGTTTGGCTTTTCTGATGAACTGGCGGGGCTGGCTGGTGCTGCGTTCGGTACATTTGACCCCAATCTGGAGGGCACGACATTTGGCGAGCGTTATCGGGGCATTCGCGACGCTGCGCGGGAGAATCTTGGGGCCTTCCGTGAGCGCAATCCTGGCACCGCACTCGCAGCGGAGATAGCGGGCGGCGTGACGACCGGGGGTGTGGGTGCTGTGCGCTCTGGCGCTGTCAATGCCGCCAAGAGCGCAACAAGCACCCTGCAAAGGCTCCGACCCGTTGCCGCAACGGGAGCCATTCAGGGTGGCTTATTTGGCGCTGGCACCGCTGAGGGCGATTTAAGAGACCGAGCAACGGGCGCGGCTCAGGGGGCGGCTATCGGCGGCGCAACCGCACCCATTCTGCCGTTGTTGGCGGGCGGGGCAAGAAATGCCGCCAATCGCGTTTTCCAGACGCAATCCAATAACCCAGTGTATCAAAGGGCCGTGCGATTGCTGGAGGACAAGACGGGCATTAGAACGCTTACAACCGGGCAGCGCACCGGGTCATCACAGATTCGGGCCGCCGAGACCACGGCGGCGGAGACCTTAACGGGCGCGCGCTTGGGCAGGCAGCTTGACGAGAACAGGCGACTACTTCAGGCAAGACTCATGCGAATGGCGGGCTTTACCCGGCAGGATGCGTCAAATGGTCTGGTGACAGTGGAAACGATTGATAACGCGGCCAGCCGCTTCTCCAAGCAATACCAGAGAACGTTGGGCAATGCGGCTGTGCGTTTAGACACCGAGGACTTTGTAGAAGCCATCGCAGACGTGCAGGCTCGAAACTCTCGCGCGCTACCCTTTCAACAAAAGCGGCAAATCGCAGAAATTGTTGACCAGATATTCGATGATGCAACAGATGGCGCAATCGATCCCAATCGGTATCAGCGCATCCGGTCGGACCTTGGGAAGCTGGAGCGATCCCACGCGGATAAGCCGGTATTCGCGAAACTATATCGCGATCTAAAGCACGCGATTGATGACGCTATGTTCGAGGGCATCGGCCGAGTGCGCAAATCGGCGCTTGACCGTCAATATAATCGCTTCACCAAGTTGCGCGATACATTTGAGGGTAGCGGAGCAATCGGAACAGCAAGGGGCGAGTTGCCACTAGCATCCCTCTTGCGCCGCGCCGCTAAACGCGGAAAGGGTGCCGACAAGGACTTTACGGAGTTGGTTCGCGCGGGCCAGATTGTACTGGGTGACCCCACGCCCAACAGCGCAACAGCATCGCGCCTAATCAACGCCGCCATACTTGGTGAGGGAACCGCTGCCATGACGGGAATAATTGATCCTACGGCGGGCCTTGCTGCGCTTGCGGTTCCCTTTGGGGCCAATCAAGCGCTCTCCAGGGGCTTTACCGGCAATGCGGCGACAAATCGCCTCATAGGTGCTGGCTTCGGTGTCGTGCCTGCGGCTGCGCCTCTCGGCCTTCTCAATCAGGAATAAAGCCGCTAGCCAGCCCACTCCCAGCCAGAACCCCACGCCCGCACCATCCACCTCGCGGACAACCAATATTACGAACACAGAAGTCGCCAGAAACACGGCGATGGCACGGAACATAACCCCTGATACTACCACATGCCGTCACCAAGAAAACAGCTAACAGGCCAGCTACGCAAGCCCGGCTGCCCGCCGGAAAACATCGAACTAACCATCAACCGGACGGAGCGGGAGTGGGTGACCGTCCCCAAGATCATCACGCAGTCCAAGACATCGGACGCTTCCTACGCCGATGACGATGACCTATCGTTCCCGGTCGAGGAGGACGGCATCTACGCCATACGGTTCAAGTTCTGGTTCGATACGGCGGCAGCAGCAGACTTCCAGTGGCAACTCTCTGGCCCCTCCGGGGGCACGCTAAGGGCGAATGGTCACTGGGTGGTGCCCAACTCTACAACCCACGTGGATTGGCGCGACACCGCATTTAGCACTACGCACCCGATAACCGGCTCAGGCACAACCGGGGGCTTCGTACAGGGAGAGGCGACATTTACCAACGGCTCAACGGGTGGCGTGATTGCCATCCAGTGGTCGCAAAACACTTCTAACGCTGGCACCACGCAGGTACTTGCTGGCAGCTATCTGGAATACCTCAAAATATGAAAATTAAAGGCTCTGTATGGGTGGGCTTGTTCCTCGCCCTGTTTATTCTGGTGCTGTGCAGCGAGTCACAGGCCGAAACGACCATTGAGATTGGCCCGAGTAACGTAGGCTATCGGTGGACGGATTCCGCAACCATCATGATCCAGGAGGTATGGCAGGACAAGTATGCTCTTGGTCTGGGCTACATCTCGCCCCAGAACCTCAATACCTGCGGCCGCCCGGATTGCAAGTGGGAGATACAAGAGCAGATCATGGTGGGGGCTGAGCGGATCGTCCGCTACAAGCGGCTATCCCTCTCTATCGGGCCTTACTGGTTTCAGAACCCCAGTCGCATCTCCTCATCGAATTTCAATGTCCGCCTGACCCTTGGCGTGGACATCACCGACCGGCTGTACGTCAAGTTGTCGCACTTCTCCAATGCCGGGTCGGGGCGCAAGCGGTGCTTTCTGAATAACTTCTGGAAGAACGACCGGGACGGCGTAGACAAGGAATGGCTCTGCGGTAACTACAACATGGGGCAGGATGCAATCCTTGTCGGGTGGAGATTTAACTAGCACGCCTTAGCGCCAATTTTTTTTAAATTGGTGAGAAAAAATGGGACGAGATTCCCCACTACTAGAAGAAGAACTGATGTCTACTAAAGAAAACCCCATTGAACGTTACTGGCAGATTCTCGTTGTAATGACGACGCTCATCTTCGGGGGCGGCATTGTTTATTCTCAAATGATCGGCCTAGCGAATGCTCAGGAGGAGAACGCCAAAGAGATTAAAGAACTTGCCGACAAGGAAAACGAAATCGAAAAGGACATCATTTCAATTCAGGCCGATATCGAAACCAACACGGACGACATTAAGGAAATCAAGGACGAGTTAAAGGACCAGTCGGATAAGCTCGATCAAATCCTAGAGAAGGTCAGCAAAGAATGACGCTAGGGCAGACGCAAAGGGAATTTGCGCGGCAAGTTGGCTTCCTGATCCGGCATATCTACGCGCAGGGCTATGAGGTCACTTTTGGCGACGCCTACCGCGACCCGAGGGCCTTCGGGCAGATGGGCAAAGAGGGGCCATATGGTCGGGCTGCATCGGCCCACAAGCAGCGGCTAGCTGTCGATCTAAACCTGTTCAAAGACAACGTCTACCTCGCAGAAACACACTATCACCAGCCGTTCGGGGAGTACTGGGAGGCCCTAAACGATCATAACGTCTGGGGCGGTCGCTTCCAGGACGGCAATCACTACTCACGCAGATACAACGGTATCGCCTAAATTGGCGAATTAGGAGCATACAACTTTGGACAGCATTGTAATTGGTAAGCGCATCCCCGTGGGGGCAGCCATCGGCGGCCTGACCACGTTCGCAGGTTCCGTGTGGAACACCCTGAATCCTGACTTTCAGTTCTCTGTGGCAGAGGTGGGCGGGCTGTCAATCGCCCTGACCGCACTCGCTCAAGTCGTTGTGGTGAATAAGTTCGGTGTTACTTCTAAACCTTAAGGCCAAGCTAATTGCGCTTGGCGCAGCGTTGCTGGCGGCGCTGGCTTTTGTGTTAAGATTTCAGCAAGTTAAGGGCCAACGTGACCGCGCCAGATTAAGAGCGGATAAGGCCGATCAGACGGTCAAGCTGGCGAAAAAGGTCCGTGAGCGGGAAGTCCAGGAACGCGAGCAGGTTGTTAGTCGCAGGGCTGAGGCAAAAAAGGAGATTGAGAGTGAAGGCACTAGCAGCGAGCTTTCTGATCCTAACTCTGATTGGGTGTAGCACCACCCCGGCGCCCGAGCCGATCCCCTGCCCGCCCAGACCTGTCCTGATCCCCATATCCCCTGAACTCCAGCGGGAGACCCCTGCCGACGTTCTCGACATCGTGGCGGCGAACCAGATCGCCCTGAAGTCCCATATCCGAATACTAGAGGCTTACTGTGAGCCGCTTTGAAGATAATCAAGAGCCGTTTCTGCCGGAGCCAGCGGGCATCCCAATACCAGAGTGGCTAGCTTGGATTATCCCCGGAATATTTTTTATTGTGTTCTGGGTTGGGGCATTCGTGACGATTAAGTTCCTTTTGGTGCTGATTTGGGCCCTACTGTGACGACCGTTGAGGTGGTCTGGGATGACGCATGGGTATCGACCGACACAATCACAGTGAAGAAAGCGCGCAAGCTAAAGCCGGAGAGAACCCGGACAATTGGCTTACTCGTTTGCGAAAACGATTACGGACTGGTCTTGGCGACAGATGGCTGGGAAACCTGCCGAAAATCATACAACACTCACATGATGATTCCACACGGGATGATTGTGGAGGTGTGGGAGTGGGAAGATGTTTAAGTCAATCATCAAAATTGTCGCCTTTGCGGGCGCGCTTGTTGCTTTCTACTTTATCGCAGACTCGACGCTCCGCTGGCAGAGAAAAAGTGAGCTTTGAGGCAGGGTATTACACCTGCCAGAAGGGGGGTTACCGGCTCAACAGGGCGCAATATGAGGACGCGGTTTGGCTAACTCCCGAATCCTGATTATTAGTGACACACACGCACCCTTTCAGCACCCCGATTGCATCAAGTTCCTCCAGGCGATAAAGGACGAATACGCCCCTGACCGGGTTATCCATATCGGGGACGAGATCGACTCGCACGCGATGAGTTTCCATACGACCGATCCCGATTGCTTTTCTGCGGGTGATGAACTTAAGAAGGCCCGAGAGGTCATCTGGCAGATCGAGGAAATCTATCCCAAGGTTGATGTCATCGAGTCCAATCATGGGTCACTCTGGTACAGGAAAGCCAAGCACCACGGCATCCCACGCGAAATCCTCAAGTCCTATGAGGAAATCCTGGAGACCTCGAAATGGCGCTGGCACTATGATCTGACCCTGACCCTCCCCAACCGCCAGCCCGTCCACTTCCACCACGGCAAATCAGCCAACTACCTCCTGGCCGCCCAGAAAATGGGTATGTCATTCGTACAGGGCCACTATCACGGCAAATTCGGGATTCAGTATTGGGGGAACACCGAGCGCCTGAACTGGTCCATGAATGTCGGGTGCCTGATTGATGATGATGCGCTGGCGTTCGAGTACAATAAGACCACGATGGACAGGCCCATTATAGGCTGCGGGATGATCATAGATTCACAGCCCCGGTTGATGCCAATGGTACTCAAGACTAACGGGAGGTGGAATGGGCGACTCGCGTGATATTGGTCGAGAGGTTCTTGATGCGGCCAAGGAACTGAAGCACCGCGACCGAATCGACGACTTTTGGCGATGTCAGCACGGGTTTAGCGCGGAGACCTGCGAGCTTTGCATCATGGAAAACCGAGAAGGCTGGTCAACCAACTATTACGAACTCCCGCCCAACGCGCGCGAGTTACAAGACCTGATCGAGTTCAAGCAAATGAACTTCTCGATTGGGAACATATTCAAGGCTTCATACAGGATGGGTGACAAGGACGGCACCTCTAAAGCTTACGATTTACGGAAAATCATCTGGTTCGCTGAACGCGAACTCAGGAGGCTGGAGAATGAGGACCAATGACGAGATCACTTCAGATCACATAGAGTTTCTTGAGGCCCAGGTATTTACACTTGAGCTAGAGAACAAAGAGAAGGAAGAACGGATCGCTGAGCTAGAGGCTTACATCAATCTGATGCAGCGCGATCGGGAGTTTTGTTTGCCTTAAGACAAAATCACGCGCATTACACCGCCCGGCTCCAGTTTAATCTCTGCCGCGCCCTCAACCGGCCCATCCGGCCATTGACCATGAGCAAGAGCGTCACCACTCAGCTCGTCATAAATCCAGAAATAGGCGGGGCCGGACTGAGTCACAATTGAATGGTCGAGCCAATGCAGGGCGCGAGTGCCTACTGTGCCTTCCGCCATTCTGGGCCAGCCCGATTCAGGCGGCAGAAATATCTTCCTCGCCCCAGGCACCCATAACTCACCAGCAACAACAGCCCCGCCAGCAGCGAGGCATTTCATTAGCTCTCTACGGGTAAACTGTCGCATTTAGTCAGAGTCCTCATCGAGAAACATGCTGCACATATCTTCCATGCTCATTTCATTTAATTCATGCAGCCAATGACCCTCTGGGGCTGGCTCGCACTTGTCGCACATAACCAGGACTCCATTGGGGTGTTTCCTATGCGCCGCCATATAGTCGTCATACGGGATGCGATTGACGCAAATGATGTTGTCGCAGGGGAATGTCCGCTTACTCATCAGGGTCAGGCCATTCGACAACTTCGCGGTGAACAATCTCACTGTTCTTGTCGTATTCGCGCATTCTGTCCCGCATCCTTAATGCCTTTTTTGCTGTGTCATATCCCTCGACATGGAAGAACTCACCATCATCGCCCCTGCACTGAAGAACATAACGAGTGCCGCCGCCGGCATTTACACGCTTTTCCACTCTCCACTCATCCGCCATCTGATTTAGTCTCCGTTGGGCAGAGTAAGTCTGCCGCCTTGAGCAGCAGTATCAAGTCGCTGGCGTCAACGCCGATATTGTCGTACCAGCCGTCAGATAGCTTATCTGCGAGCTTGCGCAGTTCTTCCGCTGTTTCGCGCTTGTCCTGGTCAGTCATTGTTCCAGCGCCTTCTGAATATCTTCCGCGCTGATTCTCTGGCGGATTAACCTGCACATTTCCTGATGCGCCTTAGCATAAGCAGCATAAGCAGCATCAGCATAAGCAGCATAAGCAGCATAAACAGCATAAACAGCAGCATCAGCAACATAAGCAGCATAAGCAGTATAAGCATCAGCAACAGCAGCATAAGCAGCATAAGCAGCGGCATAAGCAGCATAAGCATCAGCAACAGCATCAGCAGCAGCGCCAGCAGCATAAGCAGCAGCATAAGCAGCATAAGCAGCGGCATAAGCAGCAGCAGCATCATCATGCGCCTGTCTTTTTGTTGCCCTACCGTTACACCATGCTCGTACTGTTTCTATTGCTTGTTTTGGTCGATCCTCGCCCTCAGGGACATATTGCAATGCTGCTTCAGCACAGTCACATGCAGCCAATACAACCGTTTTCCTGTCAAGGATTTTGGGCGCAAGCCAAAGCATCCAGTCGGCGCGATCGGCCTGCTTCCATGCCGTTGCCGCCCCTTTTCTACCAACCCACTTAATGGCCTCTGGGCAGGCGTGCATGTCGATAAGTTGTTGTCTAAATGTGGTCACTGTTCCAGTGCCTCTACGCAAGCCTCGATAATGGCGCGGGGGAGAGAGTCGCTGATCCGGCAGAAGGCGGAAGCGTTTGGCCCAACAAAGACCCGAGTGCTGTCAAACCGCAGGTGTATTCCACGCTTTCGGCATTCCTCCATCAGCGCCCCGGCCACACGCCAGTCGCTGACGAAGGCCTCAGTTGATATCCAGGCAACCTCACCATCGCTCATGATCCATGCGGTTCCTTTATGTGGAGGCGTTACATCAATTCGCTGAGCAACCCCTAGCGCCACGACGCGATTGGCGAGTATTGTGTTCTGATTAGGCATTTCCAGGCGGCTCCGGCTCGTAATCGTCGGGGAACTGCGATCCCATCGTCGGTTCAGCATCCGGGCTGAGTTGTGTGGATGCAGAGGCATTAAGCTTTCTCCCACAATGCCGACAATGTACTGATTCCCCCTGGGTGTCACCTACCATCACCGACGTTATGTATTCACAATGACTGCATGGGTCCTGTCGTGCGGAGGCACGGCCCCGAATCTCGGCGAACAGCTTTTTGAATGGCTCAACCTCTGGCGCGATTGGCACCTGATAGTTGTTATCCAGTCCTAGCGCGTGACCGATTGCGAGTATCCAGTCTCGATCTCGATTTTTGACCTCAGCACGCAGAGTCTCAAGTTCTGCGTCGGCGGCAGCACATTGCTGTTGGAAAAACACAAGCTGTCGCCTGAGCGCGGTATCGTCGGTTACTGTATTGCTATCTGTTGTCTCACTCATGGCCCTGTTTCCCTGAGACAGCGACCAGCCGCTTGAGTAAATCCTTGCAGCCGTTCGCCAATGGGTATTCAGTACGGTCTGCGAGTAGGTCCTCCAGCTTGTCAGCGGTGATCTTGCCGTCCAGCGCATCAGTAAGCGTGTACATCAGGCCGCAGTAACGCTCCCGCCACCAATTAATGAGTTCCTTGCGATCTCTGCTCTCGTCGAGCAGCGCCCTAACGTCACGCTGATGGTAAAACGCCGTGATCGGGTCGTCTGCTAGACGCATGCCCATCGCGGTCCACATGTATTTCGGTAGATCACTCATTACCCTGCTCCCTGAGAACTAATTCCCGTAGTTGTGCAGCAGCCTCCAGACCATAGAAGTCCGGGACCAATGGGGGTTGATGGCTCAACTCGTCCAGTAGCCATTTCGCGACGCGGGCGAGTTCTCTGTATTCAGTAGACAGGCGATCTAGCTCATCTGCCGCTTTCCAGCGGACCTCCTGGCAGCCATCATCGCAGTAAACCTCGCGCAGTTCGTCTGAGTTCATGTCCGCTGTCTCTGGGGGACACGCGCCCACTGAGGCCCGTGCTTCTGAATCTGCTGGTGAACATCCTCAACAGCAGTTTCCAGGTCGGACCACCCAGCAGTAAATTTAAATGCTTCGCCGCTAGCCCATACCACAAATGACGATTCTCCGTGATAGACCTCCCAGACTATCTCAGAGCCATGCGCCTTAATTGCTTCATCAAGTCTCATCACGCGCCTGCTGGTCTAGGACAGCGGCGGGGAGTCGAACCCCGCCTTCGCCGCCGCACAGGGCGCTACCCTGCCAACGCGCTACCCATGTGACAACGTCATATGCCGCCATCGGTGTCATTCTGTCTGTTCTCGGCAGGGGTGGTCCGCCATTCCTTTAGCGCCGCTATCGCCAAATCCGCAGCCGTTGCCAGCCCATCGCCAAAACCGGCATGGTAGTCGCCACATAGCCCGACCTTTCGATGATTTTCCTTATATTCAATAATGCCCTGAAGGGTTGACTCATAGCATTCAATTTGAGCAATGGCGCGTTTAAGTTCGTCACGCTCGTTGTATGGCACCCATGTCTGATCGGAGGTGTTTGCTTTGTATCTGCTCATTTCGGCTCCTGTTGTCGTTCGGCAGAGTCTTTGACTACAACCGGCTCAAACATGGTTAGCCATCGTTCAGGCGGGGTATGGTATGGGCAAGGCCAAGGCTCCATGCAAAGACAGCCTGTTTCGGTTTTGTGCTGACAATGTCCAAACATGTTATTCATGCTCGCTCCTGCTGTACCAGATCAGGGGCCGGTGGCTGCCAGCACGTCGTCAATCGCTGCAATCATTTTCTCATCCGGCGCGCTATAGCGCAGGTGCTTCAAAAAGTGTCGCAACCTGTCGTTATCCTTCTCTAGCGCCTCAATGCGCTCATTGGCAATTTGCAGATATGCCAGTTCCTCAATTTTCTCTGCTGTACTCATGTTCGCTCCTGTCTTGTCTGGTCAGTTTTCAGGCGACGATGCCCGTCCCTGTACATCTTGCAGAAACAGTTCCCGCAATAGCGCTTCCCAAGGTAGGTGTACTCCGTTGCCCGCCAGAAGTGCCAGCAGCGCTTACTCACGGATCGTGCCTATCGAGGGCAGAATCTTCTAGGCGCATTTGCTCCACCCATTCTTGTTCGGCAATCACCTTAATGTCGCGCCGAATCTCTCTAGCCTGACTCGCGGTGATGGCCCCGTTTTCCTGCAAGAGCGTTGTGTATCGTAAGAAATCCATAGGTCACTGTCCCTCGCCAACAGAGTTTTCAAACTGCAGGATTGGGCAAACCTTGCGATGCTTGGCATGGACGTATTCAGCAACAAGCGTTGCCGTTTCAGAACACATGTCCTGTTTCACATATTCCTTGCGATACTCACACCACAGCCAAACCAGAATTGTTGTGTCTACTGCCGCACTTAGAACCGCAACAGGCACCGAACCTGGAAACCATATTTGCAGAATCGGATAGAGCGCCACCCACAGAAAAAAAGCCGTGCCCGCTACCGCAAACACCGCCATGAGAGGCAGGCACACGATGCAGAACACGAACGTCCAGACAACAAGCCAAAAGTATTTGCAGAGGCTATATGTCCGCCACGCTTGTATCTCCCACGGGAAATAACTCAGCATTCTGTAATGCCAACTATTCTTGCTTACTATCATCGCCTCTGTCCTCTCCCATCAAAGCCCCGTTTCGCGCCACCGGTGGGGCCTACCGGACGGTGCGGGTGGATGCCACCCTGGCGCTGCAATGATTCCATATATTGCTGTAGCTCCCGCTGAGTCCTGAAGGACCCAGCACTACGATAAAAGCGAGTCCGAATTACGGCAGCCACCGGATCACAATCCCGTCAGGCAGCAGCACGTAATTCCTCGATGCTGGCCTGATTCGCTCTTGTTGCTTGGCGTAGGGTCCATCATACACCGCGAACTGCGTGAATGGCGACTTGCCGTGCTTTTCGAGTGAAAGCGTGTGCGACCCGGTCGGTGATCGGACCAGCGCAACATGCGCCGCGTCATACAACACGTTCAGCTTATCACCGGGCTGCCAGCGCAGGTGACGCACAATGTTTGCACCCAGCCTGATGCGCGCAACGGGTGCCTTGACGTGCTTCTGGCGCGCAATCCCGAGGCGCACACCATCGGCTGGCATCTGGTTCTTCCAATTGCTGGGGCCGGCGGGCCGCAGATCAATCATGCGACTCATTCCAGAAATATCAATGTCGTGGGTTTCCATCAAATTACTCCTCTGTTAGAACGGTATGTCATCGCTGAAGTCTTGACGCTGCTGTGGCTCATGCGAGCCACGCGGTACAAACTTGTCCTGTACCTTGCCCGTGTAGTCCGGTGAGCGTTCGGACCTTTTGTCCTTCGCTTTCCATATCGCTACCTCGAACTCCTCGCCCTTGCGGATGTCTCGGTGGGCGTGGCACTTGACGGATAGCGGATGATCGGCGGACTTCGGCCGCCATGCGGCTGCCCGTCCTGTGTTGTCGTAATCACTCATTTGCATACTTCCTGGTGGTTAGGTGATATTGCCCGCATTCTGAGCACTTGTATACTCCTGTGAAGTGGCGCTTGCCACTGGCGCGGCGCATGGTTTTCTTTGCCTTGGCGGGGCTGGAAAATCGCTTTTTCCCGCATGATCCGCCGTCTACCAGTATTTTCCGGCGGCGCGTTAGCAGCAAATTGCCGCATCGCTGCATTGTTGCCTCAGTCATGATGTTGCCGTTATCGTCGGTAATCCTTCCTTTAAAAGCTTGCGTTCCAGTGTGGTAAACACCCCGCCCTTTGTCGGAGCGCGCCACAGGTGATGCTGTGTTGTCTCTGGTAATTCCTTAAAGGCCTCCCTGGCCGCATCCACGTTCGGCACTTCCTCTGCCAGAAATTCCTTGATCGCGTGAATCGAGGGCCACTCCTCGCGGATAGCGGCCATGTGTTCACCATAGGCCTTCTCTACTTCCTTTACCTTCTGCTGCGTGATGGCATTCGCCACCTCATCGGCAGAGGCAATCTCCGTGCCAGCCAGCCCCAGGAAGGCCAGCGCACGACCAACCGCAGAGGTTTCTGCATTCTCCAGCGCAGAGGTCTCATTGATATTTGATGATCCCCGCTCCTCCTCAGCGTAACCTGTAGCCAGCACGCTCGGCGGGAAGTCTTGCGATCCATATTCTGATGTAACGCTGTGCGCGGGGATGCTTATAGATGCCTTGACTATTACCCTGTGGTCATCTGCTGAAACCAACTCGGTCACAATCGAGTAATCAGGGTGAGACTCACGAAACTCGTTAATCCGGTGCGCTACCGTCCGGTAGCTCTTGCCGCGAATCTGGACAATGCCCTCTGCGTTCGCTGCCATCTGGTTGCTCCTGTTGCTATTCGGTCAATCGCAGCATCAAACATCTGCTTGCGCTGCCAGTTAATGTCACGCTCCTGGTAATGCCACCACTCGCGCTGTTCCTGTTCGTACTGGTGCCATGCGGCCTGTTCGGTGTCATCGTCCATTTCGGATTTCCTCGATGATCACGCAGACCGGGATGCCGATCAGGCAGACAATCAACATGGCATCCACTATCCAGGTCATGTCAATTCCTTCAGGTGCTTGCAAAGCTCATCTCGGTCCATGTGATCGAGATAGAAATCAAGGCCGATATGGGGATCGTGGAAATGCTCGCGCCAGTCTGGGTCAATCTCCTCCAGAAGATTCTGGGCATCGCCGCCGGGGAGGTTCTGGTAGAACCACGCCTTGAATCCGACGCTGTTCATGCCGCCCCCCTCAGGAACTGCTTGGCGCCCTTGTTAATACCCAGCCTGCGCCCCGCCGCCCGGAACTTGCGCACCAGTGTTGACACCTTCGCCAGCCTCCGGGACTGGATGACATCAGCCATGTAGCGCAGTTCGGTTCGGGGAACGGTGCGGACCTTCAGCCCATGATCAGTGATCATCAGGACCTTGAGGTTTTTGTAGCCGCGCGAATCGACCAGTACAGTCTTTACACCCTCATTGGTGCGGTAGGTTTTGGCCTCGATCATGGCGTCAGTTCCGGCAAGAACTTGCAGAGATGATCGGCTATCCGCTGGGCGGTGGCATCGACCTCTGGATCACGGTCTGACCACTGATCGTCCTGATACTTGTTATATTCCCGCCCTTCGTCGTAATCGGGCTGAACATCTTCAGGGTCTTGAGGTCCGTAGGTATCGGTTCCTGGCATCCTGTGCATCGCTTCTCTCCTGTAGCTTGCGACCGAGAGTAAGGGATGCCGGCACCCCCTGTCAAGTACCGTTTCACAATATGGAACGCGCTTGCATCTCCCCGGCCATCATGTTAAATAGAGTCCATGTTTCCCGACTCCGCATCATTTCAATCCCCCGAATCGCTGCGCGAGTTACGGAGGCCCTGTCGAAAGGCAGGGCTTTTTTATGACCAGCAACGAACTGTCAGCACTGATCCTGATCACCTTTATTCTTTTCAAGGGTGCTATCTGGCTTGAATCTCTCTTGATTGAAGCCCATGAGATTCGACCGATAGCGCCCTACCATATTCCATGCAAGCGAGGGACGCACGACTTCCGCGCCTGCAAACGCTTGGCTCTCACTACGGAGACCCCCGGTTAATGATGGATACCCGGTAAACGGTTAATACTGGAAAGTGTTTCAGGGAGGTTTCACTTACTCAAACCTTGCACAGACGGGCTGGCACCCCCGGATACTCTGCCCCTGGTTGGCCGCAGGACGAAACATAGGCACCGATAAACAAGCAACCCCATCGCTAAGGAGCAAACGGGTTTTTTGAGGCTGCATAGTTTCCAGTCTCGTAGGGAGAGGTACGCCTGTGATTTGTGAACAGCATGAATGGCGACATGTTCGGTCGCAACAGTATAGCTGGTTTGAGCGTAGGGCTGAGTGGACCAAGAACTGGCGCGGTAAGCGCGTTCTTAAGACGATTGGTCATGATCAGTGTTATGGTCGGGTGGATGAGTTTTATTGTGTTCACTGTCTGGAGGAGCTTACGGAGCGACGCAAGTGGGGCGGCGGTGGCTACCCCGAGTGGTGGTCTGAATTGATTGATGTTGACTGTCAGCGGTGGGAGCCGTCGGCGATGTACTCGCCATGAGGTGCGAGGGCTGCAACAAACGGGCGGAGGTCAGTCAGGTTCAGTTCAGGCAGAACGGGTACCGGGAGGGCGTGGTTAATATCAAGCGGTATGACGCTTATTGTGGGGAGTGTGTACGTGGCCAGGACGCCGAGAAGGAAATCAAAGCCAACAAACTCCCTTGGGAAGATTGGTGATTGTCAGAAGTGTGGCGAGCCTTTCCTCGATGCTTTAGTATGGGGCAAGTGGAAGGTTTGTGCGAAGTGCAGGACTCCCGAGTTCTGGGAGAAGTTCAGCAGATGGCGACATGGAGGTAAGTGATGGGTGTATGGCTAGAGTCTACGGCAGGCATTTCAAGGCAGGGAGGCTACCCGCAGGAGAAGATCGACGAGATTATTGCTCTGCTTAAGGGTGGCGCATCCCAACGGGAGGTTGAGTCTGTCACCGGGATAGGGCGCGGCACTTATGGGAAGTGGGTGCTTCAGTATGACATTTACAACCCGGCGAGCTACCCAAAGGAACTGGTTGAGCAACTGGTTGAAGCGATGCAAAAGAAGCCGATGATGGAGGTGCATAAGGAGTTCGGGGTTGCCAAGCAACTGCTGGTCAACATCCGGGTCATGCACGGCGACATCAAGTGGAAGCAGAGCAAGGGCCAGGGGAGCGAGAAAAGCCGCTCAAAACTGCTGAATAAGGAGTACAAGGACAGGGAGGTGTTATTGACTCAGTGGTTCACCGGCATGAACAAGAAACCACTGTTCGGCCCATCGCTGGCTGACCGTATCAAGGCCCACCTGGAGGAAATCAAAGAATGGAAGATGGCAGCGTAAAGCAATTATTCCTGATGGTTCCCTCTTTTACGTGGTCGCTTCTTTTCAGTGGCTTTTTTCTGGTGGCTGGTGCCGGTGTTCCTGAAGATTGTCGGTGCTGCTGCCTTGTTGGTGGCTGGCTGGTTCCTCTGTGAAGAACTGAAGATGCGGATTATCGAGAATGACTGACAAAGAACTCCCTGATCGCGTCGTGGCGCTGGGGGTTGGCGCTTGGGATGCATTTAGTCCGGACACGCTTATCTGGCCTCCGGGGGCGAGCAGCCCTGTTCATTACAAACAATTCGTCAACGATTGGCACGTGGCCGGGGCGTTGCTGGAGAAAGCCAATACAGCATGGTACGGCGTTTCAACTTATCAAGACGGTAGCGGGCCATTTCACGTCACGGTTGAGCGCAGCAAATATACAGACTGGTCCAGCAAAGCCGATGAATCCCTCCCCCGCGCCATTATCGAGGCTTGCTGTGATGCATTGGAGGGAGAATGATTAACGAGTCCCGCGTGGAGGCTGCGGTTGAATTTATTCGGGACAATGCGCCTCGCTTGGGCGATCTGGTTGGACTTTGCAAGAAACTGGAGCATGAGCGGAAGGTAGTCCGCGCCCAGCAAATCCTGGAGTCCGAAAAAGGAACGGTATCGGACAGGGAGGCCGATGCCGAATCCTCCCCAGAGTACAAGTCGATTATCGAGGACTACGGGAATGCGTGGGCCGAGAAAACCGTCCTTGAAACCCAGATGAAAGCGGCAGAACTCACCATTGATGTTTGGCGCAGTCAGAACAAGACGCGCTCGAATGTCTAAATCTGTTCGTATCGCGACTCTTGACAAGAATTTCAGCCTGTTAATCAGAGAGCAATATGACTACCGATGCGCCTACCCCGACTGTCCCGAGTGTGGAAATCACGATATGCGGCACACCGGAGGTCTTGACTGCGCCCACTACTACGGTCGTCGGTATCGGCTGGGTCGATGGCATCCCGATAACTGCGCTCCGCTTTGTCGTCCCATTCACTCCTATGTGGACACTCACGCCGCCGAGTTGGTGCGGCTGTTCACTGGACTACTCGGAGAAGTCCGGCATGATGAGCTTATTAAAAGGATGCACGGCACAGCCCAGTACACCCCTGCCGACCGATGGGAAATCAACAGACATTACGTGGCCCAGCTTAACTACCTGAGAAGGCAGCGGGCCGAGGGGGAAATCGGATATTTACCTGTGGTGAGTTGGGATTGAATGGTTGATTACATAGAGGAACTGCTGCGCGATCTTGGGCAAGACTTACGCAGGCGATACCACAGCTTCCCGTCTAAATCCGTTGAATACACCATCATGATGCAGGACCTTTCCAGGGGTAAGGTCGGCTCGACGGTGCCCAATATCGAGTTCTCCAATCCCGACATGCGGGCTGTCTACCATGCCCTCTGTGAGGCCCCGAAGGACCTGCAAGAGTTTTTCATGGTGTATTACTTCAAGCGATGGGGCAGGGACCGCAAAATCAAGGAATTGGGGGTCAAAAACAAGGACGCGATGTATAAACAGCGCGATTTCCTGCTCGCCTACATCTCCGGCCGGCTCAGTACGAAAATAATGTCTAGACAATCCCCCTAAAAAGCTTGACCTTGGTATTATGATCTTGGAGATGGTCCGCACTCGCGGGCCTTTTTTATGCCTGAAGAAGAAAAAAAACCGAATCCGGTGGAAATCCCGTGGGGGTTTCTAGAGGAAATCTACGACGAGGAAAATGAGTGTTTCGGCTCTGGATGCTATCGCACGCCCCCAGCTAACCCGGAGGAGTAATGCCCCGCGCAGACGTTACCATCTACAATGTCGATGCGGGCGAACCGGGCGGCTCGGACCTCACCTTCCAGATAGCAGGCGCACAAGCCAACGCTATCGGGACGGCTGTCTCAGCGGAGCAGCAATCCAATAATGTCACGGTGAACCTGGCGGGTGCAGAGGCCCCGGCAGAGGCGCAGCAAGCCATAGGATCGGCCCAGAACGCAGAGGCGGGCTATCCACGGCTCGCGGCGGGCCGGATGGGTTCCCGCACATGGGATCAGGACAGCCAGGAAACTGATCACATGGCGCTCTGCCATTTCGCGATCATCAATGGGCAGGTGCTCAGGGATCGTCCGGGCATCACAAACAAGGTGGACGCGGTCGAGACCGGGCTGACCATCCTGTTGCAGAAGAACCCCGATCTTTACATCTACTCTTACTCCGTTTTTCAGGAGAAGGGATCGCTTAACGCGACGCAGGACTATAACGCCGATGTCCTGAACTATATCAATGATCAGGATTGGTGGGCCGTTAATGAGGACGGCAACCGGGTTTCAACCTTTCCGGGCACGAACGTCGTCAATATCACCCAGTGGGCGACGCCAGATAGTAACGGCGACCGATATACCGAGTATTTCGCGGAGAACTGGAACCAGACCCTATGGCTTGATCCGCACAACACGGACGCCCCGAATACCTACCGTGTCGGTATGTATTACGACGTTTTCGACCATAAGGCCAAGTCGGATGGTATCGACTATAATCTGGATGGCTCAAACGATAACGCCGAGAACGATTACAGGGATAACGGCACGGGTGAAGCGGTAGCGGACGCTTATCGAGCGGGTCAGGCTGCGGGAGTTGCCCGCATCAAGCAACTCAACCCCGGCATGCCGGTGATAGCGAATATCACCACATGGGGCATGGAAAGTTCTGATGTCAACTTCCAGGACATTACCAATTCCAAGGGTGACGCGGACAACCACCCGGAGTACAAGGACTTGCTTGAGGGCGGCTTTATGGAGGGCCAGAGCCTTGAGGAGTTCCGCCCCAGTGGCGGGCGGACAAACCCATTCTCAGGCTTTGCCGCTAACGGCAACATAGCGAACCAGAACTTCGGCAGTCCGCGCCTCGCGTTCAATATGTATCGCTGGTGCATGCGGCATACCATCGCCCCCAAGCATGTCCTGAATCACTGGGACATGTGGACAACCAACTTCAACCTGAACCCGAGAGTCGGGAGCGGGGTGACCTCAAGGGCAATGGCGATTGCCCGCCATGGTATGTGTCAGACGTGGCTTGATGATGGCTATGTGTTCATCGGTTTCGCATCGGAAACCTCGAACCACTACAACCGCACGCCCCTGTTTGACTACATGGGCGTTATTAACCAGTCCACTACGGGTCTTGACCAATATGGAACCCAAGGCGGACGCGACCATCTATATTGATGGTGCAGCGGCGCTGGCTTATGCCAACATCATCCCCAGAACACCCCCGAAAGGTCGGGCGATCACGGGCAATACGATCCGACAGTTCGCGGAGGTGGATGGGCAGTTCATCCCCGTGGCGTCCGAGGCGGATGCTCATGCGCTGCTGACGCAGCCCAAAGAGCAAGAGGCGAAGCCACCACCCACGCCAAGGGTGGCGTTTAAGGGCTTGACGCAGTCAACAACAGAAACACCCATGCTGAAGCGTAAGCGAGCGCCGAATCTGCTGGGCAAAAGAAGGATTTTATAGGGTGGCTTTGCTGCTGGGGACGGCGGCTGTTGAGAGCGTTGAGGCCAGCACTCTGAATGACTGGATCATGACGAACGTCACGACCGGGTCAACCTGGGTGAATCAAAACGCCAATCTTGGCGCAACGCTACAGATTGACTCGCTGGCGTCCGCCTACTCTGGCGGGGTCTGCGTTGACTCTAATCTGGTGGTCATTGGGGGTGGTCACAACGCAGGCATGAATGATGCTGTAGCCATTCTGGATTTCAGAGAATTTGATACGGTCGGGTGGGTTGAGGAGTTGCAATCAACTGCCGACTTGCTGGGCGTAGAGGATGGGGACTTTGCAGCCATCGGTGCGGAACTTAATTCCATCTACAACACCGATACGCCAGGGGGCTGCCTTGATGAGCGTGGTGCTGTGGCGCTGTCACGGCATACCTATGACTCTATAGCGCCACTGCCGGACCTTGATGGATTCATGATCTATCACGGCGTCCTGCCCTACAACAACACCAGCCAGCCTAATCCCCCTTGGGGCGATAAGGAGGGTGACCTGTGGGTTTATAGGTTCGGGATCGGCTGGGAATACCAGCAAAAGCCGGGGCCGACCGATGGCAGGAGTAGCCCGGTTGCCGTATTGGACCCGTCAACGCGCTTGACTTGGTTGATGGGCGAGATTGGGACTCAGTGGAGCATGGAGGTGCGCAACTGGGCCGCAGATACAAACACGCTGAGCGCGGTGATTACCAGTGACATCGGCCCAGTGAATGAGGAGGCCTCCGCTTGTTTTAATGAGGACGATGGGGTTATTTGCGCCGGCATGGGCTACGGTGGCGCATGGCGGGAGTTTGACGTATCAACCGAGACATGGGGAACAACGCTGAACATAGGCACATTCCCCAATCAGGGTGACTCTGTTCCGGCAATTACGCACGTTCCATCAAGATTCGGCACGGATTACGGCACGTATTTCGGATATGACAATACCGATGGTGAACTACGCCGCTACAACGGATCGGGCTGGGACACGATTGCAACGGGTGGCCCGACAGACACGCACGTTTATGGTCGATTTGGCTTCGAGCGCAATCACCAGATTTTTTACATGATTTCAGCGGGCAACCCCTGGACGACCTGGTTGGTTCGTCCATATGCTCATAATCCAGATGAGGGCGCTTAATGGCGTTATTGCTTGGGACGCCAGAGGTAACGGCTGGCTCGCTTCAGTTTTATGATGACATCACGCAGGGAGACTACGAGGGGCGGTGCCGCATCTCTCTGCCGAACTCCGGCACGGGGATAAACCAAGAGAACGATTTTACCTATGAGTTCTGGATTGCGCCCTCTGCCACCGCCGGGGACAACCCGGACTCGACCACTGCCGGGGCGAATAACAACTGGATCAACTCGAACATCATCATTGACCGTGACCTGAACGCCCAGCTACCGGCGCACGGCTTCGGCCTGAGTGCGGGTCAGGCGTGCTTCGGGGTGTCCACCTCGATTGGCGAGCGCACCATTATCGGTGGCCCCGATATGCGCGACGGGAACTGGCATCATGTCGCACTGACGCGGGATGAATCGACCGGCGATATGGAGTTGTATGTTGACGGTGATCAGGACGCGACCGGCTCAGGGCCAACCGGATCGGTGGCCATGCCTAATGACCATACGCCGAACAGCACTTGCGGGCCTGGGCTGAATGAATCTTGCACAAACTCCGACCCGTATCTTGTGATCGGCACGGAGAAGCACGACATCCAGACCAACGGCTACCGGGGTTTGTTTGCCTGCTTCCGGGTGTCGAATAACATCCGGTATACGGGCTCTACCATTACAGTGCCGACCGCACCGCTGACGGCGGACGCTAACACGGTGGGGTTGTGGCTGTTTAATGAGCAAAGTGGAACAGTGGCGTCAGACTCCAGCGGTAACAGTCAGGACTGCGTGTTGAGAGTAGATGCGAGTGGACCGACATGGAACGCGAGTCACCCATTTTAAAACCTTTTATCATTCTGGCCTTACCGCGCTCGGGAACCAAGATGGTAGCGCGCTCGTTGAGTACGCACCCGGATATCCCTGACATTGTTCATGAGTTTCGCGGCACCCCGCAGGAATACTGGAGGCATCCTTACGCTCTATCCAACTTCCTGAAGCCGTGGATGCTGGATGAACGCATTCTGAAGGTGCACCTGTTCCGCGAGGATGTGGTTGCCGGCGCTCGCTCGATTCTGACCATGGGCTATCACTTCCCTGATGGCGTGCAAGAGCTTGAGTTGTGGCGCGTTGAGCGAGCCGCAAAAGAGCGCAAAGAAATCATTCAGCGCATGGAGTCTGCCTGCGACTGGTCAGTGTCTTACGAGGAACTGACCAACAACGGAGAGGAAATCAAACTGCTGCCGCAGTGGTTTGTAGACAAGTTCTGCAAATCCATTGGCGTCAAGCCGCGCCACATTCATGTGCCATTTGGCAAGAACCCGACTGTCACGCTGAAGAACGAGGACGAAATAAAATGTCTCGCCGTGTAAGCCGTGCGTTCGATGTTAACTTGAGAACCAACCAAAAGAATCAGGTGAGGGTTCCGGTTCAGCGTGGTGAGCAGCGGGTGACCATTGTTTTTGAGCGCTCAACTATTGAGCGCCTCCAGAAAAACGTGGACTGTGCAAAGCTGGAGGTCTGGAGTGGACGCTACTTTATGGGTGGCATGACCTTTGCGGGAGGCGAGGCCGACTTTGGCACCACGCGCCCGGGCCGCACCTTGCCATGGTCAACCTTCACCACCAAGATACCTCCCGGCACCAGTGAACTGACCGTCATTCTTGAAGCCCGTCAAGACTTCGATATTGTCGGTCATGTGGATATTTACCCGTAATGGCAGCCTACGGCGGATCAGTCTCAGACACGGCGACCGGTGGGACTTCGATAACCAGCCCCAACCTGAACGTCACGGGTTCTGACCTGTGTCTTGTTGTTGGTTGCGGTAAAGAGTCCAGTTCCACAATTAACATCGATGAAACTGATGTAACCTGGAACGTAGCGACCCCAGAGCAGATGACCGATGTTGCACAGGAAACAGAAGAACTGGGCGGGTATTACTCCAACTACTTGATGTATTTGGATGACCCAACGGCGGCGAACGATAACGTTACCATTTCATGGGGCGCGACCGTTGACGGTCACGGCATTTGTGTTGCGTTCTTTACCGATGCCGCAGATGTTGTTCTGGCCGATTCTGCAATGGACACTGCGACCAGTGGCACATCGCTCTCAGCCACGGTGGGTAATGTTGCATCTGGCGACATGGTGGTTGATTTTTGTGTCTGGGATACTACCGGTGCAGGAACACAAGGCGCTGATCAAACTCTAAGAGAGGACCCCGGCAACTTCGACAACTATTCCCGTGGCGCAATGTCTACGCAGGCTGGCGCTGATGGTGGCGTCATGTCGTGGACGGTTCCCTCTATCAGTTATGGCGCGATCCTTACTGCATTGCGCATACCGGATTCCGGTGGTGGTGGCCCCGGCCCATCCGGCCCCGATCTTTTACCATTATTAGGCGTAGGATAAATGCCAAGTAATACAGAATTAAATGCAGGTAGTGGCGGCGATACGATCACTACTAAGCAACGGTCACACGATGGTGACACAACGCTTCAACAGGTAGTCTCCATTGCCGGTGTAACCGGAACAGAGGACTCCTACACGTACGCCGACATCAACGGATCAGCCGCTAACGGCTTGGAGGTTGATGTAACGCGGGTGCAGGGCACCGTCACGGTGGATGGTTCGGGCGTGACACAGCCTGTATCGGGCACGGTCACGGCTAATCTGGGTGCAACCGACAATGCGGTATTGGATAACATTGATTCCAATACGGATTTTGGCGCACAGACCGGAGGCGGGACGGAGGCATCTGCGCTTCGGGTCACCCTTGCCAACAACTCCACGGGCGTCCTGTCGGTTGATGATAACGGCGGCTCGCTTACCGTAGACGGCACGGTTGACCTTGGCGCCACTGATAACGCGGTCCTGGATTCTATCGCGGCCAACACCGCAGCTATTCAAACGGCCGTTGAAATCATTGACAATGCAATCTCAGGGAATGAGATGCAGGTAGACATTGTCTCTGGTGGCACGGGTTCCACCCAGTACGCTGAGGACACCGCGCACAACACTGGTGACACCGGCACGATGATGCTGGGCGTCAGGCAGGACACGCAGAGTGATTTCGGCGCGGATGGCGATTACGTCCCGCTGTCCATCGACGGGGACGGCGCGGTGAGGGTGAACGCCATCAATGCGGGTGGCACCTCTAACATTGACACGGCATCGGGTGGAACCGATGAGGGCGCTGTCATTCTCGCGGTACGGGATGATTCGCTCACCACCCTGACGCCAGTTGACGGGGACTACGTCCCGCTCAGGACCAATTCCACTGGTGCGCTGCATGTCACGGGTGGCGGCGGTGGCACAGAGTACACCGAGGATGATGCCGCTGCCGCTAACCCATCGGGTAACGCCACCATCCTGATCCGGGACGATACGCCGGGTACGCAGGTTAGCGCTGACGGTGATAACGTCGCCCAGAGGGGCACCAACTACGGCGCAGCCTTCTGCCAGATTGTCGATTCATCGGGTAACTTCGTTGACTCGTTCGGGGGGTCGGGTGGTACGGCGGCCGCAGATGACGCGGACTTCACCGCTGGCACCACGCAGGGTACGCCGGCGATGGGCGTTTATGAGTCTACGCCAAGCTCGGTCACTGATGGTGACATGGGCATGGTGGGCATTTCGTCAGACCGGCGGATGCTCACGGACACGCAGATTGTTGGCCAGGATGCTGACATCACGATTGCTGACGGTGGCAACTCGATCACTGTCGATGGCACCGTGACAGCCAATCTCTCGGCGACCGATAACACAGTCTTAGACAACATCGACTCGAATACCGACTTCGGCGCACAGACCGGAGGCGGGACGGAGGCCAGCGCACTCCGCGTTACCATCGCGAACAACTCGACAGGTGTATTGTCAGTCGATGATAACGGCGGCTCGCTGTCGATTGACGATGGCGGCAACACGATCACGGTAGATGGCACGGTCACGGCTAACGCTGGCACTGGCACCATGACCGTTGATCTGGGTGCCAATAACGATGTCACGGTATCGGGTGAGAATGCCCACGACGGCACGACACTCGGCAACCCGGTACTGGGTGGTGCGAGGGCCACCAACAGTGTCGAGGGAATCACGCAGGTAGCGAATGCTGACCTGACGCATATCGCTGCGGACCTGAACGGGGTGCAACTCAGTCGGCCCCACACCACGCTTGAGGAGATTATCTCCGAGCGCATCTCGAACACCAACGGCACCTCTACCAACTTCAGCACCTTCAACGCGGGCGGGGCTGGTATTCATAACTACGTGACCGACATCACGGTATTGAATACCTCTGCCACGGATGGCTATGTTGATATACGGGACGGCTCTGCTGGTTCTGTGCTATGGACCCTGCCCCTACCGGCGAATGGTGGTGCGACGCACTCGTTCACACTGCCGCTCCGCTCATCTGCTAACACGGCAGTGGCGTATGATGTCTCAGCGGCGCTGACCACGGTTTACATATCGATGAACGGGTTCCAGGCACAGGGTTAACGTGTGCTACTCCCGTTACACCTTAATGGTCTCAACCTTGACTCAGGGACAGCGGTTGCCGTTGTCACGGGTACGCTAGACGGGAGCAGCGAGACAGACATAGTCGCGGGTGGTAGGACCATCATCATCACGCTGACTAATGAAACGTGGGTGACGGCGGGCGCGACATTTAACGCCCAGCGCCAGAACATCATAGACGGGCTGGACTCCGCACAGAGCGAGTCGCAGGGCTGGAATGCCGAGGTCCGTGACAAGGAAGTGGTGGGGGCGGTTGTCAGGACATCTGACACGGTTGTTACCATCACGCTAAGCGCCTCTGCTTCTTACGCTATCACAGCGAATGAGGCTATCACGGTCACGGTTCCCGCAACGGCAGTGACGGGCGCAGGTGCGCTCACCGCAACACCTAACCTGTCGGTTCTTGATGTCGGTGGCGCGAAGGGTGCGGGCACAAAAAAGAAACGCCGCCGCTACCTGGTTGAGATAGATGGCGAGTTCTTCGATGCAGACAGCATCGGAGATGTACAGGCAGTACTGGCGCAGGCGAGAGAAACCGCAGAGGAAGCTGCGGAGGCTACTGTAACCACACCGGTTACCCCGAAGCCACCCAGAATCAAGGTAGTCACCGGCTCTGGTAATCAGACCACCTCGCAGGTTATCCAGCGAGAGGTCAAGCGCACGCAGCGCACCGTTAATCAGGCGTACCGCATAGCGGCACAGCGCATCGCGCGAGATATGGAAATCTCGGCGCTCATTCACAAGAAACTAGAACAAGAAAACCAAGATGAGGACGATGCGATAACCGCGCTGCTGCTGTCATGATCGAGGATGACCTGGAATACCTTGAAAAGAAGTTCGCCAACTCCTCGCAGGGCTACGCGGAGGCTGTGCTTAGGGTTTGTGCGCGCGTCAGGGCCATCCCGGACGTTCGCGCCATTTGCACTAAGGAGTATCCAGATACTCACGCTTTGAGCGATCCGCGCAACAGGTTGAGGCGTATCGCGGAGATGCTGGATGCCAAATAATCCAGCACCCTCTGGGCAACATCTGTTAACCGCGCCATTCCTAAACGTCAAGAGTTTCGGGGCGCTGGGTGATGGTGTCACGGACGATACAGAGGCTATCAAGGCCGTTTTAGCTGCGGCCGCTGACGGCACGGAATTAGGCCCCAATGCTGCCGGTTATACATGGATTACTGAGCAGAAGGGCGGGACGGTTTACTTCCCTCGCGGTGTGTACCTGATCAGTTCTCGCCTCATCATGCCGGACAGGGTCTCCATTCTCGGTGATGGCCCCGCAGCCAGCAGGATCATAGCAAGCACTGATTTCGCTCATGCTTATATGCTCTGGTACATCGATGGTACGCTGCCGTTCTTTGAATGCTGGATCAATGGCATGTCGATTCATGCTAACAATGCGGCCCAGATTCAGCAGGTAGTGCGGGCTGAGTCATGGCAGGAGCGCTGCGGTATGTTTCGCTCTCGCGTTGAGGGCTATCAAGATGTTGGGTTATGGCTCAATGAGGGGTTCGGCGGGGCCGCACGCTCACGCATTATAGATACGGACTTCTGGGGCTTCTCAGGCACGACGGCAGGGATTCATATGGAGTCGGACCTGCCGAATGCGTTCATCCTGGAGGTTAATAACTGCACCATTAACCCATCCGACACCGCGACTAACGGGATACTGGTGGAGAATGGCAGGCTTGAGGCGCGTAATCTGCATATTGAGCGAGCCACCAACGGAATTCAGTTCGAGGGTGGTAATGGGATCATTACCAACCTGACCGGCGCCTCAACGGTTACTAACCTGATCACTTTCGCGTCGGGCTACACTGGCGCGGTGGAGATGACAGGCGTTGATGTTAATGGCGGAACCAGCGCTATTGATGACAATGTGACATCGCAGGATGTTGCCGGGTCGTTCACTAAAGCGCGGTTCCCGTTCCGGTACCAGTTCGCTAATGCAGATACTACACCCTCTGTGGCGCAACAAGCGCCGGTATACAGGACGTTTAACTCAGGCGCGACCACGATCACAGACTTTGATAATGGCGTGCCGGGGCAGCGGTTCATGCTGCGATTCCAGGACGGCAATACAACGATAGACATCGGATCAAACATAGCCAACCTTGATGGCTCGACAGGCGACATCACGCCAGCCAGCGGGGATTGGATGGATATTCAGGAGGATGGTGGAACTTGGTACATAACGTACCATGATGCTACTCCGTAACAGTGAAGCTCATCGGCGCATTTCTGCTACTCGTAGCAGGTTGCGCTGTATCTGAGGAACAGAGGATAGCCGCAGGGGCACGGCAGATAGAACAGGAGAACATGCGGAATGCGAAGTGTCCGAGAGGATTTATCAAGGTGGTCGAGAGTCGCGGTGCTACTTGTGTTCCTCGCCATCATTGGGAGGAGTGGCTACGGTGGTGAGCTACACCCGAGCATTCGGAGCTATGACAAGCCCCTGAAGTGCCAATATCTCAAGGAAACATTACCCGGCAGCCGCTCCTATATTCTGGGGGAAGTGTTCTTCCTGACGTGGGCACAGCTTGACAGGATCGAGAAGGAGTTCGTGTTCAAAAAGAACGGGAAAGAGTACCGCGTACCCGATCCCGATAGAGGTTATATCTGTACTGAGTTAGTGGGCTGATTGCGCATGTGGCGACTCAGGGCGCCATGCAGCGCCTTTGCCCGTTGGCGCATGTCAGCCGCCCCGGTTCCATCACCCTTGATCCACTCTCTGTACCAGAACAAAATCAAACCCGTTTAGCTCGTCGCGGCCCGGATAAGACTTTGTAAGTTACTCGCCCGAACCTGTACAGCAAATAGATAATCAGCGCCGGCACAAGCCAGAGCGGTGCGGTAATCGTCAATAGCGCCGCTATACTGACCCTAAGTACCTTGCCCCATTCAGGTCGGCGATAAAGCGCAAGGCGTATTGAATAATCTCTTTGTCTGTCATGTCTGCTCCTCATTAGGGCAGCGCTCCGCCATGCTTGGCGATGAACTTGGCAGACTCCAGATCGCCACCCTCGAATACGGGGCTGCGGCCTTCCCACTTGATAATGAAGAACTGATCGCCGGTCAGTCCTTTGGATACGGTGGCTTGGCCTTCGCGCACCTTCGCCAGTTCACGAAATGCGAAGTTAATGGCACCGCGCTCAGTCTTGAAAATGCGCTGCCACACTCCGCGCTCGTCGCTATCGTCGATAGCTGCAACAAATAGATCGGACTCCATCATCTCCTTCGCTCCTTAATCAACAGTTCAATTGCTACCCATGCAGAACCGGGCATGACTGAACGCTCTGCTTTCCAGTCCTTGACCGTATCGTATGGGGTGGACTTCTTGGGGTGAGACAGTAGGCGGGCCAATTCGACCGGGCCAACGCCTAACTGCTTCTCAGCCCTCTGAATGAATTTCCGCTGAGCGAATTTCATCAATCAACCATTGTGCGTTACGGGCCTTGGGTGTGTTGGGCGACTCTTTAATGATTCGCTCCAAGTATTTGATGCGCTCTTTTGTCGGTCATTGGTTTCTCCTTAAGCGTGGGTACATAA
>FUIF01018592.1_pt1 | contig 41553 bp, 62 predicted proteins | sample 1003461 | NCBI WGS metagenome assembly FUIF01 (sample SAMEA80401918, study PRJEB19352) | marine metagenome
AATACGAAGGGGCGGGGTTAAGCGTAAAGGCGCTTACGAGTACAAACTGGCATGGCACCAAAACGCCAGTGCGCTTGTTGTCCCAAAGGTCGCAGAAAAGTTTTAATCGAGGGGGCTGGCATCCGACAAACTGTTATGGATTGGCCAGATGAGATGGATTTTATGATGCGCACCAAGGTCTCGCGGCTAAAGGCTGTAGCTTTTTGCACCCCCCTACCCCCTATTGAGCCGCCGGCGCAAAACCAGGGTGGCTGGGCTGCGGTGCAACCATGGTGACCTGGGCAGCCGTTGCCACCCGCATGCTGTCTGGCGTGATGGCGAGCTGGCACACCGCCGGCTTACCTGGTGCCATTTGCAGTGCGACACCACGCACGCAGTGGCTAATGTCGTGGCCTTCCACGCACACGCGCACGCGCCCGTTAACGTCTACCAATATTTCCACCTGGTGTGTCATTGCTTCGCTGCTATCCGCTCGGCCTGCGTCTTGCGGTTGTGGCAAGTCTGGCACAGCGGCTGCCAGTTGTCCTGGTCCCAAAACAATTTGCCGTCACCACCATGCGGGATAATGTGGTCCACCAGCGTGGCCAGCGTCACCTTGCCCAGCTCTTCGCAACCACGGCACAGCGGGTTGGCTCGCAGGTATTGCTTTGCTCGCTTGCGCCACCTGGACCCATAGCCACGCTGTGCTGCTGTGCCACGCCTGTCCTGGTCCACCCTGGCCGCTGGCTTGTCGTATGGGTGGACCTCACAACGTGCCCCACGTCCTTCTACCAGGTTGCCACAGCCTGGGTATGTGCAGACGGTGGGCGCAGCCCTGGGCACCTACTCTTCCGCTTCGGCCTCTTCTGCGTAGCCCAGGCCGATAAGCTCGGCGGCTTCCGCTTCGGGCAGGTCCACCACCTGGCCTTTGCTCAGGCGGATTACACGCCGCACCAGGCGGGTGTCACCAGATACGCCAGCCTTGACGGACAGGCCAACAACGTGGGCCGGGTTGCCAGGCTTGCCCAGCTCGGCCACTTCGTCCACTTCGCCCGTGAAGGTGCACAGGTGCTGCTGCGCGTTTTCCAGCGTGTCCAGCGCTCTTATGGTCGTCGTCTTCATGCTTGCCCCTATGGCGTGGCCTGGGTAAATGTCGCCGTCACGTCTAACGTGTCGTCGTCGTCCAGGTCTTTGTCAGCTGCGGTAAAGGCGCCAGCAGCGTACAGCGTGCCCGTGCTGCCACCCTTGGTGTTGTTGCTCACCAGGAATGCCCCACCAATGACCGTGCCATTGGCGCTGATCGTGAAGCGCGCCTGGCTGGCGCTGTTGTCCACACTCTGGCTGGACACGCCGCCATCCGACCAGGTAACCCGGTTGGCTTCATCGTAGGCCGTGACTTCCACCCAGCCCGCATGGCTGGACATGGTATCTGCGCCGGCCACTGTGGGCGTGCCGTCAGTAAGGCCCAGGTACCAGGTGGTAATCTGCGTGGCGCCCGACAGGGTAACGTCCAGCAGGTGGTCCAGGCCTTCGTTGACCACGATATTGCATTCTATCGTGTCCACCCACTTGACCCGGCCGCGCGGGTCTCGCGCAACCGCCACCCACTGGCCCATGGCCACCGCAGCGCCCAAAAGCGCCCGGTGGGAGTGTCCGCGGCCGCCCATCCGGTCTGCCGCTGCTGCTGCGTGTCCCGTATTTCGTTGCATTGGTCTACCCGTATCTCTTCAAGACTGTTACTGGCACTTCCCAAAATCCAGTGCCGACCGCGCCAGCGTCCGCCGTCACTTCCGCAATATATTGGTCATTGTCCACCAGGGCGATGGTGTGGGGCAGCTTGCCCAGGTATTCGCCATTGCTGCCGCTCACATAGTCCATGGTGACGTTTTCGGCGCCGGTTACTGCGTTGCCCGCTTCGTCTTTCAGCGTCACAGTGACCGTGGCGGCGTTGAGATAGGCGCCAGGCGCTGCGGCGTCGTCCAGGCCTTTTAGCTCGCAGTTGTTGGTGTTCTGGTTGTAAATAAATTCACTCATCTAGCACCACGTTGCCTTTGAGAGCTGGCCCCACTTCGGCGTTGCCGTCCAGGGCCGGCCCGGCCGTTGCGTCGCCTTCCAGGGCTGGGCCTGCCGTTGCATCGCCCGCCAGGGCCGGCCCCACGTCTGCGTTGCCCAGGACAGCGACCGTAAAGCCGATGCTGCCGTATATCAGCCCGCCCGCTTGCGTGACCGTGAAAACAGCGCCGGCCTGGGCTGCGGCTGCCAGGTTTGCATGTGCCGTGCGTGCTGCTGTGAAGGTTGCGCCCGCCAGGCCGGCATTGACCAGTGCGCCCACAGCAGCTGTGGTAGCTGCCAGGGCTGCGTCCGATTCGGCGGCGCCTGCTATCGCAGCAACAGCTGCGGCAGCGCCTGCCATCAGGGCGTCCGCTTCGCCCGCTTCGGTAATCGTTGCGAGAGTCGCCGCCACGGCCACCACAGCAGCGCCGGCGTTACCGCCCGCCACCATGTCACCCAATGCGGCCGCGGCGGCGGCAAACTGCGCGCCCGCTTCGGTACCTGCCGAAAGGGCGGCCACTACAACCTTGGTAGCGTCTATGGTGGCGCCCGCTTCGGCGCCCGCCGCCATGCTCGCCAGGGCTTCGGCCTGGGCGGCCCAGGATTCGCCCGCCTGGGCGCCAACCGTCAACGCGGCAGCAGCCTGGGCGATGGTGTCCAGCACAGCGTCACCGGTGGCACCCGCGGCGAGGGTGGCAGCTGCTGCTGCCGTGCCACCGTCCACCTGGCCCGCTTCCGCGCCCGCGACAATCGACGCGACCGCTGCGGCCTGGGCGTTAACGCTGTGTCCGGCTTCGGCGCCTGCCGATATGGACGCCACCGCCCCGGCTGTGCCGGCGAAGGTCTGCGCAGCCTGGCCACCACCCGAAAAGGCGGCCAGCGCCGACACTAGACCCGTGAAGCTCACGCCGGCTTCGCCTGGCGCGCTTATGGCGCCTGCTGCGCCCGCCTGGGCGTCAAAGCTCGCGCCCGATTCTGCACCCGCGGATACGGCGCCCGTTTCGTTGGTGACGCCAGCGGCCAGTTCCCAGGTAAACGCTATTAGCGTGCCCCGGATATACACCGGGTTGGGCGTTACGTCCGAATGCTCGCGGGCTTCCAGGGCAAAGTCCACGCTGTCGCTGTCAGCTATGTTGGTGACTTCGCCAAAGGCCACCCAGGGCGACTGGTCGCCGCTTCCGTGGCTCACCAGCTCGATACTGTCAATGTAATTGGCGGCTGTTTCCCAGCTGCCCGCGCCGCGCCGATACCGCACGCCGAATTCCATGCGCTTGGCGCTTTCGGCCTGGTCGCAAAGGCCCGCACCCAGGACCATGAAATTATGCGTACCGTCACCTACCAGCTGGTCATCCCACTGGCTAACGGTGGTCCAGGTGCCGCCGCTTGTTATGGACGTGTCGCTGGTGTCGCTCTTCGCAATGCCCACCTTAAAGGCGGACATATTGATGGCGGCTATAGCGGTGTAATCGCAGTCATGCGTGTTGGCATTCTCTACTGCATATTCCACTGTCAGCACGTCGCTGCTGACGTTGGCGTGGGCGTCTACGAAGCCGTATAGATACTCTTCGTCGCTATCCTCGGTTTCTTGGATAACGTCATCCTGGTCCGTGCCGTCAATGTCCAGGTGTAGCTTGGTGTCGCTCGCCGCCTGGTCCGACACGAAGTGTGCGCAGTAAAAAACCGCCCATTCGTCAGTGTCATCCGGCAGCGTGACCGTGGCGCCACCGGTCCAGCTGGTGGGCGCATCGCCCGCCGGCGTGGTCTTTTGGAACTTGTAATGGCTGGCGCTCAGCGTATCCACCGCCAGGGCCATGGCATAAAAACATTTGACGCGGCAGGTGTCGCTGGCGTCTTCCACCTTCATGCGGAATTGAATGTCCACGGCCGTTGCCGGCGTGGTAATTTCGCCCACCCAAAAATAGGCATGTGCCTGGGCGCCACCGCTTCGCCTGGATTCGTGCAGCTGGTGGCTTTTCTCTACCTCGGCGCCATCGTGGTATAGGTCGAATTCGTCGTTATTGTTGTTGCCGCTCGCGCTGCCCGTTAGTGCCTTGACCACCACCAGGTACTTGGTGCTGCCGGCCAGGCTGCCTGCCGGAATTTTCAGGCTGCTGGGGCTGTGCCAGTCGGTGTCACCGGTGTGGTCAACATTGGATTCAACCTTAACGATGGCGTGGCCAAGCTCGGCCATGACTTACACCTGGGCAATGTCATAGACAATCGAGCGCTCGCCCCTGCCGGCGCGCACCTTGCATTGGCGCTTGGAGCGCGACCAGGTGAGCTGCCCGTGGCCAGCCAGGTGCGGGTTGTCGTCCACCAGCTCGGCCACGTCACGCAGCACAGCGCGGAAAGGCCTATTAGGCACCGTGTCAGTGCGCACCTGGTCCTGGTTCGGGTGCGTGTCCCGCTTGATTGTCCGGGTAATCTCGAAGGGCATTAAAACTGTTTCCGCACTTCGTTGCTGTCCTGGCTGCACCGGCCAGCCTGGTTGCAGCTCTTCGCTGTAGCCCGCACCAGCTCGCCCGCCAGAAAGTCCGGCACCGTCGCTGCCCGGCCATCGTGCGGCACGGTCACCTGGCCGCTGCGGGTTTGCGTCCGCCAGCTAACCTGGGTCTCTTTCGGGTCCGCGTAGTTGCTGCCGTCCGTGTTCTTGGTCGGGATGGTCCAGCTAAACGCAGCGGACCCACCACCAGGTGTTGGCGGTGGGTCCGGTGGCGACCAGTCCATCTGCTCTGCGTACACTTCCAGCCCAATGGCGCCGGCCAGGAAATACTGCGCGCCCTGGGTGGTGCCGTTCTCGCAGCTGTGGCAGCTCGCGCCCAATATCAGCGGGTTGCTGTTGCCGGCGGTGCCGCGCTTCCAGTCGGAATTCCAGCCCTGCAGCTGGTCGTCAACGAATAGGGCAAAGCCCTTGCTGCCGAAGCTGATAGCGACGCAGTGGATACGCTCGCGCTGGATGACGCCGCGCGCCCGCAAGATGCTGCTGGTGTTGTCGCTGTGCTGCAACCTGGCGTATACGTCCGTGCCGCGTTCAATGCGCACGGTGGCGTGGCCGGCTTCGTCCGTGCCGGATGCGTCACGGCTGACCAGGCCCACGTTTTGCTGCGCGGTGCCCTCACCGTCCAGGTAGAAACATGCGCGCCAGGTGCCCTGGTTGGCGGCCAATAGTCCACTGGTGGCTGTCCTGGTCGGCGGCTGGCCAGCGTAGTCCATGGAAAAGACGAAGCCTTCGCCAGGCTCTGGCGTCGGCCACGGGTCCGGCGGTTCCGGTGGGTCTGGCGGCTCGGTAGGTTCGCACGGTTCGCATGGTTCGCACGGCTCTACCGGCGGACAGGTCGGCGGCTCTGGCGCGTCGCAATCGCTCGCCACAATTTCCAGGTAGGCGCCGCCGTCACCTGGCACGCGGTAGGTGTCGCCGCAATTCGCCAGGGCTTCGTTGCTGCAGGATTCTATGGCCTTGTCTTCGCGGGTGTGCGAGCTGACCAGGGCGCCGGTGTCGGTCGTGCAGGTGTGGGTGCCGGCCAGCTTCTGCGTGTATTGCAGCTCGGCCGCATCTACCGTGCACATGCCAACGCCGATGGCCAGCGCAATGCCGGCCACCAGGCTTAAATACGTGCGGTCTTCGTGCTTTGCCATGGGTGACTTCCGCAGACAAAAAAGCCCGCTTGGGGCGCGGGCAATTTCAGCTTCTACCAGATAGGGGCACTAAGGCACCCTGCCACAACAGTGTACGAATCCAGGGCGCATTTTCTAGATGGTGGGTGAAATCAGTTTCTAGACACTTTGCCCGACTGCTGGGCCGGGTGCTGGCCCGCCAGGAAAAAGAGGCCGTAGAGCCGGCGCTGGTAAAAGGCGTCTTTCTTGATGCCCAGGGCTTTGGCCTTTTCGCCCGCCGGCGCCTGGACGCTGTAGTACACCCACAGCGCGGTGCGCACGTCATAGAAGGGCATTACCAGCCAGGCCCGGTGCACCCAGGCCGGCTGCGGGAATTCCTTAACGGGTAGCGGCGCCATCGCCGCATTGATGACCGACCGGTGGCCGCTGCCCGTGCCTTCCGTGCGTATCTTGTCCAGCACGTTGCGGCTGCTGTACCCGTTGGGCGCTTCGCGTATGAACTTGCCCCAACGGGCTAGGCCGCGGTCTATCTCGGTCAGCAGTCGGCTGCGGTTTACTACGGTCACTGGCCCACGCCCCTGCGGATTGTCTGGACCGTAGCCAGGTGCGCCGCGGTTCTCTCTATCCGGCAATCGCCGGATATGCGGATGCCGCGGTGTTGGGTGGCATCCGTCCTGGCGGCCAGTGCTTCGTGCACGGTGGTGACCAGGTAGGCTGGCGCATGGCCGTGGCGTGCGAGCTGTAAGAATTCGCGCTGCTGCTCTTCCAGGTCTTTGCGCCTGGCCGGCGTCTTCACTTCCAGCCAGAAGTACACGCCCGCCGACATGCACAGCAGGTCCACGGGTCCGTCCATTTGCCAGACCGTCACGCCGGCGGCTTCCAGCGCCTGGACAATTACCGGCTCGTTTTCGTCACGCCTGGCGGCGTTGCGGTTGGTGTTGCGGTGCTTAATTGGCATGCTTCGGCCACCACCATTGGTGCATGGGCGCATCTTTCGGCAGGTACAGCGGGTGCCTGGGCCAGCCGTCCTTTGTCCGCCCGAAACAGTACACCGGCTTTTGGCCGCCAATGCTAAGTATTTCCACTGCCCGCTTGTAAGCTGCCAGGTGCGTGGCCGGCCGGATCGGCACGCCGAAGGCCAGGAACACGTGTGCCCGCTCGCTGGCGGCGCTTTCCAGCATCAGGGCGTTTTCATCGCCCACAGCCAGGTCCGGGTCATCCGGCAGCTGGCGCGGGTTGGTCGCCCGCCAGGCAAAGACGTTGACCACCCGCAGCGCTTCGTACCGCAACCGCTCAGCAAAACCAATGCAGCGGCGTATGGTCGGGTCATCCAGCTGGTGGTCCGCGGTGGATGGATTAAGCATGCAGAAGGTGACGGCTGGCACGTGCGTAAGAAAGCCGGGCGCATCCCAGCGCCTGGTCAGCCAGTACCGGTAGCGGCCGTCAGTAGACAACGCCGCTGCGCTTTCGTACCGCTTAACCTCTATGTCGTCAAGGCTCATTGCTCGCCCATTATTCCGGGCATTTAACAGTGATCGGTAACCGGGTGGACCAGCGCAGATAGGCCACTAGTCCGTGCCGCCCACTTTGAAGTTTTCCGCCGCCTTCGCCAGGGCCGTGAGACCGTCCGCGGCGCCGGCCGCGCTGACGCCGTGCGGATGGTCCACGCCCACGTGGTCCATGTGCCGTAGGCGCTGGGCGTGTTCGGCTTCCAGGTGTTCGTCCACGTCCATGTGCGCGTTGCACTCTGCGCAGGTGTGGGCCTTTTCGCCCTCGGTCGTCCGTTCGCCGCTGCCGGCCCGTTCGTCTATCACGGTGCGGATGCTTCGCCAGCCTTCTGGCGGCTGTATTATTTCCTCTTCCAGGTCGGGCGCCGCGGCGCGGTCGCCGCAACAGTCGCAGGTAAACTGCACGCTCACAACACGTCACCCTGGAAGTGCAGCCATTGGCGCTTGTTCGCCCGCGCATCCACCAGCGCGCCCGCCACGTCACCTGGGTGCAGCTCTTCGGCCTTGTCCATCAGCTCTAGCGCAAAATTGAAGTCTGCCACTTCCCTGGCCAGTAGTTCGCGGTTGGTTTCCGGGTGGGTGTCCAGCGGGTTGTGGCTGTCCCAGCCGTGCCGCAGGATTTTGCCGCAAATGACTATGACCTCGGCCGCCTCTTCCATCAGCAGCGCCACCCGCTCGCGGGACGCATCCGACATGGTGTGTGCCTTATAGGCGTCGTGTCTTTCGTGCATGTTGCTGTACTCGCTCACGGCTCCAACGTCAGCACCGCCCTGGTGCGCCCCCGCTGCCTGGCGTTTTCTGCCACCCGCACCACGTGGTCCGCCCAGGCGGTATGGCCGGCCTTTCGTAACGCGCCCGCCACAACCGCGGCCGGTATCAGGGTGGATGCCGTTGGCGCCGGCGGCGCCTTCCGTTTGAATATGTCTCGCAGTCGCATAGCTATATACCCTTGAATTCGCGCAGCACCAGCTTGCCCTTGTCGATTCGACCGACACGCATAACCACGCCTTTGACTTCCACCAGTTCGCCGGGCTTCACATCGGGCATGCCCAGCTGCATTTTCTTGATTTGCTGATTGATGGCGGTGCGCCCGGCTTCCATTGCCCGCCGGCTAACCCGCTGCTCGATTCGCTCCACACCGCGGGCCTTCGCGCCACCCCATGGCGCCAGCAGCCAGTCCAGCGCCTTGCGCATCATGGCGTCAGCCACCGCAGCCGGGCAAAGGCGGCGAAGCACAGCACCGCGCCCCATATCAGACCCACCCAGCCGTAGCCTGGCGCCGTCAGCCAGACCGCGAGCTGCCACAGGGTGTAGAACATGCACGGAATGCCGACGACGGCCAGGACAAAGACCGTAGCCGCCAGGTCTTCCAGCAGGGTGACGACATACTGGCGGCTGGGCTGTTTCAATTCGGGCGCCATCAGACCGGCAGCTCCATCTGCTCTTCACGCGGTCGGCGCAGGCGGTACCTGGCGACGCGCACCCGCTCGCCAAAAGTGTTCTTAACGTCTATCTCTTCGGTCACTATGTCGTGTCCGTCTTTGCGCAGCCGGTGGATGACAGCGGCCAGGCGGTAAATGCCTAACCGTTCCCAGGCCACCAGCGGCTGGATGGTTTTGTGTTCACGCAAATAGGTCAGCAGTCTGCCCTGCTGCCGCTCCCTGGTCTTGGCTGTCGTCAATGTGTCCGTGGTCGTCATCGGGTGTGCCCTCACTGAATAGCGCTGAAATTTCCGGCAGGTGCAGGAACCAGAATCGGCCGTGCTTGGTGCGCAGCTCTTTTACCATGGCTCCGTAGGCGTCCAGCGGCATGCCGTGGTGCCGTTGGAATACATCGGCCCAGGTGCACGGTGGCCGGCGGTCCGTGGGTGACCGTTCCACCAGTTCCCGGCGCCTGGGCCGAATGTTCGTGAATGCGTGGTGGCGCAGCATGGCGCCGTGCCAGACCTGGTAGGCGTCACTTTCTGCCTGGCTGGTGAATGTGCCACCGGTGGTGCGCACGCTCGCACCGTTGGGCGCGGTCAGTCGCTGACCGTCAAAGGCCCAGCCTTCGGGTAGCTCTTTCACAGCGTCTGCCCGATAGCGGTAACGTCCGTGCCGTCGCCCAGGGTGTGCCTGTCGGGTGCGGTGTATTCGATGTTGGGAATGTGGTTTTGTACTGCCAGGGCGTAGGCTTCACGTGCCGACCGCACCCGGTCCAACATGGCCTGCCACTTACGCTGGCGCACTTCGTCACGCTGCCCGTTGACTATCGGCTGCAGCCTGGCAATGGCAACCGTGAGGCCTTCCACCAGCTGCGTGACTGTCTCGCGCACCGCGAAGGTAAGCCCGTTGAACTTGGCCATGCAGTCTTCCCGCTCGGCCATCATGCCGACCATGCGGGCGGCGGCGTGGGCCTGCGTTGGTCGCAGCTCGCACACCACCGCGTCCAGGCTCAGGTCAGCGGCCACAACGGACTGGCGGCGCACCTGCTCTAGCACCGCGTGCAGCGTCTGCAATACCTCAAAGTCAAAGGCGTGTTCACGCTGGTAGCGCAGCGCCGACACCACCCACGGGTCGCCCGCTTCCAGGGCTTTGTATACGGCCGCGAGCTGGTCGAATAGCAGCACCGTGTCACCTTCCAGGCGGGTGTGGAATTCCTGCCAGCCAGGCTTGCGCTTGTCGCCATCCGGCAGCTGGGCGATGACGCGGCCCAGCGCCTTGACCAGGCGGCTAACACTCATAGTGTGCATGCGCAGCCCGTTGGCCATTTGCCAGGCGTGGGTCCGGCTCGCGCCTATGTAGTGTTCCCGCAGCAGGTAGTGGTGTGCGAATGCGAAGACCTGCAGCACGTCCGCCTGCGTCAGCTCCACTTTGGCGTCCAGGGTGTCCACTTCACATTCAGCCCATTGCTTAATGGCAAACAGGTGCGGGTAGATGCCGTCCACGTCTATGGGTCCAGGTATCGTTAGAGCCTCTTCCATGTTTTATGTCCCGGTTGGCGGCCTTTGTGAAGGTGCGCCGAGACTTCCCGCGGTGGCAGGATTCCCGACGCACCCGATATGCCCACGGCAGTGTGGCAAAGCTCGGTTGCTGGGTGGCTACTGTACGCGCCAGCCGAAGCTGGCACGGCGCAATCTTACCGCTTCCACCCTTGCCTACGGCTGCACTTCGCTGCGTTCCCCTGGTAGTGCTGAAACGTCATCAGCCTGGGCGCCAGTGCCTTGCCTTTCCGGCTTTTCGCGTCCGCCCAGGTTGTCTTCTATCCACTGCTCTGCGTGCAAGCGCAGGTCCGCCAGCAACGCAGCTGCCTGTCTGAAACTTTGAGAGTAAGCGCGGGCGCCATACCGGCCACCGCCACGGTACCGCGCCCAGGTGCCATTGGTCCGCTTCCGCAGGTCCAGGCCGGCGGGCAGCTGGACTATCTGCAGCGGCCGGCTGTCATCCAGAATGCGGACCACCTTATGGGCGGGCACATTGCGAATGTCGCCTGCGGGGTCTGGCCAGGTCACGACCAGCGGGCCGTCCACGTCTACGCGGGCCAGTGTCATTTCACCGCCACTATGTCTATCAGGTATTTGGCGGTTACGCCGGTGATTCGGCGGCGCCTGGCGGCTGCCAGTAAGCGCTTCCAGTAAGAGACTGGCACCTTACCGCGGGTGTACCACATGCGGCAGGTGTTCCACGTCACGCCCACGTCAGCAGCCAGGGTGTGCAGGTCGGGCCATCGGTCCATGACCTCTTGCCAGGCTGTGAAGGTGCGCGCGTTGCTCATGGCTGCACATTGTAGCCGCACCCTTTGTGCGGTGTCACCCTTACAAAAATCAATGACTTAGCGAAAATCGGCCCGCAGCTGTAGGCATTCCCTTGCGCCAGCGCACACCCTGTGCGAATCTAGGCGGCGTGACACACACACCACGGAGACACGACACCATGACAGACATTCGATACCACATAGAGCAAGACGCGCCCCAGGACAGCGACAAAACCCACGTGGTCTGGTCCGCAGAATTGGCCGGATTCAAACGGGTGCAGGTCCGCCGGCTTGCCGGTGACGCCTACACGGTGGTGGTGCTTCGCCAGCGCCGCGCCGAAAGGTCCACGGAAATGGTGGGAGACTTCCACCGCGACGGCCGGGCTTCCAACCTGAATGCCGCCATGCGGTGTGCCTACGAAGCCGTGGAGCGCGAGACACGCCAGACCAACCTGGACCGGCCGCACAGCTCCAACAACCTTGGCCAGGCGCTGCACCGTGGTGGACCCAATAGCCGGTCATTCCACGCCTGCAGCCGCAATGACAATTACAAGGAAAAGCACAGCCACGAAGAGCTGGAAGTCCGGGCCGGCTGCTACCACAACAGCGCCACCGGCGAAGTGGACCGCTGCACGCTCAGCGTGACGGCCACCCACCACTACGAAAAGTCCGGCCAGCACCGCACGGTCTACGCCACTGCTGATATGTCACCGGAAGACATGCGCGCACTGGCCCGCCAGCTCGAATGGGCAGCGGACCTTGCGGACGCCGGCAGCGGCGTGGGCGGCAGCTACAAGGCCCAGGTGCACCAGCTGCTGCGCGCCATGAACAACCAGCGCATGGTGCACAACGGCATGGTGGTGCTGTACTTCTACGGCGCGGACTGCGATGGCGGCCAGGTCAACAGCCGCCGGCACGTGCGAGCCGATGCCGACCAGATAGCCCGGCACGTTGCCGACTACATGGAAGGCGCAGACAGCGCGATTAACTGGACGCTGGAAGAGCTGACCGAAGACCAGCGGCGCGCGTGGGCTGACGACATGGCGCCGGAAACAGCCGGGCCGGAAGTACACGACTGCCGCGGATGGTAGTGCGACTGGTGCGGCCCACCTGGCAACGGGTGGGCCGCCACGGCAACACTAGCCGACGACACCACGGAGACACGACAACATGAACAAAGACAGACGCAACCGCATCAGCAAAATTGCCGAAGAGCTGGACACGCTGCGCGACCAGCTGGAAGAGATTGGCAACGAAGAGACAGACGCCGCCGACTGCATGCCCGAAAACATGCACGGCAGCGAACGGTGGGACGCCATGCACGAAGCCGCCAGCGAACTGGACAGCGCCGCCAGCGAACTGGAAGACCTGGCGCTGCGCATCGTTGAAGTCGCGGAAGGGTGCACGTAATGGCCAAAGACCTTACACCCGCGGAGCTGGACACGCTGCGCGAAGCCTACCGAATCGCCTGCGACCAGGCGCGCCACAGCCACCTGGACATGCTGGTGGAAGGGTGGGACCGCGTGGCCGGTGCGCTCGCATGGGCCTTGCCCGTAGAAGACACCCAGGGCGGCCAGCTCTACCGTAAGGATTCCGGCGGGTAATCCGATGGGCGGCCGGGCGTCCATGTCACAAAGGCCAGCGGCGTCCGCCGGGCGCTGTCCGCGCATGTCAGCGCCGCTGGCCATCCCGGCTTAATTCATGCGACGCACAGGACACAAGACAGCGACCGAAGCCCGCCAGGAAATGGTGCGCTGTGGCTGTGACCAGCTGTGCACGCCACCGGGCCTGGGCATGGAGCTGTGGATTAGTCCACGCCGCCAGGTCTTCGCCATACAGATTGCCGGGCGGCGCCGGCGCATCGTGGACGTGACCGACCTTGACGAAGTACAGCACCACTTTGGCGGCTACCTTAGCCGCCGGCGTCGCCGTGGCAGCCGAAAGGCTCGCAAGCGCGGTGACACTCAAACACCTGGCAATGGCAGCGACAGCAGCGGCCGTGGCCAGCTTTCTATGGACCTTTAGGAAACAGTAACCCATGGCAGACAGCACGAAGACCCAGCCCGTATTCCCTAGCAAGGGCAACCACATTGCCGGCACGGATCGGTACGAAGCCGACAAGCCCGGCCTTACCAAGTATGAATACCTGGTGGCGCTCTACTCGGCCCACATGCTCGGCGCGCAGTTCGCCCGCGAGGATGGCCCCAACCTAGAGCCGGCGGCCATCATGCAAAACGCAGTCAACATGGCACACCTGGCCATTGAATTCCTAGACCAGACCGGCGGCGCCATCGTGCAGCCGCCGCAGGGCATCCAGGTGGCGCCGCAATGAAGGCCGCCCAGGCTAAGCAATCGGCGCCACAGCCGTCCGGCCTGGCGTGGAAAATTGCCGAAACATTCGCGGACCAGTCTGACCTGTGCTTTAACCCGGAAGCGCTCAGCAAGCTGGCGCCGCAGCTCGAAAGCGCCAGCAGCAACATGCGCAACACCGCGGACCTACTCATGGCGCTGGGCAGCACCATGGTGTCTTTGTGCACCCAGGCCGCGCCCACCGCGATGCCAAACAGCCTGCCGACCATCCACACGGAGCTGGCCCACATAGCCAGCCGTGAAGGTGTCACGCTGGACCAGGCGCGCGTGGAAGTCCTAATGCTGGCCGTCTACTGCACGGCCATTAAGGTGCTGCGTGGCTATTGAAGCCGTCCGCGGCTGCGGCTACCGCAAGGTGGGCGGACTGTACCTGGTCGCTGACCATGCCGGCGCCGTGTGCGGCGGGTTGCCTGCGCCGCTGCGCGCCTGCGTGAGCTGTGGGCAAGGCGTGAAACCGGCGCGCGGCTGGACCTGGATAAAACCCGCCAGCCTTGGCCTGGCAGACGCGATGGCAGACCGGTGCGAGCGAAGCCGATGCGTAGCAACCAGCGCGGACCAATGGATAGACCACGCAGCAATATGCCCAGCGCGCGCCGTAGGCGCGTCGCCACAGCAGGCCGGGCTGTTGTGGGTGGGCAGCGGTTTCTACGCCACGCCGGCAGACTTCGTGACCGAAGCCGCACAGCTGGGTATTAGCCGGCGCATTCCATTTGTGCCGCAGGCTTTGAAGCTCGGCCAGACCTGGGTATTGCTCGCGCACCGTCACGCCTGCCCGGTGCAGGGTGACTTGCTGGGCGATGCCACAGACGCCCGTGGCCTGCCCGGTATCTTTTCGGCCTTCAAGCCGCAGCGCCTGGAAATGCTGGTAACCGAAAGCCGCAGCCAGGATGACATTTACATGGCCCGCCTACGCCAGCGTGGTATCACGCCGGTGGTGGTGCCGGATGACGACCAAGACCACATGGAGACACGACAACATGGCACAGGTGATTGACCACCCACGCACGGAAATGCCGCCCGCACCCGACATGGCCCAGCTGGTCGCCCAGGCAATGGGCTGGTGGCAGGTCCAGATTGAAGGCCAGCAGCGCTGGCTGTCGCCCGCTGAAAATACGCTGCGGAAGAGCGGGCGCGGCAAGTTTGTTGGCCGGCCCGACCTGCCCACCTTCCAGGCATCGGAAATGGCGCCCGAAGGCAACCACGAAAGTCTGCGCACCTGGTGCGCCAGGCATGGCGCCGTCAACATCGTGGACAGCCCGATGTATGGCCAGGTGAGTGTGGCCATTCACACGCCTACCGCCGGCGCCGGCAACCACGGCCAGACCCACATGGCCGCCGGCGACATAGACCGCCTGGCAGAAGACGCGCCCGGCTACAGCGGCGTGGAAATTTGCCTGCTATGCGCTGCCTACCAAATGGTGACGCACCCGGACTATAAGGGCATTCCCAAAGACGCCAGCCGGTGGCCACTGCCGTCGCCAGGTGTGCAACAGCCGCACCAGCCGATGCCGCCCAGGGGTTACTAGCATGCTCTACATGCACGGAGAAACGCAGACGTTCTGGACGCGGCTGACACTCAACGGTGGGCGCTTCCACTACGAAGACACCGGCGAAGTGGACCGCGATCTGGCCCGCCGCGTGCAGGCCAAAATCAGGCGCAACATTCTGGACCACCTAGAGCAGGCGGACGTGCCAGGCGCGGCGCCCACGCTGCGCTACGTCGCCCACGCGGACCAGTCCCACACCTGGCGGCGCTGGCTTCAACGCAAGGCCGCTGGCCTGGACCCAATCAGCACAGTTATGGCCACCTGGCAGGCGGTGAAAACATGAGGTTTCCATGGTGGTGGTATGACAATCACAAATTCCCTGGCGTGTGGCGCATAGCCGTTAGCGCCGTGCTGTTGGTGGTGGCGGCCTACGGCTGCGAAGCTCAGCACGAACGGCAAACCGAATGCCGCCCAGGGTACCCGAAACACAACGAATGGCTGGACCTCAAAGAGCTGGACGCCATGCCCGGCTATGAGCTAGAGCCGTGGGAAGTCCGCCAGCTGGTGCGGCTCAATCGGCTGTGTCAGCGTGGCGACCGTGGCTAAGCCGGAAGAGCTGGTGCTGCGGCTCATGCCGTATGCGTCCAACAGCCTGTACGGCACCTGGGTAGCGCCCCACGGTGAGCGCTTGAAGCTCTGCTGGCATGGCCTGGCGGACTGGTGGGACTACCCGCGCCCGCGTCCCGTGCGCGGCGAATGGCACGCCATGGACGGTGGGCCAGTGGCGGCCATGTATCACCCGGCTTACCCGAAACAGCGCACGAAAATGTGGCTTAGGCTGACGCGCACCAGGCACCCGGAAAGCTACCGCTACAAGGTGGCCACCGGTGACCCGTACCGCCCGGTGGGCGCCTTCTGGACCACCTACGGCATGACCGTATACATGGGCCAGCCGCTGCACCTGCAGGACATAGAACTACAAGACGGCATTGTGCTGCACATTCTGCGGCCGGTCGGCCTGCTGGACGGCTGGGTGTCTTTGATCTACCAGGAAGGGTGACCATATGAAAGAGGTTTTACTAACGGCGCTGGTCTGGCTCGGCTGGGCGGTCGCGGTGTATTTCGGCCTGCAGCTTCTAGAAGGCGAAGAGCTGACAAAATCTAGAAACGTCGAGCGCACTGAGATTCTAGAATCTCCCGCTCGAAACGTGCCCGACCGCGGCGGCCCCACCCACTACTACCAAGGCCCGCCACCTGGTCGGCTCTACAGCTGGGAAAGGGCAGACGGTGCGCAGTGTCTGGCTTGGATGCACGACACCGGCAACAAAGTTATGCGAATGAAACGACAACAGCGGGGGTCACGTGCTATGTCTACCGATGACCGCGAGCGCAGGCCCGGCCGCAACTGGATTGCGTGCGACGTCCAATACAAGGGCACCGCGCCCTCGGGCAAGGCCATCAGGGTGGTGACGGCATTCGATACGGAAGTATGGCTGCCGGTGTCGCAGATTCGGGATGGTGTGGACGGCTTGCGCCCAGGTGAGCATGTGCAGCTGCACGTGCGCGAATGGCTCGCGGATGCGGAAGGGCTGCACTAGTGATTGTCGGCGGCTATGACCTGCACCTGTACTGCGACCACCCGCAGCACGTGGGCACGCCCTACACGCTATCGGGTATGCAGTTCCACATGCACAGCCAGGTGGACCAGGGCGGCGAATTCTTTGGTTACAATGAAAGGGCCGCCTGGCAGGCGGCGGTGGCCGGTGGCTGGACCAGGCGGCGCCTAATCGACGCAGACAACCGCACCACCTGGGTGGTACTGTGCCCGTGGTGCCGGCAGCAAGGCCGGAAAGTCACAGAGATAGAAGGGCCAGCACAATGAAGCTATCCAGACGCGGACTGTTGCAGACTCTGGCGGGCGTGACCGTCGCGGCGCCGGCGGTAGACGGCCAGGTGGTGGACGTGGACCAGCCGGTGGCATCGCCGCCCAAAGTCCTGGGCTATCGCGGGCACTTCCGGCACGTGTCGGACGCCTGGCGTGAAGGCCCGGTGGAAATTGCGGTGCGGTCTTTCACCGTGTCGCCCTTCGGCACCAGGGCCACGCCGACCAGTATCGAGTACCGGGAAACGATGCCCGGACATGACCAGCACCTGGTGCTAACCGTGCTGGACTGGCCCGGCGAATCGGAAGAGCCGCACCCGCTGCACTACCCGCCCTGGTCGCCGCCCGGCTACCCGCCGCCGCTAATGGCCGTCACGCTGGCGCACCACCTATATGGCGGTATCCGCTGGACCACCACCGGCCGCCTGCAGGCCATTGCCTACCATGGCGAAGCCAGCGCAGTGTCCACCTTCACGCTGCGGCTGCGGCTTGAGGCTCAGCTGGAAGAGTCTCGCGGGATTTTGGACGCGAAGGCGGCTCTAACCTGGCTCGCGTAGGATGCCGGTGGTACCCGCGCGGTGGCGGCGGGTCCATGTGCATCCAGGCCAGTGCTTCGTGGTGCACGCCGCCCCGATAGCCCATTAGCGGCGCTTTCTGCATCTGGTGGTGTTCCGGCCACCTACGCTGTCTTAGGGTTGTCTGCCGCATTTAGGTCCGCCTTCAATCCGTTGGTGCAGTCGTAGCAGGGCCAGCCGTCCGCCCTGGCTACAACGTGTTCCTGGTAGCTCGGCGTGTAAGCAATGTGCCCGCACGCCAGCCAAATCTTGGTCACCTTGGCGCCCGCCGGCGTCTTGTAATCCAGCACGCCCTGGCGGATTACGTTGCGCGGGTTGCCGCCATCTTGCGCGCACAGCGGCATGGCCTGCACCTTTCTTTCCATAGCCCGCAGTTCCAATTCCAGGCGCAGCGCTCTTAGCGCTGCCTCTTCGCGCAGGGTTAGCGTAGTGCCGTCATCAAGTGGCGGCGCCCGGCGCACGTCTTCCAGGTCCGGGTCCGGGTCGCCGCGGACGAAGGCCTGCCAGCGCTCTGCCGCGCTTACTCGGTAGGCGGTGACTGGCGCAGCTGACGGATGGCCTGCAGCTGCGCGTTGCACCTGGTCAATGCCAGCCTTAGCCGCTCCCAGCTTTCCAGCAGTTCGCCATTTGTGGTTGGCGCGTCGGTATTTTCGCAGGCGGCCAGCAGTTCGCTTGGCATTTCCCGCCACCGCACCGGGCCTGGTACTTCAATCACCACCGGTGGCGCCGGCACCGGCTTGGTCGTCGCGCATCCAGCTAATAGGGCAAGCGATAGACATAGCAGCCCATGCCTTACAGTCCGGGTCTGTTTCCAATGCATTGATGTAGACCACCCTGGTTGCTGCCGCCCGACCTTCCAGGGCGGCGATGGTTTCAGACTGCGCCGCGAGCGCCGCCCGTTCCTGGTCCAGCAGCGCCTGCAGCGCCTTAATGTCGCGGGCATGGGCCTTGGCCAGGGTATCGCGTGCTGCCCGCTCGGCCTGGCTCACGGCTTCGGCGTGGGCTTGCTCGAGTGTTGCCAGCTGTGCCTGGTACCGCCAGGCCGCCACCTTGTAGCCGCCAATGCCGGCAACCGTTACGGCGCCCAGCAGCGCCCACAGCTTCCAGGCTTTGAGAAAGGTCAGCATTTACCTGGGCGGCTTTGGCGCCCGCTCGCCAATAATGTCCGCGGCGCTGTTGCCCATCCACCCGGCACCAAAGGCGCTGGCGGCATTGAGCAATACCTGGCCATCGCCCAGGGTCACCGTGCCGGTCACCGTGTACACCGCCACCGTGCCGACTATCGACGCCAGCGACTGGTACGGGTGCTGCAGGAAATACGCCCGCGGTGTAATCGGCTGGCCCGCCAGGTTGCCCTTGGCCATGTCTTTGAGAAAGTGCATTACCAGACCGGTAAAGACCATGACCAGGTTGATTGGGTCCAGCAGCACGTCAGCGCCCGCCTGCGGCAGCATAATCTGCTGCTGCGGCATGGCCTGGGCACCGCCCGCCAAAGTCCACAGCGCGCCCATGGCGCCCGCCTGGGCGTCGCTACTGCAGCCCGCCCACATCAGTGCAATCAGCAGGCCGACCAGCAGCCCGTACAGCGCGCTGCGCACGTGGCTGTGGTCATCCAGCCAGGCGCGTGACTTGTTCCACGCTGCCACTAGTTCCTCTTTCACTCTGTCCATTGAGTCCGCCCCCAAAGCTATAGCCGAAGGTTTCCAGGTCCGTGCCGTAGGCATGCTCTACCAGCGGCACCAGGTCGGGTGTGTAGGCGGCCGGGTAGCTCCATGCGTTGAGTATTTCAGGCACCCGCATGGGTACGTTAACGCCGCGCTCGCGCATCTTGCCGGCCAGGGTGGTCCAGCTGCCCGGTAGCTGCTCTATGAATGCAATGTGGTCCGGCGTCTGGTGGTCGCGCATCAGGCAGTCCGTTAGGCTGGTCAGCCGCTGCGGTAGGTGCGCCGTGGCCATCTTGACGAACTGCGAAAACGTCACCGGCTTATAGAGCGCGAAGGCCGGACCCAGGCCCGACCAGTCGCCCGTGTGGCTGGCCCAGCTGTAGGCCGCCAGCAGCCGCCCAAACGGATTGCGGACGATAGCCGCCACCCAGGCGTCCGCGCCCATTTCAGCTGCCGGCACCAGCTCATAGTCATGCAGATAGGGCAGGATTACCGCCCGCCCTGCGTAGTGCGGCAGCAGCAGGCCCACGCCCTGGTCCCGCCAATACGGGTGTGTGCAGGGCTTCACTGGACACCGTTGTGAATGAAGCTGTAATGGTTGCCGTCACGGCCGACGCCGCCCGACCTGGCGCGGAAGTTGCCACCCCACCTGGCCCAATCGTGCAGGCCCACCCACCGCTCACCAATGGGCGCGTGGGCATCTGAGCTGGTCAGGTATTCACCGTCCTTAAAGAGGTTCCAATCCTGTGCCAGGCGCAGGCAGTGCGCGCTGCTTTTGATGCCCACGCCCAGGTCCGCCAGGCGCTTCGCTTCGGCCGGGCTGCGGTACGCTTCGCCGGCCGTCAGCCAGTAGCCCTTTGGCTTCATGTCCAGGTGGAACCAGTGCAGCAGGTCCGACATGGTGGCAATGAAAACGCCTTGTTTCTCGCTCAGCTTCATTGGTCGGTCCGGTTGTTGTTTAGCAGGTGTTCGGTTATCTGGTCCAGCTTGCCGCCTATTTCTTTGCGCTGGGTCTCGCGGGTGCTGGCTTCGGTTTTGATGGTCTCATATATGTCATGCACGGTGCTGCTGAATTCGCCGCGAAGGTCGGCCAGCTGCTGCCGGCTTTCCTGGGCGTGCGCATCAAGGCGCGCGGTCATGCGCAGCTCACGCTGCGGCGCTTCGTCTTCCAGCTTGGTGACCCGGCGCGACAGGATGCCCCACAGCGTGCCCAACAGAATTGCCACCAGGCCTACCAGCCCTTCAATTACCAGCTTCGCGTCTAGCCACTCCACGCCAGTCTGCCTTGGCCCGGCCTGCGGGCTGTTTTTCCCAAAATCCGATTTTGGCCGAAGCTGACCAGGGTTTGTGCGCGTATCTCTATCATGCCGGCGGCTCATCGGCCCCGGTCGGTTGTGGTGGACGTGTGGGTGTGCTGGCGCATTAGTCCACCTGGCCGGTCACATTCAGCGCCACCCAGGCGCCAGACTCACGTATGTAGATGGTGGTGTCGTCGCCACCGTTGGTGCGTATGTAGATGCTGCCGTTCGGGTCCGATGCTGTCGGCACGCCGCTGTCCGCCTTCAAGGTCGGACCGTTGCGCAGGATGATGCCGTCCGGGTCCGTGCGCAGCGACTGGATATTGTTGTAATACAAATACGCTGCGCCGTTCGATATGAGCCGCAGCAGTATGTCGCCGGCCGCATTCAGCACCCGGTATTCCGCGGAATTCTGGATGGTGTCTAACAGCCGGTTGTTGCTGCCATCGTACTGGCGACTGGCGTCCGCGCTGTTGCCGAAGACCTGCAGAATGCCGTCCTGCCATTCGAGCTGCCCGGTAATGTTGGCGGCCACATTCCGCTTTAGTATGTCGCTGTCCGCCGGCTCATAGACGCCCGCGTGCAGGTGGTCGCCCTCGGCCACTTCGCCGGCGCCAGTGCCGAAGTCACCAGCGTGCAGTACCTTCTGCGCCGCGGCGCCGTCCCACACCTTTACGTCATCGCCGCTATTGGAGCTTCGCAGTATCAAGTCATGCGACGTGTGACCCAACCACAGCTCATCGCCCGTGGTCATGTAGAGAATGTCGCGGTTGCTGCCGCCGCTGCTCTTCGCCTGGATGCGGACGTTGTTGTTAAGCCGGATGGCAGTGTTGCCGCTCGCGTGCTGCGCGTCCAGGCGCCCGGTGAATACGTCCGTGGCGTTGCTGCGCAGAAGGTCGGTAGAGTCCAGGCCGTCCAGGGTGGCCGCGTCACCTGGGCTGTGCGTGTGGTCACCCTCGGCCACTTCGCCGGCGCCCGTACCGAATAGGCCGGCATGCAGCACCTGCTGCGCGGTGGCGCCGTCCCACACCGTCACGTCATCGCCGGTGTTGGAGCTGCGCAGCACCAGCTGGTGGCTGGTGTGACCCAGCCACAGCTCATTGCCGGTGGTCATGTAGAGTATGTCGCGGTTGTCGCCGGTGCTGCTCTTCGCCTGGATGCGGACGTTGTTGTTAAGCCGGATGGCGGTGTTGCCGCTGGTGTGTTCGGCGTCCAGGCGCCCGGTGAATACGTCGCCCGTGTCGCTGCGCAGGAACTGCGTGGAGTCCAGACCATCCAGGGTGTCGGCGTCCGTGGTCGCGTGGGTGTGGTCGCCCTCGGCCACTTCGCCGGCGCCCGTACCGAATAGGCCGGCATGCAGCACCTGCTGCGCGGTGGCGCCGTCCCACACCGTCACGTCATCGCCGGTATTGGAGCTGATTAGCACCAGCTTGTGGCTGGAATGCCCGGCCCATATCTCATTGCCGGTGGTCATGTAAAAGGCTTTGCGCCAGTTCGGCGGGCTGGATGTATCCGCAAGCGCCAGGCCCACGTTGTTGTAGAGACCCGGATTGGCCTGGAAGCCCAGCGTGCCGGTCACTTCCAGGTCCGCGGTAATCGTGAAGCCGTCTTTGTCCAGCACCACGTTTACCGTGCTGGTGCCGTCCCACACGCCTACGTCATGGGTCTGCGCATGTATCCTGGTCGGGTAGTTGACCGTGCCCACCTGGGTGTTGCCGCTGCCCGTAATGTCCAGCACCGCGTGCCAGGCCGGCGGGCTGTCGTGGTCCTGCAATCGCACCTGGTCGGTCGCGTCCAGGTCGCCCGTGACTTCCAGGCCGCCCGGCTTGGTCTCGGTAATCTTGCTGCCGTCATAGAAGGTGGTAACCGCGCCATCCGGCCACAACACCATAATGTTTTCTGCCACGTCGCCCTTGACGATGGCCAGGCGCCCGTTGTGCAGCTTAATGAGATTGCGCGGCGGGCTAACGCTGGTATCGTGCACCAGCTGCATGTCCGGCAGGGCGCCAATGTCTAGTGGTTCGTCATCGCCCACGCTGGTGGCGGCTTCGTCTAGGAATGTGACCGCACCGCTACCGCCCACGGCGCTGACCGCGCTATTGCCGTCTTCGTGCAGCTCGCCAATGACGACGCTGCCGCCCGTGTGGTCTTTGCGTATGGCGTGCGTCTGCGTGGCCGGGCTTTGGTTGTCCTCGGAAATGATGGCGCCGATAAATACGTCTGCCTGCTCGCCGGCGATGCGAAGGCCCGCCCGCTGGGCATCCGTTAGGCCGGTGTCCTGGCCATTGTTCTTTACGAAAAGGCTACCAATGTGGACCTTGGCCGGCACCAGGTCGGGTGGGCTGTTGGTGTCGCTGCCGGTGCTGTTAATTACCACGCCTTCCGACTGCATGTGATTGGCGCGCACCTGGGCAATCTGCGTTATGCCGTTGCCGCCAATGTTGAGTCCGCCATCCTCGCCCAGGTACGGGTGGAAAAAGTACGCATGCAGGTGGCCGCCGTTGGCGTTGATATTCCAGCCCACATTGGAATGGCTCTTCCAGACCAATATGGTGGTGTCGCCATACACCGTGGTGCGCCCGCCATCGCGGCCGCAGTCCCAGGTTTCCAGGTAATCAATGTGCAGCTGGTTGTTGCCGGCCACAGTGCTGCCGGTCTTGCCGCCCAGGCCGTCGCGTGGCGCGCTGAATAGGTAGCAGGCGCCGCGCAGGAAAACGTCTTTAACCTGGTTGCCGTGCAGGCAGTCACCGGTATTGCTCGGCGGGCTGGTGGCTTCGCTGTAGCTGCCACGCCCGCCGCGGTTTCCGTCAATCGAAATGTCTTGCAAGATGACCGTGGCCCGGCTGGGCTGATCGTTACTGCGCTTTACGCCGCGCAGCTCCAATACGTGCGTGTCCGGGTCCAGGCTGTCGTCTGCGCGCAGCAGCACGCCGCCCTGGTCCGGCAGACCTGGGCTGCTGCCCTGGTCCACCTTCCGGGTGCGCGGGCCACCCACCGCCTGCAGAATGATGGCCTGGTGACCGGTGCCGGCGTCTTCGTCAAAGTCCAGCACCAGCCCGCCGGTGACACTGGTAAAGGTGTATTCCGATTCTGACAGGATGATGACGGCGCCCTGGGCGGCCACTGTCTTGACGGCAGCCACAGCCTTGATAAGGCCCGCGGCACCACCGCCCCACCACTCCGGGTAGACGACCGTCTTAACCGCGAATTCCACATTGCCCAGGCCAGGGAAAAGATACGAAGGCGGCGCGAATAGGTGGCGCGCGGTCAGCGTGCGACCGGCCTGCACGTCCAGCTGCGCACCTGGTCCAAAGTGCAGATTGTTGTCTAGCGTTAGGTCTTGGTCTATCGGCCAGGCGCCGGCGCCCGATGGGTCCACGTTGGTGGGGCCAACCGCGTCCGCGTCGTCCAGGGCGGTGCCCGCGTCCGTGAGCTGCGGCTGGGTAAACCGGGACAGGTTCTGCAGGCTGCGGCTGGTATCTTTCGGCGTCTTGCCCGCGTCCACTTCCAGCACGCTGCGGCCTTCGCCGTCCACCCAATGCACCTGCACGCTGTTGAATATGATTTCAGCGTAGTTGGGCGGTGAGCCGGCGGCACTGGCCACCATGACCAGTGGCGCGACCAGTAGCGCTTCGCCGGCGTCAATGCGTGCCGTAAAGTCAAATTTCGGGTAGATGGTTGACCAGGCACCACCCGTGGACAGGTAGCCCTGGCCCACCGCCGGGTCCGATGTGAAGCGCAGCATTTCCGTGGTGCCGGTGTCCGTGCCGGCATCGGCCAGGCTCGCGTAGTAGCGCACGCCCACGTAAAGGCTGGGCTTGTTCGCACCGGTGACCCAGGTCACCACCTGGTAACGGACGGCCAGCTGGATGATGCCCGAAGCGAACACCAGGCGGTCTTTGGCAATCGCCCAGGCCTGCTGGCTTACGCCTGTCGTTTTGAGCTGCAGGGCGTTGGATAGGTTTTCACCGCCCTGGTATATGAAGTCTGCAGCGGCCGGCGCGCCCGTAGTAAACAGCGTCCAATAGGTCTGATCTGTGGGTGTGGCCTGGGCGTCTGACTTGTCAAAGCTCGGGTCACGCAGCCCGAAACTTTCAACGAAGGCGCCGGCCGTGCCCACAACGCCGGTGGGTGGGCTGTTGTCCGGGTGCCAGTTGCTGTACCTGGTCGTGCCGTCTTCAAAGTAGCGGGCGCGAATCCAGTAGTATCTGGTTTCATTGGTGCCCAGCTCATGGAAAGCGCGGTCACTCTTCGATTCTGCAACCTTCACGGCAAAGGCCCGGTCATCCACCGTGGCCGCCCACACTTCCACCGCGTCATAGACGCCCGCCGGCGGCGTCCAGGTCAGCAGCACGCCACCTGGTTGGCCGGTCGCAGCCAGGGCGGTGGGCGCGTCCGGTATCGGGTCCACGTCTTCCGTGGCGGTGCCGTCGCCAGGCACATACTGCACGCGGACAGCGCTGTTAGAAAAGTCGCCGCCGTCAATGACGTGCACCGGGCTGCCTGGGTACCCTTCATTGATGCCGGTCAGTGGTTCCGGCTTTTCGTCAATGGGTATCCACCGCAGGCCGTTATCACCCCACGGCTCTGCGAAGCTGCCGACCGGGATAGAGCGCCCGGCCGTCGCTGTGAACTTGCCGCCCAGGACAGGCACCGCCTGGGCGCTTCCATCCAAAAGCACCAGCAGCGCACCAGGTCCACCGCCCGCGCCCGTGCCGGCCTTCATGTCAGACGGTCCGCGGTACCAGGTCGCCCCACGCAGCTGCGGCCGTTTCGCCCGCCGCGCCGTTGTCGCCGGACAGGTCAATGTCCGCGCTTACGCCCGTGCCCAGGCCGCGGCTGATAATCGCAAGGCCCGCGCCACCGTCACCGCCCGCGCCACCGCGTGCCTTGATGACAGGCCCGGCGCCGCTGTCCAGGCTGATAGCGCCACCAGGTCCACCACCGGTGCCACGCAGGTCCGTGGGCAATCCGTCCAGGGCAGCGGTGCAGCCTGGGCTGCCACCGTCCTGGGTGCTGATTAGGTGCAGGTGCGGGAAGCTGTTGTGGGCGCCCTTGGTGAGCTTGCCCACTGCGTTATACATGCGCGTTTTGCCAATGTCCGTGCGCAGGTAGCCGTCACTGCCCCTGGTCGTGCCCAGGAATCCTGGCGTGCCGCCCGGCAGGTCGGGCTGGCCGGTAACGTCTTTGGTGCGGGTGTCGCTGACGCCATTCTGCCCACCGCCCTGGCCGTCAATGCTGCCATTGATGGTGAGGAACCCTTTAATGCGCAGCTGCACGTTTTCGGTAATCGTGACCACCACGCCGGCATTGATGGTTAGGTCACCGTCATAGTAGAAAATGGCGCCCGCTGCATTCAGGTCTGCGTTGCCATTCAGGGTGCCGCTGGCCGTCACTGCGCCGCCCGATATGGTCAGCACCGTGGACAGTTCCGTGCCCTCTTTCGTGTACCAGCAATCGGACAGCGGCGCGGCTGCGTTTTCGCCATCGGGTGCGCTGGTGTCCGGGTCCGCGCTGGACCCGAAGAGCTGCAGACGGACCTGGCCGGTGCGCCAGTTTATATTGGTGCCCTGCACCTCAAAGCTGCGGTCCAGGGTGTCCGTGCCGGCGAAGTCCTGCAACGTGGGCAGCGTCACGCGCACAATGTCGCCCACTTCCACTTTGTTGAGACTTGGCAGCACGTCCACTTCCAATTCCAGCGGCGGGTTGCCGTGGCGGTCGCGCAGTGACTGCGTGCGCTGGCTTAGCGTGGTGACCGTGTGCCTGGCGCCGTGCAGGCCTTTGAACTGTAGAGTTTTCAGCTTGGCCGCGCCGTGCGTGGTCACGCTGGCGCTGTCAATAAACAGGTTGGTGCGGGTGAACTTTTCGCCCTGCCAATTCCAGTCTATGCGTATCTGATTGATGACCTTCTGCAGGTTGTGCTTTAGCGAGCCGGCGCGCACCACGTTGCTGGCGGTTAGTCGTATGTCGTGCGGCGCATCGGCCAATACCTTGGTCAGCCGCTTTAGGCCGATGTTGCCGTCTGCATATATGGGCGTGTAGCAGCCCAGCAGCTGGTAGACCTCGGTTTCCAGAAACTTCTTGCCATCGGTCCGCTTCAATTCCGTGAACCTAACCGGTAAACCTTTCTGGTCGTCGGTCGTGTCCCACAGGTCCGTGCCGATGTTTTCAAAGTCGGATTCACGTATCCAAGTGGCGCTAATGCCCAGGTGCCAGTGCGCCGGCAACGTGGCCGCCGGTGAGCTGCCCGGTATATCGCCAGTCATAACGGCAAGCGCCAGCATTGGCCCTGGCATTTCCAGGTAAATGAATTCTTTGATTTCCGGCCGCCGGTCGGCAGCCGTATTGGCGTCGAATTCCACCGGCTTGGCGGTGGTGCTGAATGCGCCGCGCGTGCAGCCGGTGAGCTGCGGCGGCGAATCGGTCACGCCGGTGTAGCGGATAATTTCGCCGGTCTGCTGGACCTTCACATAACCGACCGTCTGGCCTGGTGCATCGCTGTAGCTGTTGCCGTGGTAGACAGTCTGAAACCCGGCCGTGGTGTCCAGGTCAATTTCCGTGGCATCGGCGGTGAGGCTCGCAGCCAGGCGTGCTGACTTCGGCTCAAATATGTTGGTCCGCAGCTCGCGGGTAATGTCGGCGCAATCGAGCTTGTAAGAGCCGTCACGCTGGCGCTGGACGTTGGCCACCACGGGCGTGGCAATGCGCGCGTAGTCGTCAAAGTCGTCCGTGTAGCCCACCCAAATGCGGACCTCTAAGCCGCGCAGGCCTTCGTTGTTGTTGTTGAGCTGGTCCCGTATTTCGTTGGTGAACTTGTCCGGGCTGTTGCCGTCCGTCAGCACCACGGCAATGTTGCCAATGGTGGTGCGGCCCTCTTCCGGCGTGAGTCGTTGGGACGTGCCCGATATGGACACAATGGTGCTGTCTACCTGGACGCCAGGCACATTGGAAATGCCGGCGTGGCTGGTAAAACTAGGGCTGGACACCCCATAAATGAGCTGGACAACAAAGCGCGGTTCTTTGTTCGGCGCTTCGTTGAAGCTGGCAAAGGTTGCCGTATCGGCGCGCATGGCCTACAGCTCGCGCGCTACGAATGTGAAAGCGAAGTAATCACTGCCGCCACCGTCGCCCTTACGGACGCGCCGGCGCTCGCGGTACCCGGCCGGTGCTTCGCGGACCACCGCCCGCATGTCGCCCGGACTGTCGCCCGCGCTACCGTATGGGTCCAGTTCCCAGGTCTCGCTATTCACGGTGCTGTCTAGGAATTCTTGCAGCAGCTGCGCCCAGGCGCCGGTCAGCGGCGCCGTGGTCACGTGCCAATAAACGTGCATCTTTTCCAGCACGCCTTCCGTGGTGCCGTCCATGGCCTGCGATGCATGCGCCTGCGGCTTTACCTGGCGGTCCAGGTCGCGGGTTAACACGTCCACTTCGTACTGCGTGCCGGCGCTGTGGTCGCTGCGTATCGTCCGGCTGGCTACATACCGAATGGCCGTCACACGTCACCCACGCCGGCCAGCTGCTGGCCGTTCCTTGAATCTGCGTCAATCAGGATAAAGTCACGGTCCCGCACCGCGTCGCGCAGCGTGTCCACCAGGGTGGTCTGTGAGAATTCATCCCACCCGATTACGTCGCCTTCCACGACCACGGTAATGGCGGACTGCCCGGCGAAGCCCGGCTGGTTGCCGTCGCCGTCGCCTATGCTGGTGTCCAGCGGCGCGCTGGAAAGGCCGGACCCACCGCCGGCGCCCGCGAGCGCACCACCGCCGCCGCCCACGCTGCCGCCGCCGGAAGGGTCTGTGGACGATATGGTGGCAATTCGAGCTGCGCCCGTTGCGACGACCGCGGCGGCCATGGCCAGGTTGCCTGGGAAGGGCAGGTCAGACAGCGCACGCATAGCGGCTTCCTGCGTGTGCATGATGGTCATGGCTATGGCCTTGCCCTTTTCGACCGCGTGCAGCGCTCTGGCAGCGCCCTTGCTGCGTTGTGCGAACTGCTGCAGCAGACCCACCTGGCCCTGGAAGGCTGACTGCTGCATGTTCAGAATGTTGTGTTGTAACCAGCGCTCTAGCGTTATCTCTTTTTTTGGCCATGTCCTCTTTGAGCTTCACGCGCCTGGCTGCGAGCGCTTCGGCAATCCGCATGGCCTCTTCGGCCACCAGGCGCTGGCGCTCCAACGGGTCCACGTCTTCGCCTGGCAGGCCGGCCGCTTCGCGCATGGCCGCTTCCACTTCCAGCTTGGCGGCCACTTTCGCCCGCGCCTCTTCAACGGCCAGCGCAATCAGGTTGGCGCTTAGCGTCTGCTCATTAGCCAGCAGCGACGCCTTCAAGGCGTCGTCAATGGTCTTCTGCCGCTCGGCCGCAGCCAGGGCACCGTTGGCACTGATTTCGACCAGGCGCGCCACACGTTCCTGCATGGCTTCGGGTGTAGGCAGACCCATGACGGTGCCGCCCTCGGCGCCCACAGCGGCAGCTGTGGCGCGTGCGGCTATCTCGCGGGCAGCCACTTCGGCTTCCGCTTTGAGCTGGTCAAACCAGGTGGCGATTGCGTCACCTGGTAGCGGCTCGGCCAGCTTCGCCTTTAGGGCGTCAATGCTGGCTTCCATGTTCTCTTTGGTGGTCTGCGCGATGCTATCCAACAGGGCGTTGGTTTCCGCGATGCCGGCAGCGAATCCGCGCACCCGCGTGGCAGCTGCGGCGAAGGTGTCGCCAATGACCGGTAGGCGCGCGGCCTGGTCCAACAGCCACGCGATCTTGTCGGCGGCTGTCTGGATAGCGACGTTGACCACGCCAAAGATTTTGGAAAACACAAAGGCAATGCCGGCCGCGACCGCCTTAAAGGCCACGTCCACGGCCATGGCGACAGCCTGCAGCCCGTGCCAGGCGTTGGCCACGAAGCCGACCGCCCGCGCCACCTTGTCCAGGGCGTTAAAGGGCGCTCTTCTGGAAAGCCGCCCGCTTCCACCGCGGCGATGGTGAAAACGCTCAGCCAGCACCTGGACGATGGGCGCCACGGCCACGGCAATCCGGTTGCCAATGCCGGTGACGGCCGCCTGGGCTTTTTTCAGCGCATTGTTGGCCGCTTCGATTTTCGCCGCTTCCAACCTGGACACGGAAAGGCCCAGCTGGTCGGCCTCTTCTTGCATGGCTTTGAGACCGTCAGCGCCCAGCGCCAGGGTGTTGACCAGGGCCACGCCTTCGCTGTCAAAGAGCTTCATGGCCAGCCGCACCCGCTCGCCGGCGGTGGTCACGTCTTCCATGGCGCCTGCAATCTGCTGCAGCTGCTGGTCCACCGGCAGCTTGGCCAGCTCGCCGGCAGAAAGGCCCAGCTGGCGAATGGCCTGCTGTGCCTCACCGGTGCCAATCGCAGCTTCTGCCACGCGCCTAGAAAGCCGCTGCGCGGCCATTTCCATGGTCTGCGTGCTGACGCCGGTTTGCTCGGCGGCGTGGCGCAGGCCGGCCATGGCTTCCGTGGTGGTGCCCAGCTTGTCGGCAACCTTGGCCAGGCTGTCGATACTGTCAAAGCTGCGTTTGGTCAGCGTGGTAAGTGCAGCCGTGGCGGCGGTGCCCACGACCGCGAAGGCGGCCGCCGCTTTCTTGGCTTCGCGCACAGTGCTGCGTGACCAGCTCTTGGTGCGCTTGGTGGATTTATTCAGCTCGCGGAAAAGCCGCATGCTGTTGGCGTCCAGCTCTACCGTTACTGTGCCTGCACTTGCCATTGGTTACTTTCCAAAACGCCCTTTCATGTAGGCCAACATTTCGGCGCCGGTCATTACCTTGCGCTTTGGCCTGGCCTTCCGCTTCGGCATGAAGTCTTCCGGCTTGACCTTGCGACGCGCACGCCCGCTGCTATTGATAACAGCCGCGGTGACCAACGCCGCCCGCCAGTCGTCCGCACGCTCCGGTGGATTCAGCTGGAAATAGGCCTGCCACTCTGCCAGCTCTACGCTGTCAATGTTCCTGGTCAGTTGCCGCACCGTCATGCCCAGGTGCAGCGCCAGGTGAAACAGCTCTAGTCTGTAGGGCTGGCGTCTGATTTTCCCTCGGCGTCTTCACGTGACTTGGCCGACAGGCCAGCCACGTCCAGCGCTTTGTGGAAAATCTCTTCTATGGCATCCCAGCTTTTGACGCGCAGCTTGTCGATAGCCTTCGCCCGCGCTTCCGGTTCGGGCGGCGTCAGCAGCCCACCTTCCGGGTGGCACATGGACGCGACGCAGACCCAAAAGATGGTTTCCGCGTCAAAGGTCATTTTCTTGCCGTCTTCGTCCGCTTCCGACATTCGGCCGAATTCGGCCGTATCGCTGCCGTCCAGCGCCTGGACCCACACGCGCAGGCCATCCCACGCCTTTACGTCCACGAAGTCCCGGCGCAGGTCGTCCAGGGTTTCCAGCTGGTCCAGACTGGTAAGGGTCTGGACCGTTTTTGGCGCAACGCCGCTGGGTGCGTCAGCGTCGCCCTTGCTCATGCCCAGGTACCCTGCCCGCTAATCTTTAGCGTGAACTCAGCCTGGATGGCTGCATTCGGTTCCGTGTTCATGGAGAAACCCAGCACCGTGGCGCTGAATGTGAAGACGGTCGCCGGCGAATCGGAAAAGGTAATGCGGTAATTGTTGGCCGCACCGCCCAACCGGTCGCGCAGCGTCACGTGCTGGCTGCTCGCGGTCTTTACCCAATTCACGCCGAAGGTGACGCTGCCGCCGTCCTTCAATCCGGCAATGAATTCCTTGAAGCCGCCAGTGCTTTGCAGACTGGTAACTTCGACCTCTTCGGCCGACTGGTCCGGCCCGCCAAGGCTCAGGATTTCAGCGGCCGCCGTGAAGGCTTCCGGGCTGGCGCCGTCGCCCAACGCCAAAACGGTACCCACACCCAATGTTGCTGCGGTCATTTGCTCTCACTCCTATGGAAACACCGGCGCACGTCGCCGGCATCGTAAAAGATTCCCTGGGCACCTGCACCTATTCGTGCAGGGCCACTTCAAAGTCCATGCTTACGCGCCAGTCCCGCCGGTCGCCATCCTGGGTGCTGCGGTCCGCGCGGTCCAGCATGAAGGCCAGCTGGATGGTCTGCCCGCCCATGTCGCCGGTGTGGCCGTCCAGGGCGGCTTCCACTTCGTCCGCCAGGCTGCGTGCAGCGCCGATGCTGCCCGCGTAACAGTCCACCTGGACCCGGACATTGCGCAGGCTTTCCGGCGCGTCCAGGCGCATCCTGCCAGGCGTGCTTATGCGCTGGTAGGTAATGGCCGGATAGGTCACATTTTGCGGCAAGAATTCCGGGTGCACGCGCGCGCCGGCGGCCGTCGATTGGGCCACCAGGTACGCCACCAGTCCAGTCTCTAAGCTCACCGCTTCGCCTTCCGTGTCTGCCGTTCGTGCTTGCGCGTTTCTTTCTCAATCTCGTTGCCCAATATGTCGGCAAAACTGCGAATGAAGCGCGCGGCGTTTTGGTCCAGGGCCGGGCGCATGAATGGGTTTGCACTACTCTGCGACGTGCCCCACTCAACCAGGTGGCCGTGGCGAATGCCATTCTCCAACGCCTGCGGCGTCAGCCGCTTGCTGTCGTAGAAGTCATAGTAGGCGACCAGGGCAGGCTTATGGCTGCGCCTGGGTCCGATCATTAGCGAGCCGGCCAGGCCGTGCTTGCGTATCCGCTTGCGCGCCACCCACGCCTGGATTGATTGCGACAGTGCGAAGCTGTGCGGATTCCTGGCGCGCTTCGCATTGTTCTTTGCCGCGGCCACTATCGGCTTGGCGGCGACGCGCAGCGCCCTGTTGAGTGTGCGCCCGGCGGCCTTCGCCGGCAGCTTTTCCACCAGAAACTGGTTTAACTCACGCAGCCCGGTGACGCGCACCCGCTGGGCGCTGCCTTCCACCAGTGAAATGCCTGGCACGTTTACACCCGTTCCTTAACCCATATTTCCAGCTCGCGGTTGCGCTCGCCCACATTGATGTTGGCCAGCACTTCCAGGGTGCGGCTGCCCCACACTATCCGGTCTTTCGCGGTCAGCCCGGCCATGGTGGCGCTGTAGCGCACCAGCACCTTGTGGGTGACCTCGGCCTGGGTCTGCTGCGCGGCCATGCGCTCACCGCCACGCAGCGGCATGACCTTGGCGCCGACCGTCAACAGGTCCGTCCAGGTCGGCACCGGCTCGCCATGGCCGTCTGCGGTCTCGCTGACGGTCTGCGCGGTTATCCGGTGGCGTAGCAGGCCGGCTCGCATTACAGCGCCTTCCAGGGCCGCAGCAAGTCCTTAACACCGTGCGGTATGTTGCCAATGATGGTGCCGGCTATACTCTCTTCCCTATGCTCGAAACCGTGACCAATCAGCAGCAGCATGGCGTGCGTAATGTCGCCGGGCACATCGTTGCGGTGGTCCCAGCCCACCTGGTACTCAACGCGCACCGCTTCCGGCTCAGCGCGGATGGTCGGCCAGCTGTTGCCGTAGTTCGGCCAAATGTAGCCAGGGTCACGCAGCGTCGCGGTGTAGTCGGCAACATCCCAGGTGGTTAGCGTGCCATCGGTCGCAATGTACTTGACTGAATTTACCGCCTTGACCTTGCCCAGCGGCAGCCTTAACCGGTCTTCGTCCGTGAACCTGTCACGGTACCAGGTGACAGTCTGCGCCAGCAGCTTGCGCTGCGTGAAACCTTCCACCCAGCTGGTAGCCGATTCAATGAGCTTTTGCACCAGCACGTCCGTGGCCGTGGTGGTTTCGTCAATGACCAGGTGGCTTTTGGCCATCGGCAGGTCCACCGCCATGATAGTGGGCGGCGTGTTCACTTCTATGGGCATTGCATCAAATCCCGTACAAAGTGGCGTCAGATCCCGTAAAAATTGGATCCGATTGTTTCAAATTACGTACATTCATGCCTGGCGCCGATATGCGCCCAGGCTTCGCCGCTCGCTATCTCTTCCGGCAACCACTGGCAATAGGCCAAATCCCGCAGCCACTGCGTGCGGTCCGGCGTCGGCGGGTACTCGCTCGCGCTGTGCCCGGTGACCGGCCAGGCCATGCTGCCCTGGTCCAGGGTGACGGTAGGCACGCCCGCCAGCACCGCATCCACGGCGCTGTTGCTGTTGAAGGTGACAGCCAGGGCCGCATGGTCCAGGGCGTCGTCCAGCTCGCTGTATGGGCAGGCCTGTAGCCCTGGAATGTGCGCCGCGCCTTTCGGGTGCGGCCGGTAGCGCACCGGAAGGTTGAAGGCTTCGCGCGCTTCCGCTGCTGCCTGTGCGAGCGCCACCACCAGGTTGGCGTGGCGGTGCGACGCATCGCCCGGCACCTGCCCCAGGATAAGCACATAATCACCGCCCGCCCGCCAGGGCTTTACTGGTGTGCCGTGCTTCGCCCACCGGTCGGGTGGGCTGCCCTGGTTGTGGAACTCGGCCCGGCCATTAAGGCCATTCCAGCCCAGGCTTGGAAAGTTTGCACGGTCGCCAAAGTAACCCGCCTCACAGACCAGCCACTGCGTGCCGTACTGCCGGCGCATGGCTTCCAGCTCCGGGTATTTCACGGACCAGGTAATGGCCACGTCCGGCACCTGGCCCCAATTCCCGGCGGTCCGCTTTTCCATGCGGATGCCGTGGACGGCCAGGCCGGCTTCCATCGCGCCGGCGGTCCGTTCGTGGTGCGCCATGTTGCGCACGTAGAAGTGCACGCGCATTGGCCGGTACATCAGGCTGCTGCCGGCGGCGGCTCCGCTTCGTCGTCAGCTGGCGGCGTGAGCTTCACGCGCCAGCACTCGCTCACGTAGTGCCGGGCGCCGATGCGCTGCACTTCGTGGCCCTTAAATGCGTCACATATGAGCATGTGCCAGTCCATGTAGCTGCGCCGGTTAACGTGCAGCTCCACACCGTTGTGGCGGCTGGGCCGGTTGTTGGCGGTGAGCATGACCCAGCTGTGGGCCACTCGCTCAATTTCCGCTAAGACTTTCACTTCGTCGCCTGGCAGCAGGTGTTCCAATACGTCCAGGCAGCTGACCACATGAAAGGCATTGTCACGGAAGGGCAGCGCCCAGCCTTCCGCGTAGACGATGCGCGGCGGGTCCAGCAAGTCTTCCACTATCTCCGTGCCCTTGACCAGGTAGCCCAGGGCTTCGGCGTGGTCCAGCACTTCGCCGCGGCCACAGCCCACGTCCAGAAACGACCACATGGAGTCCCACGCATGCGGGCTGTTGGTGTCCGACCACGGGCCGCCCAGGGCTTCGGTAATGTGGCCCAGGTCGCTGGTGGCGTCCGCCTTACGCGCCTGACCCATCCTGTAATTGGGGTCCGCGTAGCAGCCCGAATACTTGGCCAATTCGTTGGCGCGCTGTTGGTCTCGTTCTGATTGCATCGCACAGCCTCACACGTGGGAATGCCGTTATTGCCGTCCGGCGGCTGGCGTTGAGTATTTCACAATCCGGCACGTCTATGGTGCTGAATTTCCGCTGCCACTCAGCGTAGTTGCTGGTGGTGTGCACGCCGGGCGGATGCTGGCCAAACCAGTGGCACTGGTTGTTGGCGCCATAGCCGCAGTCATAGCCCAGCAGGACGATGCGCGCAGCGCCGACCAGGTAGGCCACATTAATGAGCTGGTAACCGCCATTGCCGCCGTAGTGCACGAAGCCTGGTTCACGCGATAGGTTGGGGCAATCTTTGCCTGGCACCTTGATGATGCCGCCCACCGCGCCGCTGTCCTGGGCGCACATGCGCCAGCGTATCGTGTCGATTGCCTTGGTGCGGCTCGCGTGGGTACCGCCACCGGGTAGCGTCGTGTGCCACCACTTCTGGTCGCCGCCATAGACAAGCTGCACCGGCACGATGCGGTATGCATCATTGACGCCGAATAGCACGCAGTCGCCGGCGGCCTGGGCCGCGGCCACCAGGTCGCAGTCCGCCTTGGTGAGGCTCGGCCCGCCTGCTATGCAGACGATGGTGGCGCCTGGCAGCCAGGGCCAGCCGTCCACATAGGGCACCAGCCGGTCAGGCGCTTTTGTTGGCGGGCGCGGCACCCTTGGCTTTGTTCGCTGCAGGCTGCGCTGCGAGCGCTCGGCCAAAGCCGTTGTCAACGGCAAACTGCGCGGCCGTGCCTGTCGCCACGTCACCCGGTCGGTAGCGCTGCGTGGTGCGGCCGTCCATGCTGTAGCCAAAAGAGCTGGTGACCGTTGCCTGGTCCACCTTCGCCGGCTTCGCCGGTTTCTTGCTCGCTTTCTTTTTCGCCATGTTTCACCTGTATAGAAAGGGCGGCGCCCGTGCGCTGGACGCCGCCCTGGGTTGGCTGCCGTTAGGCTGCCGGGTTGTTGTCAGCCGTCAGCTGGTGGCGCACTTGATGAGCTTGATTGCCTCATCATTCTGCAGCTTGCCGCCTACCCGCTTGCGCGTGTAGAACTTGACGTAGCCTTTCTGCGTGTAGGGGTCACGCAGCATGGACGTGCCAACACGGTCCACAATCAGGTAGCCGCGGCGGAAGTCACCAAAGGCAACCGGGAAGGCGTTGGCGCCAATGTCCGGCATGTCTTCGGCTTCGGTCACACCGTAGCCCATCAGGGTGGAAGGCTGGCCGGCCGCAAGGCCCGGCGCCCACAGGTAATTGCCATCCGCATCCTTGAACTTGCGAATGGTGCCCAGCGTCGCCTTGTTCATTACCCACCTGGCATTGCGGCGGTAAGGCGCCTTAATGCCGTAAATGGTGTCAATGAACACGTCGCCTGGGTCACCAGGCGGGCTGTCTACCCGGCTGTTGGCGAAGCCGGCGGCCGCACCGGTCGGGAAGTACTGCAGCACGCCGAATGCACGCGGCGGGCTTGCGCCGGTGTCGGCCGTGGCAACGGGTGTGCCGTCCAAAAAGCCCGTGGGCTTGCTGGTGCCATCGCCCGAAATGAAGGCCAGCCCTTCCGTGGTTGCGAATTCCAGCGACAGCTCATCGACTATCCACCCTTCCACGTTGAAGAAAATGTCTTCCAGCGCCCACAGGGTTGACTTCGGCTCGGCGTACAGCTCGCCCATGGTCGGCGCGACCTCTTCCAGGTCGGACGTATCCGTGGCGCTTCTGGTGCCGGTTTCACCCACCCAGCCAGACGTGGTGCCGTGGGTGTTAACCAGGCGCTTGTAGTCGCTGGTTCCCACCGTAATGACTTCCGCAATCTCGCGGATTGGTGAGAATTCCTTGACCTTTTCCTGCACCTGCCGGTCAATGATTTCCGGCACTGCGCTGCCGCCATCGGCGGCCACGGTGGTCTGCACGTCACGCCTGGACAAGCCGGCCTCTTCAAAGGCCTTGAACCAGGGTGCCTGCATTTCCTCTTCGGCTTCGGGTGACCCGGTGGCCATCCACTTGCGCATGGCTTTGAGCGCCGCGCGCTGCTCGCTTTCCCACTGGTCGGCGTTGTCCACGCCGGGTGGTGTCAGCGGGTTGGCTTCCAGGGTTTCCAGTCGCCGTTTCAGGTCGCTGAATTCGTCCAGCGCCGTGTTGAGTCGTTCCAGCTCGCCCTGCAATTCGGCCGTGCCTTCGCCCTTCTCCCATTTCTCCAAGAATGCGTCATGCTTGGCTTTGAAGGCTTCAAAGGCCTGGCCCATGTTGTCCAGGTTCTGCTGGACAGTTGCAATAGTCACACTTGACATTGATTTGCCCTCGGTTGGTTTCAGTTGCGCAGGATGTTGGCCACCTGGTCAGCTCGCGCTGCCAGCTCGGCCAGTTCCGCTTCCGTAGGCATCGCATCCCGCGCGCCGAAGGCTGCGCCAAAGCCGCCTGCCATAAAGGCCTTGGCTTGCGGCCGGGACATGCCGAATGCTTCCCGCAGTGCATGCTCCATGGCCGCCGGTGTACAGTCTTGCCGCATTGCCAGGTCCGCTTTCACAGACTCGATATTAGCGGCAGGATTCGCTGGGAAAGTTACTATAGACGTTTCCCAAAGGTCAATTTCAGTCAGCCGGATAAGGCGCGGGCCGTCTTCGTCGCTGTCGTCAATCTCCCACTTTTTCGGCACGAAGCCGATAGAGAGACCGCGCAGCGCTTTGGCCTTCAATAGGTCGCGCGCTTCGCTCGCCCGCTGGACCGACAGCACCAGCTGGCCTTCACTGGCCAGGCCGTGCTGGTCTTCGTGCATGTCCTGCCAGGCGCCGATTGGCTCATATGGATTGTGCTGCCATAAGAGCGCCGGCATGGTGCCTTCCGCCTGGTGCTTGGCCAGGGTGGCTTTGAAGGCGCCAGGCTCTACCACTTCGTTGTAGGCATCCACCACGCCGAAGACCGAAGCATAGCCGGCAAAGCTGCCGTCTTCGTCCAGGTCTTTGACTTCCAGCGGCACGGAAAGGCGCCGCATCGTTTCCGGGCTTCGGATGGCTGGCTGGTTCATTGGTTCTGGTCCTCGGTTTCTGCCGGCAGCGGCCGGCCGTCAATGTCTCTGTCCGGGTCTGTGGTCATGTTGGTTGGCGTCAAATAAATGTCGCCGCCTTCGCGTGGGTTCATGTCCTCTTTGGCCCGCGCTTCGTTGGGCGACAACATGCCAATCTGGATGCCGCGCTGGTAGCTTTCATAACGGGTCTTGGTGTCGCCACGCAGCAGTGCGTCCACGTTGAACTTGAAGTAAAGCCCTTGGTCTTCCCGCTCGCGGTCCGTCAGCATCTGGCAGCCCAGCGACTGCTCTATATTGACCAGCCAGGGCACCATGGACTGCTGCACGAATTGCAGGCTCTGGTGTTCGATATTGGAAAACGTGGCCCGGTCCAAAAGGCCAACCATGTGCGGCGGCACGCCGAAAACCGCGCAGATTTCGTGGGCCTGGTATTTCCGGGTCTCCAAGAATTGGGCATCCTCGCTGGTCATGCCTAGCTGTTCCCAGCTCATGCCGTCTTCCAGCACGGCCGTGCGGTGCTGGTTTTCGCCCTGGGTGGCCCAGCTCCAATGCTCCGCAAACTTCTGGCGGTCTTCGTCGTCTTTGAAATGGCCGGCCATGGTCAGCAGGCCGCCCGGCCGTGCGCCATTCTTGAAGAGCCGGGCGCCGTGGGTCTCGGTCGCCTTCGCCAGTCCAATGCTGTTGCGCTGGGCGTGTATCGGATTCAAGCCGTGCACGCCGTCCAGGGAAAGGCCGGTCAAGTACAGCACCTGGTCCGCGGTGTATACGATTGGCTCGCGGCCGCCTGGGCGGTAGGTAAATTTTACTTCCCGCGTGTCTTTGTCCTGGTCCACTTCCACGTGGTCCGGGTGCAGCGGCACCGCCTGGATAATCTGCCGCGGCCGGGCGTTGTTGAAGACCTTAACGGCCACGAATTTACCGCGCAGATTCAAGTGGCCCATCGCCATTGACCAGAACTTGTAGGCGTGCTGCCACGGGTTGGGCTTCATGCCCAGGACACCGTTAAGCCGGTGACCCGGTACCGCTTCGCGTTGGTTCGGCCCCACCGTGCGGAAGACGCCCAGCGGCAGCTGCGCCAGGCTCTTTGCCAGTATGTGGATGCAAGAATAGACGGTGCCCACCTGCATGGCGGTTTCCGGCGTGACGTGCACGCCGGCGGTGGTGTCCGACCAGCCGGCAATCAGGCTGTCCAACAGCTCGCGGCTTTCGGTAATGTTGCCCGCCTGGCGCTTGCGTAAGCCGCTCAGAATCATGGCCCGTTGTCCTCTGTCTTAGGCGGCGGTGTGCGCACGGTCACGGCCACGCAGGTGCCCATAATGATGGCGCCGCAGACTGTGAGCGCCACCCAGGGCCGCCACAGCCATAGCCCGTAGGTCATGGTAGCGAGTCCCGCCACAAAGAAAAGGTCCAGCAGTGCGTCACGCATCAGCCGACCACCGTTAGCCCGCGCCGGTTGTAGATGCTCGATTCTTTCTCAGGCTGCATGTATCTGTTTAGGCACATGAGTACGGCAATAACTCCGTCAATCTTGGCGGCCGCATTGGGCTTGCGCGGGTATATGTTGTCTTTGGCGTCCGTGTGGCACACCACGTTGGAGACCATCCACCGGAATATGGGGCACTTGGTAAAGAATGTCTGCGCCCGAATCCTGGCCTCTAGCTCTTTCATTGGCTCGCTGAAATTCAGCACCGTGGGCCGGACCTCTACCATAGGGAAGCCCTCTTCCAGCATGTGGCCGGCAAACTGCGTGGCCTGGTGCGGGTCGTAGCCAAACTCTTTGACCTGGGCAAAGCTGGCCACGTTTACTAGCCGGTCTTCTATGGCGTCAAAGTCAATAATGTTGCCGGTGGTCACCCGCAGCAGGCCGTCATTCCACCAGCCCTGGTACATATCGTTGACGCCTTCGCGCACCGTTTCGTCCGGCAGAAAGTAGTCCAGAAACGGGTAGAGCTTGTCTTGCTCTTCAAACAGCCAGGCCACTGCGGCAATGTCTATTTTGCTGGCCAGGTCAGCGGCGCCGATTACATCGTAGCCGGCGAAGTCATCCCACACATACGGCTGGCGGTGGATGCGTTCATACAGCCGCATGTCCAGCCAGGCGGTGTCTGCATTCACCCAAATATTGAAGCGCTTAGTAAGCACCCCATTGCGGCTGGCTGCCGAATTCTTGGCCACCTGGACCTGTTTGGCCAGGTCCATTTCATAGCAGCTAACGCCCAGGTTCGGGTTGGCCTTTTTCCAGCAGGCCGGGTCTGTCCAGTCGTCCGCCGGCGTGCCGGCTATTTCGTCTTCGTCGTCCAGGGTGTAGATGATGCCAAAGTAGCGGTCATCTTCTATCACGCCTTCCAGCAGTTTCTTGGTGTACGTGTGCTGCTCGAAACACACGCCCGCCTGGTTGGTGCCGGCGGTTGTGATTGCCCACACCAGCGGCTGACGCCTGGCGCTGGTGCCGCTGGTTATCACGTCCCACACGCCGCGTGACTTGTGGGCGTGCAGCTCATCCACGACCGCGCCCGATATGTTGAGACCGTCCAGCGTGTCGTGGTCCGATGACAGCGGCTTAAAGAGGCTGTCCGTGGACGGCACGTAGATACTGCCGGCGCTGCTCTTCACGCCAAAGCGCTTGCGCAGGCCTGGGCTGTCGCGCTGCATTGACTTTGCCAGATTCCAGCAGAGCTTGGCCTGGTCTCTGGTCGTCGCCGCGCTGTATACCTGGGCGGCGCCTTCGCCGTCAGCGGTGACCAGGTACAGGCCCACGCCGGCGGCTTCGGTTGTCTTGCCGTTCTTTCTGGCCTCTTCCGAGTAAGCCGTGTGATAGCGGCGCCAGCCGTCCGAATCTACCCAGCCAAAGACCGTGGTAATGCGGAAGAGCTGCCAGGGCTGCAGCAGCAGCGGCTGCCCGCGCCACTGGCCCTCGATCTGCGGCAGGTTTTCAATGAACCTACACGGGCGCTCGGCCCGCTCCACATTGAATTCAAACCAGCTGCCCGGCTCGCAACCGGCCGCCCGCTGCAGGTCATCCAGCTGGCGCTGGCACGCGAGCTTGACCCACTTGCACGCGACCTCGCGGCCTTCCACCACGTCCAGGGCGTACTGCGTCGCCAGCCGTGCATATTCGCCTGGCTGCCTGGCCATGGCGCCCTACTTGCCGGTGGCGGCTTTTCTCGCCAGCCAGGCCTGCCGGTCTAGCAATGCCGTGAACTCTGCCGGGTGAGCTTCGGCAAGGGCGGCAAGGGCGGCTAGTTCCTGCCGCAGCTGGGTGCCTTTTTGCCTGCCATAATTGGCCGGCAGTTCGCGGTCCAGGTAACGCCGCAGCACGCGGCGCGGGTCGTCGTCCCACGTGTAGGCGTGCCGGCGGGCGGCTTCAAGACAAGTCATGCACGTGCCCATGGCAACCCGCCGCACGCCCAGGTCTTTTATTTGCCGGTGCAGCTCTTCCGGGTGCACCAGGCCTGGCAATTCCAGGCCGCATTCTGATACTGCCGGCGCCGCCTTCCGCCAGGGAAGCGCGGCACGCGCCACATGCACCACCTTTAATTTAGACACTTGCCCAGCCGCCCATGTCATCCGGTGCGCCTTCCGGCAATTTGATGCGGTGCCGGCTGCTCGGCGTTAGGCCCAGCTCGGCTGACAGCGACTGCAGGCGCGTGGCGCTTTCCACCATGACCGACACCGCCGGGTGTTTCTTGATACCGCCATTGCCACCGTGGGTGGTTAGGCCTTCGTCCCGCACCCGCTTTTCCGCCTCACGCAGCAGTGCGTACACCATGCAATAGGCTTCCAGCACGCGCAGGTCCGCGGTGGTCAGCCAGCCTGGTTGGCTCGCCAGTATCTTGGCCACCCGCCGCCACTCGGTCCGCGCCAGGCCAGCCAGGTGCCTGGGCACCGGCGGTGGCCGGTCCAGCTTCGCCGGCTTCGGCGCGTCTTCGTTCTCGCGGTCCGGTCGGTACGTGCCCTTGACCAGCTGCAGGTAGGCCGGCTCTTTTTTCCGACCTGCGCCGTGGCGTTTTCCACCCCTGGGCACTGTCAGAATCCCCGCACAACCTGTGCATAGAGCGCCGCCCGA
>FUIF01015166.1_pt1 | contig 41489 bp, 67 predicted proteins | sample 1003461 | NCBI WGS metagenome assembly FUIF01 (sample SAMEA80401918, study PRJEB19352) | marine metagenome
CCTGCGTATTTTATACAGCGCCAACACTCTTTCCAATTAGACCGCGGACGGTCTTTGATGCGTTCCCATAACGTGCGTTTTACGTATATGTATCGAGACCTGTCTATTTCTTCTACGTCGTACTCTTTGTAGAGGTGATAATCCTCGCGCGGGATTATGCGGCGTTTATCGTTCCAGGTCACAACAACGCATCCAGTTTCTTAATAACCGCGCCGCACGGTTCGTCTATAATTAACGACTGGCCGTTTAATAAGACCACGCTGGTTTGTTTGTCAGCGTCTTCGCCTAACGCAGATACTACGTATACGATATTGTCTGTGTTCACATAAATTGACGCCATGCCAAGCGCGGCTTTTTTGTCTTTAACTGTTAAAGCTGCAAGTTTCATTTGATCACTCCGCCATATATTGCGTCTCTTAAGTTGTTAACTAAACTTATCAACTTGACGCTACTTGATGTTACTGCTGACATATCCCATTCATTAACAACTTCTTTTGCGCAACGCTCTATTTTATCCCAACGTTCTTTACGCTGAACATCTGAAATAACTTCTCGCTCCCGTTGGTAAACAGAACTATCCATTTTTTCCTCTGTGTGTTTGAATACATCATCAATAATTTCCCGCGCAACCTGATGAACTTTATCACTCATCGATACGCACCCTACTCCAAGTATTCTTTCGCATTGTTCTTTTATTTCTACTGCATCCGGTCCTTCTGCGTATAACGCGATACTCTCGTGTTCGTTGTCTTCTTCAATATAATCCAGTAAGTTGGTCGCAAGTTGTTTTGCAACCGCTACTTTTTCTTCGATACGTTTAACTTCTTCATGTAACGTCATTTTAAGTCTCGCTGTTCCTGTATATGCTTAAATATTTCCTGGTTTGTCAGTACACCCATATTTTTCATTACGAACGCACGTTCCTGCGACGTGAGCCTGTCCAGTGTGAACCGAAGGCGTTTACCGGTGTCGGTGTATATGTAGGCGTACTGATCAACGCGGCGGACTATTACTTTTGCAGCAGCAACGGCTTCATGTTCGGTGTCATAATCACCGTCGATCCAGTGACCGCAATCAAACACGGCGAAACCGATAACGCGGAACTTGCCTTTAGGAGCTATTAAATCACTAGTCATTGGGGTTTCCTTTATTTGTAAGTTCTACATAAGTCGATATCTACTAGATGTCAACATAAAAAGGGTCGGAACTTCTGTTCCGACCCTCTCCACGTACTTAAAGGTGAAATAACCCCAAAAGACCTTTAAGCCGCTTTCTTTTTGCGTCGCCGTCGTCGCCGCGGTTTCGGCGGTGCAACATCGGCTTCTTCCGCGTCGTCGGGAACATCTTCAGTATTAACCACTTCGGTTTCTACTTCTTCCTGTTCGCCGCCCGCGGCCTCCGCTGGCTCCATCCAACCAACAATCTCAAAGACGGGCGTTTGAATTTCACCGTAGTCTTTGTGATCGTAGCTGTCTGTTTCCAGTTCAATTTTAGGAATTATGTCAGTGTAGCCGTTAGGTGAAGAAATCCGTTTCGCGATTTCTTCGATAAGCCCCGACGCGGCCCGGCGTCCGCCGTATGATACGGCCTTATAGCGCAAGACCATTCCAGCATCTTCACCTTCAACGCACATTAGATCAAACTGTGTCTGAGCGTCCCAAGTGACAGGTTTACCGGAATTTGGCCCTGACGTATTAACGCCGAACGTCTCTTTTGCGTCCGGTAGATCGGCTTTATTTACAACTTGCCCCACTGGAACCATGCGTTCTTCAGCGGGTTTCCCGTCTTTCCACGCAATAAACCCGGTCATAATCGTTGCCGGGTTAATGACGTAACGCGCGCCTTCTTCGACCGGGTCGCTGCTTGCGCCGAAAACCCAATCGCCGACTTTCGTTAAGCGAAGCAACGGAATACCGTCTGCGCCGCTCATGTCGGATTTAGCTGCGTTTACTGTGGTGGTAAGAGCCTTAGCGAAATCTTCGCGTTTGGCGGGTGCTGCGCCTTCAAAAAAGGCAAGAGCATTGTTTTGTGACATACGTTCTCCGTTCCATGGTCACGTTCTACATTTAATGGTGCGGTGACTGCCCTGGTTTCGGAGGGTCTCTGCTACTCCCAACGTCCGCCGCACCACCCGTTTATTTACCCCTGAGGAAGAGGTGCAAGTAATCTAAATCGATGTCGAGTTAGGGTCAAGACAAACCCCGCAAACTGGTGAGAATTTACGGGGTCCGTTACACACGTCGTTGCAGATTTAAGGGGGTCTGCGATGTTGGGACGCGTGTATCTTATGCGTCAACACACGCGAACGTCAAGTATCGCCATCCCGTTGAAGTTGTGCATCTTTTTCTGTGAAATGCCCGTCAGGGTAGCGTTTACGCAGTTTTTCAATGTTCAATTTCATGGCTTCTTCTACAGAACTATTCACCGCGTTTAGAACTTGCGCGATGTACCAGAGCGTATCGCCGCATTCTTTAATGATCTTATCGCGATCAAGGCGCGCACCGTGGAAAAAGTGTTTTTTGATGTGGTCTGCAACCTCACCGGCTTCGCCGGCGATACCAAGACCGCCGTTTAGGAGGTCGACGTGTTTATCCGAAGAAATAATCCGTCCAAAGACGGGTTGTACGTCGCGGTTGTTGGTCGCCGCAGCGGCGGTTTCGTATTCTTTAACTTTCATTGGTAACCTTTAGTTTAGGCAGTTCCGCCCATTGCGACGGTTCCCATAGATGTTCATCTTTATCTATGAATAACATTATATCGTCGCCGGAATGCTCTTGACTGCGTTTCGCAACGCCAAAAACGCCGCTCTCGTAAACGATAACAGGCACGCCTTCCGGCGCGTTTTTCATATCTGTTCGCATTTCATATGTATTGGTCATATCGCTGCCCTCACTGCCGCGTCTTTTGCTTCCAAAAGTTTATTGAGCGCTATAGTGCGCTGCGGATTGCGCGGCGTTGTGTCAATCAACTGCCGTGCGAGACGACAAAACGGTGCTGACCGCGCACGCAACCCCTCTGGTAAATGGGCGTAATGAAAGAACTGAAGAACGTTATCTGTCTTAATTTCTTCTTCAGTAAATTCGTCCGGCGGTGGATGGATTTCACCTTCGTAAGGCGCATTTAACGCTTCGGCGAATTCCTTGTACCGGTTTTCAAATTGAGTTTCGTCTTTATCTGACATTTCTTTCTCCTATGTTGCGCCGATGCGTACACAAAACGCATCGATACACTCGCGTCTATTCATACCTAAATATTTTTCTTCTTCGTCGTGCCGCAAGGACCACTCCCAATGTCCGTATACGTTCTGCGTACCTCGTCTTATTGTCCAGCGGCCAAAGCGATAAAAGCCTGGTTCAATACGAACAAAAAGACGGTGGTTTGGCCCTTCAAGCGGTGCTTTTTTCATCTGCTTGTTTTGATGGTGCGATATTTTTTACCTGAATATCGTATGAAGAAGTGGCAGCGTCGTATATTATATTATCTACTATAACCATATGTTTAGCACTTAAAACATTATCGTTAAGATATCGCTGTAGGGCTTCGCACATAGCGGCTTTACATAGCGTTATTATGTTATTGCCTTTTATCATCACGTTTTATCCTCTGCTTTTACGTAATCAGGGTGTTTCGTTTTCATATGCCGCGCCAAGTTTTCAAAACTGCGATTGCAGCATGGACAAAGCCCAGCCGCCGCGCGGTTTTTAAGTTTAGTTGTCTGGCCTTTATAGGCGCTCGCGGAGCGTTGCGCCGCTTCTTTAGCTTTACGTTGCCGGCGCGCTTGTTCATTAGCTGCATCCCGTTGTTCTATAAGCCTGTCGCGTTCTTCCTGTAATTGTTCCAAGTCTGATTTACCAAGCGGGAAATATTGCTTGTGCCCATTAGGACAGTAAAACGTTTGTTCTGTGCGTTTTGCAACCCGGTGGCGTTCCCTAGTCATGCCAAACTGTTCATCGCATCGACAGCACGTAACACGGACTAATGTATCAGAATCACGTAACATCAGTTGTTCCTCGTCAGGTTCATCACTTTTAAATACTCCGCTGTTTTTTGCAGCGCTTTTTGCGGATTGACCGCCGGACGTTTATCGGAATTCCTTACCAGTATTGTACCGCGCTCCGGTCGTTCAATGTTTTTGCTCCAGTTCCGAGATACGGGTTTGTCCGCGCCTTTAATTAGTTTATCAGCTTTAGCTGGTGAAACGAATTTTTTCTCATACATCTCAGCCACAGCAACGCCGGCGCGTGACAGCATCCCATGCGCTTTTTTCTCATCAATAAACCGCCGGTTACCGACGCTTTGTACAAGCTTCCATCCAGGCGGCGGGTAACCTTGCTCGGCAAGCTCCGCGCCTATTTTCCGTATGTTTTTAGCCCACGGCTCCGCCAATTCCGCAATTTCAAGAAGTTCGCCAACCTGGGCCGGCGTCATTGAACGCGGCGGGGATTTAACAACGGCGGTGCCGACAATGGAATTCAACATCGGGCACTTGCCGGCGTAATTAACAGGGCACCACCTGCACCAGTCGCCGGCGGCTAAGGGCGCATCCGGGTCCGCCGCGGCGGTTGTGGATGCGATCAAGGAATCTTCGAACTGGTCTAATTGCGTGTTTGTGTACTGTTCGACGCTATGATATTCGTCCGGGTGGAGTTTTTCAGACGGTTGGTAAATATGAGCGCGGTAAGCTTCGGTTCGGTTCGAATTAAGAAAACCCCCGTTACGTGCGCCACACAGGTAGAACATCATCTGCGAGTTATCGGAAGCGCTGACTTTGACGCCGTCCCCGAATTTCCAGTCAACGATGCCGCATTGACCCCCTTGGCGGTATATAACGTCGGCGGTTCCGAAAGCGCCGGGGATATCATCCTCGAATGCGACTTGTTGTTCGACCCAATATTCCGCGGGGTCAAGGTGTTCAACGAACCAATCAAGGGCAGGGACGATTTTATCGGTGATTTGTTTGGCGGTCACCTGGAACGCCGTTTGCTTGTGGCCTAGTTCGTCTTTTTCCGCATCATAATACATACCTTCAAAGTCATCAGGCTCTTTATCCGGGTTTTCCAGCAATTCCTGCATGACTTTATGCAACATGGACCCTCGAATAGCGAACTCACTTGACGGTGGGCGCGGAACTGTTTGACAAAGCAAGACGCTACCAGGACAATTTAATACTCTGTCCGCGGACGACCCACCGACAACGTTGGAATGTTTAGCCACTATTTCTTTCCTCTAGTCAAATGATATAAACCGCAATGCGGACACTTATAAGGGCGCAGTTTTTTACCTGGTATATTTTTAACTAGCCTTTTCGCTTCTGCGTGTGATGTATAGGTCTGTTTTTTCCTGCAATCTTCTACGTTTTTATGGTATCCGCCGGGTTTCATAAATTGCGCCGCTTGCATTAGCGCTTTGTGATCCATTAAAATCCGCCTTTCGTTTATTGACAATGAAGTAGATATCACTTAGGTATCGATATGGCAAGAGAGAGTTCGACAGAAAAATACCTAATTCGTGAAATTGAGAGGTTAGGCGGTAAGTGTATAAAACTCATTGGATATGTAGGCATACCGGACCGCATGGTGCTTTTACCAGGGGGTCGCATTATATTCGTGGAATTAAAGACAGAAAAAGGCAAGCAATCAAAGGCGCAAGAAATATGGGAAGAAAAACTAACGAAGTTGGGCTTTGAAGTTGTTGTCCCCAAAGGATTTAAAGAAGTCAAGCAGTTAGTGGATACATTGAAATGACCGAAGACGAATTAAATATTGCGCTTTCCGTACGCGATCAATTTTTGACAGAGACACGGGAAATATACAGGAAATTGGTGAAACCGTTAGACGACAAAATAGAAACCGCTGCGCGGTACATGATACAAGACGAACTTTCACTGTTCTCTCCTTGGTTTAACGCGGATGAATAACCTACATGATTATCAAGAGGAAGCCGTTGACTATGTTATGGACCGCGAAGGGTGCAATTTATTCATGGCCCCTGGCCTTGGAAAAACGAGAATAGCCCTTGAAACTATCGGAGATTATAGAACCCTTGTTATCGCGCCTTTACTCGTTGCTCGTAACAGTTGGCCCGCTGAGAACGCTAAGTGGGGCTATGATTATGAAATGCGGTTGCTCCATGGAAAGGAACTGCGTTTGGAAGGTCAAGAACAAATTAGTATTATTAACTACGAAGGATTGCCCAAACTGGCGGAATTGCTCGGCAGTAGATCTAAACGACGCGCCTTCCCATTCGAGGCGGTAATATATGACGAAATCCAGTGTCTTAAAGATCCGGGGACGGTTCGCTTTAGAAAGTGGCGACATCAAATGGACCGGTTTACCTACAGGTTGGGCCTCACCGGAACACCTGTTGGAAACTCTCTACTTAATTTATGGGGAGAACAGTTTTGTGTGGACTTTGGAAGTACGCTCGGGCGAACTTACACTGCTTATAAACAGCAATACTTCTACCAGCTCTATCACGGGGGCTATCGAAGCGTTGCAGGAGCGGAAGAAGAAATTTTCGCCCGAATTAAACCTACTGCGAAAGCGTTTGACCTCGACCGATTAAACATGCCGCCTATTATTCACAACGTTAAAACCGTAGATTTACCAGAGGAAGCCCGCGCTTGGTATACGGAGATGGCGAATGAAAGCACAATCGAGAATTTGGAGCTTATCGCGCCTAATGCGGCTGTGCGTACTGGTAAGAAGCGGCAGATTGCGAGCGGCGCGGTATATGATGCAGAGGGCCATGTACACCGGCTACATTCCGCAAAAAAGGAACTATTGCAAGGTATTATCGACGAGCTTCAGGGATCACCCGCTCTTATTGTGTATGACTATGGCCACTCTATTGAGCCTATTAGCTCGTGTTTTAAGAGTGATGATATTGGGTTCATAAACGGCGACACGAAACAATTCAAAGCCGATGAAAACATAGCCGCGTGGAACAATGGCGATCTTAAAGGTTTGGCGATACACCCGGCAAAAGCTGCACGCGGGTTAAATTTACAAGACAGCGGGCACACTGTCATATTCTACGATGTTCCGTGGTCGTATGAATTACTCATGCAAGCGATACATCGCGTATGGCGACAGGGGCAAAAGAACCGGGTTGTCGTTCACTATTTGGCTGTTGAAGGAACGGTTGAGGAAGATGTAATCGATAAAGCAGACGATAACGATGAACTGCACGATAAAGCAATGAAGGCGTTAGCATGACCGAGAAATTAAGCCGCACTGATTTAACCGCTATTGCGGCAAAGGCGGCCATAGAACAGATACGCGAAATATTTGAAACATACGAAGCGGAAAAAGAGCACGCCAAAGAAATAGAGAGTATACGTACTATGGAATTAATCAACGGCATGAACTTAAGAATTACAATGCAGTACGGTGAGTTTTAAACCCTCGTATTGAGGTTTCGCCTGTGCTAAAGACACCGATATCAGTATCAGGAAAGGATGCCAAATCATGATACTATCTCTGTTGCTGTTTTTCGCAGCCGCCTTACTCGCGTTCGAGGTTTTTAAAAACCGAGAAGCAGGAATGATGGACCGTCATAACCATTTTACTGGCGCGTATGGTCTGTTGCTTGTGGCGCTCGGTGTGAGCCATTTCGTTGGCCAACCACTCTCGCCGCTTATTGAACTGGCGGCGTTTCTGGCGCTAGGTCCGCCCGTTTATTGGCTCGGGCGTGACGTGTTCGCCGGGTTTTTTAAGTAAGGAGTTCGCATCTTGCGAGTTAAATACGAGAACGTAATGACGGCCCGGTTCCTTAAAGGCACTTTCAAGCGCATTGATAAAGTGTCGGAACCGGGCGAGGAGCGCACGGCGTTCGTGCGCAAAGCTGTAGAGAAAGAACTTGACCGCCGTGAAAAGAAAAAACGACGTTAAATTTGTCGCTGTGACACACGGCGAAACCGGCGATGTAGCTTATATAAACATGAATTTCGTGCACGGACTAGCACCAGTGCCTAATAGTGATTTCACGCAGATCATGATGCAAAACGGCAGCGTGCCGGCGCTAGAAACGCCTGAAGAAATTATTTCGGCATGCGAAGAAGCGACGGCGTGGGCCAGGGCGGTAGCACGAAATTAACTTCTTCCGCGTTCGCAATCGCGCCTTTAATTATCGCTATTACATCATTATCACTGTCGCGATCATCCAGTAAAAACGACGCTATCCACCCGTTATCCAGTTCAATACCTAACTGTTTTCTGGTGTACACGATCCGCCGGAGCCGTTTGTCTTCAAAAAGCGCCGCGTGAATACGCGCGAGATCTCGTTTCATTGTGCGTTCCATTCACGCCCTTCAGCGTTCCTGGCGCGCTCGCACCGGATGATATCAACCATGAATTCTATATCTTCCCCGATAGTTTCCGGCGGCGCACTGGTGCAATCTTCAAACAGATAATCAGGTGCCGGTATCCTCTCCGACACCGGGACCAATATCGGTTCCGGTTTGGGCCCAGAGCATCCGGGGAGTGATGGAAGGCATAGAAAGGCAAGCATCAAGGTTCGCATTTTGCTGTCTCGCTGATCGCAACTGACGCGAGAATGCCGCCCTATCATTCGCGCGTTGTACGTCATTGGCGCGGCGAACTTCGGCCAGTCTCGCTTCTATATCGCGCTGTAGGGCCTCATTTTCGTTCCTGAGCCGCTCTATTTCCACCGCCTGTTCAGCAATGGCTGCGGACCGCCCAGCGGCTTCGGCGGCTCTCTGAATGGACCGGGCCTGCCCCATGGTATAGGCGACCGATCCGGCCAATACGAGCCCAAAGGCGGCGTATGGGGCTAATTTAAGCAGTAACGGCAGCGCCGGCAGCGGCATCGTCTATCCTATCTACAAGGCCGCCGAACCGTAATTCGCCGGCGAAACGGTAGATAAACCGTTCGATACTGACCTTTATAACAGCGCCGTCTTTTTGCTGTAAAGGGATATCGGATAGAACCCGCATCGGTTTGGGGTCTGTTCCGTTGCGGACAAAAGGCGTCAGGGGTTCGTCATGCGGGTGGTCTTCGTCATGCGGGATAAGCATACCGACATTCTGTCCGTATAGCTCTTTTTCTTCGTACCCGGTCAACTCACAAAACGAACGCGACGCCGCAACAATGTTGCTGTCAGCATCTAACACCAAAAACGCGTGGGGCATAACCGACATAAGAGCGGTTAGCTCGATTAGTTGTTTGTGCATAATTAACGCTCAAGTTTCGACAATTGCGCATCAGCGAGTTCTTCCATCAACGCATCGTACTTCTTCGCTTTTTCCTCCAAAGCGGTTATGCGCTGTTCCAGCGCTTTCACTTGCGGCGGCATTAAAAAGCGATGATACAAACCGCCGCCCACGAATGCGCCGAACGCCAGCAATCCGCCTTGCGGACCTAATAACATTCCGAGGGCTCTATCTAGCCATGCTTCCATGTTTTTTGTTCTTTCGAAGCTTATCAGTCGGGATCGTACTCAAGATGATAGTGGATATTATCCCCTTCTCCGTGAAGGATAATATCAAACTCGTTTCCCCATAAACTACGCAACTTATCAAGAATAACAGCGCGGATCTGTTCATCCTTAATATGGTTCGCACGCAAATCTAGCGCTTTACCTTCGTGGTGAAACGAAAAACGACCTCCCGGTGTTCTTCGCGCGGAAGTAATAACACAGTCGTACCCGTACTCAACAAATAGTTCTACGGTATCCCATAGTTTACTTACAATTTTAGGGTGTAATTCAGCAATATTTACACCCTGTTTAATCAACAAAAGCATACTAAATTCTCCCTCTTTAGCTTGTCGGGAACGCCTCAGTAGGCGGCGCAGCCGGGTCAAGCCCTTCGCCAATGACAACACGCGGCTGTAACATTTGTCCAGCATAGTCTTCTGACCATGCCGGGTCACGAAGCGCGCCAAATCTGATAATTTCGCTACCTGCATGGATATTCGCACTATGTGAAAATGAACCAAGGTTTGTTAACACTGTGTCGCTTTGCGTTATATTAGCAGCGTGGAAGTGAATTTCACCGCCGTCACGTCGTACACAGAGGTAATACCATTCGTTAAGTGTGGGATCAAACGCGTCGGATGCTTGGGAAGCTATAGTACTACCGTCCGTTGTCCACCGAAACGCAAGCGCTGTTGTGTTGTACATAAACTCCCAGCACCGAGTAGATGGATCATCCCAACTATTCACCAGAGTACGGTGGTTTGTGTTTCCCGTTTTTGCGGTAAACCTAGCAAAAGTATCTATACGGAAATCAGACGTACCAATATTATAATCAGCGCTTGCGGCGTTTGTGAATACGCGATCACTAACCCCGTCAAAACCAGCGGTATCGAGACTAAAAAGCGTGTTTGTTGTATCTATAACCGAACCTGCGCTGTTCATAGCGCGCGCACCTGGCCCGTCATCGGAGTAGGAAGTTGTCGAGTTAAGCAGCACAATGACACTGGAATATGTGGGGTTAACAAAAGACGCAGCGCCGCCGCCGGAAAGAATATTCCCACCTTGATACGCGCCGGAAAACGGTCCGTTAAATGGTCGGCTAAACGGATTGCTCATAATAACCACCCTCTTACTACGCCGCCTTGTGTTGACAACGCAGTACCAAAACTAATCGTCGGTACGAGTAACGCAGTCGGCATCGTATCCTTGGATACAGTAAATCCGTCCGCATCCACACTGGTAACCGTCACCGTATGCGAAACAGTGCCGTCATGATCATAAATTTCAACCCATGCGTCATTTGTCCACCACGAAACGCTCTCGGTAGTACCGTTGCCGCTTTCCACCGCTGCACCAGCGCAATGTTGCAGGTTAAGACCGTTAAAATAGCCAAGACCGAACCCTTCAGCTCCGGTATTCGCTACCGACGTATTGGACGTGACCCAATCACCGAAAAATGAAATCATATGCGTCGGCGCGAAACCAAGCCCTGTAATCGACTGCGAACCTGCGCCAGTGGTTAACGAAACGACGCGCGCATCAACATCAACGCCCGGTAAATCACATAGAAACGCTGTCATATGCAGGCTGTCGGTACGCGAGCCTGACGTATTCATCGTAAGCGTTAACCCGCGCGGTCCCCATTTAAGGGTCGGCACGTCGTTATCGTCTCCTATCCCGTTGAAGTGGTAATAGTCATCCGCTTCATCGACCCGGTAACGTTGCGTTCCGGCGGAGTTTGATCCCAGTGAGGCAAATGCTCGCTCAACGGTCGCTTCGTTAGTGATATAGCCAATACCGAAGTGCCATTCGTTGTCATTTACTTTAGTCCCCGTATCTAAGCCGGTGTGTGCAATCCACGCAAATGTCGGGTCAAAATCAACATTGCATGAGCCGTTGTTAACGTTAGCGTCAACACCAACCGCGCTGCCCTCAAATTCTATAGCGCGGGCGGCGCATTTAACGTCTGTGCCGGCGAAGAATATAGCTTCAACACGCCAACCGTCATCGGGCGCAGTTGTCCAGTTAATTCGCATACCGTTCGCAATAAAAGAAACGAACGTCGCAACCCCTTCGCTGGCTAAATCATCCGGGTCAAGAATATCTATAATACGGTCGTTTTCAGAACCTTCGTAGGCTTGTAATGCAAACGAAACGCCGTTTTCCCAGCGGCGGGCGAGCGTGCGACACCACCCGTCTTCGCCGACAAAGCCTATACCATGCGATGCGTGACTGGTTGCAGTACCGTCTGTCGTAGCCCGTGACCAAAAAAGGATTGCGCCTTTAGGTTCTACACCGCCTAATTGTGCGGTGATATCCTGGGTACCAACAGATGTGTTAGCCTGTATATTACCGAAAGCGATTTGCGTATCGTTAGTAACTTCCGCCGCCGTTGGCGCGGCTGCACCGTACCCTAATACGGGAATACGTATGGTTTCCGATGCTGCGTTATTGGCGAGAACATCAAGCGTATACCCGCCGTCATTAAATTCCTGTACTGCGTAAGACGCGGTTTCAACGCCGGCGGCGTTATTGACGCGGATACAGTTAATGAAATCTACACCGATCTTAAGGTCATGATATACATCGTTATTAGCGCCAGATTGCGGGCCGAAGCCACTGTCAAGGCCGCGCTCGTTACCGCCGTCGGAAAATGAAAACCCAATACCAGAGTTTGCTTGTTCAATAGTATCCACTGCCGAAACATGGTCTGACGTGATCGCGAACAAACCTTCCGGGAGAAATCCCATTCCTGTTCGTTCAACTGTTGTCGAAACCGTTTGGTCAAGTTCCAGCAGGTGCAAATCCCATGATTTTTCACCGCCGGATGATAAATGAACATAGGCGTAATATTCACCGCCGCTTTCTTGACCCGCTGACGTTCCGTTTAACTGTACTTCAGCAGCGGTGACGCCGCTGACTTGAACTTCCGCGGTTTTAGAGTGCGCCGTACCATCTATTTGCGCGGCAATACCGCTATCAGTAATGACACGCGTATGTTCCGAAGGCGTCGGAACCGCGCCATCGGCGCTTGCGGCCACACAATATTGCGTGAATACGTTACATGCAGACGCCGCCGCCGTGATCATGAACCCGATAGATGGCTGGTAATACTCAAAATCTACGCCGCCGCCTTGCTCGGTATTAAGCAAAGCGCTGTGTGAAAAATACATCCCTGCCTCAACTTGGAACGAGGTATTAATTGTAGAGGCGGCGAATGTTGTTAGACCTGTTTCAAAATTCATATCCGTGCCGGACGAAAAACACGATAGTCATTATGTTTTCACCGGAACCTGGCGGGGCTTGCGTTACATTAAGACGAACGCCGTTGGTAATAAGAGACGACGCCGTAATAAGGTACTCATAGGCGCTCGAAAGAAGCCCGTGCGCCCGCCCAATATGATCGTCATTTGTCTCTTGCCAAACACGCTGGTTTGCTTCCTCCACACAACCAGACATCATCGACCATTGATTAGTACCGTCGTACCCGCCCCATGAATACGCGTTACCTTGCCCCGTGAATTCTTCATCATTCGGTTCATCAAGGCCGAACACAAGAACGCCTTTAGGGGTCAAACCCTGCAATTCATCCGGCGCGAGGAAATCGTGGTTGCCGGTGCTGTCAGGGATCAAAAATGTCTTAGCTGTGATTATGAACGTCATGAAGCTGTCAACACCAATGAAAATCTCACATCCGCCAATGTTGCATCAGCGGTTGCTTGGTTAACCAGACGTAAACGATCACCGGTGTTAAACGTAATTCCCGAAGATACCGTGAATGCGCCAGTGGTGCCCGCGGCGGAAATTACGATTGTGCCGATAGATACTGCGTTTTGATAGATTGTAACTGTATTTTGCGCCGTAGCAGCGACATCGGCGTCGCAACGGCTGTCTGTTGCATTCGCCGGCAGTGTTAACGTGATACCTGCCGGTATCAGAAATTCGAAAATCTCTTGCGCGTCGGTCAACAAACCCTGATTGTCTACCGCTAGTACGCGTTTATCTGTGGCAATAGCTTCAATACCAAACGTAAACGGCGTGTACGGGTCTATTGTCTGTTTAACAACGTCATTTTCATCCGTGATCACAAGCTTGTATTGCTTACGCTGCATATAAATAGGAACAGGCCACCGGCCTGCGCTATCGGTCAGAATTGGGTTGGCGTGCGCAACGGTTAAAGCATCGTCCGTATACGTTGCTTGCGGCGTAGACGTACCGGTTTCATACGTATTTAGTTTTGCGCCTGAAATAGGGTCGCCGTTGTCGTCAAGGAATGCGCATCCCATCAGGTGTAATTGGTCTTCATTCGCCATCGTCTTCACCTTTCGGAATAATACCGGCTTGTATCAGCGCGGCGTTAATCTGTTTTTCTAGTTCGCGCGCCTGTTCCGGGCTTTCAACCCGTTTAAGCAGCTTAGCCGCAAATTCAGGGTCATTAGCGGCTTTGATAAGGACATCCTGCGTTCGTGACGCCGGAACTTTTTCCAGTATCTTACGTAAAAACCGTGAACCCGCACCGGCAACGACCAGACTAGCGCCGCCGCTTCCCCCGCCCGACGCAGTATTCACCGCAGACGCAATACGTGCGCCTGAGAACCTGACTGCTAGATCAGTTATATCATCAATTTCAACGTCTTCCGTACCCGCAAATCGTCGCGCGGCGCTCTCATCGATTTGCGCCATACGGTTAACGATCTGCGACATACGGTCAGAAACTTCGCGGGGGATAATCCTTTGCTCGACCATAATATCAAGCAAGCTCTTACCCCCGCGCTCACTGGGTTGGGTTAACCGTTGTCGTAACGCTTGGTAATCGATATTACGCCCGTCACGTTTGACAGGTTCAATTACCGCGTCAAAAATAGCCGTGGAAAGACCATCGGTATGTTCTTTACCGCCAACCCGTGCAAGGCGTGCTAATTGACCAAGTTGTTGTTCCGTGCTGTCGCTGGAAAGAATACGGCCAATATCCTCAGTAATATTTTCACTATCCGCGAGACGTTCGAACGCGAGTTTATTACGAACTGTCCGTGAATTGGCGAACCTCACTGTATCACGTACTTTTTTAAGTTCCCGCGCAGCGGTGTCCGCATTCGTTAACGCGTTCTGTAATTGCGGGAATTGTTCCAGCGTCTCTGCATTTGCGGCTAAGAACGTACGCATCTTGGTTGGGTTGACCGTACCGTCGTCATTCAAGACACGTTCCGCTGCGGCATTAAGGAAGTTTTCTTGTTCGTTCCGCATCCCTGCGCCTAATAACGGGTTGCCCGGCGCATCGGCTGCACGTTGCAGCTCGCCGACACGCTGGGCCGCCCGACGACGACCGCCGGCAAACGCTTGGTCGAGAAGAATCTCTGGTGGGATGCGTTCACCGCCTGATCGTGCGGACCCTAAAGCGCGTTGTGTAAACCCGCGCTGAAATACTTCATTATAAGACCGCGAAAAATCACGAGCCTCTTGCAAACCGGGCACTGTACCCTCTATACGCGTAAGGTCATCGAGAACTGCTTCAGCTAAATTATCCGCGATACGCGCTTCGTTAAATTCACCGGCAGCACGTTTAATGCGGCCCTCTTGCATAAGCGAACTACGTAACTTTAAAAATTCACCGGACGTTGCGCCTTCCGTTATGAATTTTTCAATAGATTGCGCGAAAGGAAGCACCTGTTCTTCCAATAATTCACCCGCCAAAAGGTCACGGTTTTCGCGTAACGCTACAGTGGCGACCGGGATATTCTTCGGTAATTTACCCCATAACTCACGCTCAACCGCGCGCATTTCCTGATTAGCCATGCGCAAGATATTCTCGGCGCTAAGACTGGCGTTACGAGCATCAGCCGTTCCGATATTCTCCGCTGCTTCAACCGCGCCACGTAACGCGGTATCAATACGGCGCTCTAACAACCCGTCAAATTTAGCTTTACGGAGAGCGGACGCTTGACGCAAACTATCCGGCGACCCTATCGCCGTGAGTTTTTCAATAGCTGCGTCCGTAACTTTAAACGCATCCTCTAATTGTTCACGGGTCTGATTATCAAATTTAACTGACGATTTAGCGACAGCACGTTCTAACCGTAAAAGCGCCGAAGAACCTGAACGCTGACCTGACGTGACCGTTACACCCTCTGGTAAAGGTGCATTTAACGCGCGAATAATATCTGCTGAATTTTCACCGCTTTCTTCAACAAGGTTTTGTAAAATCTTAGCTGCGTTTGCTTCACGCCCACCTGGCGTAAATGTCTGTACCGCGCGGCGGGTCGCACCGGAAAACCGACCTACGCCTTGCGCAACCGCGACCGTCGGATTTGTAATGCTACCTATAACTTCACCAGCAAACCGCGCTATATCATTATCAGGTGCGATAGCTTCCGCAGTCGCCGCACCACTTGCTGCGCTTGCTGTCAAACTTAACTCTGTACCAGTAAACTGTAACGGTCGTTCTTTAAATTTACGCGCCGCCGGCTGTAAAATACTCTCTATACGGCTCGTTTTACCAGCGGTGAGCGCGTTTTTTGCGGTGTTTACGCCTTTAAGCGCCGCGGTGCCCGGCACAAGAAACGATACCGCCGCGCCGACGGTTTCACCGCCTACAGACGCGATTTGTTCAGCGCGCGTTAATTCGTCTCGAGATTTTTCACGTCCTGTAAACCCGACAGCGCGGAATACGTCTTTAATTTGCTCACTACCGCCAAACGGGCGTTCGCTGAAATCAAACCGATTGCCGGTAGCGAGATCTAAACCCGCCGCTGCAATGTCCGCCGGTGCGCCGGCGGCTTCCGCTATAAAGCGATTAGCGCTGGACAAACCTTCAGATACAGGTCGGCCCCGATTAGACAGGCGCGTGACTTCATCGCCCGGTTCATCGAACTGGTCGAAAAAATTACCTTCAGGCTGTTGCGGAGTTTCTTCTTCGTCAAATTGATCGAAGAAATTAGTTTCGCTCACTGCCTAGCACTCCATCAGAAGCGCCTGGGCCGAACTTTTCGTCAAATTGATCTCGAAGTTCCGGGTTCTGGCGCAAGGCTTCTACGGCGCGTGAACTTGGTACTGGAAACTGTTCACTACCCCGTAGCGCGTTTTCTCGCGATTGCAGAATTAAATCGGTCTTGCGAATAAGCCGCGCACTGGCAGCGGCGCGACGACGCAAAGCACGTAAATCCACTTTATCGGTGTTATTCACGCTCTCCGCTAATACCTGTTGCAGATTGTTACGAGCCAAATCACGCATCTGAACAAGGTCTGAAATAGCCGCCTGTTCCGACGTAAAGAACCCGCGCGCGGGCGCAATTCGTTTGGCCAATTTCAAACTGAAATCAGACGGGCGGCCCTCGCCTTTAGGGTCAAACGCCAAAATTACGTCGTTTTCCAGTTCATTAAAAATAGTCCGTGCGCGTCGTTGTTCTTCACCGCGCTTCGACCCTGTTAACGCCGCGATAAGCGGAATGCGCTCCGCCGCGCCTAACGCCGGATCAAATACGCCTGTACCTTTATCAACAGCGTCAAAAGTCGGACCAAGTAGTTCTGTTTCGGGCGGAATGCCGATAGTCGCGCCTTCCGGTATCTGAATACCTGCTATAGTAGGTGATCCGCTAACTGCGGTACCTGTGCCGGATGTTATTTGCGATGTTTCTTGCTTTATCCGTGCAACATTTTCGCGGCCCGCAATTTCTTCGCGATCAACGTCGGCGCGTAGTTGCGCATCAGGCGATACTGACGGTTCCGCCAATGTTTCAAAACTGGACCCTCCGCCTGGTGTTGCGCGAGCAACGCCAACGCCAAGCGCCGGCGAACTTACAATTTGTACTTTTTCAGTCTCGGCGCGCGCTTTATCAGCTTCCGCAATCAATTGCTCGAGCGCGCCAGGTGTTTTCAAGAACTGTTCAATTTCCGATGCTGTACGACCGAACCGTTTTGACAGGCCGGGCGACATACGGCGCACCAACTCATCGAACGCCCGCGGGTTTGTATCCTGTACTTCTTTCAACTTACGCGCGGTGTCAGAAAGCCCGGTGAAAAATACTTGGTTAGCCGCCAACTGTTTCTGGCGTAAATCTTCTGCATTAGCAGGAAAGCCAAACTGACCGGCGAGATCAGCCGCCTCTTGAAACTTACCCGCGGCCATCAAAGGGGCTGCGCGCCGCGAAAATTCCTGCCGTCGTTTAAAATCATCAATCTCTAAACGACGCGCTTGATTATTCAGTCGCACGCTTTCCGCACGCGCAGATTGAAACCCGAAAACATCAGGCGTGGATGGATTACGAACTGACGGGAGAATATTTACATTAACCATCGTATGCTAACACCGAATAATCGACCGTTTTATACCCACTTGTATGAATAGCTACCGCGCTCGGATATATTTCTTCGATCTCGTCCGCAATAACACCTTCGGCGCTTCCCTCATAACCGAACAACTCTTTAGCCTTGTCGTTCCATGTCCACCGATAAATTGTCACGCCATCCGGGCGCGTAATAATTTTCTCAATATTATCTTTAAGACGGCGATCAGAAAAACCCGGGCCAAACCGGAAATTACTTACGTCGTTACCGCCTGAATTAAACGCTGTAGAGCTTTGGTCGCCCCGGAAAAGATCTGACGTAACATTAGCGAGATTTGTAGAAAGGTCCGCAAACGCAGACCCCCGGGCGAGCGCTAAATTAGCAGACGCATTTGAAAAGTTATTAAACGCCGAACTACCCGCCGCCGATAATGAAGCCGCCGGCGCGGCTGTACCAGCGGCGGATGCTTGACCGAGCCCGGCGGCTGTGAAAAGCGCCTGGCGTTCTTGCGTCAATGTTTGACTGGCTACGTCCGCGGCGCGATCCTGTAGGTCTTTTAATTGCGCACCGGATAAATTTAGACCCGCGGCGGAAGATGCAGCGTTAGAGGCGCGTAGCGCCTCGTCACGAGCGAATTGGAACCCTGGCGTTTCTTCCAATTGCGCCTGGATTTCAGCCCCTGTGCCGAACAAAAGCCCGCCTAACGGATCAAGCGCAGTCTCACCGAACTCCCGGAAAGGCGTCAAATCACCGCGAACAGTGTCAAAAAGACCTTGCTGGAACGCCAGATTTTCGCGGAAAAGCTCGGCTTGAATTTCCTGTGCATCGCGGATTGCGTCGGCTTGTATCTGCGCCGATGCGATAGCCGCGCCGGCTTGCGCCGCGCCGCCAATAGCTTCACCTACGCCAAATACGTCACCCATTCTATAATCTCCGTGTGAACGCGGCGAATGTGGGTGTAAATCCCCATCGTTTATATAAACTAGAAAGTCCTTTGGGGCAAACAGTGGGCTCTAGCCCTAGTCGAAGCTCTTTACAACCCATATCCTGAGCCCATTTTACAGCCGCGTTTACCAGTTGGGTTCCGACCCATAGTCGTTCGCCGGTAAATACGACCTCCTTGGCCGTCAACCAGTTATTATTAACCGGGTGGCCAACGACAGAAACGCCGATAACGCCTTGAAATTCATTGTCTATAAAAACGGTAGCCGCCGGACTTTGTATACCAAAAAGCAGGCTTTTTGTTACACTATCCTCGTCAAACGGAATGTCACTATAAATGGTTTTGTCGTGCAAGCGTTCGATTAACGGTAAGAGATATGGGATATCCGATATTTTAGCTTGGCGGATCAACTGATAAGTCCCAATGCTTGTAGACGATCAATTAGGGTTGTTACTGCCGTCCGCATACTGTTAACGTCAACCGCGAGCGCCGTAACATCATTCTCTAAGTCACGTACAGCGTCATCGGTCTGTTGCGCCTCGGCCTGCACATAACCCGCCGAAACCGTTTGCCCGGCGTAATTCGTAATACTTTGAATTGTATCGGGGTCCGATACAGCGGCACCTTTGCTTTTCGTTAAGACCGTCCGCATATCCGCGGTTATTGTGCCGGTTGTCGCCGTATTCTCACTTGAAAAATAAATATATTTATTCGCAGCAGGCGTTACACCGGTGTTAATTATTGTAAGCGTATTTACGCCGTCGACCGTTGTAAGCGGAACTGTTCCGTCAGGATTAACAGCCGCGGCCAATAAACTAAGATCTGTAGTAGCGTTAGCGAGCCCGTGTTCTAAATCATAGAGCCGGTCCTTACCTTCTTCATTACCATTTGCAGCCGCGAACAATTCAGTGAACGACGCAACAAGATCCTGGCCCCAATCAGATGGAAAATCCGGGGTCGTTATTTGACGAGCAATCCGTGCTGTGTCTTCCGTGCCCATTATTCATCATCGTTTATTGTTACACGAGTGATGGTCCACTTAACCGGGTCAGACATATCGAACTCAACGATAAGACCTCTCGCACCCATATCACCCAACCCCCTCCATACAGCGCGCGTGTTATACTTACCGGTTTTACCCCAATCCCGCCACAACTCGTTACTATACTTATTACCGCCGTCTTTTGAGAACCGCATCATGATTTGCGGGTCCGCACCCTGACCGCCGCCGTCTACGCCCGTGCCTTTAATACCTTCAACCGCGAGGTTCCAGATAGGATTGCCGCGTTTAACCGCACTTATAATATTAGCCGTTGCAATACGCTCAATCTCTTGATCGTCATCAAGCAATGTATCAGCGTCTAATTCATATATTTTACCGTCATAACGACTACCCGCTAAGACCTTGCCGAACACGTTATGAACCGTATTTACACGGTATAGATCTTGACCGCGCGTTTGTCGTTCGTGCCATTCCTGGTACCCTGTATCGTAAACATAAGTACCGACAGTTGGTAACTGTAATATAATAAAAGAATGCGAACGTTGCGTATATGGAATTAACTGTATTTCTTTTTTTCTTACGTCGGGAACTTCAGCTATTTTTTCTGAAATAAACTCAGTACTGATTACTTGCGGCGCATCGCCAAGGCGATAGACATTATTAAACCGATCAACCCAAAATATTGAATTATCCCAAACTGCAATAGCTTGTTTACCGACGCACCCATAGTCGTAAACACCGCCGGCCAATCTAACGAACGGCGCGTCCGCCGCCCCCGTAGCGCGTAATCGTTCGAATGTCTTTTGACCCATGATAATTGGAGTGTTACGCTCAGAAACAATGGCAACAGACCCATCTATTTGCATTCCTGCTGTTGCAAAATCTAAACTTTCATAACTTGTTGCGTCATTTAAATTTGACCATACGTATTGATCATTCCCCTGCTGCAACCACACAAAATATCCGTTAATGTATATCACATCCGAGACTGTCGGGAAACCGCCATCAGTAATTGGCGTAACGCCGCTCGTTGTAATGACATACCCTAGCCCGCCGCTGGCAACCGCAATTTGATCTGCATCCGCAGCAGGTCTTAAAATATCAGTACCGCCTGTTATTGCACCTACAACCGTACCCGTGCCATCGCGCTGCATGACATATACATCAGAACCGCTGATTACATACGTACCGCCGTTTAATACGCCGTTCTGTTGAAATATCATACGAATAGGACCAGGGCCTAAATTTCCAAACTCTTTAAGCCCTGGCGCGCCTATAACCTGATATGGATACTGACTACCGGCGCGCTGACGTTCCTTATACAAATTAACAAGGCGCTCCGGTGGTAATCCGTATACCCCGTGTTCAAAAGCGCGTTCAGCAAGGTGGATAACCGGCATTAAAAATATTCCTTGGCGGTAGTTTTACCGGTGTCAGGAGCCGCGACCATTTCGCGGATTAACCGCTCCCCTTGACTTCGTCCTTGTACATAAAGAACCGCAACTTCAGGACGCTTATACCGAGGCGCTAGATCCGCCGCAGCCATAACAGACATACCATGCACGCATTCATCAGGAATTGCCGAAATAGCCCAATGCGCCAATCCTTTTTCTTCCAACTCCGCTTGCAGGCGTGTTGTCACATTATCAATAATTTCCGCGTCTTCAGAAGATACGGTTTCACCAGCGGCGCGTATGTTAAGAAATTCCGCCGTTGCGTTTCTAAGATCGGCTTGGGTCGCCATTGAATACAGCCTTTCTCCCGGCCACTTTGAAAGGCGTGCGTTGATCGCGGCACGCTTTTACGACACCGGGAAACCGTTTTTCTTCGTAATCGTCTACCACAATAGGCCCGTTGCACAAAGCCCGACTATCTAGGAGGTCATAAAGCACTGTTACGTAATCATGCCCCCCGTCAATATAGACCATATCGAAATCTATATCAGCTTCCCTGAAAACCGAGAACGCCTCCCGGCTGGTCATAGGTAGAAACGTGATTTTATGGGCGACCCCGTTAGCGCTCGCACATTGCCGGAAATAATCATACGCAGGCGCGTATCTGGCGCGTTTTCGCTCATTCATCCACCATAGTCCGCCGGGGTAATTCCACGGGTCAACGCCCACTAACTCAGCGTCCGGCGCAGCGCGCTTAGCCATCCAGATAAGCGACGCGCCGCGGTGGACGCCTAATTCCAATATCCGTTTCGGGTTATGCTCAGCTATTAATTCAGCGAGAATAGGGCATTCGAGATGGAACCCATCAAGCTGGGCTGTTGTCTCCGGTTGCCGGTACAGGTTGAGAGACCCCCATAATTTTTCCTTGATTGACTTCCGCATTACGTTGCCTCTGTTGAGCTATGTTATCCCATGAACGCACCGCCGCGGCTGCTTTTGGGTCGCGAGCGGCGCGAGCGCGCAACCAAGTAATATATTTGTCTCTAAACGCCGGTTCATGTTGCGTCCAGAAATCATGCAGCCCTACATTCATACACATAGAACCTTCATAGTGATGCAATGTCATTAACGGTTCTATCCAACTTTCTACGCCAGCTTCATGACATTTATCGTTGAACGCCCAATCTTCTCCGTCAAACACCGTCACTTCGTCTGTAGGCATACCAACTCGTTCAAGTAGCGGGACCATATTAGACGGCGGTATTGCTTTATTCATTTCATATGAAAAATACGACCAACAATATTTCCACGCTTCCGGCGGAACGGTCCAACAAACAAACTGTTTTGCTAACCCTGCTTCACGTAATTTCTTGAACACGCCCATTTTAACATACAAAAAACCGGTCGTTAGTTTGTTAGCACGCAATAAATCTTTAGATGTATCAAATATAGGCACCCGCGTATTATGTCCGAAAAAACGACCCGACACATTAGGTCTGTCTGTCCACATTCGCGGGCGTGTCTGATGACCAACGCCTATGATATCTTCGGAGCGCTCAAAGATATCCAACGCATCATTTGGATCAAACGCTATATCACTATCTAAAAACAGTATTCCTTCCGCGCCCGCTTGTTCAGCTCGCGCCACGCTCCAATTACGTTGCCGCGGTATATTAGGCGACCCTTGGGATACGTCATGCGCAAACGCGAACCCCCTGCTTTCACCTTTCAACGCCATCGTTTGCAGCGCAAATACGCTCATCATATTTTTTGCGTGCGCTTTACCGTCACGCGTGGGCGTCGCCACCCAAATTAACTTATTATATTTTTCCACTAACCGGTTCCATTACAAAAACACCCGACACCTTATAGATGTCGGGTGTTCCTTGCACAACAGCGTTAGTCTATTAAGTCGTACTTTCGTCGTTGTTAGGCGGAATAAACCCACAAACAACAACCGCTAAACCAGCCGAGGCGTTACTCGATTGGTCAGCATAAGTTGCTGTAATGGGCATGCCATCATCATCCGCGCTAACATAACGATCAGCCCCGCCTGCTTCATCAACTGGCTTCCAACCAGTTGTCGAAACATCTAAATCTGTCGCCATGTTATCCGGGTCCGCGACAACCGCCGACCCATCACGGTCATTATGCGCGCCGTAACCGATGTCAAGTAAATCGGTTCCGCCGCCGTTAAACGCCGTGACAACAAATGCACCGAACGGCATTTCGTCCAGCAACGTTATTGAACCATCCATGAGACGGCCAATTTCCACCGCTGTACCGGCGTCGGTATACCGCACTTGTTCGCGCAGATAACCAATTTGTTGAGTGTGATACTTACGGGGTTGTGTCTTTTGACGTGCCATTAGATCACTCTCCCTTAGTTGAGATCTGTGTCAGCGCCGAAGAAACCGGTTACAACACCGTGGTCAACGTTGTTATAAATCAGTTTTTCAACACCGCGCAGTTCTTTTGTACCGACGCCTTTGATGAACTCGTAATCATCTTCTTTACGAGTTGTCGCCTTAGGCATGCGGCCCCATGCGATACCAAGTGCTTGCGCACCGCAAAGGTACACAGGCGCTACGTTCGCGCTTGATGCTCCGATTGCTCCTAATGAGAAAATCTCAGGAATTTCACGGATGATGACGCCATCATAAATGAGGTCGCCGTCTTGGAAGTACGGGTTGGAACCTGGATCACGTGGACGACCATCCAAGTTACCCGTATTCAACGCTACCTTGATGTTCGCAAAGTTATTCGAACCGCAGAACGCTACGAAATACTCGCGACCACCAGAAGCTGTACGAAGCGGACGTAAAGACGAACGGGAACCGTCCGTATTGCGCGCTTTAGCGATGCGTTTCAACAATGCAATTTCTGAAAGACCTAAAGTCATCGCAGAGGTTACGTTAGCAGCAGCCGTTGCAAACGTTGCATTGTAATTAGACGTGGCGTTACCAAACAGAACACGGTCAGCATTATTCGCCGTCCACGTATTACGTTGCGCGGCTGTCGCTTCAGCGTAATCAACTTGTTTGGAATGCCCCGTAGTTTTATTGAAAGCCGTCGTATCTTCGGCCATTGCACCAAGAGCAAAAATGATCTTGTCACGCAGGTCGTCCATCGACCAAACTTTCAACATTTCTTTTGCAGCCATAAGCGCTTCAAAAGAACTAATGTGTTCTTCTTCTTCGTCCATGACTACAGCGTGGCGTCGCCATACCGGCTTGACTTGATACCCGAAGTTATCAAGCGCTTCTTCATTACCGACTAACGTACCAGTACCCGTGCCGTTGCCGCTTAACGCTTTAACGAGCGGGATATTGATTTGCTGACCGCCGGAAATGAGTTGTCGCTTAACGACAAACGGGGCCGTTACAGACGCTTTCATATACGGGTTAAACCCGCTTTCACGAACATATTCCCGAAAGAAGTTTCGTTCCCACTTTTCAAGAATGTTCGCAGAGGCGATTGATGTATTCGCCATTGCTCACTCTCCGATTTAACGGGAGAACATATCCTTGAAAACGTCTTCTTCCGTCTCAGCTTTGGCTGTGCCTTTTTTACCTTTGGTACCTTTACCGGCAAAAGACGGCGGAGGCTTCCGGCCACCCGCGCCTTTATTGGAACTTTCTTCAACGTCGTCTTCAGTATCGTCACCGGTTGTTTGCTCTCTTTGAGCCTTTAACCAAGCTTCTTTACCGCCGGCTTCGTTGATTTCAGTCAACAACTCTTGATCGTTGTGCCATTTGACCAACGCGTCATATGGGAACTTGCTACTAACAACGCGGACATATTCAGGATCGTTTGGATCTTTTTTAAAGACCTGTTCAATCGCTGCAACCGCCTTATCGATAACTTCATCCGTATATTTTACCCGCGCCGCGTATTCCTGCGAACGCATGGTGGCGCGCTGTTCGGCTTCAGCTAAAAGTTGTTTTTGGTGCTGTTGGAAAGCAGCCGCATCTACGAGCGGATCTGGCGTTTCCTCGGCGTTCCCCTGTTGTTCATACTCGGCAAGGCGTCGTCTTAGGTCTTCGTTCTCCGCTTCAAACCGTTGACGTTTTTCGCGCTCGTCGAGCATTCCTTTGAATTCGCGGGTCGTCGGGGTGCGATCTTCCGGGTCGTCTGCTTCTTCGGTTTCATCGCCAGGTTCGTCACCTTGCTCCGCCTCGGCATCGTCGCCTTCGTCCGCATCGTCATCCGATTGATTTTCTTTGTCGTCTTTTTCGGCGTCGTCTTCAGCTTCCGTTTCTTCGTCAGCGTCCGCCGCGGCTTCTAGTTCCTTTTCGGCTTTTTCAGCCTTGTCTTCGTCACCATCAAACCAGTCGTCAAGAAAATCAGTTGTCTCGCTCATTCGTTGTTCCAACGCCCGAAGAAACCTCGGCGGCAGGTTAGCGCCCGTAAAACCCCGGCGGCAGGCTTAGTTCCGCAATATAAGATCATGTTTTGTTCGTCAAGTTTCCGCAGTTTCGCGAACTTCATCAGGCGCTAAAATTTCCGCTGCTTTTGCGGTGTTCAATTGCGCTTCCGACCCTTTCTTTCTCGTATCCGCGCGCTTGTTCGCGACTTCCTGTTCAGCAAGCGCTGCGGCGGTTTTTTGTTGCGCTTCTAAGAGTTTAAACTGCTGTTCCTTATCGCGTTGCATTTGCTCCATTACCTTGTCTTTATTATGGAAATGCGGAGCCATAAGCAGTAGCGCCGTCGGCGTAATATCACCACCACGGCCAGCGAGTTCGGCCATCATTTCAAAGGTTTCATGTTGCTGGCTCAGGAAATCCGGCGTCAATTGCATGGTAATATCCATGTCCATGTCTTTGAGCGTATTACTCTCAACTTCGCCGATTTGCGTGCCCAAAGGACCGGTAATGGGCTGCGGACGGGTCGTATTCACCGTTACAAACCGGAAACCCGCGCTCGCCGGATCGCGATCAGTAATGCGCAACGTCCGTTCCTGTGTCCAGAACTGCCGCGCCCTGTTCCACATGGTCCGGTAACAGCGCAGTTTCCAGTCGTTATGGCTGTCAAATAACTGATTTTCCTCAGTTAATCCGCTTTCTTGTTGCGCCAGAATAGCCTTACCCGACTGCCTTTCAACGCCGCGGCCCTGCAATCCGGCGTTTGGACCTTGCAAATCAAGCTCTGCTTTCGCCTCTTGCATCAACTCAAGGTTGCCTTGGATCTCAGATACACTTTCCAGGAAGCCCCATTCCTGCTGGAACGCGCCATTGGCCTCTAAAATACCATCCGCTCGCGCCATTTGCTCCCGCGCCTTGGCCGGGTTCTGGAATACGCCCTTATGGGCTTGCCATAACCTTTTGTTTTTCAACAGATGTAGCGCCAATGACCGCCGCATATTGATCTCACGTTGCAGCGGGATCATGTCCCGAACAACGCCAAACCGCTCATTATCACGGGACACATAGAGCGATTGCGCCACAATCCCGCTTTCCGGGTCGTCATTATCGCTCACATACGGGCTTTCCTGATCGATAATGACCCCTCCGCCGGTGAAGATCGCCTGTTGCCATTGCCCGTCTTCCTCGGACCGGTAGTACACCATGATGACCATGACCCGGTTCCGGGACGGATCGCCGAATTTCACATACGGCTTGTCTTCGTACCCGTCGTCACGCCCGCGGGACAATTCCAAAGACCCGCGCAGCGCTTCTTCCGACCCTTCGAAATCCTCAAATAAGTTAATCGCATCAAATAGATCGAACCACTCGACATAACCTAAATAATTGGCGTCGCTAAAATCATCGAGCTCTGAATGCGGGTCGTAAAAAAACCGGTCGTAGGAGATGCTATGAACCTCAATCTCCCGCCCGTTCCAGGTAATTTCGACCGCTTCAATCCCTTCAACAGCCAAATCCTCAAAAGCCCGGCTCGCCTTCCTGTCAAACCGCGTATTGGTTTCAATGAAATCCAGTACATCGCTCGCAATACTGGCGTATTCTTCCATTTCAGGCCGGCGCGGGAAGGCTTTCGGGTCCGTGCGCGTGCGTTGCTCCATCCCGCGCAGGAAATTAACTTTTCGTTTGATGCGATTAGAGGTAACAACAGGCTGACCGCGCTTTTGCATGACCCGTTTTTCATCGTCGGTCCACTGACTATCGCAAAAATTATCAGTAAATTCGCGGTCTCTAAACGCCAACTGCCGTGCATCGGATAGTTGATCCTGACTATCGCGATACATGCGAATGAACTTATCCAGCCGTGTTTCCGGCTTCTTTTCTTCAAAATCTTCGCTAATCAAAGCCATGAACTATCACCCGCCGTTTCACCCATTTCTCGATAATCATTAAGGTGTTCAACTTTCGGTCGCCGCTTTTTCAATACCTCTTTTGGATTGACAGGGCAATTGAGCGCCCCTTCGCCAAATGCATCAGCGGCGTGATCGTCTCCAGTGGATTTATCCGGCCCTGAATATTGCCCGGTGCTTTCCTGGAACTTTCGTCGGTAATAGAGGAGATGATCCCATCCAACCTGAACCGCCTGGGTATCGGCAAAATAACAGATAGGCAAAAGCGCCCGGGTCGCCTCAACCCGTTCTTCAGGGCCCAAACGACTTCCCGCACGGGAGGGATTGAAACCCTCGCCACGCGCAATCTGAATTCGTTTCTTGGCCCCCGCACCCCACTCGCGGACGCGTACATCATGAGGGAAAACATGCTCTTCATACTGGTATGGCTTCGTGAACGGGTGAGCGTTTTGGTGACCGCGGAGAAGGTCAGCGGCGATTTGCTGGATACCAATGTTTTGCGTTTCGTAAAAATCAATCAGATGCACCCTGTCTTTAAAAAATTGCCAGAACCAAACAGCCGTGTAGTCATCAACGCCAATATCCCATGTCGTTGTAACCGGATACGCCGGGTTCCAGCGGGCGTCTGATGTTCGGTGCCCCTGTTTTTCCATTTTAACAAGCTGTCGGGCGTAATAGGAAGCTTCACTGACGAATTCGTATCCGCCGTTCCAGATGTGTTCTGCTTTTTCAGGGTCGTTTTCAAAGTCCGCCTCTATCTGTTCCAGCATGAGCTGGTTATCCATTATATACGGGTTGTCCTTGTAATTGCATTCAACAATGATTGAGTTCGGCGGCGGGTTCGACCGGAAATACTTATCAATCGTATCGGTCTTATATCTCGGGTTCCACCGCGCCCATATTTGCGCGCCGGGTTTCCTGATAATAGTCGGTACAAGGAGTTCCCATGGGCGTTCCTTAATCATCTGCCCTTCTTCAACGTCCGCTACGTCGAACCCTTCGAAAGACTTGACGCTTTCGGCGGTGACGCCTTCGAGCCCGTGAAAAACAAATTCGCCACCGCCCGGCCCTTCGATCCGCGTTTCCAGCACTTTAAATTCATCTCCAAGCCCCCAAAAGCATATTCTCTGCTCCAATAGAAATTTGAGGCTTTCGCGAATAGACTTTTGAACTTGACGCAAACAGAGAGCGCGGTATCCCCCGCCGGGTTTTGTAAGCGCCGTGTAAAGATGAAGATCTGCAAAAAACCACGACTTAGCGCTCGCCCTGCCGCCATAAGCCGCCTTATACAACGCCGGTTCCATCAGTGGACGGAAGATCGGCAGCGCGAACGTTCCGTCCAGCAGCGCCTGCCGGCGGTGTGATGTCGATAGCTGTTGCTTCAATCTCTCGAGTTCTTCGATCTTCTCCGTCAGCGTTTGATCGTAACTCATCTTCAATTTCTTTCTTCAGCGTATCGAACCGTTTTTTCAGCTCGTCAACTTCCAAACCTTCAAGCCCGGTCGTATCAATAACAAGTTCTTTAGGCACCAGTGAGGCAACGACGCGGAAGTATGTCGCCGGGTCTTCTTTACGAACTTCTTCAATAACAGCGTCGCCGTGCTCTAAAAAGTCCGCATGCAGAGCTTTAATAAAAGCGCGGCTTATCGCGCCTTTAGAACCAACAGGCGTAATCTTACGCTGGTTGTTCGCCTTAATGCCTTTTCTAAACTGCCCGCTGGCGTCGCGTTCTTCCGCAATCCTGGTTTGCCGCTTAATTGAAGGCGGCAATGGTTTACTCTTAGGCATTTACCACCCCAGATGCTTTGTTCCGTAATCAAACCCTGTTTCATTCTGGTTTACATGAATGAACAGTTCCTTGGTTTCACCACCGGTCGTCGTTGTAACGCGGTGCTGTATCGTTCCGCCGTCGCCGCTGATGGTGAGCGTGGCGACAGGCGTCGCTAGCGCGGCGGAAACGGTCGGGCCATCAGCCTCATTAGACTGGCTCGCAATTGTGTCGCCATCGAGCCAATCCGTCCAGTCAATGTCCATTTTCAGGGTTTCGTCTTCATCCAGCTCCAAAAAGATCCGTCCACCAATAGTCTGTGCACCGAATACTACGAGCTTACGAGACTTTCTGACTTTCACTTCAACGGCGGCCATTTAAACACTCCGTGTACGGAATTTTATTTCTAAAAAATTTTGCAAGTAGATACTTATTAGATATCTACTTATAGTTTTCGGCACAAGTCTGAGAAGGTGGACGGCCCCTATAGCGGGGCGGGGGGTTGCTGGTGGAAGCCCCCGGTACCCCTTCCCGGCAATTCAAAAACCGTCCGTGTACTGACCGACGCCAAATCCCCTTCACTTTAATCGCTCGCTGCTACGATCTTGATGAACCTGTCACCTGCATCATTCTGCGATGATTTAACAGCGAAGCCAATACGGTCGCCCTGGTTGCATCGTATCTCGCCGTTAGCGCCAGTGGCGCTCACTGTCGCGCCGGTCGCTGCATAGATATCGAAGTAATGCGCCGCGTCTGTCGATTGCACGATGACGAATTTCGTATTCGCCGCCAGTTGTAACTCGCCCGTTACCTGATTAGCGGCGATCAACCCTTCTTCGTCAACAATTGCGCTGCGCGGGTCAACAAATCCGCTGTATTGCCTGACACATACGTTAGCCATTGTTTTTATTACCTTTTTCGCGTTTGGATTTAGTGGACATTTTCGCTCAAAGGCCCTTTCTTTTGAGCTTTAATGACCAAAACAGTGGTTCACGCCTGTTTACGCCCTCAAAACTCCGCCGTCAAGAAAGTGTGTCCTTTAGGTAACAGGGGTGCTATTGACCCTATGCAGTGACTGCATATATAAGGACGTATCACGTTGATAATGAAAGGACCCAGAAATGATCTCATTAGAACAGCAATTCGTTGAACTATGCGCCAAAAACATCCGAAAACACCCGGAATGTTACAAGAAATCGGTACAACAAGATCCTGAAGGCCATGCCCTTCGCCTGATTGTTGGCCTGAACAAAGCTGAAATCGCGCAACTCATTAACGCCGAACATGAAGAACAACGCGAACTAGCAAAACACGGATATTGAAAGGAAAAACCCATGACCGCATTAGAGCGCTTAATCAAAGCCGAAGGATTACAAGGCGGCACAATCCACGAATACAATCGTCGCTTCGGCGAAGACGTAACCGAATACGGCTCAAAAGACTTCGGAGCGCTGGCGCTTCGCATGATCGAAGCTGAAAAATTCGACCTAGCAAAACTCGCAAGCCTGGCCTCAATCGCACACCTAAACGTTGAAAGGTTCAAATCATGAAATACTGTCACGAACGACAACACGATTACGATAACCATATGCGCGAGGCGCATGGCTGGTCACAACTACAAGTTGAACAGGCCCTAGAACGCGCAAAGCGCTTCATGGAAGAGCCAATCTTAACAGGCGCCCACGGACCCGCTCAATTAAAAATCACATGGGAGACAAACCTGAAAACATTAAAAGGTATTCTAGGACCGGAAATAAAGAAAACACGTCGCGTTAGTGACGCGACAATAATGAAATACGTCAAAATGGCGCGCGAAAGAGGTTTAATATGACCCGATTTCCCGATAAACACATCACCGAAAAAGAGGATCGCCAATGGCGACGCCTTATCGAAGGATCCGGCAATCGCCGCAAGCTGAAACACAACAAGGAAATGGCGCGAGAGATCCGCGCCTTCCAATCCGCGCACGGCATGTCGCTAATGGATCTATCTCATGCGCTCGGCGTCTCATATCGAACCTTACACTCCTGGGTTGCAGGCGACTACCCAATCCGTCACCCCAAAATGCTATTGCTCGCACTTAAGGGAATATCGATTTCAAGTACCAGCGTATAACCGCAAGGTCCAGTGGGGTGTCCACATGGCCACCCCTTCCTATAGTACCCTTGTATTCTTAGAATATGCTAATAATTACCCCTTTATTGGTATATTATATATATTCTAACTAACTATGGTAAAGTAGAGTGGACATAATGGACATATAAGGGTTAACCTATTGAAATCGCTCGAAACGCATGTCCACCGCACCCCTTAAAAGGTCCACTCAATCCTTCAAAATGTCCACATTATCGACCACAAGGTCCAGTGCACGCTTTGCATTTTTACCGCGCGCAACATCAGGCACTAACCACGCGCTAGTCCGCCGTCTACCAGACACTGGACATGTCCGCTTTCGCGCCCGCCCGTAAATCTTCTCCAAAGCTGATCGCGTTTGTCTTAAAACCATATTCGAACGCCCATACGCCGCTGGTAAAAGTTCCATCGCGTCTGTCACCGTCACAACGCACCATACATCTTTAGGTTGTCCCCCGTAATCCTCATCGAAGTCTTCAAACCATTCTTCGACAGTGGTTCGGTCGTTAAATACACCTGCCCCTTCGGCCCGCGCGCGGTCCTCTTCTTCCGTCAAATGCCATTGTTCGCCGCTGTCCCATAACTCCATAGCTTGCGCCCAAATGCCCTCCACAGACACGCTGTGCGCGCTATCGCAGCGCTCGACTTCGACCGGCCAGTACCTCCTGGAACCCGTCTCATCCATCAAAAACTGTAAGTGATTGACCGTGCCGCAAAATACGGTCTGTCTGGGATATGTCGCTGTGTCTTTGCGGAAGGGGAGCCTATAACGGTCCTGTGTGGCCGATATGAAGTTCTTGAGCGCCCCTTGGGAAGCCGCGCCGAATGTGGTCTCCAATTCCCCTAATTCCGCCACCCATGCGCCGGCCAAAGCCTCGTGCTTATCGTCAACCGACAGCTTTCCGCCCCTGGAATGCAACGAGACGCCCTCATTATACCAGCCCTTTGGAATAAACGACCCAAACCACGTTGTTTTATAGCACCCTTGCGGCCCTGACAGCACTAAAACACCAGCCAACTGCTGGGGATCGCGCCATCCACAGGCCGCCTGAACGCATTGGATCAGCCAACGGCGCAAGTACGCCTCCCAAACCTTTGCGCTTTGGCCCTCGGCCAGCGTCACAGTCGCCGCCAGCGCGCTGATATGGTCCGATCCGTCCCATTCGAGCTCTTCCAGCCAGTCCTCTATCGGCGAGTAGCTGTCCATGGGAGCGAGAAATTCCGTCAGGATATGTCGAACCTCGTTGGAATTCTTGATCCCGATCAGCATGGCGCGGTCCAGAACCAGGCGCACCATAACGCCCCAGGGATCGCCGGTGGCCTCCAGCAACGCTTGGAGCCCATTATCCCCAAAACGCGCTTCCTCGGCTCGTGTGACGACATTACGGCGCAATTTAAAGCCCAGCGCGTCCACGATATATTTGATGTTGGCGTAGGTGGCGTCCTGAACCGCCGCCGGGACGCCGTCCTGAGTGCGGCGGACCTCTGGTAAATTGCGCTTCAGCGGTCGCGGGGCGCGCTGCCAGAGTGTTTCCAGGATATCGTCTACCGACGCAGCGTCCTCTAAACGCTCTGCTATCGCCGCCATGGCTCCAGCGTCGGCTTCAACCCCGGTCGCGCCGCCCCCTAAATGAACGACTGAACCCCAGGTCGCAGCCTGTCCGCCGTATTTTGCTGCGTTAAAGGAAGGCCATTTTTTTAACAGGTACTCGGCGTCATGTTTATCGGACCCGCTTGACCAGTCCATAAAGAGCCCAAGCCCATTGTCCCCGAATTCGTGGCGGCAGGCCATGCCCACCTTGACCCAGGTATCGTAATCAACGCCCTGCCCGGCGTTTTCGATACGCAGCAGTTCGCGGCGGTGGCGTTCGGTGACGGGTTTGTTCTTATGTTCAGAATTTGACGCGCCCGCCACATCGATGCGGACCATATCGCAGAAAAATTCAGGTAAGACCCCAAAACCCGCCTCTAAATCATCTATATCCGCCCTATAGAACCGTTCCCCGTCCGCATCGATGTAGGAACTCCCCGGTCCGACGATATACCCGCCGCCGGCGGCCTTGATTTCACCGAGATGCACGCCGTCGATGACGATATTGCACTGGCGAGCGCGCGTCCCCTCTGGTAATTCGTAAATTACGTGATATCCGCCGCCCTGGGTCTCGGCTTCGAAGGTTTCTTCGTATTCCTCGCCGTGTTCGTCCCAAAAATCCGCGCCAGGGGTGTCAGGCTTATTATCAAAGTCCAGACACACATAAGGATGATCAATGACGATAAGATAATTACCGGGCTCATTGCGATCAAACCAGCGCCTAATAGTGTGTTCGTCAGACGTGGCTTTTTTCTTCCACGCCCCGCCTTTCTTTTTGCCTTTAGGAAGGGGAGCAACACGGAAACCTGCGTCAGCCCATGCCAACGCCCATTCGAGGATATGATTTGTCACTAGTCATGATCCCCGTGCCGTTTGTTCCAGGTAAGCGCAGCGTTATGTTCATTGGTATCAAGAACACGCGGGGAGGCTGGCATTTATGCATTGTATTGTCCACGCGCGTGTTATTTTACTAACGGCTAATTTACTTTCGGGCTGACTACCGCAAAAAGGAACAGGGTTTAAGTTCTGGCGATAGTAAACTTTTAAGTTCTTTAAGCGAACGCAAACTATTGCCGATGTTTTCGCGTAGTTCTACATAACGTTTGCTGTTTCCAAACGCCAGATTATTGTCCGTATAGAAACTATCAAGTTGTTCTAACGCTGTTATTGCGTATTCAATTTTTTCCCTGTCTGTATTCATAGTTTGATCCTCGCGATGGTTGGCGTATTAAGGGGGCTAAATACCGCGCAGTCGAGTTCGCCAAGGTCGCGCAGCCTATAAATTGCATTGCGCACTGTAAACACGTGGATGTGTAGTTTTTTGGAGATATCGGTTAGACGCGTGTGAAAGTTACCGTCTTCATCCGCGTTCTTAGCAACCCATAGTAGAATTAACAAATGGGTTTTAGTTGCGCGGCTGTTTGCCCATACGCGTTCTTCGTGTTCGCGCATTGTTATTTGGTTTTTAATTTAGTTTCTACACCATTCGCTTTACCGAAACTAGCACCCCATACGTAAACAGGCGGTTCGTCTGCGCAATACGCGGTGACTGTGACTTTGGAATTTTCGCCCGCTTCCGTGTGCATTTTTTCAAGCACTTTAAGGCATGTTTCCATATCGCTTACAGGCGAGTATGCGAAATCAAGTCCGCTGCCCGCGACGGCGTGTACAACAACGAGATACGCGATTTTAAATGGTATCATCATTCAACCCTTGCCTTTTTGATTGCATCACGCGCCACGCGCTTCATTTCAGTTGTGCTGAACTCACCGCCATCGTTAACGATTGCCTCTAACGCCCTTAACAACTCCGGCGCTGCTGCTATTAGACGGGCGCACTTTGTTTGTTCCGCTTCTAATTCGTCTTGGTTTTCTTCGGTTACGCCCCAATCCTCTAAATCGAGTTGGCAAATGGGAACGCCGTTAGCGTTATAAATAGTTGTGTATTGCCAATTATTTCCGACGAATTTCCATGGTGTATGGTTTGCTTCGCTCATTCCTTACTCTCCTGTGCGGTTGAATGCGCATTGCTTACTTTATCGTGTTGTAGTTGACCAGTTGCGATTTCGTCTGGCTCAAACGCACACCGTAAATCGTCAAAAGCGGCTGCAAACATTTCGCGGGAAACTTTATCGCCATAATCAAGTTGGCGCACTACAACCAGAAGCGAGGCGCGCGGCACGCTGATCATTTCTTGTTTTGCACAACGTTTTTCCAGCGCAGCTTTAAGCGTTTCTTCCACTGTCGGTTCGCCGGGTCGCAACTCGCGCGCCGGGTATTTTTTCGGTGTCATCGCTCACTCTCCTGTATCGCTTGCCGGCAAGGAACCGTAATTGCCCTTCCGCGGGCACATTGGGTTTTCACAGGTTTGTTCTGACGTGGGCGGACAAATACAACCTTGCTGACGGGACGACGGACCGGGCCACTCTCCTTGCCAATCGCGCGGCCGAGTATACTGACGTATACGATAACAACCCTTCACTCTGCATTCTTCGCTTGCACAGCAACAAACAAACATCACTCACCCTCCTGTGCATGCTTGTCGCGCATGTGATCGCGAAGACCGCGCGCGTTTTTCAATCGTTTGCCACAGAGATCGCAGCGGTTTTTGGGCCTTTTGTTTTCCGTGCGGCCGTAAAGCGCTTCATACGCGTCCTCCACGTTATCAAGCCATTCTGCGTTTTCCTCGTAAAACGCTTGTGCTGCGCCCCATCCCATCACTCACCCTCCTGTGCGGCTGCAATGGCTGCTTTCCAAATATCGTTAATCGTTGTGCCGCGGCCCCATTGTGTAATGGTTTCCGTCAGGGCTTTTTCTATAGCTTTTGTCGGCTCTACCGGCACAATGGCAAAGCCTGCTTCTTTGAGGGCGTTGATTGCTGATTGCGAGGTGTCGTCGAGCACTTGAAGCGCGTGCTCATTTAACCTGTCGTATGGCGTCCTATCATTCCATTTGTACGCCCATGCGATTTTTCGATAAAGTGCACGCGCCATCACTTCTACAGGGTCAGTCATTATTCCTTCCCCTCCTCACTCTCCTGTGCTTGCGCCTTTCTAATTTCCATCATAAGAGGGCTGGTTTCTTCGAAAACGGTGGTGGTCGGTATGTGCGTTAACACAAACCCGTCTTCTTCAAGGGCCTTAATAATACGAGCCGCCTCTGCCATAACTTCCTTGCGGCCTCGCGGCTCAAGACCATCCAAGTTCACAACAATCTGACGGGCTACTGTTTCTACAGGGTCAGTCATTCCTTTCCCTCCTCACGATCTGCGGCGGCGAGGGCTTTGCGTAATTCGTCGTTTGCTCGCCTAGTGCGCGTGATGGCCTGCCGAGAGTGGCCGTCTGGCCCCATAATTGTAGTTACGGAAGACAGGTCGTCGGTTGCGTTCATGGCCTCGGCCAGAACCTCCCTCGGCACGCTTACCGTATCCCCGTCAATAGGGGTGAGACGCCAGCCGCGCCGCGCCAACCCCTTAACAAGCATTTCCGCCGAGTATTTCTTGTTAACGGTGGAGGCGGGAATTAAACGTCGCACCTCCTCAACAGCATCGCTGCCGCCCCCATCAATAGGGGTGATGGCGGCTCGATGGTTCCAAGCGCGGTTTACTTCTCGGCTGTCGTCCGACTTCACATATGGGCCACGTGCGTCACAGGAAAGGCACCGCACCCGATCATCACCACGGCGTTGCTCGACATAGGCGCTGCCACAAAATGGACAGGGCAAAAGCTTCTCACTCATTGCGGGCCTCCGGCTAGCGCTGCACGAATTGTCTTCCGAATAACGCCGAGCGTTCCACCAGCGTTAGGAACGATTAGCTCTCGGTCTATTTCCTCCATTGCCGCGCGCAGGCGTTTATTTTCTTCGACCAAAGCGCGCTCTTCCTCGTGCAGTTGCTTCTCGAACGGCGTTAGCGGTTCCGGCGTGTAAACGTCACTCATTCCGTTTCTCCGTTAAGGGCGGCGTCAATCATACGCAAAAGCACAAACGCTGTTTCGTTATGGATGCGTTGACATTCTGTTTTCATCTCGCCCAACGCCTCTTCTAGCTGTTGAACGCGGCTTTCGTAGGCGGCTATGATTAGAGGAACGGTGCTTGTTTTCACCAATTCCCGCTCTTCTTTCGTTATTGGCTTTACGTCAGTCATCACTCACCATCGCAACGGCTTCGCTGAGCACCATTTCTTCTGTTTCAATTTGCTTGTGATAATCGGACTCTATTCCCGGTGCATCGATTGCGTACCCAAGCGAATCCTTCCAAGCGTCGCACTTGTGTGTTTCTGTTACGAACTTGCCGCAACTCGGTGAATTGTCGGAAAGGCACAGGGCTTCAATAGGGCCGCAGCCAAGCGATTGCGCACACATCTCAGACCAGAAACGGCAGCCGCCACAGTTTTTGCTTTTTTGTCTAAACATGACCCTCTTCCTCACTCTCCTGTACGGCTGTAAGGGCGGCTTTCCACGCGGCCTCGGCACTTACGCTTGAGATTGAAAAGGCATGAATTTTTGGATTGTGGATGACATGCAGAGCGTCAAGCATGGCCGTTCTAATTTCAGAAGTCGGCTCCACCGGAACAATTACAAAGCCTGCTTCTTTGAGGGCGTTGACGCACGCCTCGGCCTCATAAGTCCAACTATCCACGTCAGCAAAGCCCATGTTGGCCATTGCTTGCGCCATTATTTTGATAGGGTCAGTCATTCCGTTTCTCCGCTGGCAGACTTGCAAATCATTGAAACCGCCTCTTGAAATATTTCTTCATGATCCAGATCGTCCCCTTTTCGCTTGGCGCTTGTTAAGCCATAGAACGAACGGCCATCTTCCAATTCCCACCTAAATAGCGGCGCAAAAAGCTCGCGTGTTGTCACGGTTGGCTCAGCACCGAAGAACTGTGCAATCAGATTCGGCCGCCATGTCTTTTTGATAATGAGGTCCGGCTCGCGCCTCCACTCGCTTTCATGATCAATGTTGATGGACCGCACGCGCACCCCATGGACCAAGCATGCGCGCTTCATAACTTCCAACATTATTGAACCAGAGGCTGTTCTCATTCCGTTTCTCCGTTAAGGGCGGCGTGGGACTCCTTGGCGCTATCAGATGCATAGTTCGAAAGAAGCATTCTTTCCGTACCGGTCCTTGCTCTCCCATTATCCAGCCGGCGGTGTATGTGCTCAAAGCGCGCAGCAGCGTTCCTCAACGCTTCTTCTAGCCGTTGAAGGCGGGCTTCGTACTTCAAAATTGTGCGCGAATGAGAGCGAGCCTCAACGCGCGCTTTTGTGTAGTCAACGTCTTTAGCCCACTTAACGCGCTCGTCCCGTTCTGTTTTCGTTATTGGCTTTACGTCAGTCATCACGGCGCAATCCCCTCATCCCATTCGTAGGTCATTGGTCCGTCCTCACCGTGGCAAAAAGCATTAACCCATTGTTGGTAATCGTCGCCGGTTAGCTCGCGAACCATTTGATCGATAACCCACATTTTATGGTGAGCACCGTCTATAGCGCCATACTCAGCCACACTGAGCGCTTTCTTTATTTTAAGTTTCGATGATAAATCCGTCACTTCTTTTTCCTTTATGAAACCTTTACTTTTAAGCGCGTGAAAACAAACCAACGCTTCTTCTTCCACCCATTCCGCCGGTACGTCGTAGTGAAAGCTAAGTTCTTCCATTATAATTTTTACGGGGTCATTCATTTCTTTTCCTTATAACGTTTACCGTATCCGGCTTCTGCCTTTAACGGTAAGCCTTCCGACCACGCTTCGTTGGTTTCCATGATTTCGTTAAGCAGTCTCATGCCGTATTCGGGATCTTCAAACTCACCTAGCAGTTCGTCATGAGTATGACCGCGGATGTCAGCGTCCGCGTCTAATGCATTGCTGATTGCGTCGATCATTAGATCCGCACACGTCGCTTGGTCGGCGTTCTCGGCTAAAAGCCCCTTCCATATCTTAAACCGCGGCCAATCATCTTCGTTTTGTTTAGGCTTCCAATTGCCTTTAATGGCCGACAACCCCCAAACCTGTTCGCCCCATGGCGTATCCTGTAACTCACGCGTGACGTAAGGGTAAGCGATCACGCGGCCCACTGGTAATTTGCACCAGAGCGTTCCCTGACCGTTGTGTGTTCCAGGCGTGTATAGGTAACTTAACCGCCCTGCATGAAATATTTGATCGGGGTTATCGAATGCAGCGTTAGCGGCGGTCCAGAGTTCGTCCCAGAATTCAACGGCCCATGCATTTGCATCGCGCCAGCCGTCTCGGATGCGTAAAGCGGTTTTATCATCTACATATACGTCGTAATTACGCGCCATGGCGTTGAACGCGCCGACGCCGCCGCCATAGCCTAGCGATAGTTCGGCGACCTTGCCGCCTTGACGGAACGGTTCGCCGTCGTCTGTATAAAGACCAATTGACTTGGCGTTGCGTACATAAACGTCATCTAGTTCTGGATCGGCGTCGCATTCTTTGAAGATATCAATTTTCGCTTGCGCGCGGCGGGAATTTGCGAGCCATGGCAAGGCGCGGGCTTCAATAGCGCTCCAATCAGACCAGCAAAGCCAATGTTTTTCCGCCGTAAAAGTCGGGCGCAGTAGTAAAGCTAATGCGTTAACGATCCCGCCGACTTTTGCCGCGCGCTTATCAATCCGGTCATTCCAGTGGCTTTCAAACTGCGGGTCGCCGTTAATAAATTCCTGCACCGCGTGTTCGGTATCTTCCATAACATCGCGCTTCAGGTTGTGAACTTGTACGCCTACGGACGAATAACGGCCCGTTTGTCCCGCGCCGAACGCCATATAAAGACCTTGCACGGTGTCATCTAACCCGCGGTTAAGTAAGGTTTGGTATTTCGATATTGAAGATTTACCGGCTTCATGGATAATTTCTGTTAAGTCGCGAACCTCTGGTGAAAGAAACCCAGGCGCTTCATCGTCCATGGCAAGCAAGTTATGCCGAACGGCGGCGTCGAATTTCTGTTTGGGTTCGCCTTTAACGTAAACTTTCATTGCAGATCGAACGTCGTTGCAAATCCGCGGTTCGAGCCAAGTTTTAATTCGCGCGAATTGGCGAGCTGTCGTAATTTCGCCATTGGTAAGCTGAGAAAGTTGTTGCGTAAAGTAGTCTCTTTCAACAACTGCGTATCCCAAAGCTGCGTTTGCGAAGTCGCTGTCGAAATGCAGCCCTCTATCGTTGATATGCTCGCAATCCCAATACGCTTGCTGTTCCCGTTCGTTAAGGGGCCGGCATGCAGAAAGAATATCTCTTTCTGTGAGAACGTCCTTGTCGCAATAATCGTGCAACCTATTAATATCTCCGATATCTTCATGCCATATGATTGTTCCGTCATCCGTTATCTCCTTTGGGCGGCACATTTTCATCATTAGTCGGTGACCCGCCATATCCTTTTGATGTTTGAGTTTGAGGGCTTTGGCGGTGTTTTCCAGCTTGCCCGGAAGCGCATTCGCACGTGCAGTCGCGGCGACACAGACAAAATGTTCCAGGTCGAGGTCTGGCCAGTCGTGGTCGTTCGTACAGACGTAACTCCATATAAGACGCTCGAACTGCGCGTTGAAGGCGACAATTTGAAAGGGTTCTTGTATGTTATGAAAGGGGTAATCGTCACCGGGTCGCCATCTAATTATAGGTCCGTCGTCTATTGCGAAACTTGCAAGCATAATCTCCGTAGTCGGATCAGTTGCGTAACGGTACGCGCCTTCTTTGAGAAGATCGCACGTGCTGCGCGTTTCGAAATCTGTATGAATGTGTATCACACGGCGGCCTTTAATGTTTTCATTGCGCGGTTTTCGTTTTCCAGTTTTTGAATATAATTTCTTATTTGCTGTAACTCGTCTACTGATACGGCGTATATTTGTAATTCAAATTCCACACTGTTTGACGGGCATGTATATGAACCATCTACACACAGGTATGGGCGATTTTTTATATCTACAGAAAAACGAGACTGCTCTATTAAATACTCAGCCATTTGTTCATACATACTTCGTACGTTATATTCTATAAAACCGAGATCTCTGGATAGGCTGTTAAATTCTTTAGCGTCTATCTGTTTATGTAGATGATGTGTGTTGTTATCTAATAAATTACCGATCTCGGTATTTTCCAGCGGGTATCGTATTTTTCTTTTAGTCATTTCTGACGTTCCTTCTGGTATTGAATGCCTAACTTCACCAAACGTATGGTTGCTGCGGAGAACGAAATATTATTGTTAACCGCTGCTTTCTTAACCGTGCGGAAAAGTTTCGGCGAAAATGTCACCGCTACGCGCGGGCTATGGTGTGGAGCGTCCCGCATTCCTTGCATACCGGAGGTTATTTCTTCCTTACTTTTACTCATGTCTCTTTCGTCCCTTCTGCAAAACGGTAAGTGTAATGGCAGACCAGCCCCGCATTCTTTACAGTATTTAGCCCGCATTTAGATCGTTAAACGCCTCGTCGAATTGCGCTTGTTCGAATTTTTCGAAGTCGTCATGACGTAACAGGATTTGTTTGTTAACAAGATCGACCTCACACCAACCTTCTGGCGGGTAATCGGGATTAGGAAGGTCTTTGACTTCGTTCGCCAATAATCGATACGGAATTAGGTTTAAAATAGCCAACCTTAGATTGAACCCTGCGTATTTTATACAGCGCCAACACTCTTTCCAATTAGACCGCGGACG
>FUIF01013023.1_pt1 | contig 41401 bp, 74 predicted proteins | sample 1003461 | NCBI WGS metagenome assembly FUIF01 (sample SAMEA80401918, study PRJEB19352) | marine metagenome
AACTTCTTCTAGTTTATATCCATTAGTAACAAGAATGACCTTATAGTCTACGTCTTGGAACTTATCGAGTATCTCTTTAATTTGTGGATGTAGAGTAGGTTCTCCCATCCCACATAGTGTCACTTGGTTCTTATATTCGGATGTAATTTCAATAAATCTATCGACAACATCCATGGATACAAACTTTTCTCTAGTATCCTCAGTCTTAAATCCCCAGGCATGTGGGCAAAAAGAACACGCTCGGTTGCACGAAGTTGTTACACACAACTCAATACTCCGAAGCGTGGAATTGATTAGATTTTCGTTCTCTACTTTAGTGAACGTCTGAAAACGATTCATAGACCTTGAATGTATTTGGATCAGTCAACGACAATCGATGAAGCCCGTTGATGATTTTATATCGGAAATGTTTCAAGAATGGTTCTTCATTCTTCAACAAAACATAGTTGGCATTTGAAGGTACGCAATCATACTTAGATTCGATGTAATCGCGAGTCTCTACCAGTCTGTTTGTGTGTTCTTGGATCAGACACAATAGTTCAAATCCTACACTTTCCACTACACTATTTACCACCCCAGAAGGCGTAATTGCTGAAGTCTAAAAATAACATCAGGGTGACCAAAACAATAACCGAAGCGAAGACCAGGAAGAGCAAGAGACTTGCTAAAAGTTTTACATACGAGAACGTTGTCACGGGTAATAGCCCGATCGATAACTGAGCAGGTGGGTCTGCAAAAGTCCTCATAAGATTCATCAACAATGACATACTCAAAGGCATCAAAGAATGACTCTAGTATATCTCGATCCACTACAGATCCATTCAATCCGTTAGGATTCGCAATGTATAGAATATCAGCGTTTAGATCAACTCCTTCAGTATATTCGATGCAGTTTACTTCACAGAATCCTGTTGCCATCTGCCAAGTAGGAGTGACAATAGAGAACTTTTTGTCCCTAAAAATGTTAAAGATCCGAGGAATAAGTTCCCCCAGACCTAGACCAACAGCCATATTTTGTGCAGGAACACCATAGTAATCACTCAAATGTTCATAGATCTTAGACTCTTGAGGATATTGATTGTATCCTCCTTTGTGGGAGAGTCTAAGGAGAGCATCTACTCTACCTTGGTGTGGAAGATCATAACAAACATTATTAGACAGGTTGATTCGTTGATCTTCAACACTTGGTTTGTACCAGGAAACTCTTTCAAACATCTGTGTAAAATGGTACTAGTTCAATGTTACTGCAATTTGTTTCGTTTCTGATGTGTCGTTCCCACATCATTGCGTCACGAATGTCAAAGAATACGGCACTTTGACGTGCATGACCTTTCTTCTTTGGTTTGTCGTATTGGACAGCGTACTTCATTCTGCAAGAACCTCACCCTCAAGTTCTGCGAGTTTTGCAGATGCAAGACACTCCACCATTGTCCAGTAGAGTTCTCCACTCATGGGGAAATTATCATCACAAAAATACTCTGCGGTGTCCTCATGGAGTTGACGCAGAGCGTTAAGGGTTTCGCGATCGGTGATCATGGACCAGTGGCAGTTCAGACTTATACTACACGAGTCCACTACCCCTGTCAAGGGGTTCACTCAATTCATCCAGATCAGTCTTGGTTAAGTCTTTCTGATCTTGTTTTGATTGTCTGATCTTGTTAATAAGGTCTCCCTGACCTCTACGATAGTTCCATGCTTGGGATTGTTTATCGTCTCTGATACGTCTCAGAGCTTTTGACTTAGCGATCAGATCATTAATCTTGGGAAGATTTGTTGCTTTGATAGAAACAAGAGCTGCTTCTTTTGTTGCAATGAGTGCATCTGCAGCATCTTTTACAGCTTGAGAGGGATTTAATTCACCAGTATCTGTAGTTCCAGCACCAGCAGATGGCGCAGTAGCACCAGCACCAGTTACAACAACCATAGTTGATCCTAAATCTTGATATTCATAGGTCCAATAGGATGGTTGACCAGTATTTTGATTTATACCTTGAGGGATAGCTTTAATGGGCCACTCAAAATTACCCACATAATATGAGACAAATCCACCACCAACTTTAGGTTCTGGATCTACAAATTCAGTGAAGGATTTTGTACCTGTTGGGTCTCCATTATTTACAAGGTAGATCGAACGACCATATCCTGTTTTATTAGCATCCTCGATAATTCCAACTTCTACTGGATTTTCTCCACCTCTCGTCACATCAAAGTCTGGTCCAATATCAGCATCATTGGTGAATCTCAATACATGGAAATTATCAGAGTCTGTACCCTGAGCAGCCTGATCTGATAAAGTAAATGTTGGGAAATCGGTAAAGATACCAACATTAAATATCGCATTATCAGTTGCACCAACTGCAGTTTTACTGATAATTACTGCGGTAGTATCTACTTCGGTAGATGTAGTTACACCCAAAGTATTCACACCAACAAGATTAGTAGTTGTAGTACCAATGCCTATAACTACGGTATCATCTTGGGTAACATTAGTAAGAGTGATAGGATCTCCTACAGCGATACCTTCAGTAGTGTTGATACCTGCGTAAGCAATAACAGTAGAACCAAATGCAATGTTTCCACTGAAAGTAGTTTTAATTCCAAGAACACTAGTAGTACCAAATCCAACTACCTCAGGCAAATTACCCACAGTAAAGATCTGAGGATTTTCAATGGAGTCGGTAATTGTATCACCAATCTCAATATCAATGTGATCTAAGAATTTTCCATTCCCATCTTTTGCAGATCTATTACTTTGTAAGATGGTACTTTCAAATCCAATCTTTGCGTCATCAATATCTCTGACCGCAGATCCTCCATAATCTCTATCTTTTGGAGTTTTATAATACTTTGCAGCGTACTTGTTGATTGTTTGTTGAGTATTGTTCTTGACTACTTGCCATCTAGTGGTAGTGGTATTGTTCGCACCACCTTTAGTAAAGTTTTTCGATACACTTGTAACTACCCATTTAAGTTCAGATCTTACATCTTGAGCAATTCTTGCTTCATATGCAGCATCTACTTCATCAGTTGCATCATTGATCTCTTTTATCAATGATGGGATCTGTTTATCGATATTAACAATCAACTCATCGTACATATCCAGATCAATGTCAATAAGTAAGACAAGATCCTTAATTTGTTCTAGTTGAAGTTCTTTAGCTCTTTGATCAGCCTCTAAAGAGTCAACAATACGATCTTTCTTCTTTCCAGAAGTAGACGTACTTAAACCCAAGGTACTCTGAATAAACACCTGAGAATCAGTTGTCGATGATTGCACTTGTGCAGTAGTTCCGATTCCTGTAGCCATAATTTACGAGTGGGTATAAGAATATTTAGTGAGACATTGGAGATAGTTTATTATTATTCCACTCTCCTAATGGAATTGGTTCCCCTTGGAACATCATATGAACAACACCTTTCGCATATTCTTCTAGTGTTACAATGTAGAACAATGATTCAAAGATTCCTTGTTTTTGTAACTTTGCAACTCTATGAACACCATCTTCTAACAAATATCCATTTTCATATTTGATAAGAATACCAGGATAAGAGGTATCAACTTGATCTACCAAATCTGGATTAGCGGGTGGATAACATATATCCTGATGCATAACCATCACTGGTTCACGATCATCAGTCACGAATTTATAACATGTCATAGAGATAACCATTGAGAAGGATGTGTTGATCCTTGATGGTGTTTATAATGTTCTGGTTTGAGAGTCACACGAACATCACCAGCAATTACAAGTCTTTCGTCAGTTCTATCCATAATCTTTTGAGTTCCATGAGTTAAACTACTTGGAAAGATTATGATTGACCCTTCGATAGGTGTAATATTATAGAAATTACAATTATAACGATTGTAACCGAGTAACGTATTTTTCTCATGTGCAGTCTCGAATAGTCCGCCAGCAAATTCATTTCTGTTTTTTGGTTGACTCACACAGAACTTATCTGAAGACTCATTAGTGTGTACATAATACACAAAACTAAGATTAGATTCGTTGTGAAAGTGTGCTGGGATCGAAGGTGTTTCATTGTCCTTATGATACCCAACCCAAGATTTAGTGACATGATAATCAAACAACTCATGATTCACATTTAAGTGTTGCATGTAGTTGTCGATATTAACTTTCAAGTCATGAAAGAAGGGTTTGCAATACTCTTTTTGGTGAGCAAAGATCTTTCCAGAATATTCTGGACTTTCATTGTCATAACCATTAAACCAGTAATCACGAAGAGTACTGATGTGTTTTTTCATATACGAATGGCATTCTATAGATCCCTGATATACAATCAAGGGAAATACTTCATGTACTTTATTCACTTATTATCGTTAATGGTATATTCGTTATTATCTCCTGGGTAATCAGCAGGTGTCAAGCCCTTATACTCTGCAATGTTCTTTTCAACATCTCTTCTTTCTGCGAAGATTGTATAGTGGAAATCAAAATGTTTTTGACCCTGAATAGTGATTCCACCACCAATGTAAACGAGATTATCGTCGATATTTTTTACATATAAATTCTGATCTTGACCAACTGAAGTCAAAGAAACTGTAATGGATTCTGGATCTACAAGACCTCTCCAGTATTCTGGTAGAGCAATTACGTTAGACTTGGATTTACCACGAACATAAACTTCTGCACTCGGACCTTCTAAGCAAATATGTCTGAGTCTATGATTTTCTTTTGTTGGGTGTGGAATATCAAAAGACTTTTTAGATGCAGCAAGAGCAGCAACTGCAGCCATTTGTGGATTTAATCCCGTTGTGGTGACAATACTACCAACAAAAGTTGCAGAGGTAGTTACTGTATCACAAATGATTGTTTTGAAAACATTAACTGAAGCACCAGCATTAAGTGCAGATTTAATATTGATTCCAGTTGTGGCACTTAGAGCAGCTCTAAGAGTCATGCCAACTTTGGCAGTTAGTCCAGTAACATTGGAGATCGCAAATCTATTATAGATTCCGTAATGATTTGCAATTCCAATAATTTGTAGTGAAATCGGGTTAGCGATTCCAGGTCCAATCATGCAGTTAGCAAGAGGAATCGGTGGACCAGCAGCACCAATCCACAAAGGTCCATTGATTACACCTGTTCCAGGAACAGCAGGAACCGCAGGTAAAAAAGAATAATCTACTGGTCCTAATATAAGTTTTTCAGTATTAGTTACTGGTTTTGCGCCCATTATTCAAAAAGTCCTCCTAATCCACCAGTAATAAATGCAAAGATTTTACTCATAATTCCACCCTGTTGATCTTCAGTACCACTACTTGAGTTTTCAGCAATGTTACCTCGGATATCGGTGGTTTGTGCAGCAACAATAGCACTATTTGTTCCCACCATATTTACTTTTGATCCCTTGATGTTGACAACGGGAGCTCTCTCTTGGATCTGTTTAGGAGCAGTGATAGTAACTTCTCCAGAACCATCTTGAGCTTCAATTCTAATGTTTAGACCCTTAATGATAATATCACCATCTTTAGCGTCGATGACAATATTACCACCCATTGCATAGATGCCCTTTGCAACTTCATCCTTTCCAGAAAATTTTCCGCACGTTTCAAGAGAAGCTTTGGCTGTTACATCATGTTTGTTTCCTTCATGAGTGTATTCAAATCCTTGACCACGATCAGTAAACATTGCATAGTCAATCTGCCTACCCGCAGCATCTCTTGTCCCAGATTTAACTACGAATCCAGGGCGCTTTTCAACAAATTGTTTTGGAAATAGATCCTTGTCCTGTTTTTCTGACATTGGTTATACGCAATCGATTACATTGATTAGTGTTGTACCAATACCGACCGAAGCAACTGCGTTGTCTACAGTTAGATATTGTGGGACAAACTTCATAACAGGGAAGACATTAGCACCATACCCTGTCTTAGTATTTATAGCTGCTCCAGGATAGAAATCAAACTGATCCTTACAGGTGTCATCCGATTCAAATCCAACAATACTTCCGTTAGAAGTGAGAATGGGTTTATAGACGCAACCACCAAATGAAACGTCATCACCAGATGTGTATCCGATTCCAGGTCCATCAATGATAATAGAAGTGATGATACCTACTGGATCACTTGAAATGCCAGAGATTGGAACACAATAACCATTTATACAGGTAAATCCTAGTGGGCAATCGCCATCTTCATCACAGATTTTAACGCACTCACCATCTACACATGCATAACCCTCTGGGCAATCTCCTTCTTCAGTGCAAACCAGAACGCATTTACCATCTACACACTTATATCCTTCTGGGCAATTAGAATCATCACTACAAGGAATTGTTCCGTCTGCAATATCTTCTAATTCCCCTGGGATATATCCTTCACCAGGATCTACAACAATAACACCATCGATAGATCCTCCACTACCTCCAGGTCCTGGCGGTGTAATGGTTGTTTTGACGATTGCTCCTTTACCACAACCAGTATTATCTACAACATAAACGTTTGGTGCTTTTGTAAATCCTTTTCCTGGGTTTTGTACAGCAACTGTTAGAATTGTTCCATCACTTGCAACAACAGGTTTCATTACTGCACCCTTTCCATCTCCAACAACGACAGCTGTAGGAGGCAAACAAGTATCATACTTTAGACCAATAGGTAGACTTGCTACCGAGTTTTGATCAGTTGGGTTTATAATTTCTTCCCTACATGGTCCAAACGGAGAATCCGAAGAACCAAATATCGACATGTATCCTACCGCTTCATCGATACCTGATTCCGCAGTCTTAAGGTCATTAAGGATGTCTAGATTCTGAAGAGTTTGTTGCCAGTTGTCTGGACTTGGTAGTTTGATACCACCGAAGGGATCAAAATCAATAGATCCTTCACACTTCAAAGAATCACAATCAAGGAAAGATAGTAGTTGTTGTAGTTGTGCAACTGCACCACTGATCATTCCTGAGATTTGACCGATACCACCAGCCAACCAATCAAGACCACTCAATACTGGAGCAAGAGCACTATTCAACATTTCTTCCAACTTAGAAAGAAGTGATGCGACGAATTCTTGTGCTGCACAAGTGGGGAAGTGGTTTAGTTTACCCAACATTCCATCAATCAATGAAGAAATAAAGTCAGTAATAGGTCCGAATAGTTTTTCAAAGATACAGAAAATAATATCCAGAATGACTTTGGTCGCTTCACTAATGGGAAGTGAAATAGGAGATGGGATTGCAATACCAAGAACTTTAAATAATTTACCAATCAACTTGAACATATCATCACGCATTGCGTTCATGATTATCTTCATCATGCCCGCAACCTTTCTTGCGATCCTACTAATTACTGACCCCATGTCAACAACTAGATTTCTAACAGGATCAATAAATCCTAAAGCAGTTGACTCCAACGAATTAACAAACTTCATGAAGCTATTAATAGCTGCATGGATATTTGCAAGAATATTGTCTTGACAACCATTAGAACCAGTTTCTGGAAAAGGTTCTGATGCATCTCTAAGGAAAATCAGTTCTCCTTGATCTAAATCAATTAGGGAGTCAAAATTAATGATTAGTTTAGGTGGTTCGTACTTAGCACCAGCTTCTGGTTTACTATCTGTCTTAGTTTCTCCAGTAATTCCTGGGTCTTGTTGTTGAGCAGTAGTTGTACTACCGAGATTCTCATAAACACTATTATCACCTTTGACCTTAAATTGAGAACCACTACCTAATGTTTTCTCTTTTGGTGCAATTACACCTTCTTGTCCTGGCGCTCTAGTCGCCATGGGTTCACTTACAAATTTACCTTTGAATCCTGTAAAAGGTTCAAAGGGATCTGGGTCCTGAACATTTATTACTGCGGGAGATCTATTGATGCATCCAAATACTACAGGTTGTTGAGCTTCTTCTCCATCAAGGAAGAATCCAACAACAGTCTCTCCTCCAATAATACCAGCAGTTTTGCCAAAACCACCTTGACCGACAGCTCCATCAGCAGCACTGGATAGAACATGTGCCCAAGGCAGATCATTGTCTGGTAATTGACTTCTATCAAAGGTATGGAAACCAATGATCCTAACCTTACATCTATAACCCCAAGACTCAGCCTTGAGGTCTTTATTGATGGAATTTACTTTTTGATTCAGCCAAACCTCTGGATCGGCAACTTGACCGATCCACCAGGTAAAGCCATCTTTACCAGCAAAATTAGATTTAAGGATAGCCTCGTCAATCATTTAATCAGTTATCGTGGGTTTTACACTCTGGTGCGCCTGGTTCCATTTCGCAGTAAAGTTCAAGTGCAGTGGGATCGTGGTGATCACCAGCGGCAATCTCTTCTTTGTGGTTTTCTGCATAAACTTCTAGTTCATGCAACTCTTCTTCAATGTGACGGCGTTGTTGTGGCGATGTCGTAGGATCCTGAAGAATTTCTTTATCCTTCTGGATATGAGCTTCGATGTTTTCCATGGGATTACTCCGTGATTCCGTAAGAGTCTCTTACTAGTTTTAGAGACGTTACCATTTTATTCGCTTCAAAGTGGTGACGCAACTCTTTTATGAGGTAATTACCACTTTTCTTTTCATCAGCTTCGGGTGATTCTTTCCCTGACGTAGCACCTTGTAAAACAACTTTTATGACATCACCCGACTTTAAGTTGACATTCATTGGTACCATAATATTTAGCGACTGAGTGAAGAGGAGATTATATCTAGAAAATGACTTCGCCATATCAGCAACATCTCTGCCGGCATCTTCTTTTTCACCCTCTGTATCTAGAATCCCCACATCAGCAGTTCTTACCAAAATTCTAGACACTCTACTACCAAATAGTTCTGATTTTGCAACTCCTTCACTACCTAATAAAGATTTGGAGTTCACTTCATCACTGATATTATAGACGATACCATCAACTCTATTTTGATAAACATCATAAAAATAAGTTACATTGGAATATGTACCTAGTGTCAAACTTTCTTTTAGATCATTTACTCTATTGAAAACATGATCTAGAATCACATACGCATTGTTTGGAGTATTTGCTTGAATAGCATCATTCGTTGAATAAGTATATGATGCATTCTGTTTGACTAGATTATTAATACTTCTAAAGTTATATCCTTTAGAGTTTTCAAAGAACAAAAATCCAGACGTTCCTTTTGCTTTTGTTCCATCAGTACCAGACTTTGAGTCTGATGGGATACCTTTAGGTGCCAACCAAGTTAATACATTAAAAGGTTTCTTCACTGTTCCAATGAACGAGTAACTATTAGCAGTCTTATCAAAGACACCATTCGTCACTTTGGGATTCTGTTTATTTTGATGTAGATACTCTCTAATGATTTTGATGACGTGATTTTCAATCGTCATCTTTTGAAACTTTCTTTGCACCCTTGAAGTCTCATTGGTTAGATACTCCATGGAACATAAATGTAATCTAAAACTCTCTTGAGATGCACTAGTATTGATATTACTAATCTTATGCACATACATTGCAAATTCTTTATCTCTGATGAATTGACCACTTGCAGTCTCTACATCAAATAATACAGCTTCTCCACCAACAATAGGTAATTTTTCAAGAACAGGAAAACCTGCAGCAATATCAATAGTCATCATTACACTAGGAGAAAATAAATCCTCATAGTAGTCTGATTCTGTAATTGCGTTTGTTAAATCAATTTGATTGCTACCATCAAGAGTACTGATGATAACTGCATTATACTTTAGAACTTCGATTACTGACGCCATATTAGCAACCTGCGAGTTTAGTTGTTAAGAGTTCCTTCTGTATCTTATTTACACTAGCACTTACAGGCATAGGTACAATCATCATTTGTTGACCTCCAGGTCCACTCATCATCTGTGGTTGTTGAGATTGACCACCGATAGGCATTATGACAAGATTATCTCCTCCACCTTGTTCATAAGATTGATAATCAGATATCTGAGTAGATACCTTAGTCATTACTTGTTGTGGTGTAGGGCTTGGGGTTACTTGTGGAGTTACTTCTGGTGCAGATGGTGCAGGTGTTTCAACTTCCTCCACATAACCACCTTGAATTTCATTCATGATTTTATCTACTTCATCTCCTCTACCCTGATCTCTCAACATTTTAGAATATCCTTCTATACTTGCAGTACCAGTCACCTTATCAAAACCAGAAGCAAGCCAATCTCTACCGAGAGCTTTTCTCATTGCTTCAATTCTTTCTTGTTTTACTTTTATATCTTCCATCTCACCTGCGGTGAATCCAGTTTCTTCATCGATAACTGTATTACGATCTACACCTGCACGAGTTTTGGTTTCATCTCTCTTTAGTTGTGATTCAGTTCTTGCACCATCATTTCCTGATGTAGGTGGAGCAGCAGTAGGCGCAGGTTCTGGATCAGATGGTTTATTGCCAGGAGGTGCTAACTTAGGTGTAGTTCCTGCACCTGGTCCAACATATTTGAAGTGAGCACTACCAGGTCCATGGTTATAAACATATTCCCATCCAAACTTGCGACCATTTTCTCTCATCCACTCATAACCTTCACCATTCATATCAAGTGCTTCACCATACATATGGTGTGAATTTTCATGACCACCAATAGCAGTATTCTTTTCTTGACTTCTACCAGAACTTGCAACATAAGATCCAAGATTCATCCCAGATTCTTTTAATGCTCCAGCAAAAGCAGAAGCTGCAGGTTGAGAAAATACCAATGGTCTTCCATTTTGATCGACCTGACCAGCAATACCATAACCAGAACCAGTCTCGGGGTGATCTGCCCCAATAACATTAGCAGCACCAGTAAATTGCTGCACACTAACACTACCACTACCAGTGCGACCATCATCACTTCCAGATGTGGTTGATCTGACGATTTTCTTGGCTTTCACAGAAGTTTTAAATTTTTCAATAATATCTGAAAACTTATCTAGTAATTCACTGAAAGTCTTTCTACCTTTTGGACTATCTAATTCCTTTTTCTTCGCTTCTTGTTCTTCTTTCTTTTGTTCTTGTTCTTGATTAAATTTATCAAGATCCTCACCGACTTTATCAGCACCAGTGAGTTTGTCCGCACCTGAAGCAGCTAACTTGGATCCAGCCATTGAACCCATAATACCAGAACCAAGAACCGCAATTCCATATAAAATTCTTGCACCTGGTACAGGAGTTACAAGTAGTGGAGAAAGAGCAGTAGCAGTTGCTTTACTTGCAAGAGCAAAACCTGCCATACCACCTGCAGCATCTGCAGCGGTACCTACTGCAGCTTGGGTGTTAGTTTGACCTTCTGCTTTTCTAAATCCAAATTCTAAACCAGCAGATGCAATATTTAATGCGGCATTCGCTTTACTAACACCTCTAAGACCTTTGGAGGCATCTGCAACACTATCAAGAACTTTAGTGCCTTGTCTTGCACCTCTAACTGCATCTTGTGTTGCATCAACTGCTTTACCAGTTTGCTTTAATTTTTTTAAGTCCTTTGCTCTCTGAAGGGCAGTTCTACCATCCCTACCTACCTTACCACCTCTTCTGAATAAACCCCTAATATCATTAGCAAAATCAGCTATACCAAGGAGATTGCTTCCTAAACCAAGTAATCCTCCACCCCCAGTCACTGCATTCATGATAGAACCAAGGATTCCACCTCCACCACCACCTTTGATGTTAATATCCGTCAATCTTTTAAGTTTTTGACCTTTAGGTAAGTTAAAACGACGAATATTATTAGCTCCTCTATTGAGGAACTTGGACATGTCATCAAAGTCTCTTTTGACTCTATTACGTTGGGTCTTTCCGTGTCTTAGATTGCCAACAATACCAGTCATCATCCCGATGGGAGATGACATAGCAGAGATTTTTGGTTTTTTGGAAGTTACTACTGACATTATCCTACTACGTTATAAGTCATTCTTGAGAACATATCATGAGCATTATCATTCATTGAAGAACTCATGAAAGGAATTCCACCCTGTTCACGTTTATTTGCAGGTCCTCTACCACCACCACCAGCTCGTGATTGTTGAGCACCACCACCTACAGGAACAACGCTGACTCCACCACCTTTTCTAGCTGGTTGAGCAACTTGTTGACTGACTTGTTTCATCACTTGTGATTGTTGTGGTGCAGCTTCAATCTTTACTTTATCGGATCCAACTTCTACACCAGTTACAAACTCAGGAACTGCCATCGTTCCCTTACCAGATACCTCTTCATTGAGGAATTGATTATCTCCAGCACCACCTCTCCAGATACTATTTGTTAATGTCTGATAATTTTTTGCACTCGCTCTGAATGATGTTCTGTCTTGAACAAATGTCTGTGCGTTCTTGATCAACTCGGGGTTACGCATTGCAGCAATAGTCGATCTGATTTGTTGTTCAGCGACTTCTGCAGTCTCACCCTTTTTCTTCATTCTAAATTTAACTGCATCTTCAAGAGTTTTGATGTTTTTTGCATCTGGATCAATATTATCATTTTTGTCAAACATCACTGCAAACTGACCCTTAGCAGTAGCAACTTCAGTTGCACTCTGACCTCTTTGACCCATTCTATTATAAACAGCTTGAGCAACGTCTGCCCTTGCTTGATCAGTACCAGCTTCCATACTTGCAAGTGTTGCAGTAGTGTAGAGATCTTGATCTTCTGAAGGCATAGCACCTCCACCACCACCCATAGATGAACTATCAGTACTACCACCACTTCCAGTAGATGGTGTAGTTTGGGTCGGTGTTGTTTTGGCAGGTTTCGTTAAACTATCGATTGCATTATTAAATTGATCAAGAACCTGATTGAACTTTTCAAGTAGTTTCTGACTTAGAGGTTGTTCAACAATGGGTTCGGGAACTGGTGGTGGAGCTGTAGGGGAACCTTGTACAGCAGGAGCCATTGCCATTCCACCAGCTAATAATCCTCCTGTTCCTAGGAGCATTCCAGCTGTACCCATTCCACGTCTTCTTCTGGGTCTGGCTGATGATCTTGGTCTTTGATTGGATCTTCTTTGGCGTCTATTTCCACCACCTCCACCAAATCCAGGTAATCTTAGATTGTCAAAAAGACCACCACCACCTTTGCCACCTTCTTGACCAAGTTTCTTTAGTTGTTTGATTAATTTTTTAAGAGTCTTAGCGACTGTTTCACCAACTATAAACAATTCATTAAATCCAGCCTTTAGATTTTTAATGCCTTGTCTTAAGAATGCTAATCTCTTTCTATCACTTAGGAATCTGATGAAGTCCAGACCACTGCGGAGCATGTCTAAGAATCCACCAAGTAGATTCGTTGGTTTTTTACTCTCAGCGTCGTCAAGACTTCTTCTATGTTCTGCCTTTAGTCTATCTAATACTGGACTGACGATATTAGTGACATTACTCTGAAGTTGAGTAATCGCATCACCAATTGATTATTGATATTGGTTGAAATGGATTTAATCAGAGATCCATTACCAGGGTCTTTTGCTTTGACTCCAGCACCAAATTTTACAATCTTATTTGCAGGACCTTCTTCTTTAGTTCTAATCTGACCTTCACGTCTCAGTGATCTGAAGAAATTATTTTGAAATCTATCTGTTGTTGGTTGTTTTTTATTGCCACTAAAACCTCCTACACGAGGAGCTGTAAAAGAACCCATCGCACCATCAGTATTCCCTCCAGTTGCACCAATTTTAGCCACGGCGTTCTCGTTGTTTTACTTTCTCGTTTTCTTCATCAATATGTTGTTTCAATAGAGCAAGATAAATGTCACGTTCCCAAGGGATGAGGTTTTCTACCTCTGTTAAGCTATATTTATGGAACTGCAGGAGAGCGAAGTTGATTCGATAGTATGACTCAAGTGAGATATGAGCCATGATCAGGCGAAAAAACTGGTCAACCCCTCCAACGTTACTTCACTCTCAACACCAGTCTTAGGATTTCTGACCTTAAAGGTGTGAGATAATTTAGGCATAGTGGTGAAGAAGTCTTCAATCATTTTGAATTGTGCAGACTGCATACCTTCAAGGAACTGAGTTAGTTCTTTCTTAGTACAATCAGATGCTGCCCATGCCTCTTCCTCTGTGAAGATGGTATCAATACAAGAACTAATCACCTCGAAAGATCTTTCAATAGTTGAAACATCTTCATTACCTTCAAATTCAAAGTTCTCTTCAATGAATTGTTTGAGAGATGGATACTTCATTCTCAAAACAATCTTATCGTCCAACTTAATATCTTTACTATGCCCTTCTGGTTTTACAACTCCAATCTGATCAACAAATAGTTTTACAGGTACAGTTGTTTCACCATCATCAGAACAAGTTACGATAAGATCGATTGCCTCACCAACAGACTTACCACGAACATTCAAGAACAAGTATTCAATATCAAAAGAAGGAAGATCTTCAATCTTTACTCCTCTGGTTTGAACGCAGTCTTTAAGAACTTGTTTGATAGCGTTCGTAATCTGTGTAGGGTCTTGACTTTCTAATGCGAGAATGAGAACTTTCTCTTCTTTAACTAGAAATGGACGATACTTAATTTTCTTCCCCGTAGAAGGAAGTTCCAACTCATAAGTTGGAGTAGAAATCTTAGGTAATGGCATGAACGATGATGTAGTCAGATATTTTTATTTATTGAGCAAAATTGACATCTAATCCGTTGAAGGCATTATAGAAGTTATTGTTCAATTGACTCAACAGAGTAGTTCCAGAGTACAATAATGGAGCACCAGATACAAGAACTTGTTGATTTGTTGTAGGATCTAATGCAGATTGTTGATTGCTAGCGTTGAATGGATTCTGAGAATTACCAGTACCAGCATGATCTAAAGTGATGTATCTTGTATATCCAAGAGTAACACTAACTCTCATAATATCGGAGTTTTCATATCCGAGTCTGATATTATCAACTGAAATTGGATATGCATCAATAAGTCTATAAGTGATCATATTAGGCGTTTTGGTTACATAACCACCATTGACATGAATATCTCTCTCAAACTTAGTAATACTAATTTCTCTTTTATAATCATCTGGATATCTAAATTGCAAGAAATCATTTCTCATAATTCTACTGACTTGACCACTATTACTTCCAGTGATATCTCTACCACCGAGACTCAGTGCAGCAATGAAGTTTGCCCACTCTTGCCATAGTCTCAGAATACCATAGTCTGCACCAACATAGAACGACAGGTTTACAGGTGTATATGTTCTAGTATTAACGAATTGTTCTTGCAATCCTTGTCTATCACCCATGGTAGTAGCACGACCAAGTTCATATCCAGGTAGTGCTGCACCATCACACATAAACTCATAACGTAAAGACTTTAGGTTCTCATTAGGAACGTTTGCATTGAAGTTCCCAAGAACACCGCAACTAGTCAACCAGTCAGTGACATTCTTATCTGCTTGATTTCCTCCAGAATCGCCCAAGTGTAAACTAATTTTGTATTGGGATGTCATGGCGAGATCGCCAAACATATCCATTACACTAGGTAGACCAGAACGACCATCCTTCGTAGCCCGAGGAGTGGTCATTCTTGCGTAGATTGGATCTACCCTGAATAAATTTTGATCTCCTGCAGTTCCTGAAGTTGCCACTATAAATATTTTTTGAGGATCTATACTATGTATATGAGTTATAAGGGTAAATATAAACCAGAGAATCCTAAAAAGTATAAAGGTGACTCTGGTAATATCGTTTATCGTTCTCTTTGGGAACGAAAATTCATGAGATATTGTGATTTAAATGAGAATGTAAACCAATGGCAATCTGAAGAGTTTTTCATTCCTTATCGTTCCCCTATCGATGGAAAGATGCACAGGTATTTTCCTGACTTCTTTGTGAAATATAAAGATTCAAATGGCAGACAACGATGTGCTGTCATTGAAGTCAAACCTGCAAAAGAAGTAAAAATGCCTGAAAAGAATCCTAAGAGAAGGACAAAAGCGTGGGCATATAGTGTCCAGACTTGGGTAGTGAACCAAGCGAAGTGGGATGCAGCAAAAGAGTATTGTGCAGATCGTAACTATGAATTCCGAATCATGACCGAGAAGGAGTTAGGGGTATGAGTTTTGAATTCATAGATGGTCAATACGAATCAGGAAAAGGATTTGGATATGAACTGCAGAAACAATTTAAAGGAAAGAATGTAAAGAACTCAGTATATACTAACTCAGTTATCGAGTATCTAAGCAACTTAGAACAATTTGATATCAATGAGATGGATACTGGTGGTATCAACATTGGTAGACTATATTTTTTCTTTTATCAAGCGACAACTCCAGGTTTGGCATACTATGATACTCAACCTCTTGTCTACATCACTGAAGTAAATTACAACGCAGGATACTTCATTGGTGCTAATATGCACTATCTAAATACAAAACATCGAGAAGGTATTGCAAAAAGCCTGATAAATAAAGGCAGTACAGTAGCTGTTCCTCGCAAAACCATTCATCGTTATCTATTTTCTGGGGTCGCCGGTGGATTCATGAGAGTGCCTGAAAAAGACTGGCCTTCTATTGCAATGTTACCCATGGAAAAATTTGTTGATACGAGAGGACAACCATTCCCTAAACACCGAGCTTGGAACAAACCCTAAATGTCACTTAAGAAAATCGGTAAAAAACCACTCTTTACTAAGAACGGAAAGGATTATTATCCTTTCTGGGAAAGTGCAACTGGAAAAACTATAATTCAGATAGAAAATCCCAGTGCATCTGATAAACCTATTTTTGAAGATGGAAATTGGAATACTAATGCAAATTTTGTTGGACTAACAGATCAAGAAAAAGCGGTATATTGGGATACAACAAAACAACAGATTCAAAAAGCATATAATGCTTCACCTGCACAGCCAAACAGGGAGGCAAGAAAACGAAAAATGCAGTTTTACCACAATGGGTAAAACTTGGCATTAATCCCAATCAAACAGCATTAACACCAGGTCAACCAGTTTTGGGTGCAGGGCAGGGACCTGGGGTTTCTGGTCAACAACTTAGTTATGGTGTACCACAACCTACTCAATTCGGTGAAATTCTTAGTCCCCAGGCTAGTACATATACTAACAAATTTATCAAACCAATCGACTATCAAAAATCACTTGATGGTTCAAAGTATCCAATTGACATGGATACTCAAACTCAAGATCACGTCGTAATCAGTTCAATCTTATATAAACCAGCATTTACAGAAGATTTGTTTGGTGCTGGTAAAGGAAGTGCTCTTAAAACGGGTCTCAAATCCAATGGTAATGTAGTAAAAAGACTTGCTACAGTTTACTTACCCATGCCTGGAAGTATTCTTGATGCAAACACCGTAGACTGGCAAGGTGATGAATTAGGCGCACTTGCTGCAGATGCAATGAATAATCTTGGTGGTGTGAACTATGCTGCAGCTGCAGCGGAAGCCGCTGGACTGCAGGGTTTAACATCTGGAATAGATTTACTTTCAAAAGCAAAGACTCTATTGACAGATGGTTCGGAAGAGTTTAGAAACCTTGCAAAGACTGCGCTCGATTCTAAAGTTTTGAATATGGCTGGTTATGCAGTAAGTCCCGAATCAATTCTTGCAAGGAAGTCTGGTGTTATTCCAAATAATAATAACGAACTTCTCTTTAAAGGTGTGACAATGAGAAGTTTCTCATTCTCCTTCAAAATGTCACCTAGAAGTTCAGAAGAGGCGGCTGCAATTAGAAGTATTATTAGGTGGTTCAAATTCTCTATGGCAGCGAAGAAATCAGCTGCCAATGGTGGTGCTGGTGTTGCTGGGGGAGCTTCTTTCTTCCTGGGTACTCCACATGTATTTGAAATGAAATTCATGACTTATCTAGATGGTAAAGTTGTAGAGAACCCATCTGTCGGTATGATGAAACCGATGGCATTGAAGAAATTTGGATGTAATTACACTCCAGATGGTCTTTGGGCAGCATATAGTGATGGTCAACCCGTTCAAGTCACAATCGCATGTGATTTCCAAGAACTGGAACCAATCTTCGATACAGATTATATTGGTGCATCTGGTGATAATAAAAACCTTAGACCAGTAGCAGACAACGCAGTAGGTTGGTAACCCATGGCATATTTCAAGTACTTCCCACAATTAGAGATCCTAAACAGAACTAAGAATGAAACTTCTAGTGATGAGACTCATATCGTCACTAATCTGTTTAAGAGAGTAAAAATTAGAGAAGATATCCTTGGTGCCGTCAGTGCCTTTGAGGATTATAAAATTGATCCAGGCGAAAGACCCGATTCTATTGCAGAAGCATATTATGGTGATTCAGAACTTGACTGGGTAGTCCTACTCTCAAATAATATCACTAATCTAGAGAACCAATGGCCTCTTGATCCTGTTGCATTTAAGAGATACCTTGATGAAAAATATCCTAATCAAGAAGAACTCAATGCGATTGCATATTATGAAACCAAAGAAATCAGAGATGATTTCAATAGACTTGTGTTCCCAGGAGGTCTCAAAGTAGACGAGGCTTTCTATAATGCACCAGTTTATGTTCCTATCGATGGAACCCCTCCAGGCATCACTTTCCCTCCAATCTATGTCTCTGGTACTGATGCACAGATCAACCCTATTATCGGTGCAGGCAACTCGATTGTAGGTGGTTTTATCGTTAATCCAGGAGCAGGTTACACTGAAGTTCCTCAAGTAACACTATCTGCACCAGCACCAACATCTAGTGCATCTGCAAGTGTTACCATGAATCAATTTGCAGTAACTGGAATCGCAACCTTTAACCCAGGTTTGGGATATAACTTTGTTCCAACTGCTGTAATTGAATCTCCAATTCAATCTGTTGCTGCTGCAGCAACTTGTGAGTTAGGTATTGGTAATAACTTTGATAGAGTTGCAGCAATCACAGATCTGACACCTGGTATTGGTTATGGTATTACTGCACCAGCAGTTACATTCTCCAAATCTCCCAACTTCATGGGTGGATCTTATGTTCAACAATCTATCATTGATCTTGGTAATGATATTGAAGGTGTATTTCTCAGTGTTGATGGTGGTAAGTTATACACCGCAAGCTTGACTGGTACTAATCAGATCAAGGCATTCAATGTTAGTAATGCATACGAAGCAACTACTATCTTTTCAGTTAATGATCTCGATGTAAGTGCAGACTTCACTTTCACAACTGGTGTGGAAATGAATCCAACTGGATCTAAGTTGTTCGTCTCTGGTGGTCAGGCGTCTACCTATAAGATTGCAGAATATGTTCTATCAACACCTCATAATCTAAACACTGCAACCAAAAACTCGGAACTTATTGTAACCGAACCTAGTGCAATCAGATTCAACAATGATGGAACACTACTTTATCAAATTACAGGTCAGATTCTAAAAGTTTATACTTTATCTACTCCATATCAGATTACATCGGTCAATACTCTATTCAATGTACCTCAAGTTAATCTGAATACCATTATTGGTGCAGGTTTAGATTTCACTGGATTTACTATCAAATCTGATGGATCCAAGATGTTTGTCACCGATGAAACAACAACTTCTCTTTATGAACTTGATTTTGGATTCCCATATAACATCCAAACTCTAACCTATGCAAAGACTTTCAATGTAAGTTCTCAAGCAAATGAACCTGTTGATGTTTATCTTGCAGAAAACGAAGAAAAGTTCTTAGTATTCGATGGTGCATCAAACCGAGCAAAAGAATACCTGATGACAACCCGTGCAGAAGGTATTGCACTAATTGATGGTGTAGGAAAAGTTGATCAAATCCAGATCACTAGAACTGGTAGTGGATATACTGAAGCACCAACAATTACTATTGGTCAACCATTCCCAGCAGTAACAGCAACAGCAGCAATTACGATGAATGCTGGTCAGATTAATACTCTGACAATTACAAATGCAGGATTTGGTTATACCTTTACTCCATCAATTAGTATTTCTCCTGCACAGGAATTCAGACAAGGCACGTTTGAAGTTATATTGAATGATGAACCCGATAGAGGTATTGGTACAATCCGTATGATTGATGGTGGTGCAAACTATGTCAATAGTCCTGTATTCACGATTGGTCCAGCACCAGACATTCAAAGAGTCTTTGCGGATGACTTCTACTCTCAAATCGGTAGAACTTGGAAATGGAGTGGTACTACATGGGAGGAGAAGGTCTCTCAAGAATTTAGATATCTAGAGTCCGTTGGTGGTCGTATTAGATCTATCCCTGGTAGAGATATGGCTACTCCAGTTACCAACTATGAAGTGGAGGTCCAAGAGAATGATGCAAAGAGTGTTATCACTCTCATCAAACCAGAATTCCTATCAGTAGTCTTAGCAGAACTTAAGACTCTCATGAAGTATGATCCTGAGACTGAAAACTTCATCAATGAGAAACTGAAGACAACTTATAATCCAAAACTTACTGGCATTTAAAGTTCATTGCGATTATGTATCGTGGGTAGTCTGCAACTTCTTCGGAAGGTGGCCAGACCCCGCAATGCATAATTTTTGAACCATCAAAGAATAAACATCTATTTTCCACACCATAGATTAGAGTCTCGTCTTCAATGACAGTTCCATACTCTTTGTCTGGATTCTGGATGTAGTAAACAGAACTATAAACTAGATCATCTCCAAGATGGACATGCGGTACGTTATCCATGTACCCAAACTCTTCATGTTTTCTTACGTTCAATTCAATATCTTTCTCATCATATTCTTCAACCTTACAGACACGAATATCTGTAGGGATAACTGGCTTACCAACTATATTTCCTACTTCTTCACAATTCTTTTGAAGAAAAGACTCCCAACACTTTTTCTTAAACAAGATATCTCTACATTGTTGGATCTGTTCCAACGAATATGTCATGTAAGGCGGGTAGGGAGTCTTCCATTGTTCATAGACATCTAAAGTCTCATGAGTGTTCCCAGAATAGTCTTCAGGACTCTCTCCGCGAGTGTCTGGACGTTTATAGAGATCGACAATGATCTCACAGGTCTTTAACATACCCTCCCACTCATCGGTGGCTAGAAAGTCATCTACTATTTTCATTGGAACCTCTTGACATTAAAAAAGGGAGGTTTGAACCTCCCTTTCGGAATCAACTCTCTGCGAGTTTTTGGAAATAAGACAGAGCATCGTCTGCATCTTCATCAGTCTCTGTTGAAGCTTGTGGAGTGATGTCTGAATCATTGAAACCACCACTACTAGGTGCGGTGAAACTGGGTTGAGAACGTTGTTCGGAGAAGTCTCCACGACGTTCTGCTTCCCATTGACGATCTTCTTCAACGGTCTCTTGATCTTGGAACTTAGGAGTACCTTTGTGACCAAGAACGTAGTCCAGACGCTTCTTCAGTTCCTCATAGGTCTTGAAGTTGTCAGCCTTAGAGAACTCATTGAGATCGTTCAGGTTGTTGTAGATCTTCTCCAGTGCGTCATCATCATCGAGAAGAGCGCAGGGTCGATCGAACTCGGACTTGTCGTAGTTCCAGTAACCTTCAACCTTACGAATCTTCAGTTTGAAGTTTGCACCAGCCAGAAGTCGAAGGGATTGATAGCTTCTTCATCTGCAAACTGAGGTTGCATTGCTTCGGTAATCTTATCAAAGATCTTCTTACCGAACTTGTAAAGGAACACCTTACCCTCATTGTGAGGATTGGCGGGATCTGCGACAACGTAAATGTTGGCGTAGTGGGACAACTTACGTTTCTGTTTGCGGGCAATATCTTTATCAGAATCACGACCACTATTCCACAGAGTGCGGTTGTACTCAGAAACAGGATCTTTTTGTCCCAGCGTAGTCAGAGAGTTCTCGATGTACCAACCTCCAGGTCCTTGGAAGGCATGACTCCACATTTGGGCCCAGGGAAGTTCGCACCCTTCAGGTGCAGGAAGGAATCGGATAACGGCATAACCATTACCAGCCTTATCTACTTCGGGTTTCCAGAAGCGATCATCTGCAGATTTCTCTCCACTATTCAGTTTTTCGACTTTTTTGATCAGTTTATCAGTCAGCGAACCGGCGCGGGACTGTTTCCTGAGATCAGCAAAAGACATGTTCGTATTCTCCGTATTTGTTGGGATTTGTTGGATTAATCAGAAATTTCTGACAGCATCAATTATAGCATAGAAGTGTGCTTCTGACTTCAATTTACCTTTGAAAACACATCCATTGTAATCAACGGAAATTTCATTGGTAATTGCTGCTGGAAGCAGTGTTTGGCGAGCAATCAAATGACCATCTAACTCACCGTCTTCCAATGCTCTAGTAATAGCATTGGATGTTTTGTCTAAGTCTTTGAAAATTTTCGCCAAAGCAGGTTCATTCCAATATTTGGAATAGTCTGCATCATCTTTATTATCATAGAATCTAGCACGGAACACAGATTGAACTGTACGTACCGCTTCGTTATCAAGATAAGGAAAATAACGTTCAATACTATCTGTCCGTACAGATAGATTCTTCGCAGTGGGGTGGTCAATTCTCCACTGCAGAGATTCAAACATTACTCTTTTCTCATACCTTTTACGATCTGCGTTAAACTGCGGATACTTCGCCGCAACTTCCGCAATAGTCATCTCTAATTTGGATGCCATCGGATTTGTTTGTATTTGGCCTTTGGGACGACTTTATCTTACAGGTTGCAAGAAGGGATGTCAAGCCCTAGTCTTTGGGAAGTTCCTCTGGATTTGCGAGTTCCAGTTCAAAGAGGAGTGGGTGACACTCCTCCTGTACGAGATAATTTGACCATCGATACATGTCGTCGATGGTATAGGAATAATTATCATTTGCTTCCATTTGCACATAAGGATCATCCTGCATAATTGTAGGAATATCATCAAATGTAAATGGAATACCATTAATAAAAAACATATCAACTATCACATCATTGTGGTAGACATACCTCGAAGTAATGTGATATTGATATGACATATTCAATCCTCTTCCGTAATTGTATCTAGACGATCTAGAGTTTCTTCCATCGTGGCAAACAATTCATCGATATTGTTACCACTAAAACCCAGAAGTTCCGCAGCTTCTTTCATTCGTTCTTTCATCGAGATCGCTTCAGGATCATCAGAAAGAGTTAGACGAAAATAGAGGTTCTTCTGTTTTTCCAGAAAAGTTTTCATTAAGTCAACATGTTCCCGTTTTTGTTCGGGTGTCATTAATGGTGCTGAGAATGTGGCTTCAATAATTTCTTGTTGTAATTCTTCCATCTCTTTAATGGCGTTTCTTACAACTTCTGATTCAAAAAATCCACTCATAACACGATATCTTTTAGTGTAGCAGTATACTTTTCCTTGTCAATATTTAGGAAAGATTTATACTTTTTAATTCGTAAACTGACGGATTCCCACACTGGATCTATGAGTTTCTTATCAAAGTTCTTAGAGAACATCAGGATCATATCCATGATCACCAGAGTCTCTATTGAAATAGCTTTCTGTAAATACTTTCTAAGGATTTCTGGGTGACTCGCACCCTTAATTGTAAATAAGTTTTCAAAGTTTTCTCGATTGCAGAAAACTTCTGATTCAGTTTTGATAGGTAATAAAGACTTTGAGATCTCTTCAACCAATTTGCATAATTTTCTTCACCTGATTCAATAATCTCACCGATCCAAAGTTTTGTTGGATCATCGCATTCTACAAAGTTTGCGAGGAAGTATAGTTTAATTTCATCATCAGTTTTTTTACGAGACATTCTTTCAAAGAAGTATCGATCTTTTCTTTTATTGAATGCCTCTTTAGATGCTCTAGACTTCCCGCAATATTGATGGTAATCGTAGTTTGGTTTTGTGAAATGATTCTTGAATGCAAGGTATGTTTTGTATACCTCGATTGGAGTCATTAGAATACTAACTTAGCGCGACTTGTTTTTTTGAGAAAGTTGAGTTGGGTCGCTTCGTGCTTCAACTTTTCTTTTAGGGGTTTTGAGATTAGTTTAGATACTGATTCAAACTCAATACCATTTTCTTCACAATAGGTGACGATCGCTTCAATGTAATTGATCTTGGAAGTCATTACAAGGTACTCGATGTCCTGTGCGAACTTCGACTGGCAGAGAAACTTCTCCTTAATTAGGTTGTTTACATCTTCAGTGTTGTTCTGCATAGGTTTAGTCTTCTGTGTGATGAGAGACGAACTCCCTGATGTACTTGGTAAGAAGTTTAATATAGTAATCTTTGTTGCGTTTTTCATAGACAAAACATTCTCCATTTTCAGCTACCATAATGGTAATCAACTTTTGAACTGGGATACCAGTCATTTCATAATACATGCAAGCGTAAGCTACCTCTTGGACGAAGTAGTTTTCAATCCACTTTTCGGGTTTAATCTTTTTTGATGTCTTAAAGTCGATGATCGCGAGTTCTCCTTCGTATTCTGCGATGCAATCAACACGACCCGCAAGACCGAGATAATCACTATAAAGTGATTTCTCTAAAGCATGTATATTATTTATACGATCCAAATATGGTTTGGCTTTAAGAAAAAGAAATTTTGTAGTGGGCAGAGGATTGTAATCATCCACGTTCTCATTGAGCATATACTTCTCAACAAGATCGTGAAATTTAGTTCCTCTAGTAGTGGCGAGACGAGTGATTCTATCAGCTTCTTCGTTACCGACTTTCTTTCTCCACTCTACGAACTTTTGTCTTCCATAGAAACTAGTCACCGAAGTAATTGAAGGATACATCTTACCAGAAGGGACCCGATAGAAACGGGTCCCCTCGATCATCTCTGCTTCCAAGTCAACTTCTTCTTTCAAATAATCAAGATGTTTGAACATTACATACCCATAGCTAGTTTAGTGACAATGTAGTTCTTAACAAGTCCAGAGCGAACAATATCGTCGGTTCCAAATTCAACTGAAGAGAAGTCGTACTCCATTGCACGGATAATCTTCATAAAGTCAAGAATACCATTTTTTTCATTAGTGCGAGTAAGGTCAGTCTGGGTGGCATCACCACAGAATAGAATCTTACTATTCTCACCAATACGTGTAATTATACTATCAAGTTCATGGAAATTCAAGTTCTGCATCTCATCGACGAGAACAATTGCATTATCTAGAGTAGTACCACGAATAAAACTAGTAGACCAGAATGAAATAGTTTCTTGTGCTTTGAGGTTTGCATAGAGCATCTCAAAGTCAGAATCAGAAGCAAGTTCAAACATATACTTCACCATGTTCTTATAAGGAATCTGGTAAAGTGCAGCCTTGTCTTCATGGTCTCCAGGGAGGAATCCAATTTCTCTAGTGGAAACCAAGGATCTCACAATGTAGACTTTTTCATATGGAGTATCAGGATTTAGAACGTCCTTCAGAGCATGATACAAGGCAATAAATGTTTTACCTGTACCTGCACAACCATAAGCGAATACATTTTTACCCTTTTTGTACTCATCAAAGTAAGCAGTTTGATTGTCAGTTAAGGGTGAAATATCAGTCATCAAGTCTGAGTTGATGGGTTTCTTACGTCTCATTTGTTTGGCACTCATACCAATACCGATGTTGCTACTGGACGACTTTCTAGATCTTGGCATATGTAAAATTAGAGGGTTTTAACGTTTGAACCTGGTGCTTTTTGTGCTTTACGAAGAACATCATTCCAGCCTGGATTCTTGGAAATCAGTTTGTTCTGCCAGTCCCCAACTTCTTGGGAGGCAGCACAACCTTTACTCCAATCCTTATCCCAATCGGGATTCTCTTTTCTCCAAGCTTCGTAGTCCTTCACGGACATATGCAATTCTTGTTCTTCACCAGTTTTCAAATTCTTTACAGGATATGTTGGCATAATAACTCTCGGACTACAAAATTATTTATTGGCTAATTTCTTGGCCTTCGTACTCATTTTTGAAAACTTGGTCAGCCGCAACTTCTGCTTCCTTCCAAGTCCCCTCATCATCAAGATATTCGACCATAAACCCTGAATCTGTTGTGGAAACAATTCTACATGGTGCGGATGCACCATCTTTTGTGAGGCAGTTGGTCTGGTAATACATGTGTCGGAATCGTACTACAATTTATATATCACCACTCCAGAGCTTCTGCCACGACAGGGAATTGTTCTTTGAATACTTCTTTACATTCAAGTGCAATATCCATGTGTTCCTGTTGGGTTCCGTTGGCAGAACGAAGAGTGATGTAATGAATCCATGAACGGCAAGAGCCAGTCATGTAGATTCTGGTAGGCGTGCAGAGTGGGAGTACCATGCGAGCACATTCCTTTGCAACGCCACGTCCTAGCATCTGTTTGTACAGAGCCATGGAAGAGTCAAACAAAGTTTGCATCTGAAGTTCCAGGTTCTGAACATCGAATGGATCTAAGTCATCGATGGAGTTCTGACGATTCTTCTCGTCTTGACGACGAAGTTTAGGGAGGGGAATCGAATCAGCCAACATGGAACTATCTGCATATCGTTGAGAAAACTCTTGATATGTAAATGAGCGGTGGCGCAAAATTTGAGCCGCGATAGCTCTTGTGGTCTCAATCTCCAAGGTCATTGTAGATTGTTCAAACACAGACCAGTGATTATGTTTGATGCAATACTTCAGTAGACCTGCAAACTTTTCATTGTTCTGGTTTGCAGGATTAGAAACCCTGGCAATATAAGCATGGTTTGTTCTGCGTCGGGAGTGACGCTTACTAGTTTAACGTTCATAAATCCTCAGTCTGGGTATCCGTCATCATCGTTGAAAATCTCATCATAATCTGAGACTGGTGCATAATACGATGCAGGGTCATCAAAGTTTTCTCGCTTATCAGTATAAGCAGCGGTGTCTGAGTAAACTTCAGACTTTAGAGCATCGACAAGTAACTCTAAGTTTCTTACGATCAGTTTGAGTTTGTCTTTCTCCATGTGTATGTATACTCTCATCCAAGTTTACACAAAAAAAGAGAGGTTGTCAATCAACCTCTCTCGGGATCGTGTGGATTACTCTAGTAATTATCTAGGATTTTTCTGCATACTCGCTTACACTCCTGTTGGTTTAAAGAATCGCATTCAATCAGGCATTCATAGTAGTCGGAGATTCGTTGTTCCTCTAAGTTTAAGTCATCAATTGTATCCTCCAAGTGTCTCCACTCGTCGAATTGTGCTCGGGATAAAAGATTATGCATCTTCACCTCCAAATTAGTTACATCATGATGAAAAATTAAACGATTTCAGTTCATTTTTCATTCCTTAATTCTATCATTATATAGTGAAAATGTCATGAAATACACACAAAGTGATGAAGTTTGTTGTCTTTTATACAAAAATACAAAAAAAGAGAGGGTTATTTACCCTCTCTTAAATATTTTCCAGAATGGATTGCCTCGTGACTTAAGATTAACCCACTTGGCGTAATTTACACCACGATACGTTAAAAACGCAAAAGTTTCATCTGGATCGTGTTTTTTTGGATCATATTCTGGAAGATCATATTCAATTCTGATCTTCAGCATAGTTCACCCCTTGTGTAAGAGATGAAGTTCTACGTAAAGAAGACCGATAAAAGCAATACTAAAAATAGAACCTAATGTTGCTACTTGAAGTGCTTCCATATCGATCACTTGGTGTAGGTGCGACCGCGATAACAGAAAGTACCATGTACTTCCTCACCAGTTTGATTGCACTCATACTTAACACCACGATATGCAGTGTTAGCAATTTGTGCATCATGCAGACGTGCTGCTTTCTCGATCTGAGTCTTGATTAGAGTAAGTGTGTTCATTTGTTTTCTCCTGAAGTGGGTGATTAACCTTCTCAGCTTTCGCTGGATCCGTTTCCCCGTTCCTTCAGTCGTTTGCGTCCCAGTAGTATCTACATTCTGGTACAGATTCCTTTACGGTCTCGACCAGTTCGATTTGAATTCTAGGTTCAAGATGTTCTTGTGCCTTGATTCTGAGCATTAATGCATCAGCATCAGTGCAGGTCATACTAGAATAGAGTAGTAGTTCAATCATGGGATGAACGCTCCGTTCCGCGACTTACTTGCGTCCTATGTATACGCTCCGTTACATTCACCTGGTACTTTTGATTTAAGGTAAGCGATTAGACTCAACTTCGACCTTAGGTCAAGGTTAGGATCCAATCGGATTTCCGTAGATCTCTGTAACCACCTTTCACAAGACATATGCCAATCGTAAGGATTGGAATCATTATGATGGGCAAGGGTGAATGCCAGCAGAAGTGCTAACATGAGGATGAACGACAGGTCTATTATAGACCACATATAATATATAGTCAACCTCTTTGGTATAAGACGATACCAAATTAAGAATTGTCAAGTTGATATTGCATCAACATAGCAAAAAGTCTCGACTTGAGAGTCCTAAGATACTCCTGTTCATACAGGGGTCTTCTAGGATACCCAGGCCAAGACTCATATGCATAACAAACATGGTTATAGAAGGCTCTAACCTCTTCTATTCCCATGTTCATTGTACAAAACCAATCACCTTCGTATATTTCTAGATCTAAATCGTGATCATTGGACATGAATAGTTCCGATCATACCAGCGCCCTTATGTGGGCCACACCAGTATGTATAATCACCAGCTTCTGTGAAGGTGATATCGAACTCTTCACCAGGTAACATTGCGAGTGCTTCGTGGTCAAGTTCGGGATGGTCTTCAACAATCACGTTGTGTGGTGGCAACATGTTGTTGATGAAATGAACTGTGTCTCCAGCATTGATGGTGATCTCCGAAGGTTCAAATGCTAGGTTCATGTCGTAACCCATTTGAACATCGACTGCCCATGCAGGAAGGGCAAAAAACATTGTAGCGAGAAGTGCAAAGAAGAACTTCATTGAGTATTTGCAACTACACTATGTATCAATTCCCTGAGCGATGTCTAGGGCTTTCTTTGCAGTCCCTAACAATCTATACTTTTTATCTTTCTTTTTATATGGTATAGACAATGAAAATCCCAGAAGATCACCATCTGGATCATCTGGGATACCTACTGGTTGCACGAAGAAGATTCCTGCGTGGGCAACACATTTCCAACCAATATCTACAAAACCTAGATCTCTAAGAGCGCATTCAAGTTTTAAAGAGTAACATGCTTCCTCTAACTTCATATGTGCGGAAAACCGAACAATAAGTATTTAGAGAAACTTCTTAGATAACTCGTCACTGCGACTGAATTCGTCGTATGCACGTTCGGACCTCTCATGGAGAATATCCATGATGTCTTCGTAGATTACATCAGTATCGACATAATCATTGAAGTAACTCTCCAAGGCTTCTCGTAGGTATCTTTTACGATTCCATTCCTGAGAATAGGGTTTGTAGTCCATGATAATGGTATAATATGGTTTGATTATAAGAGGTCAACGTCGTTTTGTCAACATCTGAAGAGTACGTTTGTGTCCCTTCTTCGGAACACTTTTGTAGAAATTTTTTAAGTCTTTCATTTCCTTTTCTATCCTTTGGTGATTAGGAAAGGAATCATATTCAGATTTTATTTTGTTGACATCGAACCAGTTTAGACCATGAAGAATAGGAATATAGTTCGCAGCATGGAACATTTCCCATGGAATGTACATGTCTGAAGAATGTGGTAATCTATGTTCCCACACTGAAAGTAAATCCTGTAAAGATTTAGGTACCTTCAGATTCTCTTTTATGTATTTCCAAAACGGAGTGTCTTCTCTACGAGTCAGATAATGTGCAACGATATAGTCAACAATGTTGTCAAATATATCAATTACAATCTTATTGTATCTATCTTGACTCCAGGAAGGTAACATCTGAGTAAGAGCGAATACCTGTTGAATAGTTGATCCAATAGACGATGCTTCCAATGGTTCGACGAAACTACCAGCAAGACCAACAGCAATACAATTACGTTCCCAGAATTTTTCTACACGTCCAGGATCAAACTTGAATTCCTTACCGAATCGGATGTACTGACCATGATGTTTTCGCATCTCATCCTTAGCTTCATCAGTGGTAATGAACTTGTCACAGAAAACATATCCGTTTCCAGTTCTATCCCTAGTTGGAATAGTCCATCCCCATCCCGCATCATAGGCAGTTGCCTTAGTCCACATGTTATATTCTTTTTGTTCTGCAGTAGGAAAGGTAATTGCAGAGTTTAAAGGTAGATATTCACTATATGATTTCCAACCTACACCCAGTTTACTAATCAAAAGTCTTCGGAATCCTGTACAATCAATGAATACATGAGCATAATATCTTTTACTTCCTTCTACATACTCAATACCTTCACCAATATGAACGTATTTGATATCATCAACATGAACACTGATACCACGTTCAAAACATTTTTTATGTAAAAACTTATTGAGTTTATCGGTATCAAAGTGCAACTGGCGGACTTCAAATCCATCGTCAGGGCACTCATTATTCCAAACATATTCAGATTGCATATCCCTCTTAGGATAGTTGTTTACAATCTGATGTGCATATGTATAGTAGTATCCGTGTTCATTTCTACAGGTATCTGATAGTAGAGAGTGCATGAATGGTTCATCATCCCACTTATCAAAGAGGATTCCCATCTTGAATGTTGCACCACACTCTCGGAGTACATCTCCCATATCGATATCCACATAATCACAAAAATCGGTCCAATGTTCAGTGGAACCCTCTCCCACTCCAATGGTACCGATCTTTGACGATTCAATTATATGGATATCATATTGTGGGAACCTTTTTTTAAGGATTAGTGCAGATATACATCCAGAGGTTCCACCACCTACTACAACAATGTTCATGGATTACGGGGGTCTATTCCTAAATCATCGAGATACCTTGTCCACCAGTCAGGATCTTTTTTCAGTCTCCACTTTGGAACTGGTTTTCCTATCTCAGAATAATACTCAAAAAGAGATTTGTCAATTTTTTCAGAGATTTCAATCACCTTCTTCCTCTTCATCAACATCTGCATATGCATCTGCCAGATAGGGTCCATGGGGTTTTTTGGATTCTTCTCTGACATACTTTTGTTCGTCGTTGACTGCGTAGAACCAAACGGCCACTTTCATTACAATCCAAATCACTACAAGGGGTGAAAAACAAGCAATTAGGATTACTGGATTCATAGTAGATTATGTTGTTTGAAGTAGTTTAATGTTTCTTTTAACCCACCAACGTGTCTGAAACCGATATTAACTTGTGGGTATTCTGCCTCTTCACCGAACTCCTCTACAAAACCTCGTTCAGAGAAGTGTTGATTTAATTTATATACTTGAATCTGGAAGTTGAGTTTTTCTAACAGAACTTTAGCACGTTCACATTCTTGATTTCCGTTGGAATAGATTACCGCTTCCATTACTTTGTGTCCTCCGTGTACTCGATTACAATTCTTTTACAAGTTTTACCAGTGTGGTCTACACAGGTAATGTGTTTCAATTTACCATTAAGTTGGTCAGCGATTTCATGTAGTTTCCACCATGGAATCTCTTTGTTGTCCACGTTTTCTCCACTCATCGATTTCTTCCTGAGTAGGAATATTTATTCGGAAAGCAAGCCCCTCCTCTTCAAATTCCTCATTCATTTTTTCATATGTCTCAGGAGTAATCTTTTCAAACTGACTCATGTTTTTTATACCAGATTGCTAGTGTGTATCTATGAGAATCTTTTACTTCAGTAACTCCATGTTCGTATTGTTTCCCATCAAAATATAATGTTCTTCCAGTTTTAGGAGAAATTTTGACACTAACATCTCGAACATGTTTTCTGAGAGTTATATCATTAATAATATATGTTTCACCACCAGTAAAATCATCATTCAGATATGTTACTGAAGAAAAAATTGTAGATTCCTCAGCAATATCAAAATGTTTTGGATGCTCTGTTCCTGGGAGTCGTTTTACAATTTCTCCCCAATCAATATCGTAACCAGTTACACTGGCAATTTTATTCAGTATATCAAGCATTCTCTGATTTCCAGAGAAATCTTTTGGTTTAAAGGTTAAGTGATCGGCGTTGCACCATTTATTATAAGGACCCCCTCTTTCATATTCTTGAATTAAGAAATCACAATCGGACTTGGAAATAAAGTTGTCATGGACAATTCTCATCAGTCACGTTGTCTCCAGTCATCAGGTTTATCCCTTCCGAACCACTCATTGATGTCATCTGCACCATCAAATCCTGTTTTATAATTGGATGGATCTGGATCTCCTAGTCCCATCTTATTCATAAAATCATCCATGGTGCCCTCTTCAATGTTTTGGGCAGCATGACGACGTGCTTTGTTTAGCCAGTCTCTAGCAGTTGTATGTCTCTTGGCAAGTTTCTCTGCCAGATCATATCTTCCAAAGGAACTTGTTCCTTATTGGCAATACATCTACAAATAGATTCTAGTCGGAGACGATAAGCAGTCGAAAGCATAGTAGTCCTCTTTCTGGTGTATTTATTCTAGTGGTCTAGATTGAAAGAGATAGAAACTCTCTCTTCTCTACTCATGTTTGGATTAACTCGGTGTCGTAACCAAGCAGGGAAGATATAAAGTCTACCCTCCACAGAAGGCATGATAGTCATCTTATCTTCTACAGGATGTTCAAATGCAATATCTCCACAATTGTTTGGAGTTTTCACATAATAAACCCCAGCAAGAGCAGAGTCGGAATGATCATGTGACCAATTAAAATCTTTATACTGATTAATATTGACCCACATATTATAGACTTTTACTGGTGATATTTCAAGTTCCTCGCAACATTCTTCAGCAAATGTATGAATATCCACAAAGAGTCTTTCTAGTTCTTCAGGTAAGACTGGAATATCATTAGATTGCCAACCACCAGAATTACTGACATCCCGACCAGGATCCCTATCCCATAAGTTTGTGCAATAGTCAAGGATAGTCTCATTATCCAGAGACAAATCAGCACTAAAGAGAGGAATAGTGAATAGAGGTTCCGAAGAAAAGGTATATCTATGGGATTTGTTTCTCATCTTTTAATAAGTTGAAGGGAATGTCTATCACATTGAATTTGTTCAATAATAATATCGCAACCAATCTTTGGCAAACAATCCCCACAAGTAAAAATATCCACCGCAGCCTCACCTTTCTCGGGCCACGTATGGATACTGATATGACTTTCCGCAAGGAGACCAAGAATGGTTACACCCTGCGGTTGAAAACTTTTTCCAATGATCTGTAAAATGGTTGCACCACTGCATAATGCAGCAGTCTCAATAAGGTCTTTTAAGTATTCTTCATTATTGAGACTATTGAAACTGCAACCATATAGATTTAAAAGGTAATGATCACCCATCCTCCTGGTCCTTGAGCAGGTCGGTAACAATCTTCTCGTTACCATCCATCATAGCAACAGTATATATGGATGACTTCATATACTTTTTGATCTTTTTATACTCTTTCCGCACTTTATTGTGCAGTTCATCAACATCAATAGTAAGGTTAAGATCACCCTTTACTACTTCTTTTTCTTTCCCGAATCCTTTACTTGGTAACCCCAAAACTTTGGGTTGATCGTCCCGTCCGTCCATTCGATAGCCCTCACTTGTTTATTGTGGTCGTGATAGTGGTCAAAAATGTCAACTTGTAGACCACAAACAATGTCAAATTTTTCTTCACCATCCTCGGAATATACTACCAAGTATGCATTCCGAGGGAGACTTTTATCCTGCCCAGCACTTTTGTCGCAGTTAGTCTGAATAATGTTGATGCCTTTTCCCATTACGAACGATTTCCCCAAGTGATGTCTGGATATGCTTCGGAAACAAGTTCCCGAGTCAGTTTGTATTTTGTATCAAGTTTTTTATCCTTTGCGAGACAAACAACCTCTGCTTCACCAGGGTGCAGTTGCTCAAGGATATTAATGAACATGGTTTCTTTTTTGAGACGAGACATCCCATCATTTCCACCCTTCACAAAGTTGTAGAACTTATCCCACTCTTTGCGAATGTTGGTATTAGGATTCTTATCTGCGTTTTCTTTTTGTTGAATTGGAACTTCTCCCTCTGGGAGAACCGAGATGATAGTCTCATCAAAATTCCAAATCAGAACCGCTTTGATAAAGTTCTCGTTGTAGTTCCTCAGGATCTCAAGTTTCTTTGCCTTGGTTCTCTCCGAGGAAATGGCAGAGAAGATATCATGAACCAATGAAGTTGGTGTTAGAGTAATCTTCTCTGCTTTAGGTTTCGCTGGTTTACGAGTCGTAGTCTTCTTAGCCGCAGGTTTAGGTGTTGCGGCTTTACGAGGAGTTCTAGTCGTCGTCTTCTTCGTAGTCGTCATAGCTATTTTCAAATCGTACTGCAATTACTTCATCAGGAATAATCTGACCATTCTCATCGAACATTTCGGGATGAGCGAAAACTTGTTGTGGAGTGGTGAATAATACGTGTTCTTTGGCCAACCAACCGATGATACCACCGATCATTAAGAACATAAGTGTTACCATACAATAAATGGCAATAATTGGCGCTGTCATGGCCCTACCTCCGAGAGATTACTTTCTTTCTTATATCGAATGAAAAGTCTAGTGTAACATGAATCTCTCTTTTGAAGAGAGAAACCATCTTACCAAAACTAAGTTCAAATGTTTTTGGTTCTTCAGGCGGTTCCCTCCTCTTTCTTCTTAATAGTAATTCCACACCTCTATTTATGTGGAGTCCTTGGGGCTTATCCATATTAGGATACCGAGTTTCTTTCTAGTTGACGTAGATAACGAATGGTTTCAACACATCCCCCAAGATGTTTATCTTCCATTAATACCTGAGGAAAGGTACTTCCTTGACCGAACTTATCATAAAATTCGAGTCTACTAAAGTCTTCATCCAGGGTGACTACATCTAATTCATGCCCACAAAGTTCAATCGCGGTTTTGGCACGATAACAATACGGGCAATCTTTTTTTGTATAAAGTTTAAATTTCATTTATCTAATGATAATGCCATATTTAGAGTTTACCACATCAATCGGATAATGGTCCAGATGTTCTCCAGTGTTTACCACAACCTTTTGCATTTTTCATGACATCTTCCTCCTCGGATTTTTTAAGTTGTGATACCAGATGATCGCCCCACGCTTCCATCTTTTCTGGATGAATTTGAGTGATGCCTGCTTGTTTTACTGCATTATTGATGCTGTAAATCTCGTTGTCATCGAGTTTTTTGCCTTCGTTTGGAAGAGTCATGATTGGGGTGCCTCCTTGGTTATGATCAAATCATAACACATAACATTGTACTATCTAGTGTTCTTAATGTTTTCTTTGGGATCATGTTAAGAGTAATTATACTCTTTCCATTCATCAACCTTGGTATGATTCAAATCGAATACCATTTTATTGATTGGTGCCCTAGGTTGGCACGATAGTTTCATGTTGGTTTGTTCTAGTAGTCTATCACCTTTTTTCGTATTACACGAAGAACAGGCAACTACCAGATTTTCCCATGAGTTGTCTCCTCCTTTTGAACGTGGGAGTACATGATCAATAGTGAGTTTCGATTTTGATCCACAATATTGACATGTATTATGATCTCTTTTATAGATCATTGCACGGGATGGAGTAATACTCATAATCTTAGATAATGGCAAACGTACATAATTTAAAAGTCTTATTACTCGACCAGAGAGGACATGTGCCTTCTCTTTGAGTAATAAGACTATCGCTCTTCGCCAACTGGTGAAGTTTATGGGTTCGTAACTTGAATTAAGAACTAATATTGTTTGATTAGGCGTTATGGGAAGATCCATAAGCTAACTATGTAACAACATACTATCTATTCAAACCAAGAACCAAAGGATCCAGAATCCCCTTCTTTACGATTTTCAAGTTTGTCCAAGATTTCGTCTGTGGACTTCAGACTCTCAATCTTAGAAATCATGTCCGCAATTGTGGTACAGACCAAAGGTCGTTCACCCCTTGCAGCAAAAGCAAGAGCATTCCTAAGTGATTGTTCTGCGTCAGTCAGAGATTCATTTACGGATGTAGATAGCATTAGTCGGCGTTTCCAAGATTTTTGTAGTGTTCGTTAATTTCATCCCGAGTGATGGGATACTTTTCCAGAGACCCTGGTTTACGTTTGGTAATAGTTTTTCCTCCGTCTGGAGACTCATAGACCCAAGGATCCTTGTAATCAATTCGATTGGGATCGTTTCGTGAGATCTGTTCTCGGTAAAACTCTTGGGTCCAACCATCATTGAAAGGAGATGTGGCCTGAATATGGGCATCAGTAAGATCTGGTGGTGAAATTTCTGGATGCGTATCGTTGCTATAGAAGTCTCTACCTTCAGACTCCGAATCATAGTAACAATGTTCTTTGTAGTCACTATTAGTGGGGAAGAAGTCATCAGTGATCAAATCCCGAGCACGACGACACCTGTCAGCGTATTTTTCAAAGTACTCCAGGGCATTGATAATCTCTTCTCGAATATCAGTGTAGAGTTTTTCAGGACTAGTGTCCTCATCTTGAAGGTAATCAAAGATCACATCAGAGAGTCGTTCCTTTCGTTGCGACTCATAGGTCGTATTCATTTGCGAGTTCCTCTAGAAATGCTTGTTTTTGAATTCCTTCCTCGATAATAGTCTTGATCTGGTCATCTGTCAAGTTATTCATCCATTTCCAACGATCATCTTCAGGATCCCACTCAAATGAGAAAGATCCATCAGAGTTTTCGATGATATTCAGTCCAGATGGGTGAAACTTCTTTTCACCTTCATGCTGGAGTCGCTCGGTATTCTTGGTCATTGATTTTCTCCACGTTCCAGTGATACTTTCTTTGTACTACAGGTTCTTTGACCTCACTAAGGTCGAACTGCATCCTGTTGTTGTAATTATGTCTTGAAGACATTATACCACCCACTCTCTTATCTAGCGAATTTCCAGAGAATCTTTCACCCATTTTTTTGCGAAGTCTGACTTCATAGTCACTCAACTCATCATCCCCTTGGAAATGTTCAATTCTCCTACCATCTGGGTGAGGCATGTGAATGATTCTATGTGTCTCTGGAATGATTTTTTCATTTGGAGACCACTCAATTCAAGTCGATGAGTCATATCATCATCTTCATATGAGTAGTATTGACCCATATCTTCGTTGAATCCACCGACGTTCCAAAAGTTTTTGCGGTAGACATAAAGCATTCCCCAACAACCACGATAGACATCTGAGTCATAATCATTTCTACCACACAAGAAACTTTCTTCATTGATCTTATAGTCTTTGAAGAAGTTGTAGTATGGATTCAAAATGTGATCATTGTCCAACTTCAAGATCTTTTGTGATGATGCAACACTTGCAGCGATATTGAGTGGTTGAGGTTGATTGAAATACTTTTGATTTGGGACACTGATGACTTTAATCCTTTTATCCCATTCAGTCAGATAATTTAGAGATTTATCAGAACTCCAATCAGCAATGATAATCTCTGCAACTTCTTTGAACTGCATCCAAGTCATTAGAGAGACTCTTAATGAAAGTTCCCTATTCTTACATGCAGTAATGATACTTACTGCTTTCATCCTCTCTCCAGGTCTAAGGTTACGCAGTGGAAACATCCACTTAGAGTTCTAGAATGTCTCATAGGCAACATTGCACACTCGATACCATGTTGTTCCAGGACTTTTCTAGTGGGTTCTTGATTCATCTCAAGAGCAACCAGATTAGGATTAATACTGAATAAGTTCATGTTAATCCAAGCGGAAGCATTGTTATATCCTGGGTAATGTCCAATGTCAACTGGTTCGGGACACCAGATAATATCCCAGTCTTTGAATGGACCAGGAAGGACATCACGATCCTTAATTCTCTCGGGGTTGGCAAGTAGCAGGCCCTCCCTCAGGAACGCGACAGTCGTGTCTATATGCATATAACTATAAACACCCTCTAAGAGGTGTACCTCGGTCTCTGGCAGGAGTGTCTGGAGTTTCTGGGCACCTTTCCTGTTACCACTATTAGACAGGAGGTAGAGGATCTGATCGTTCGCTCTGATGATGTTAGCAGCATCAAAGGCAGGTTCGTACTCCGTCAGTGCAAGAGTGTCCTTATCACCAATACAATTCTCGTTATACAATGCATCATTGTAAGTGCAAGTAACAGGTGTAAGGTTGTTCAAATAATGTGCGATCGACCCAAAGTTAAATCGTCTTGCTTTCAAAGGCATCGGAGCCGCAATCTCCGTTTCACCATGAACAACGACAACATCTCTAGGGCAGAAGTTATAATATCCAGTTGGTTCAGGATGCGGCCTTACCACTTCCACTCCACAAACTCTTAAGAAGTTTGCAAAGTTTTCTAGATCTTCATTCGCTTCATCAATGACTTGTTTGGGATACAATCCACTAATGACATCGGAAACATCTTGTCTATCTGCATAGTTGATGTGTCTGAGACTTTTGTCCATCTCAGGAATTCTTGCATAATCAGCAACACCAACAATCACTTTTTTGAGTGGATCCCACTCATTTGTACTTTTCATCTCACTACACCAGTAACTTGAATTGCGTATCGATCTATCATACTCATGTTATAGAAAGCATGAGGTGTTTCATATTCCCAATAGAAGCAGTCTCCTGCTTTCCACTTACAATGACACACATCGTCAATCTGTAAAATCTGACCAGGTGAACTATCCTCTAACATTACCATACACCGATTTACATTCTCGGGTTTGGTGTTATGGATTTTCAGATACCTACCAAATAGATCTACATGAAGTGGTAGATATTGACCTGGTTTGAAGTAATTAACGGCGAGTCCAACACTATCCCAATCCGAGAAAAGATCTTTCACATACTCCATACACGTTGGCATGGGATTGGTTCATGATATTTATAGATGGAAAGTTTCTCTTTATTATGACCTGCCCACAAGTATTCATTAACCAACAGGGGATCATTATGAGTTGCATAGGTGTAATCAAGATTCTTAAAATCTTTGATATCCCATTGTGGTTTAATGTGATCCATTAATACTTGTCCAGACCTGGTTCTTTCCTTGTAATATATCTATCATTTGGTTTACCGAACATGAAAAACTCTTCTAGAGAGTAATCATCTCGCAACTCTTTCCACCACTTATTATAAGCCCTCCAGGCAAGATCCAAGTCGGGTCTATCATTTCTCTTTATATTTTTACTATAACTTCCCATACCAGGATTAAGACTAATCAGAGGAATAGAATACGTTCTGCCTGCATGACATAAGAAGTAGTCAATAGTCCTATTGGGCATGTCCAGCATTTTACCCCACTTGTAATTTTGAATCCGTTGGGAAAAATCATACTTTCCATCCTTATATAATAGTCTTATCAACTTTTCTGCATATGGTCTATTAATAAGTGCAGCACCAGTGCAGTGGTATGGATGAATGGGATGAAGGAAACACGGAATGACCTTCTCATTCTCAAAACTCAACTGAATACAATCCCAATCAAAGGGAAGATGATTCATTAGATATTCCCAGTCAAAATGCCAGTAATCAATCCACTGAAGATCGTAATCATCCTCCATTAAGAGAACATAAGGTTCAGTAGAGTTCTCATACCAATGTCTTAACATGTCCATTGTAGACATGGAGATAGCAATCTCAATGATATGTTGTTTCAACTTCTTACACTCGGTCATATCATTTAATCTGACCTTACTCCTCCACTCTTTGAAGTTATGAAGTTGATATTCAGATGCAGACCATCTACGGAACTTGGTAATACCATGTTTTTCGTATTGGGTTTCTGTATATTCGACTCGATCAGTCTTTCGTCAAGATTGAGATAATATATTTCAGGTAATCCTTTCAGTTTCATCTAATTCTATTAATCAGTGGATTTTTTTTATCCTGATGTTCTGGTAAAGACGGGCACATTGAACAATACACTTCACATTTTCTGTCAAAGAATGAATTTAGTGCATAGTCACTACAATCCGATTTCAGAGGTTTATACGTTAGATACGGATCCCACTTATCAGAAATATTCGGATACTTCTTCTTCATCATAGGTAAGAATGCGAGTGGAGCACACTTCCAGATGTGACCTTCATGAAGTTGAAAACATATTTGACCTGTAGGGCAATGATCCCAACTTACCTGAGGATTTAAATCTTCGTAAGGAAGAATATCTTCGCCATCACCGATATAGACCTTATTCCATTCTTTAACAGAATCTTCTAATTTTACTCTTACACCTTTTTTCTTCCATTCTTTTGCAATCTCCAATTTGGGATTCATTACCTTTACATAGTTTGGATCTCGACTATGAATTGAAATGGTAAGTCTCACATCAGATTCAATCAAATCTTTCCAAAGTTCTGGATGTAGGTGAATTAAGGTTAAATTGGTTACTACTTCAATCTTAGAATTTGGAAAATATTTTCTAGTGAGATGACACATCTCTGGAAGATTTGGATGCAGAAAAGGCTCTCCTCCCAACAATCCCAAATTGATAGGTTTAATACGTTGATACCATTTGGAATACCATGACTCCATTTCTTCTAGAGGGATATGAGTTCCCCGAAACTTGTGTTGCATGAAGTGAGCACAATTCTCACATTGAAAATTACAATCATGCGTAACGTGAACATCAAGGTTTGGAATCTCTCTCATTTGAAGACCTCCATGTCGGACAAATTAGGATAATCCCTGTGGCTCCATTTTTTTGCCGGAAATTTTTTCCGACCATTTAGTAAATCAATACCCATTTTTGCCACCTCGGGCGTCATGTAATAGTGATAACCCATGGTGGAAATGTTCTGATCTCTCCAGGGTTCTAAGATATCACGACCATCGTAAACCATCTTCCGTAATGCACGAACAGCATCCTCATCGGAACATAGAATCATACCACCTCGACCAAGCGATAGGTGTTTCTTGTACTGGAAACTGAGGCACATGAATGTTCCAGGTAGATATGTATCAGGTCCCCATAGAACTGCAGCGTCAACAATGTTTGTGTTACCAATCAGGTACCAGTCATTCCATTTCTCTTCTTTCCATTCCCAATCAAGACCCAGTTTGTTACAGGTCATTGGAACTGAGATATATGTGTGAGTCGGTATGGTTACATTATTGAACCCACCATAACGAAGACATAACTCAATCGCATGGGTACACGAATCAGTGGCGATACCATAAGGAGCACCATAGAATCTTGCAATTTCTCTCTCAAACTGACGGACTAAGTGAAACATTAAATCAATTTCCTATTGCGATAGAGTAACCTGTCTGTATTAAGGCATGGTTCACTCTCTAGTTTGAAGAAGTTTTCTTTAGGATACTCCTTACCATAATACTTGGTCCAGAATATAGAATACATTCTTGTTTGTCTCTCTAGATCTACTCTAGAGTCACTTACTAATTTATAATGTCTAGGTAAGAGTGGATATGCATAACTCTTACCACATTTGTTTAAGAAATAATGATATGAAAAATTATCTTTCCACAAGTTATCACAAATCTGTGGAGAATCTCCAACAATGTTTACCAACCTGTCAGCATACGATCTCTTCAAGATGGTAGGACCAGACAGAATGAGACTCCATAGTCTTATGCAT
>FUIF01017778.1_pt1 | contig 41312 bp, 56 predicted proteins | sample 1003461 | NCBI WGS metagenome assembly FUIF01 (sample SAMEA80401918, study PRJEB19352) | marine metagenome
GCATCGCCGCGATCGCGCAGCGCTTCGAGTGAGTCAGCAGTGTTGTCGTAGCCCGACCAGTCACCATCGGAGGCGGCCAGTTTCGCGATGATCGAGTCGTCGACCGGGTCGTCACTCTCAGCGACCGCGACCAGATGGTCGAGCTTGATGTCGGCCAGCGCGGTGTCGACCTCGGTGTTGACCGAGGCTTTCATGGTGGTACTCAGGTCGATATCGTCGAGCGACTCAACGTTTACATCAGGGTTGCCACTGCTCGCCGTCACCGCGTTACCGGCCCACTCGGCGACGTCGACGGTGACGTGGCCAGAAGCATCCTCAGTCGCCAACCCGCCGCTGCTGTCCGGTGCGGCATTGGGGAGCGGGTTGGTTGTGCCGAGCGGCACATTATTCCAGCTGCCGACCTGCGCCGGCGGGAAGAACGAAATCGAGTCCGCCGCCGCCATGGTGAAAATCGCCGGGTCAGCGGCGAGGGTGACCGTCTTCGTCGAGCCGACGTAGTCGCTCACATAGCCGAGGGCGACCTGTATCCCGCTGGCGACGTCGTGAATGATCGCGGTGCAGCCGTTATAGGCGTCATTATCGCCGCTACCATCCTCGAGGGTGAAGCTGGTCTGCGAGCTGAGCGTGGCGATCGTCGTGTCGAGAATGGCCCCCTCGTAGCCAATCCAGAAATCGGCCGCAACGAAGTTCACCGTCTGCGCATCGACGGTAATGCTGGCAATCACGACGACGTAATGGCTGCCGGCCTCGTAGAAGCCGGCAGTCGAGTTATCGCTCAGGTCGATGCTGATGCCATGGATGCCGGTCGTACCGTCGAGATCGATGCCGTCGGTATCGAGCAGGGTGTAGCCATTTGTCGAGGCCCGTTGGGTCATCCCGCCGTCTTTATAGATCTCGATATCGCCGACCGCGAGGCCGGTCATCGTGATACTGCTACCGTCACCGCCGTCGAAGGTGTCGAAGTAGATATAGACGGTGCTGCCGGGCTTCACTTTCCCGAGGTTTTTCATCGTGGCTGCTCCTCAGTCTCTAGCCGACCAGACGCCGGCCCAGCAGGACACCGCCGCCGACCAGCTTGCCCCCGATCAGGGATGCTTCAGGGTCGGTGCTGGCGGGGGTATAGGTGGTTCTCAATTCCGGCGGGTCATTGGTTGCGTGGTCGTACGATGACGGCACCCGGGTCGCCGTGTCGGTGCTGGTCGTGTGGACCAAAATCTGAACGTCGTCGCCATCATCCAGGCCAGAATCAACCAGCTCCTGAATAATCGTTTTGATCTCCGGCGAGTCAATCGTGTTTCCAGCAGTTTCAGCCGGGATGTTATCCCAATCGACTTTGGCCGTTGTCAGGGTCTTGCCGTCACCGTCAGCATGGCCCGTCACTGCTGAAGGCGTCAGGGAGTCCTCAGCATAAATATCGACATCAACCTGGGTTGCTGAAATCGTGTCCCGGGCAATATAACGAAAGACCCCAGCATCAACGGTGCAACCCGCCGGGATGCCGCATCCGGCAAAGAGCATAAAACTCCGCAGGCTAAAGCCACTGCTAACTCCAAAACCCAGCCCTGTATCGGTATTTCCGAAGAGGACTCCTGATACCCAATGACCATCGTCTCCACTGGCTGTTACCGGCGTCACATCAAGAGCCACGGGCCACCTCCAGCCGAGAGGATGTGCGACCCTTCAACTCCTGTACATCCTGCCGATCGAGCACCCGGTCAGGGTCGGTCGCGGTGCGCTGGCGCTCATAGTCCGGGTTCGGTGTCGGGGTGTAGCCATTGTCGGGCGCGATGTTCTGGCCGTAGTGCCACTGGAGGATCTCGTCGACGTACTCGCCGGCATCCCACGGCTCGGTCGTGGTCACAATCTCCGGCGGAGTCGGGCCGAGGCCGATCATGTGCGCCATCTCAGCGTCAGCAAGCGCCTCCGGGCTGATAGTGCCGCCGCCGACGATGGCGAAATTGCGCCCGGTCATCACCGGCACTTCGATCGTCGTGCGCCGGAAGGCCCGCCGGTGAATGTAGATAAAGTCCTCGGCCTCGGGCGGGTCGCCAGCATCGAACGCGGCCTCATCAGGCCAGTAGTGGACCCGTAGCCGGAGGCGATTGCCCCCGGCTACCATGTCGAGAGATCGGTTTGCGATCTCGTAAAACATCTAGTTCGGCAGCTCCACGATCCCGCCGGCGGGGTACGTTTTCTGCACGCTGTTGCCCGGGAAACCAATATCAATCGCCGTAGAGGCAATCTCCTGGTAGAGACAGAGAACGGTGTGCTCCTGCCCGTGCCGGGTCTGGGCCGTCCCGCACACCGGGTCATCAGGCCCGGCAACCACTTCTCCAAACTGGGTCGCGTAGAAGACGCCACCCTGCCCTGGCATTGGATGCCGCCATGTCGCCTCAAACCGGCGAGTCAACCCGAGGTTTCCGTCAGGCGCTCTGGTCCAGGTTGACGGGTCAGATGGCTCTCCATCGTGGAAGTAGGTGTCCTTTGAGTTGATCCCGGTCTCCGGCAGAATGTCATGGAAGTCCGAGTACCAGTCAGTGAACTGGTACACCCCGAAGTCGTTGTAGCACTGGAAAGTATTGACCTCCATCTGCGGTCGGCCTTCAGGATGCCGCGGGTTGAACCCGACACCACAGTTGGTCTGCAAGTGATTGACAGTATCGCCGTTCAGCGAGTCGCCATCGGCAAAATCAACCCAGCCCTGCAGGAAGGTGACGTTGCCGGCGGGATCCAGCATATAGGCTTCCATCGAATGGAAGATGCCGGACTCACCAAGTGGCGTCGTCATCATGTGCATCCGGAAGTACTGTTCACCACCATTGAAAAAGGTGTGATAGCCCTTGAACCCCGGATGCTTTTCAGCGTCCTCTCCCGGTGTCGCCTCATCCCCGCCGAATCCAACCGCATGGCCGAACCGGTCGATACTGTATTCGTGCGCCCATGCCGGCACATCATCACCGTGCTCGTGACCATGGATCTCTTCACCGAGGTAGCCACTGTATCCCGGCTCATGCCAGAATGAGGTCGGCCCGTCGCCGGGTTCCGGTGTCGGGTCCGGCGGCTCTGGTGTCGCTGTAGGTGGATCCGGCTCAGAGGTTGCAGTCGGGGCCGGGTCCCCGCCGTCTGGTACGTTGAAGATGTACTGCTCACCGGGTACGAGATCGTACTCATCCGGCTGCAGCACTCCTCCGCTCGACTGTGCATAGACGACCGCACCGCCGCCGGCAAGTAGGGCGATGAGGATCACGATTAAGGTCCGATGTGCAAGTAGATTGCTTTTCACCTGGTAGCTCCCTCGTCATTTCTGAATAAGCCCGTCTCATCTATCGCTTCCTTGATCCTTCGCTTCGCCTCCTCCCTCGCCCGGCGCTCGACCTCCCCGCGGGTGTCATTCACCGGGTCAAATGTGATCCCGAATTCGATCTCGAGATCGCGCTTGCGAAAGTAGTCCTCAAAATAGGCGCTCATCAGATAGCTCCTCATTGAGATGCCAGTGTTCTCCGGAATCTCGTAGCGGTTGCGGAGTTTTGCGTAAATACTCGTCAGATGGTTCTTGACCGTGCTCTCACTCAGGAAGAGCCGCTCAGCGATCACAGGGTTGCTGTAGCCCTTCGACACCTCGCGCAGCACGTCGTACTCCCGCGGGGTCAGGTCGTCGAGATGAAATGCCATGATGACCTCCTAGACTGCCGCCTCATAGGCGTCGCGGTGCTTGATGGTGACGTTGCCGTTTACCGTCTCGGAGAAGCTGTTGCTGCCCTCGTCGAGGCTCATAATGTCGACGCCATCGTCAGCGGTGATATCGCCGAGGAAGTAGCCTGACCCGGGGATCGTGATCCCACGCTCGAGCAGCCGGTAGTTGGCATCGATAATCAGCGTGCCGTCGGGATAGATGAAATTGTCGAAGGTCAGCGTCTGGTTCGTCGTCGAGTTGGTGACCGTGCCGTCGAGCAGGTTCCAGTCCTGATTGCTGGCAACGTAGCTCGGGTCGAAGCTGGTGTGCTTGTTGAGATGCGGGTCATTCGACCCGTCGGGGCCGAGGGTCAGGTAACCCGAATTCGGCGACGTTGTGCCGATCATCTCCAGCCCGACCGCGACGATGATCGCATTGCCCGAGGCCGGGCTGATATCGAGATCGGTCGCCGTCGTGCCGGCGTTCGTGTCGGTCCAGATATCCTGCCACTCGGCGCTATCGGCAGTCTTCACCCGTACGTAAGCCCGGATCTCGCTGTCGGTCTGCCCGACGACGCGCTCGAGATCCTGCAGGGCGTTACTGGCGGCAGCCTCGCTGCCGAGGTAGCAGATCAGGGCGTTACCGTTATTGCTCTGGCCGGCAGCCGGCGTCTCGACGTTAATCCTGATCTCGCCCGAGCCGGAGTCGACGACCTCATAGCCGATATCAGCCGGCCCGCCTGACGAGATCTCGAGCGTCGTGATGTACCACGTCAGCTGCCGGCCCCCCGGGTTGTCGAGGACGTCGCTCAGACCGTCGAAATTCCACTCGACCGCCGTCGTCGAGTTAGTGTCGACCTTCATGTGACCGAGGTCGAGGGAGTCCGCCAGCGGGTTCGTAATCCCGGTATCGGGAATCAGGTCGATCTCGATCGAGCCGTCCGCCGGGATATCGACGATGACAAAGAAGTCGTCGTCTGAGCTGGTGCCGGTCATCAGGAACGGCACCGAGTCACCATTCACCAGAACGAAGCACTCTGAGATCGTCGTCGTGCTGATCCCTGAGTCGACGAAGAGCGGGTACTGGTGCAGGCCGCGCCCGGTGTTGTCGGTGACGACGAAGTTCCGCCCGCTGATCGTCGACCCCTGCGCCTCGATGATCGCCGGCGCTCGGGCGTTGCCGTCATTGTCGATCGTCGCGGAACCGCCGGAGGTCGTCGTGCTGGTCTGACTGACGTCCTCGAAGTAGCCGACCGGCGACTTGAGGATGATCTCGTAACTGTCAGCGTGCTCGGGACGCCGGCGGTAGCGCTCGACCTGCACCGGGATCCGCAGCTGAGTAGAGCCGTCCGGGTGCTCGACGTGGAACCAGCGCAGGCCAGAGCGATTCTTGCCGGTACCGAACCACGTCGTCATGTTCGTGTGATACGTCTCGGAGTCGACGGCGCCGTCGAGATTGCGGCTCGAGATCATCGGGATGATCTTCGGCTCAAGCGTCGACGATCGGTACAGCCCGTAGCTGTTTGAGACCGACTGAAAGTTGCCGGCAGCGCTTGACTCAAAGTTCAGCGAGCGCCGGAATTCGCAGCCGTAATCGGTCGACGGCCCGATAGCCTGCTGGGAGGCGCTGCCCGGTGCCGTCTCGATGCTAAGCGGCGAATATGCGACCGTCGTGCTCATGGCCGGCCTCCCGACCGCGGCGCAGAAGTTGCGCGGAGCGAAACAGGCCATTCTGAGGCAAGCGCCGAAAAAAGTACCCCTGAGAGCCGCGAGGTTTGATTGTACCGCCCGTGGTACATATTCTGAGTGGTTATACGGGCAGGGTGCCTAAAAGCCTCCTGCGTCGATCGCCCCCTGAGAGCCGCGAGGTTGCCCCGTACCGCGCTACGGTTCCTGAACCGTGGTTCCTCTGAATCGCGAACTCCTGAACCGCACAGGGCAACCTCGCGGCCCTCAGCAGGTGAATAGAGGCGGGTCATCACCACTAGAAGCCCCTCTCAAACTGGCCGGCGAAGTCGTCGGCGACCGCGGTCGCGACCTCTTTCCCGTTGACGTAGAAGTGATTGTGAATCTCACCGCCCGGGCCAGCGCTGCCGCTGCCGGCGCGGCTGATAATGCGCTCGAGCAGGGTATCGACGATCATGTCGATACCCCGGCCCTCGAGCGGGATGATGGCCTCACGCTGGTTGAACTCGGAGGTCAGGCCGATCGTCGGGCGCTGCGTGATACCGCCCCTGAAAAACGGGTTGATGTAATCCCCGTAAAGATCCACGCCGCGGCGCGGGTTGCCGTAGCCGTCGACGCTATCCCGGTAGACGGTGAGCGGCAGACCCTTCGCGACGTCGAAGAGGCGCTGCAGGGCGTCCTTGTTGCTCGACTGAATCTTGAGCAGCGGATACTGGCCGGTGTAGCCGCCGGCGTCGGGGTTATCCCAGCCCGACTCATACCACGTCTCGCTAAAGGGCCAGCCGTAATTGTTGTTGTCGGCCTGCCATGCGTTGCGCAGGTTGAAGATATCCCGGCGGATAATGTCGCGCATCAGCGCAGTGCCGGACAGCGCTGCCGCATTATCCGGCAGGAACGAAGCCGGCACATCGTACTGAAAGGTGTCTTTCAGCAGGTCACCGCCGGGGTTAGGGTCAAGCGAATTAAGTTCAATCGGCCCGAGCGCCCCGCCGCGGGTCGGATCCCGCTGCTCATTGAGTGCGTGCAAATGTATCGCGCCCTGCGAGTCGGTAACGTCGCTCACATTGGCCGGGATAAACGACCCGATAATGTCGCCGTTACCGATGCCGAGCGTCGACCCGGGTAGGGTGTTGCCGCGGTTGCCGCCGGTGCTGCTCGAGCTGGATCCGCCGCCCGTGCTGCCGGCGCTGCTCGATATCGTCGTGCTGGCCCGGGCAACCCGGCTGGCGCTCGTCGTGGCGCTGCTCCCCAGCTCGTCGAAGGAGTCGCTGGCTTCCTCGGTCGCGTCGGCGAGATCTTCCATGGATAGACCGAGTAGCTCGATGATCTGCAGCAGGATCTCCATGCCGCCGTTAGCCGCATCCTCAGCGGCCTGATCGCCGGCGAGGATGGCGTTCACAATGTCGACGCCGAGGATCTCCTCCAGCTCGGCAAGGATCGGGATCAGCTCCTCCTGCGGCACCTTCGCGATCAGAGCCATGGCCTCATCCATGGTGATTGCGCCGACGGCGATCGCATCGAGGAGCTTCTGTATGTGATCGGCGGTGACCTCCTCACCGCTCTCGAAATGTTCCGCAAGTACCGCGAGCTGATTCTCGGTCAGCTCGGCCATCGTCTCCTCGGCGATCTTGCGCTGCTCCTCATCGGCGAGCTGCTCTTGATAGGAGGCCCACCACGCCTGCGCCGCCTCGGTGCCTTTGACATGCTGCATCGCAATGATCTGATCGGCAATGGCCTGTATCTGCTCGTCGAGGTCGGTCGTGTCGAGGCCCAGCTCGGCCAGCGCGTCGCGCCGGGCTTCAAGCTCCATAATGTCATCGATGGCCTTCTGGATGGCGTCGCCGTTGAAGATCTCCTCGAGGCTGGGAAGGCCGGAAATAATGTCGGCCTGCCGGTCAGCCCGATCGGCGTCGATCTGCGCGTGCCAGGCATCCATAATCGCCTGTATGTCGGCATCGCTGAGGGTTGAAATAAAGGCGTCGCCGACCATGACGCCCATGATCTGCCCGACCTGCTCAAGCTCGGCCTGCTTCGCCTCGATCTGCGCCTGAATGGCGTCGACGACTTCCTGCCCGAGTCCGATATCCTCGGCGATCTTCTTCCACTCGAAGAGCTTCTCGATCTCCTCGACGAGCCGGTCGTAGACCTCCGGGTCGTCGAGCGCATCCATCGCCGTTTGAAAGACCGGAGAGATGCGAGCGAAGATCGTCTGCAGCCGGTCGATCGCATCCTCAGCGGCCTCGGGCAGCCCCTCAAAGAGCCAGTCCCAATTCGGGGCCACGCTGAGCGGCCCTTCCCTCGCCGGCGAGTGGGGCATGTTCGCGTCGAGCTGAGCGATCGACGCCATGGCCGGCGCTATATCGACGTTGGCCGTCACGGTGAAGCTATCCGGCAGAAGGCCGATCTCGCGCTCTATATCCCCAATCCCCTCGAGCGCCAGCTCCTCACCGAGCAGGTCGACCTCCGGCTCGGCCTTTATCAGACCGAGGTCGGTCATTAGCTTGATGAGGCCATCGATTGCCGGCGCGAGCGTGTTCTCGAGAACGCTGGCGAGGTTCTCCATAACGCTCTGTTCATTGCCGGTCTCGATGCCGAGGTCAGCCGCCGCCTGCTCCGCATCAGCCAGCGCAGCCTCGTAGCCGCTGAGATCCTCGACGCCGCCGGCGCGGGCCTCGTTCAGCTCATCCTGCGCGTGCTTCAGCTCACTCTTGACCCTCGCCGCCATGCCCTCCTGAATGGCAGCGTCGCCGGCGGCTTCCTCCATGCGTTGAATCTCGACACCGGCATCTTCCATGAAGCGGATCTGTTCGTCGGTCAGCTCGTTACCCTCAGCCTGCCGCTTCTGCAGCTCCTCGAGCGCCTTCTCCATACTGCTCGCTGTGCTCGAGTAGTCGCTGCCCTGCTGGGAGAACACGCTCTGTATGTCATTCGCCGCGGCGTAAGCGCCGGCCAGCCCGTCGAGGGACTGGTCGAGGGCATTGGTTGAGTCGGCAGCTGCCGCGGCGCGGGAGCGGGTCAGGTCGAGCTGGGCGGCGTAGTTCTCCATGACGTCGCCGACCTGCCCGTAGCTGATCGCCAGCGCATCCTGCGTATCCTTCTGCGCCTGAATCCGATCGACCAGCTCATCGCTGATCGGTGCCAGTTCTTCGGTCGCGTCGGCGTTCTCTTCGACAAGTTTGGTCAGGCTTTCGACGCTCTGCCCGTGGAGGTCCATAACCTCTGAGCTGACCTCGACCTTTTCGTTAACCTCGTCGACGCTATCGCCGAGCAGCATGTTCGCGCCGCGGAAAATGGCGACGCCCGGTCCGAGGGCGAGGAGGAGGCCGTACTCTTTGGCGATCTTGCCGGCAGTGCCGCCGGTCTTCTCATTGACTGCCGAGAGCGCCGGCAGGCTGACGTTTGCCAGCGGGTCGACGATATCGAGGATCTCCTGAAAGCCGTCGCGCGCCTCGGCAAGCGCCGGTATCAGGTCAGCGTTGAGGACGTCGACGAAGCCGACCAGCGCCGGTGCGAGCTGCTCGCCGGCCTGAATCTTCAGCGTCTCAACCTTGACCGCGAGATCATCCATGGCGGACCCGACACCGGCGTCCATAGTCTCGAAGGCCGCCTCGGTCGCACCGGCGCTCTCGCGCATGGCGTCAAGGTTTCCGGCCGCCTTCTCGGCGTTAGACCCGGTCAGGTTGAGAGTCGCCATACCGCCCTCAAGCCGCCCGAAGAGGGTCTGTACGTTGATGCCGGTCGCGTCGGCGTGGTCGCGGATCATGCCGAGCGCCTCGGTCATCGAGCCGCCGGCGGCGGTAAATTCGGTGAAGGTCTGCCCGGTGAGGTCGCGGAATACCTTACTGACCTCAGAGGCCGGATCATTCAGGGCCACCAGCGCGGCCCGGATCTGCGTCACCGCCTGCGCGGTCGGGGTGCCGCTGGCGGTGATCGTGGCGACCGCCGCGGTGACTTCCTCGAAGGCGACCCCGCTGGCAGCTGCAAGCGGCGTCACATTGGCGAGGCTGGCACTCATCTCCTCAAATGTCGTCTTACCGAGCCTGACGCTGGTAAACATCAGGTCGCTGGCTTCGGTCGCGCTGATGACCTCGGGGCCATAGGCGTTGACGACCGAGCTGAGCGCGTCGACGCTGGTTGCTAACTCGGTGACGCCGCCCTTCGCCGCCTGATTCGCGACCTCGAGGAACTCGAAAACATTCCCCGGAGGCACGCCGGCGCTGAGCGACTGGTAGAGGGCCGGGATGACCTCCTGCGGCATGACATTCATCTGATCCGCCGCGCTGAGCACGTCGGCTTTCATCTGATCCATGGCCGCGCCGGAGATGCCCGGCATCAGGGTAAAGACTTCGCGCATCCCGGCGTCGAAGTCGCGGAATGAGGAGATAGAACCCTTAACGAATGAGGTCACTGCAACACCAGCGCCGGCGACGGCAGCACCTCCCGCCAGCATCGCCGCCGACATTGCCTTCCCTGACAGCGAGAATTGATTGCCAGCGGCGGCAGCCGAGCGCCCGGCGTTATCCATCCCTTTACCGGCGGCAGTGCCGGAGGCTTCAACCTCGCGGCTCATACGCTGGATATCAGAGCGGATCTTGTCGGTTTCGCTCGAGACTTTGTTGACCGCCTCGAGCACGACCTGAATCGTGCCGGCGTCCAACTAGTACCCCCTGCGTGCTCTCATCTTCGCTTCCATGACCTCCAGCTCAAAGTCCTCGACCATCAGGTGCATCGGCGTCTTGTGTTCGTTCTTCATCTCGGAGTCGCGCTTAAGGTCGTGGTAGGCCCGGCTGAAGCTGCCGGCCTCGAGCACGTCCTGCACCAGCCCCGACGGGTTGCGATCGGTCAGCTCAAGCCATGCCTCGCTGACGGTGCAACCAAACGCCTGCGTCACGTTCCAGAGCGTCAGCGCCAGCGGCTGACTTACCCCCTCGGCGTTCGGGTCGGCGTCGGTCTCCCGGGACGCAAGAAAGTCATAGACCGCTCTCAGCCGCCGTTGCTGGAGAGCGTCTGTACGTTTCCCTCGATCTCGACGATGCCCAGCTGCTCATCGAGCGCCTCCTGAAAGGCCTTACCGTCAGAGAGCGCTTTGACGAGCGCCGGCTCCATGCTCTCGCCAAACTCGATATCGGGGTGATCGCTGTAGAGCAGGATGGCCCGGGCGAGGTAGTTGACGGTGTCGTCATCAAGCTCCTCGAGGTCGCGGGGCTTCGGCTTGTCCTCCGAGTAGCTCCATTTGTTGACTCCGTGGCGCAGTACCGTCCAGCGGTCATGCGCATTGAGCGGATCCCTGCCGGCCTCTTCGATCGGGTCAGCGTCATCCTCGGCGGCGTCGCGCAATTCCTGCGTCACCTTGTATATGTCACCCCCGAAGGCCTTTGCGATCCCCGCAGCGTTGATCGTGCGCTGGATCTGCGAGTCCTCGAGCTGCTTCGCGCTCAGCCGGCGGATCTCAACCCACTCGCCCTCTTCATGCGGGATCGGAATACGCTTCTTCTGCTTCGTCACCAGTGCCATGCTCACGTCTCCCTCGTGATACATCCGGCAGGGAGGCCAGCGCCCCCCTGCCGATCAACCTGTCTAGGCCTCAGTTACCGTGCCGGTCGGCAGGAACTCGACTTCGTACTTCGTCTTTTGTCCCCGGGTCGGGGTGCGGGTGTAGCGCCGGATGATGCACTCAGCCGACGTGGTCTTTGAACCGCCCCATGTGATCGTGACCGTGCGGGTGTCGCCCGGTGAGTTGAAGATCGCATCGGGGCCGGTAGTCGCGGTATCGTCATAGATGCCGCCGATGGTGAAAGCCGGCCAGCGCTTGACGCCGGTCGCGACGTTCTCAATCCAGCTGTCGCCGAATGCGTCGCTTTCCTCGGTGAGCGTCTCTACGTTGATGGCGTTGACCGTCATCACGTAAGCCGTCATCGCGACCGGGGTGCCGCCCGAGTTGTCTACGCTGATCGCAAAATCAGACTGACCATAAGTCGCCACTAGGATCTCCTTCCAAAGCCGGCCAGTGGGCGGCTATTAGTTGCGGACGAACCCCGAGAGGAATGTGGCTGACTCCCCGGATCCGCTGCCTGTCCACGACCAATCGGTCGAGACATAGCGCTCGACGGTGCCTGATACCGTCACCCGCTCCGCCGACGGTGCGGCGGTCGTCGCGGTGAAGCTGACCAGTTCGCCGAAGGTAATATCGTCAGAGCTATCGATCACCCTGACCGTAATGTCGTCATAGCCGCCATCGGTCAGGGCGGTGACCTCGAGGTACCCCGAGCCGCCGCTGGCCGAGCTGGCCGAGTTGTCGATCGAGTTGGCTTCCTCATCACCATCGCCCGACTCAGCGCCGAGCGCGTGCAGGATAATCACGTTCTCTTCGACGACCCCGGTGTTGAGATACTCGCCGCTGAATTTGTGCAGCTGCCCCCGGGTCGCCGTTCGGTTGAAGTTGACGGCGAACTGCCCGCTCATGCCGATCGCAGCTGAGCCGATCGCCGTACCGGCCATCCCGAACACGACGACGTCGGAAGTACCCTGCCGCTCATTGAGGGCGTCATTACTGGCATTTGAGGCGTCGTCATAGAAGCCGTTGGCGATGCTCAGAGAGCAGCGCTCGATGCCGGTATCAGAGTGTTCCTCCCAGCTATCACCCCACGTATCGCTCTGCTCGGTGATCGCCTCCCGGGTAAATGAGCCATCCATGACGTAGGCGGTGAGGGCATAGCCGCCGACGAGCAGGAATACGTCAGCCTGTCCGAAGGTCGCCATCTATTCCTCCCTGATCGTGACCTCGACGACGAGGCCATCAGCGAGGCAGGCGTCACGCACCTCGTCAGGCAGGTCGTCGAGAATGATCTGTGTGCCGCGCTCGATCGTGGTCACCTTGCCCCGCCTACCGGGCAGCTCAAAAGCCCGACCGGCGACGTAGGTTCCGACCTCGGCGACCATGCCGCGGGCGAGCACGTTGGCCCTGACGACGTCGGGGAGCTGCTCGAGGTCGATCTCATCGCCTTCGTTATGGCAGACAATCTCGCGATCGGCCCGCGGGAACTTCTCCCCGGCCTGAATCCGCTCGATGACCTCCGCAGAAGCGGGATAGTGAAAGTAACGGGTAGCGGCGAACTTCGGGACCGCCGGCTTAGCTGCTTTCGCCGCCGTCTTTTTCTTCGTTCTCGGCATCAACGCCCTCCGTATATCCGCAGGATGTGCACTCCCAGCGTGACCACGGCTCCTGCCCCATGGTCGAGAGATCTCTTCGCGTTGCGTGCTGACATTCCTTCACCGGCGCTGCCGGGGTCTGAGCCTCTGCTACATAGAGCGCCAGTGCGTCGACCGCGGCCTTCGCATTGATGATGAGCTGCTGCAGCATCGGATCCGTTGCGTTAGCCATGGACAAACCTCGCCTCCACTTTCACCCGGTAGAGGCCCGTCTCGGCCTCGTGGATATCCATAACGTCGAGGATCGAGCGCTCATTGATCGTGGCCGTGTCCGCCGGCAGCGTCCTGATGGCGTCGACGAGCAGCGGCCCGATCGCCCGGGCGGTGTTGTAGCCGTGAGCTGAGCCGTCGGTCTGAGCGTAGCCGTCAAATTGAAATCGGGTGACGTAGCCGACGATCGGCTCGCCTGACCCCATGGCCTGCGACGGCACCTCGCTGATCCGGTTGTAGACGACCAGCGGGAAAGTTGGATCCTCGGGGAAATGCGAGGGGTAGATCCGGCTCGCAATCTGAGCGCTGAGGCCGACATGCGCATCGAGGCCGCTCTCAATGTCAGCGTCGATCGTCATGCCAGCGCTCCAAACAAGGCCCGCATCGTGTCGGCGACCTCGCGCAGAATCTCGTCGCGGTTCTCATCGAGGGCCGGGCGCAGATAGGGGCGGGGAGCCTGATTGTAAATCCGCCCGAGCGCATCAGCGCCGGTAAAGCCGAACTCGACCCGCGGCCCGTAGACGACGTCGGTGCCAACTGCGACCTTCGCCACGCCGACGATCTTCGCGGCGATCGAGCGGGCGAGGTTGCCGGTGATCCAGCTCCCGAGCGCTCTGAGGTTCTCCTGTGCGGCGTTGATGACCAGCTGCGCGGCTGATAGCAGGGCCGTGACAATCGCCCCGCCCTGAGCAGCATCGCTGATCTGACCGAACTTCCTGATGACCTCGCCGTCGCCGAGGACGCGAAAGGTGACGCTCATCCGCTGAACCTCCCCAGCCTGACCCCGAGGTAGGTCGCCTGCGAGAAGGCGTCGGTCTCAACGCCGACGATCTCGTAGACGGTGTTGTTATGGGTCACCCGGTGCCGGGTCGTGATCGACGAGACCAGCCCCTGCAGGGCGATGACCTTCGTCGCCTCGGAGAAGGTCGCGAAGCTGAAGCGCCGCTCGTTATCGCCAAGGATGTAGACGGCGCAGCTATGCGTCGAGAGCGTCTGCCAGTCGGGGAGGACGTGGCCGGTGCCGCTCTCATCGGCGGCGTTGTACTCGACGGTGCAGCCGTCAGGGTAGAAAGTATCGAGCCGCTCGGCAAAGTCAGGATGAAATAGTGATCGCGTGCCGCTCATTTACTGATTCCTCATAAAGTCATTGGCCGTAAACTGGCGCTCTGAGTCGGTGTTCCAGAGCATCTCGGCATAGTCAAATTCGCCCGTCTCGTCGACACTGTCCCTGAGCCGCTCGGCCCGGGTGAAGAGCGTCGCCGCCAGCTTTGCCCCGTCAGTCTGCAGGTGCAGAATCCGTACTACCTTCAACACCAGTGCCTCATCGGTCGCGATCGTGTCGAGCGCCTCCGCAGCCGCCAGCCTGACGTCGTTGTCGCCGAGCGTCAGGAAAGCATCGATCTCGGCGTCGGTGAAGAAGTGATCGCTGGTGTTCGTGTCTCTGACCAGCAGGCGCACTTTGCCGGCATCAGTCGTCGGGTCATAGGTCAAGAGCGCCCCACTTCTCTAACTCGGCGAGGATCTTGCGCTCGGTCGCTCTGCCAATGCCGGCGATACTCTTGAGGTCGCCCTCCTGAGCGACGACGTTGACCGCTGCGAGCGTGTACATGCGATCAGCGACCAGATGCTCATACCCCGGGAAACCCGCCGGCAGCGGAAGATACGGGCCGCCGTCAGGCGTGTCAGTATCAGGCTGCTCGACGGGCGTCCCCACCTCCGCAGGAGCCGAGGGAGTCACTCCCGTGGCGGCCCCTGCTTCGGTGCGCGTAGAGGAGGAGGTTGAGGGTGACGAACCCTCTGCAGTCTGGGGGGAACTGCCGATGTTAGGTACGGGGACAGGGAGGGCAGCCTCGAGGTGCCGGCGGATGATGACCAGCTCGCAGAGGATGGCAACCAGCACCCGGCCATCTCGAGAAATGCCTTTGAATTCTTCAGTCACCCTGCCCCCTTTACGATCTAGCTGCCGGAGCCGTCAGAGGCGACCGTCATCTTCGGGTCGATGCGAGCGGTGCCGTAGACGTGCCGGATCCGGTAGAGAATTGAGTCGGTGTCAAAGTCGCCCTCGAAGGCGCCTACCATGCCGCCGCCGATCTGCACCGCGTTCGGGGCTTTCATCCAGATACGCGGCACCGGGTGCGAAGTCATAAAGACCATCGCCAGCGCTGGCCGGCTATCGGAGGTGCGGGCGAAGAGGAACCAGCTGGTCGTGCCGTTCGAGGTCGCGATCTGGCTGATATATGGATTGACGCTGACCCGGAAGCGGCCCCGCATCCAGTTCTGTGAGACGACCGTGTGATTCGAGTCACCGCCGGAGGCAGTCGACTCGATCTGGATCGCGTTCATCAGGTTATTGGCGGTGACCTCGAGCGCCGGCGGAACTACCAGCTCAAACATCTCGATAAAGATCGGCTCGCCGTCCGAGTCAGTCTGGTTGGCGAGGACGATCATCGCGTCCTGCAGGGCGACGAGGTCGAGCGCCGGATTGTCCTCGGACGCGCCATTTGTGGTGTTGATGATGTTTGCGTTACCGGCGGTGTAGAGCGAGGCGTGCGGCCCCGAGCTATCGACGTACAGCTCGGTGACGTCGTACTCCTCAGAGCGGGCGGCCCCGATGCCGAAGCGCCGCGGCACATCGTCGAAGGCGTCGAGGTCATCGTTGACGAAGGCCTCCCAGCTGAACGGCATCTTGACACCGCGCTTCTGCACGTTGATCTGATACCGGGTTTCTGAGACTGAGGTCTCGTCGTATTCGTCCTGTTCAGGCACGATGTTAAGCCGGTCCTGTCCGCCATCGATGGCGAAGAGGTTAGCGTTGCGGAAGTCCCGCACCTGCCGGCGCGTGGCGTAGTTTTGCCAGCTGTTCGGCCACTCGCGATAGTTGCCGAGCATCGTCCGATCGATAACGTCGCCGAAGAGCAGCGGGAAGTCATCGGTCGTCATGGCCTCGCGAAAGTGGTGATAAGGGATCCGCCCGCGGCGGACCCCTTCGAGAAACTGAGCGGCCTTCGCGAGCCGGCGCTTGTAATCGGGCATGAGCCGCGCCTTCTGGCGGGCCTGTCCCTCGCCCGGTGCAGCGTCAAACAGACGGGCCGGCGAGGCTTCCTGCGCTCTGATCGTATCGAGCACTTCGAGGAATTCCACTGTACTGATCTGCCTTTCAATGCTGGCCGGTGTCTGAGTGGCTGACCGGCTAGTTACTAGACTCGGGCGTACTCAATCCACGCCGCGTACAGGTAAAGGTCGTCGGTCGTGTGCGCTCCCGGCACCAGCGCGACGTTGACAACGCCGGGCAGGGCCGCGATGTTCGCATTGGCGATCGTCACCGAGTACTCGGCGAGCGACGTCCCGGTGACTGCAGCAGTCGCGCCGCCCATCTCGGTATCGCCGACGTTGTTGAAAACCTGCACGTCGATCGTCGGCGTATCGGTCGCGCCCTCCATGGCGGCGAGCAGGTGAATCGTGAAATCAGAGCCGGTGTCGAAGTCCGGCGGCAGGCCGATCGGCGGGAACTGCACCTCGTCGGTATCAGCGGCGGTATCCCACACAACCCGAAGCGCCTTGTCAGTCGCCCCGTTCGCCCGGGCAAGCGCCGGGTCAGAGTCGGAGGCCAGCAGGCCGCCATGGGCCGCGAGCGCCTGTATGTCATTCGAGGCGATCTCGCGCAGCGCCGTGATATCGAGCGGGATATAACCCTGCGCCAGCGTGGCGTCGAGCTTCGCCGCGGTGACCGCGTTCGCCGCCAGCGCAGCCGTGCCGACGTTGCCGGTGCCGAGAACCTGCGTCCCGTGAGGGACGTGCTGCACCTGAATCAGCGTCGTGGCGTTCGAGCCGACGGCCTCGAGGGCGATGCCGAAGAAATAGCCGTTCGTCTGATCGTCATTGAGGTTCGTCGAAGGGCTGCCGGTCGGGGTGTCGTCGAAGAACACCGCGTCGCCGACGGCGATGCCGGATCCTGACGTATCGTCGACGTAGAGATCCCACACTGCCGGCCCGGTGTCGATCGTTGAGACACCGTCCGAGTCCTCATCGGTGAGCGCAACGCCGGTCAGGTTACCGTAGCGTACCGGGTCGCCGCTGGTCGGCGTCGACGGCTGAGTGGCCGCGACGTCGAGCTTGTAGCCGGGTTTTCTAATTCGGTTCGTAGCCATTTACGTTTCGCCCTTTCTTTGGCTGTCCGTGGCTGTTACGGGCGGGCCGGCTAGTCGCGGCCTGCGATGGCGTGAGCGGCGATCTTCTCGTCGCCGGTCAGGCCGATAAAGGCCTCCTCGAGCTGCTTATCGACGTCCTCATCGCTCAGATCGTCGGTCTCAATCAGGCCGCCGCCCATGCCGGTGATCTGGCCGTTGTTACCGGCGACCTCGGCGAGGTAGGCCCGCTCCTCATTGATGGCCTCGTCGATCTTCTCGCCGAACTTTTCGACGTCGATCGCGCCGGCCTCGTCGAGCACCGGGCTGGCGCTCAGACGAGCGGTCAGGCGGTTGCGCACCGGAGCCGGCAGGTTCTTATCAGCAAGGTGCGCCTGAACGAAGGCCAGCGCCTTCGACTCGAGCAGCTCCTGCCGTACCGCTGCCATCTGCTCCTGCAGAGCGGTCATGTCAGCCGAAACGTCGACCTCGACGCCCTTCTCCTGCGTAGTCTCCTCGGGCATCTCTGGCTCCCTTTCCTGTGGGGCTTTGCCAATACGAATAGACTCCATAAGCTCGGTAATCGCGCCGCCCGCGCCGGGGATGGTGACGACGTCGCACGACTCAACGTCAGCGATTGAGTCGACCAGCATCCCGGCCTGACCGTCGGCCTCACCCGGGGAGCGCGTCCCCATGGCCCGGATTGACATGCCGACGTGGGGCGCAATCTCATTGATCTGGCCGGCGAGATCCTCGCGGAACTTCACATCGGCATACAGGCCGGGGCCGTGGCTACCGTGCTCCTCGTAGGACGCTTCGGAGGTCATCGTGCCGGCGAGATCGCGTACTGAGCGCTCGGGCCGATCGACGGCCTCTGAGCGGCTGGGATGATCGAGGTAGAGGTGCGTGCCTTCGCTGAAGAGCGGTGCTGAATCTTTCAGCAGCTGCTCGGAGTAGTAACCCGAGCTGCCCCAGCCGGGCTGGATGATCTTGATGCGGGCCGAGCCGTCGGCCCGGACCCGGGTTGCCTCGGTGAGCGGCACCAGCTCAGAGTCGAAGGTGGTCGCTGACTCACTGGCCGGCTCTTCGACCGGGACGTATTCGGTCTGGATGCGGACCTCGACCGGGTCGCCGAGGCTGACGTTATCGTTCTCGTCGAGGGAGTAGGGGCGCAGGAAGAGCTTGTCAATGCCCTCCTGATCGGTGTGTGAGTAGACGACGGTGCCGTCATCGAGGACGTCCTGCACCCACGTATACTCTCGCTTCTCTGTTTCTTCGCGAAGCGCCGCCTGCAAGTATCGACGGATATCGGAGTGAGAGCGGGCTTCGTCGAGCTGCACTGTCGGGGTCAGCAGGCCGCTGAGAATCGCCCGTGTGGTAGCGAGTAGGCTGGCTGGCACAGTAATCTCCTGATGTACGAAAACGGCCCGTAGGGGCCGGCATCGTCGATCAGGCGTAGTGCTTACTGCCTGCCGGTCGGCGGGCTGGTGCTCAGTCCCGGTACTTAATCCTAGCAGGCCGCCCAAATGACAAAGCCCCCGGTGTGTGCCGGGGGCTTCGGGGCGACGGGTGCCGGTTAGCGATTCAGCCGGCGGTGCAGGTATTGTATGGCGGCAATCAGGCGCTTGAGCCGCTCCCATTCAGGATCTCCCGGCAGAATCCCGGGGCCGGTGAGCTGCGAGGCTTTGACCTCATACGAGATCTCATTCGCCTCTTCGACAAGGCGCTGCTTCGTACGGCTGCTCCAGTTGGAGGTCGTCGGAGGCACAAGGACGGGGGTCATGTGGCTGCCCTTTCAATGCTGACCGTCGCGTGACACCCGAGGTATACCATGGTCGGTATAGGGCGGCAAGCGCTCAGTCGACCTCGATCTTCGACGTCCGGGTCGCCCTGACCAGCGTCGGCCTGCCGTCAGCGAAGTCGATCGTCAGGGATCCCCACTGCCGGTTTGTGTAGAAGGCCGCCAGTTCGGCGAGCAGCTGAGGCGGCAGGAAGCTGACCTGCTCAGGCGGTAGCTCGACCGTCTCGGTCACCTCCCCCTGCTGCTGCTCTTCGATCGTCTTATCGAGATCCCTCAGCCGCTGCAGCTTTGTCCGCGGGTCGCCATCAGGCAGCGGGTCCGCCATGCCGAGCGGCGACATATCACCCCGCGCTATCGCCCGGGCGACGACCACCTGGTCTCGCTGAGCCTTCCTCATACGCCAGCGCTGCTCATGGCGCTCCTGCATCTGCCGGATCCGGTGACTGTCAACTTCCTGCGGGTGAAACCCCATCGTCATACGGGTTGTCACGTCCTGATCTCCCTCCTGCGGCGGATCTGCAGGGTGCAGCGGCAGGCAGGATGGCCGAGCGGGCGGCCATGCCCTGACTGAAAGTTGCTGTTGAAAGCGATCCAGCTCTGCCGTTCATTCGCCGCGCAAATCTTCTCGTCGACGCGTTCATCGCCGACACTCAACCATCGTTTCTCAAGCGCCAGCCCGGCCTCCTCGAGCTGCTGCCCGACCTGCAGCGCCCCCTCAGAGTAGGCTTCGCCGGTCTCGGTGAGCGCGACCAACTCGGCCCGGTTGCGGATATGCTTTTGCGGCCGCGACGCTGAGAAGCCGCGGAAGTGCGCCCGGATCTCGCGCTGCGTTTTGTTGTAGCTCCAGCCCTCCTCGACCGCCTGCGCCAGCAGCGTCCTCAATCCGCGCCGGGTCGTCTCATTGATCCTCGTCACCCGCTCAGCGCCGAGATCCTCGAGATACTTCACCGCCGCCGGGTGATCGACGTCCCAGCTCAGATCGGCTGACATATCAGCGACGCTGTGCAGGAAGCCGGCCTCGAGCGCGGCACTGGCCCCGCCTTTGATCGGGGTCTCAACGGCGACGACGGTGTCGGCCTCAGTCTCGGTCCAGAGCGGCTGCCATGGGATCTCACCGGAGGCTTCGGCGATCGCAGCGACGGCCTCGGCCCGGGCGGTGATATGCGGCTCGAGGATGGTCAGCTTGCGCAGGAACACCCGCGCCTGCCGGTTCCAGGCCTTGCCCATGCCGGTTGCCATCTTCCGGGCGATCGGGACCAGCGCCCGACGCTGCCGGCGTTCAGCCGCTACTTTCCCGAGCGCTTCGACGAGGTTCAAACGTGTCACTTACTGAGCGCCTCCCTGAGCCGTCGCACCTCGACCGTCAGCCCCTCCTCACCCGGGCCTGCCTCATCGCTCTCAGCCGGCATCACGTTCTCGATGTGGGCGAGGAGCTGGTCGATATCATCTTCCCGCATGGCGGTGAGGAGCATCCTGCGCAGGGTCGCCATATCAACGGTTCCGGCGAGTGACTTCCCGTCGAGCGTCGCCATCGTGACGAGGGCGTTTATCAGCAGCTGCATATCGCGCTCGACAATCATCGGGAAGTCAACGTCGATGCGGTTGTCAATCGCCAGCCCGGTCGCCGAATCGGTGCCGAGGTCGAGGGTGCGAACGTCAGGGTCGAAGGGGTCGACTATCTCACGCCCGAAGATCATGCCCCGCGGGGCCAGCGCCGCGGCCCTGATGGCGTACTCGAGGATCCGGCTCAGTATGGCCCGCCAGAGCGCCTGTCGCTCGGCGTACTTCAGCTCGGTAGGCCGATCGAGCGTTTTGGCCGTGGCGTGGTTGCCGACGTCGGCGTCGCCGAAGAAGGTCTCAGGCAGATCGAGCGCCGTCACGACATACTGCCGCAGCGCCCGATTGTGATCGGGCCTGAGCGTCGCGCCGGCGACGTTGTACGGCTCCAGCTGCGAGCCGAGGGTGTTGATCGCCGTCGCCCCTTTGACCGGGGTCGGGTTCGTTTCACTGGTGCCGCTGTAGGCGCTCGCCGCGGTGCCGAGCTTCGCCTTCGCCGCGGCAACCTTCTGAGCGCCGCCCTTCACATCGGAGCGCCATACAAAGGTGCTCAGCGCCTCGGAGCGGGTGACGTCGTCCTGAATCGACCCGCGGTAAGCCTTCGCCCAATCGAGCACCGGGTAGAATTCCGGCAGCCCGAAGGTCATCCATGGCATGTGCCCGACGGCGACGTGGTACACCGGGCTGTTCCACATTACCGGCTTGCCGGCGATCGCAAAGACCTTCTCAGCCGGGTCGTGCTTCCAGTCGGGGTAGTAGGCGACCTTCTCACTCGTTTCGTGCTTGCCGCTGACTGCGTTGAAGCGGCGCTCTGACCACTTGCGTTTGTAGAACCACGGGGTGCGCTCATCTTCAGGGTCGCAGATGATCTCCTCGACCTCGTCAACCCTGATCGTGCGCACCCGCACCCGGCCCGTGATCGCGTTGGTGAAGAGCACAAAGAAGATATTGCCGTCGGTCATCAGCTGGGTGTCCTTCTGCCCGAGCGCCTGTAGCGTCGTCAGCTCGGCGACGTTCTTCGGGTCGTGCCAGAAGGACTGCACAACCTCATCGACCTCCTCATGGTGCGCCTGCACGCTGATGCCCTGACCGAAAACGTAAAAACGGCTGAGGTTCGCAGCCCGGCGGACCATGGGGTTGTTGAGGTAGTAGGTGCGGCTGCGGTTGATTATCGCGGTCAGCGCTGCCCGGCTGAACTGGAATTTATTCTCCTCGCCAATGCGCAGCCAGCCCTGATCCTCCATGGCAAATTCAAGCTCGGCGATGCGCTCGAGGAGGAAGTCGTACATACCATCGTTCGCGGGTGCCGGCGGGGTATAGGGATGGCCGTGCATATCGACGATCGACATAGTGAGGGGATTCCTTTCAATCGCACGACTCGTTTAGTTTTGTGGCCCGAAGCGTGCTCTTCGATCATATACGACGACGCTAGGCTCCAGCTCATCAGCCAGCTCGAGGGCAAGGTTGTCGATAAAGGCGACGATGTACCGCATCGCATCGACACCGTGATCGTTCGCCTTAACCGGGCGCTCACGCTGGCTGCGCTCAGTCGCCGGCGACTGATCCCAGACGTAGGACTCGATCTCATCGGCGGTGCGGTAGGGCAATGCGGCATCGACCAGCTCGAGGTCAGGATCCTCGAGGGCGTCGCGGAGGATAAAGAGCCGGGCCTTACCGTCACCCTGCACCCGCAGCCGGCTCTGGATGGCCTGCAGGCCCGGGATCACCGCCTTGTAGGCTGGCAGGGTCAGGCAGTTCGCATGGCGCTCAAGCGTCGCCCGGTCCTCGGCGTCGTGGTCGACGATGATCGCCATCGGGTCCGGGTCGCCCTCGGTCAGCCGCAGAATATCCCGGGCGTGCTCCTCGACGAGCCGGCGGGTGCGGTACAGCTCGCGGTAGAGGTAGAGACGCCCGTCAGGATCCTCGGCCCATGCCTGAAAGACAAAGGGCCGGGTGTAGCCGAAGTCAATCGACCAGTAACGCGGCCAGTCCGCCGGAATCCCGTGCTCGCCGGTCTCCTCATCGATGACCGGAAGATCGGAACTATCGATCAGGTTGACCGCCGGGTTCCACTCGTCGAGTACCATGCCCTCAGCCGCGGCCCATAACCCTTTGCGGAGCCTGAGCAGGCGCACTCCGCTAAGCCGGTCGAGCTTCTCGAGATAGGCCTCACCTTCCGGCGTGAAGCGTTCCTCGGTGTGGTCGTAGTAGCGGGGATTGTCCTCGTGGGTCGAGGTGTACTCAGTTGTCAGGCCGGCATCTATTCTGAGCTTCAGCCAGTGCCGCGGCGGCCCGGGGTTACAGTCAGCGATCATCGGGTTCCAGGGGGCCATGACACTATTACGGGTACGGGTGCTGAGCATCTCCCAATCGTTGAGGGTCAGTTCGGTAGCCTCGACGATGACCGCAAAGTCATACTGCGTCGACATGATACGGGCCGGATCATCAATGCCGGCGACGACCAGTACTGACCCGTTGAGGTACTGATACTCCGAGCGCTGACCATGCCAGCGGATCCCGTCCCCCCACGTTCTCACCTCAGCATCAAACTCAATCAGGGCACTCTGCGTCAGACTGGTGCGCGTTTTCCTGACCAGCATCCCGCGAGCGCCGGGGTACTGCTGACAGAGCGCGTGGGCCTTCTCGAGCAGGGCGCGGGTCTTGCCGGTACCGGAGGGGCCGACGAGGATAATCTCAGGCGAGGTGGTATCAGCCATCAGGCGGGCTGCTGCGCCGAAGGCGTCGAAAGTGCGCTGCGTTACTGCGTCGGTGAGGTGTGCTTCCTGCCGTAGCTCGGCCCGGCGCTCATCAACCCGCTGCCTCAAGGTGCGGTAACCCCACGCGGTCAATGAATCGGTCGATCTCGTCGAGGTCATCGGGATCCTTAATCATCGGCAATACGACGCTGAACAGCCCGGCGACGAAGCTCTGGAATTCCTGTCGACTCAGAGCGTTAAGAGCGTCGACCAGCCGCCGGCGCTCCCGATCGGCGGCCCGGCTGCGGATCTCCCCGGCCCGCTCGATCAGCTCCCACGTCTCCTCGACGCGATCGCCGGCGAGGATCAGGCGGATGATCTCCTCGATAGCCGCGCCGGCCTCCTCCTGCGTCGTGGCAGCCCGGAAGGCCTCGGCTGCGTCTCTGAGGGCACGGTAGTCGGGGATGCCGCCATTCTCAATGGCATCGGTAAGGTCAGCGATGCGCCAGTCCATAAGCGCCAGCAGCTCGGCGTTCGAGATGATGTTCGGGTCTGTAGCCCGCTCGCGCAGCTGCTGAAGGCGCTCTTTTGGTAGCGCCTTCGAGAACATGCCGTGCTTGTACTGCGGCAGGGCCGGCCCGCGGGGTGTCGCGCCGCCGTGCATCCGGCAGCGGCCATTCTCCATGGCCCACTGACGGCATTTCCCGCCAGAGCGGGTTTTGGCCCCGCAGCGTTTAGCCATAGGGGTTCACTCTGGTTTGAGGTCGCATGGGGGTTTTCTGCCGCCAGAACCAGTTGCCCTCATAGTCCGATTCGAATCTAGCATCCTCGGAGAGATGCCAGGTCATTGTGCGGGCCGGATCTTTGCCCTTAAGGACGATCCCTTCGGCCACAATCCGACGGTAGATTTCCCGGTAATGCAACATAGTGCCGGGCCGGCTGAGGACGGCGGCGATCGCGGCCCTGATTTCACTACTCGGCGAAGCCGGCTGCAATTGGAATTCGAGATCTTTGATCTCAGAGTGCAGGTCAAAGACCAGCCGGCGAATCACCCGCTGAGCTTCGATATCGTGAACCCGGCAAAGCCCCTCCTGGAGCCGGCCTTCAAGCTCAGGCGGGAGTTCGTTGATACCACTGCTCATTCACACATCTCCCTGTACCACGGGCTGAGCCGGGCCGGCCCGGTGACTCTTAACCCTGTTTCCTGGTCCGACCAACTGGTGACCTGCGCTTGATAACCTGTTCACCTCCACCAGCGACTGATTCGGTCACAAAGGCCATCGAATACTCCAGGCTCATCGATCGTCACTATCAGGTTTGGGTTCGGGGAATCGGGGTCCAGAGGCTTTGGGCGTCGAGGCGGCGGGAGTGGTTTAGCTGGCTTCTGCGGTTGCCGGCCTCGATCGGTGCCATATGGAGGCCTGATCCGTTCGCCGGGCCGACGTTCTCTGAGCATTATCAGTTTGAGGCCGGCAGTGTCTAGCAACAGAAAAAGGACGACCGAAATCACAAGAGCAGGGAGGTAGTTCCCACTCATCAGATACCATATTGCAGACGATGTAATAAGACCGAGCAGGAACCCGAAAGAAACCAGCAACCAGATTAACTGACCCGGCATCCTCCCCGACGTTTTCGTTTCACTCATCAGCCTCTCTCTTTCGCCTCGGGGCCAGCAACAGCGTTGTCATCGCTCCGACAAACGCGCCGGCCAGCATCCCGAAAATGAATTGTTGGTAGGTATCGATCCAGCTCTCGACGGGGAGCATTGCGGTATCCCTTTCCCGCTGTGGCAAATAGTGCGGTGAAGGATACCGTTCCTCCTGTCATCGCTGGCGCGCCTCCTCGATCGGAATGATGACGACTTCCCGGTCCAGTAAGACCGGCTCGACCGATTCAGGGTCAAAACCCCATTCCTGCGGGTACTCAACGATCAGCTTCTTGCCGCCGCCGGCGGTGCCTTTCACGATGCCGGGTTTGCCCGGGTCCTCACCTTTCCGGTAGACACGATCGCCATAGTTGAATTCAGCCTGCTCGGTCTTATCGGGAGCCTCTCACGATGTGCGCTCAGCTTGAGCATGTTCGATGTGATCGTCGCCTGTACGTCAGTCAACGGGCCGGTCAGCACGCGCACGGTGACGACCGCGCTGTTGCGCGGACCGCCGACGACGATGTAGCGGTGCTCGGGGTTATAGCGGGATTCGAGGATATCGCCCTCATCGTAGAGCTGTGGCTTCTGTCGGCTCATCTGATCGCCAGTATCCTGCACCGAGTCTTCGTTATCAGCGGCATCCCGCAAGGCCTGCAGCGTGGTGATGACCGAGGCGAAGTGGTAACTCTTCTCGAGCACCCCGGCAATCTCGCGATCAGTCATCTCGTCGGTCTCGACGACGTCCTCAATCACGATGGCGTTGAGGATTCGCAGGACAGGTATCACCGCATCGAGGGCGGCATCCAGATCGTCGATATCGGTGAGGTCAGGGATCTCGGTGCTCACGATCGGAGCCTCTCTATCGTCCGCCGGCCATTGCCGGCACTGCGCTTATCGATCAGGTCATCGTCGACGCCCGGGATAAGATCGTCGGCTTTGACCTTCTGCCACGAATAGCCGGGCAGGGCGAATCCGGTGACGTCGCTCTTCCGCGCCGCGGTCACCTTCAGTATCTGGCCCTTCAGCCGCTTTTTCTCCAAACCGTAGAGCCGGGCAAAGGGGGTAGCGCTGACGAACGGTGTGCCACTGACCCCGCCGTCGGCTGTCTTCTTGTAACCGTTGATATTGAGACGTGCCGCGGCGGGGTGCTGGCCTTCCCGGTAGCCGGTGAAGGCGACGTGACCCTGCTCGGCGTCGAAGAGCAGCACTAGCCCGGTCCCGAGCTTCGAGCGCTCGATGCCGGCCTTCTTGAGCGCCGTCCAGTTGAACTGCAGTTTCACCGTCTTATCGCCGCCGAAGCGAAACATCACCGCCGGGTAGGCGACGCTCATTACCCCGGAGCCGGTGACGGGAATGTATATCTCAAAAGGCATGGTGCTCCCTCGTCGAGTCAGCACCGCAGGCGACATATCTCAGCTTAAATTCTTTTGCGGTCGAATTTCCCCATGTGGACGGGGTAGCGAGAGGGTCGGTCATGTGGCTGCTGATCTCCTTTTGCGGATAAATATGGTTATCCGTATTTCAACCTGAATCACGGGTCATCGGAAAGGCGCCATTAGCGCATATCGCACATTGTGATCCTCCTCATTTGCGCTTTGCGTAACTCCTCAGCTGGTGGATCTTGCGCACCCCGGGCAGCTGCCGGCAGGGTGCCGATCTTGCGCGGCTAGTAGCGGGATTTTCGGAGCGCCGTCGGTCGCCCTCCGCCCGGTGTTGAGATCTGGTAGGCGCTGACCGGCTCGATCTCATAGACCTGCGGCCGCGGCTTCGTCTTGCAGCGGGTCTTGAAAGTCATCGTGGCCTTCCAGCGCCCCTGAATCCGGGTGATCTCAACCTTGTCGATCTCGTCAGTCTCGCGGGTCAGGATGCTGACCATATCGGCTGCAATCTCTCCGTAGCTCACTTCGATCTCCTTACTCCATGGAATACCTGCGCCGGCTTGACGGCCTCAGCGGCCTCTCGGCGCAGCTCGATCATCTCCGGCTCGAGTCCCTCCTGCAGCCCGCTCAGCGCGACGAGCTTCACGTCGACCTCGACGGCGTTGAGGGTTTCATTCCAGAGCCAGTGCAGGTTATCGGCGTACTCGGCGAGCACGTCACCGTGGCAGGGCCGCGGAGCACACCAGCACCCGAGCCGCTGGCCGGCCAGCTCAGGCACGCGGATAATCAACTCGGGGTTGCGGATCAGGTAATTGCGAAAGAGGCTGATGACCTGCTCCCGGCTACCATGCTCGCCGATGAGAAAGGGGTTGCCCCACGGGGCATCGACAAAGCGCTTATTGCTGCGCCCGATATAGACATCGAAGCCGTGAGGGTCACGGACGTGCACGACCCGCGTCGGCTCTACTGCCACCATCTGAGGAACCCTTCACCGTTGCATTTAGCGCAAATTATGATGAGATCCCACCATGACCGATAAGTGTGATTAGCGCTAACAGACAGCTGGCCGGGACTGCGGCTCAGCTCACCTCTGACCCCGCCGCAGTAGTGGCAGGGTCGGGTGTCCTTCTCATCGCCCGGGTCGCGCCATGGCTCGCGGGATACAGTGACCGTCTCACTCATGGCAGGATCCGCCCGCCGATCATCCCGCGGCTCATAACCTCGCCAAAGAGCCAGTCGAGCGAGGAGCCGGCCTCACCATCAGCCGGCAGCTCGACTTCCTCCTCCGGGTCAACTGTGAAATAGATGGGATATGTACCGTGATAGCGCTGGTAGAGCCGGTCCGCGAATTCGAGGTCAGCCTCCTGCTCCTCAGTCCTGACCCGGGCGACGATCGACGTCCCGGGCTGCGGCCCAATCAGCATCGTCGTCTCGAGCTGCTCCCAGTCGCGTTTCTTCAACCCGGGCCGCGGTGACACGGTGAGGTAGTCGAGGTTTCGCATCCAGCCCCGGTGCTGCTGACCGCTGAACACGCCCTCGACGGTGTAGCCCTGATTGTGGGCGAGGCGCAGCAGGTCGACGAGGTGCTGGTAGGGCTGATCGATGAAAGCATCGCCCGCAAGGACGATGAGGAGCGGCTGCCCCTCACTGACGCCCTCGATCTCGTACATCAGGCCGGCGGGCGGCATCGGGCTGAGCGGCCCGGCCTCCGCTTCGATATAGATCGCCGGTGTTCCAAACTGCGGGCCAATATCCCGCCTGATAATCCCTGAGATGACCGTGATATTCATGGTTTCCTTCCCGGTCGTGGCTGGCGCTCAGAGGCGCGACGTCGGGACGTGCCGCCGTGAATTGTACCAACTAAGCAATACCGCCTACCGTATACCACCAGGCCGTCAGAAGCCATCCTCGCGGCGCTCATCAGCTCACCAGCCAGAGGAGCGGAGCAGCAATCAGCGCCCACATCAGGAGGCTGACACCGGTGCAGACGAGCAGGGTGATCGGGGTGAGCTGCTGTACGGGTTCGTTGCTCATATCAACTCCGGCTCTAGCCCCATGCCTGCCAGCCGCTCGATCGTCACCGCGACATACTTCGGCTCAATCTCCATGCCGTAGCACACCCGCCCCTGCTGCTCGGCAGCGACCATCGTCGAGCCGGATCCGAGAAACCAGTCGGCGACGATAGCGCCGGGGTTGCTGCTGTTCCTGATGGCACGACTCGCAAGTTCGCCGGGTTTCTCAGTAGGGTGGTACCCATTGGCCGCCGGCTGTTTCACATCCCAAACGGTGACTTCATTCGTAGGTCCGTTCCAGACCGGCGGATCGTTAACGCAATAGAGGCAGGATTCGTGGCGATACATATACTGCGCCATGTAATCGCCGTAGCGAGCGTCGATTTTGTTCCAGATAATCATCGCCCGCACTCGATAGCCGGAACTCTCAATAGCCGAATAGGTCGCAGAGCCATTCCTCGATGCAAACCAGATGTAGAGCGGGGTCGTCGTGCGGCAGTAAGCCGGGGTTAACTCGAGAAAGCGCCGGTAGAGATCGGTGTTGCGATCGCCCGCCATGGCGGCGCGGGGGACATTCGTCTCGGGATTATCTCCTCCGGTGTAGTTGACGCCATAGGGCAGATCCGTAAAGACCAGATCAGCCAGTTGACCGGCCATCAACACCTCGAGATCTTCAGCCGAGGTTGCATCACCGCAGTAGAGACGGTGCGGGCCGATCGACCAGAGCTGACCCGTTGCCGTACCCCACTTCTCGAGCAGCTCGTCGGCTGCATCATGGTCTGCGCCGGGATCTTCTACCGGCTCGCCATTCGCCGCCGGCAGCATCGCCGCAACCTTCGAGATCTCCTGCTGCGACCAGTAGGAGGCCATTATCCCGGGGCTTTCCTTCGCGATCGCGGCCAGCTGGAGGAAATCCCACTCACTTGATTCGCTGGCCCGGTTGTCGGCCAGCGCCAGCTCGACCTGCTGCTCCTCAGTCAGACCGCTGCGGCGCACCGCAACCAGCTCCTCACCGTCCGCGTCGACGACGCGCAGCCGGCTTATCCCCGCCTCGGCAGCGGCCTCGAGGACGCCATTGCCGGCCAGCACGACCCCGTCCTCATTGATGACAATCGAGCGAGCCGCGCCGACGTGATTCAGGGAGTCAACGATCTGCCCGATATTGGTCGGGTTGTGCTTGCGGGCGTTCTTCGGATCCGGGGTCAGGTCGCCTATGGTGGTGAATTTATCGTCGGGCATGGCGGACGACGCTCACCTCCTCGACGAGCCGGCGCTTCGGCTCATTGATCGTCGCATACAGCTCGCCCTTCTCATCACGCCTGACGAACACCGCCCGCCGCAGCTGCAGCAGGACGAAGTGCTCACTGGCGGCAATGCGGTAGCCCGGAAAGACCTCGGGGTCACGAATGGCAATCGGGTACTGCGCAGCGTCGCGCAGGCAGGGGGTATCGAAGCCGACGATCGGCACGGTCATAGGATCTCCAGATTTGGGGTTACGGGTGTTGCGGGGGCCGCGGAAGCGCTTAAAGAAAGCAGGCCGGAGCAGCCACACCCCGGCCAGCATTGAAAGGAGATCAGAAAGTGCGGATTGAAGTCCGATACTCTCTTGACCTGCCTCTAGAATACCATTTAGGACGTTTGGTCTACTCACGGGGTAACCCCTTCGGGGGTTACCGTTATCACGACCCGCTGATCGGCACGTTCAATCACCATCCTGCCGATATAGATACGAGTTACGTGCTCGGGCGAGTCATCGGGAATGACGCCGGCGTCGACGAGGCCGTCGATGTAGGGCTTACACCGCGCCAGCGCGTTGTCGCGGTCGACCCGGTTCCAGCCGTGCCAGTCAATCCTGATCGAGACCGGGCTGAGGCCGCCCTCCGGCACCGGGGCTACCCGGGCGATGAGCAGCATGTCACCCTTCGCCGCCTTCCGGGCCTTGTGCCGGTTCATGTGGTGCACCCGGTCATTGCCGGCGATATCCCCGGAGGGCAGCGGCAGGGTAAAAGTCAACGGCTGACTCAAAAGAGCACCTCCGCTTCAGCTCCCTCGACCGCTGCGAGAATGGCCTTTGCCTCAAGATAACGGCTGTACTTGCCGGCGTTGCTACAGATCGGGCAAGGGGCCATCTTGCGGGCAGAACCCCTCACGACGTGGCGAGCACCACGGCAGCAGGGGCAGACGTAGCCGGTGCCGTGGCACAGCTCGCAGCTATCGTGGTCGAAGAGGTCGCTCTCGTCGCGGGTGCTCACCCCGAGATAGTGCGGGTGAAAGGTGCGCCCGTTGCAGCTCGGGCAGACCCACGGCGGCTGCTCATCCTTCGGGCGCTTGTGATCCGGGCTGCCGGCAATGGCCCGGATCTCACGGTGCACATCGTGAATGTGTCCGCTCATACCGGCAGCGCCTCCAGCTCAGACTCCCATGCAACTCTGATCGTCTCAGCATTATCGGTATCAATGCAGAGCAGCCGGCAGACCCCGCTCGGGCGATCGTAGACAATCGATGAGACCGTGCCAGCGACGTCGCGCTCAGCCAGCCCGGCGCTGCGGACAATAGCAACCCGGTCGCCGACCTCGAAGCGCGGTTCGCAGCGCCGCGGGTGCGGCGTGATCGCGGCTGACACGAGGTTCGCATTGAGCGGATCCTTTCGGAAGGACCACGGCACCCCGGAGTCCGGTACGGAGCGCTCAGGTTTGAACGTGTGCGCCGGCACCGTGGTTTCCGGTATCTCATACGGGTTAACGTCGCCGGTGCCGTCAGAGGCCGGCAGCGCCGGCACCCCGTACATGTAAGCGTTAATCTGCCGCCGGTTTCGATCGGCCCGGCTCAGGTTCTCACTCATACGGCCTGCTCCTGATCGTAGGCAGCGCGGTACTCGGCGAGCAGGCGCAGCCAGTGGGCATCATAGGAGTCGGTCTCCTCGCCCCGTGCTTTTCGGTTTTCGATGAGCTTCCAGCCGTTCTCGAGGCGCTCTACAAGCTCGGCTGATCTGAGGATGGTACGAGTACGGGTCTGGTTCAATGCGGCCATCTGGCCGGATCTCCTTTCGCGGTGAGTGGTTCTGTGGCTGTCACCGGGTCAAGTGGGTTGTATCGGCTCCCTTCTAGCGGCGGCGCAAGTCCTGACCGTCCGCCGGTATCTCAACAATATAGCAAATCTCGCGCAGGCGGCCGGAAAGCCGCCGGTCGATATCGTCGAGATCGTCAAAAGCGCTCAGGTTCGCCGTCGCGATGATCGGCAGGCAGGCCTTGTATCGGGCATCAATGACCTTAAAGATCTGCTCGAAGGCCCACGCGGTGATACCGCGGGAGCTGACGAGGTCGTCGATGTAGAGCAGGCCGGTCGTCTGCGCCCGGGTGAGGGAGTCCGTCTCGAGCGCCCCGCTATCGGCCCGCAGGCAATCGAGGAGATCCTCCTGCGATATCCACCAGCCCGAGCGCTCATATGACGGGGTGCCGTAGTAACGCCCGAACTCCTCGATGAGCCGGCGGAAGGCGCTGGTCGCCAACCCGGTCTTGCCGGTGCCGGCAGGCCCGAGGATGATGAGACCGCTGAGCCGCGGAAATGCCGCCGTCTGATCGGTGACGTAGCGCAGGACGGCGCTGTAGTAGTCAAGTCCCTTCGCCGGGAAGGAGGCCAGTGTGTACTCAGCCATGCGCGGCGGGATCCCCGTGCCGGCGACGATGCCGTCGGCCCATGCGGCCCGCTCTGCGTCGAGCGCGGTCATATTAGCCTCGAAAACCTCCTGCGGGTCAGGAAAGGTCAGCCCACGCGGCGGCTGACTCATCGCCCGCTCCAGCTTCGCCATAAAGGCTGCGGAGGCGGCGGGCGTCATCAGGGGACGCATCGACGACGTCGGTGGGTAACTGGTGGACTCCGGCAGGTCGAGCATCCCGGTACCAGCTCGGGCTGCCTCCCGGCGCAGCTCGGCCATCGCGTCGCGATCGATCGTCAGTGGTTTGTCGTCGGTCATCGCTCACCGTCCGTTTCAACCAGTTCCGCAGTGAGGCGTTCCAGGCGACGGGCCGCTTCGAGGCCGGCCTCGCCGAGTGGTACTCGACAAAGAGGTCAACCTCAGCCAGAGTTATACCATCCATGATATCCGGGTTCAGGTCGACCATGCGCTCGACCTTCCGGCGCACCTCAGCCGGCGGGTCTTTTATCCATTCCTGATCGGCGAGGAGGGTGATAATTTCCTCGTCGAAAAGCGGCGCAGCGCCTCTCTGCGTACTCTGGTGTGTAATCTCTGTCTTAGTGCTTAAAGATTTAAGAGCAGTCGGGCGCTTTCCGCCCTCACTGTCGGGCGGATTAAGCCCCTCCTGTTGGGCGCTTTCCGACCCACTGGCAGGGGCTGTACCGCCATGGTGGGCGCTTTCCGCCCCACTGGGTGATTCCGCGGATTTCCGGGCTTCCTGCAGCTCGGCCCACGCGGCATCGATTGCCTCCAGGCAGATGCGATAGTTGAGTCGCTGCGGCATACCTCTTTTGACTTCCTCGATCAGCCCGCGGGCCTTCAGGTTCCGCCGGGCCGTCTCCTGCTCGCGGCGGGTCATGCCCAGCTCAGCGGTGAGGTCGGCCCGGGTTTTGTAGATCCAGCCGTCGGGGTCGCTGGTGTGCTCGGTCCAGTACATCAGCTGCTGCAAAAAGAGTGAGGCAGTGATCCCGCCGGTAATCTCATTAAGGCCCGGGAAGTAGGCGACCGCTCGCCCGAGTCCCTGTAATGTGTGGACTAACATCGGTCAGATCTCCTTTCAGATCGATGTAGTGATACCTCAGCCGGCTGCCGCTTCACCGCCCGCGGGCGGCTCCCAGCCGTAGCGGGAGGCCAGATCAGCAGCCCGGTTCGTCGGCCCGCCGGTGTGGTAGAAGGATCCAAGGTAATAGCGCCCGGTCAAGGCCCGGTGCGGTTGTAGCGTGTCGCTCAGCTGCCCCTCCTCGTGAATCATCCGCTCATGTACCATGCGGTGCAGATCAGCGATCAGCTCGTCACCGCGGCGAGTCAGCTGCATGACCTCCGAGAGATCACCGGCCTCGTCGGCGCTGATAATCGCCCTGAGCAGCCCGACATACTCGAGCTGCAGGCGATTACATTCCTTCGTGTAGTAGAGCGGGTCGCCAGGGTCAAGCGGTCCCGGTTCGGAGGTTAGCAGCCGGATCTCGTCAATCGTCGTCAATGGTTCCTCCTGCGCTCAGCATTGGCCGGCGGGGCGCTTCGGGCGAAGCGCCCCTGTCCGGCAGGTAGCAGTGAATAGGGTACGAGGGGGTGTGGCTGTATCTTCTGATCTCCGCTCTGAAGATAGATTAGTGCCACTAAACTGTTTTGTCAATCTCATCGGTTCAGGTAGCGCATCAGCGCCTCGAACTGCCAGTTCACCAGCTGCTCAGCGATCGCCGGCAGACTATCGGCCCACACCTCGCCAGTCACTGCGGCGCGTCCGAACTTCGAGCTGACAAAGTCGATGACAGCCTCGTTACTGCCGCGGTCGCTGTTAGAGGCCGTCAGAAGCAGCTCGTCGATCTCCTCCTGCGTTACCGGGGCGTCCTTCGGGCGCTCGTCACCCTTCTGCCCGTGAGGTCGGGACTGGCGCGGCGGGCGGCTCGTATTCGACCGGGTGCCCCGATTCGGGGGGTTAGCCTGTCCTGAGCCATCCTCGCGGCTCTCAGCACCATTCGGTGATTCAGGGTAAAGATCAGCGTCGCTGATGAGATCCATGCCGAAACGCCGCCCCATGAGCGAGGCGGCGCGGCGGATCCCGTGGGCCTCGGCGGTCAGCCCGCCGTAGCGCCCCTGCGGGTTATTCCATGCCCACGCCCCGCCCGGCGCGGTCCGCTCGATCGGATGTGAGTCCTCGGGGTAGATGCTCAGCCGCACGACGACGCTGAACTGTGAGATCTCTTTCCCCTCATCGTCGACGTGCTGCTTCACGATCTCAGGCGGGGTGCACTTCGTCGAAAACCCCGCTGGCCCGAGAAAGTCGGTCAGGTCTTTAATCACGATCCCGATCGGGATGTACTCATTCCCGTAGCGGCGCTTCGTTTTAGGCGGATTAGTGGCAAGCCACTCGCTGATCTCGGCGAGCGTCTTCCCGCTGGTGGCTGCTTTGGTGGTCACTTGATCTCCTTTCAGGGAGCAGGCTTACCTCTTCCGGTTCGCCCGCTGGATCAGTTCGAGCAAGTCGGGGATCTTGTCGCTCAGCGGCTGGGCCTTGTCATTCTCCCAGCGCCAGAGCGTCTGATAGCCGACGTCCATATTCTGCGCCGCCTTCGCGATGCTCAGGCCGAGGCGCTTCCGAGCGGACCGGATATCTGCGCCGCTCACTTCTTTCTCGCCGGCGGCGTTGGTTCGGAACAGTTCGAGTTTCTCAGTCATAGTGGATGCTGTCATTCCTACTCCTTCAGGGGTCAGGTCGGGGGGCCATAGGTCGGGTCAAAGCGCCAGCGGAAACGCTCATTATCCCACGGATCAATGTCACCGCGGATAACCTGCGCTTCCTGCTCGGCCCATAGGTCAATCGCCTCCTCCTCGCGACGTATTGACGCCGGAGTCTCAGCCGGCCATGTCGGCTCAGGCAATGGCAGGGATCCCTCAAAATCCCAACCCTCAACTTCTGCCCGGTCCACCAGCGCCCCGAGGTGAACGCAGCACCCCGTCAGGTCAAAGTCGCGGCAGTCACAGGTCCAGCCGGTCGCCCGGCGCTTGACTGCGTAGAGCCGCCCCCACTCCGAAACTGACGAAAATTCGTACTCCTGCCCTCGTATCACCTCCCGGGCCGGCGGGAGCACCCTGCGGGCCTTCGCCCGCGCAGCGGTCAGCTGGTCGTCGAATGTGGCTGTCATTCTGATCTCCTCATCTCAATGTTATACCGCAGGTGGTAAAAGAGGGAAAGGGCCGGCGAGGGTGCCGGCCCGGGTCAGGTTCAGTCGCGCTCGAGAAAGCCGAGGTCAATGTCATCGACCCCGTAGTGGCACAGGCAGGAGCGCATCTCATTCTGGTTAAAGTAGAATCCGGCAACCTTCCGGCACCAGAGGAGCGTCTCGTCGATGAGCGCCTGCGCCTCGCCCGCCTCCATAACTTCGTCGTAGCCGCCGCAATTGTCCCGGCTCCACTCAAGCAAGGACTCCGGGGTGTCGATCGGTACCGCGTCGAGCTTCGGCTGCTGCCGACTACCGATACCGTACTCGCCGACCTCGAGCTGTACGAGCATCCCGTTCTCCGGACATTGAATCGTGTGGGTACTCACGCTGATCTCCTTTCAGCTGGCGCGGGGTTCAGTGGCTGTCGCGCCCGTTTCGGCCCTGCGGGGCCATCGTCAGAGGTGCCGCTCAGCACCTGACGGGCGGGGGCCGACGATCGGCCCCCGGATGTTAACTATCCACTCAGGCGCAGCTTCAGCGCTCTGAGGTCGTCGCGGTTGTACTGCGTCGCCCGCTCATTATCGGCCAGCCTGTAGGTCAGGGTTCCGACCTGCTCGCTGAGGTCGGCCAGCGAACGCTGGAGCTGCTCAATGTCCGCTTGCATGACCGGCAGCACCGCCCGGTACAACTCGCCCTTACCGTACTCGAGTCGCAACACCTGCTCGACGGCAATCTTCAGGATCTCGGCCTCGGCGCTCGTCGACGCCGGGCCGCACTTCTGCAGAGCCTCGGTCAGTTCGGTGTCAGTCATCTCGCCGTAGGTCACTGGTTCGCCTTTCAATGCTGCCCTCACGGGCCATTCGCCTCACTGATAACTATATACCATCCATGGTATATAAAAGCAAGCGGGCGACCACGAGAAACGCCCCCGGTGAAGGGGGCGTGACAGTGAGGCGGGCGACCCGGTTAGACCGGGGTGCCGTAGTAGTGAACTTCGAGAGCTTCGTCAAGCTGGAGCGCCGCATCGAGGGCGTCTTCGCGGGTTTCGCCGTCCTGACGGTAGGCTTTCACCTTCCACGTCTTCTCGCCCTTCGCGGTGCGGCTGATCTCGACGCTGCAGCCGGGCCGTTCGCCGGCGGCTGCCAGTTCGGTATAAACCAGTTCGCCGGGTTGAGCAGCTATATACTTGCGAGTCGGGTCGTGATCTATCAATGCCATTCTGATCTCCTCTACAGGTGCTTTCCAATGCCGTCCTCGTAGGCAAGATCGAGGACGCCTTCCATGCCCGAGTTGATGACCTCATCAATCAGAAGGATCTCGGTCTTTGCCAGCGGAAAGCGCCGGGCATAGATATCCTTCTGATCGAGGGCGTCGTACTCGCTGGTATAGCCGCGGACGATCGCCGGCTGCTCACGGTCAAAGGGGTTTCTCAGTACAAGGATCCAGCGGCGGGGGTTCGGGGTCTCAGTTGGGATCTCGTCGAGTTTCTTCAGGCCGGCTACCATAGCCGATCTCCTTTCAGGTTGCGCGGGGTTCAGTGGCTGCCGCGCTTCGCCTCACTTCCTGAATTATACCGCCCATGGTATATAGAATCAAGCGGGATCCCGTCGGCCCCACTCATCGATCTCACCGGCCTGATACAGCCGCCAGCGCATGAAGCTGAGCCGGGCCTGCTCGATCTCGCTGAGGTGCGGTTGCCAGATCCCGGGCCTCCATTCGCAACTGAAGGAAAGCCAGCGCCAGCAGCCATCCGCCGAGATCTGGTCGTGCGCATGAACGTGACCCCGGAAGCGATACCGCTCCCGGGGGTTCTTCGCCACTACCGCCTGATAGAACACTACTCAGCCGGCCAGTCGTGCTCGGATATCAGCCCGCGCCGCGGATCCTCTGCCGGCGTGGTCAGCGCCTCGACATCGGCCTCAGCCTGCTGCTCGAGGCGCTCCTCCTGCTGCCGGCGCAGTTTCTTGACCGGCGTTACATCGTGGCGAACAATCAGCGCCGTCACGATGACGAGCAGCCCGATCACCGCGGCGCTTTGCTCAGCCGTTATCGGGATCCCGAAGGCGATCAGCAGGCCGATGACCGCCGCCGCGGTCGTTTTGACCAGCACCGGCTCTTCGCGGATCCGCTGGATGATCTGATTAAGCATTGGCCTTCTCCAGTTGCCCGACATGCCAGTCGATCGCGTCGAGATCCTCATTCGCGGCCGCAAGGTGCGCCTTCAGCATCCGCAGGGTCTCCGGGTCGACCGGCGCATCCTGCGCAGGCCGCCTGTGAATGTCGAATAGCTCAGCGCCGACTCGCCCGAACATGACCGTCTCACCGTGTAGCTCAACCCGGTCGCGCTCAAACCACTGCACCCGGATTTCGTCACCGGCGTCATTGATGTGCGGCACCCGCCCCGAGATCGGGAAGCCCGGCCCGTTGGGAGCGCTGCCGCCCTCGTCGAGCCACGCGGTGTAGATCGGCCCCTCAACGCTGAAGGTGCCGTAACCCGGAACGGTGAAGGTCTCCTGATCGCGCTCGGCGACGCCGGGCAGCTGGCCGGCCTGCACCGGGCGCACAAGGTCAGCCATCAGCGTTCCGGGACAGGTGGTCTGTGACACCTCCTGATGGCCCCGCACCGCTGCCGGAGCTTCGCCGGTGAATTCAAGCCAGTCGTGAATGACCCGGCCCGCGGTCTCGAGCTGCACCGGGGTCGCCCGCTGGGAGCCGCCGATCGGCAGCCAGAGCGCCAGCGCGTGCCGGTTCAGGTCGGTAACACCGCAATGCCAGAGCATCTCTTCAATGTCCCTGAGCAGGAAAGCGACGCCATCATCGGCGACGGCGATGTGGTAGGCGATGCCCTCCTGGTGTAAGACGTTGTTAGGGTCGCTACCCCAATTCTTGACGTTTGCATGGTAGTTGGCGACGGCCCGGATATGCGCCCGGTCATCAGGCCCGACCGGCGGGCCGTTGTAATGCACGATGAGGCCGCGCTTGCGGTTCAGGGCGACCCGTTGCTTCGGGCCGCCGGCGGGGTTCTTCGCCAGCTGGTCGCGCCAGTCGACGAGATCGACGGTGCGGAAGATATCCGCATACGGTACAGGCATCTCTCTGATCTCCCTCTCGAGCGCCATCCACTCATTGACCGAGTCGACGACGTAAGCGATGTAATCGGCGGGGTCGTCTTCAATCCAGATGGTGATGACCTCGGCGATTGTGACTGCGTTTTGACTCCGGTAGGCGTAGCCCTCCTTATCCACACGCCCGACGCCATCCCTGATCGAGTGGATGACGCTCTCGTACTTCACGTAACTACTGCGCCGCTTCGCGTCCCTGATGACCTTGCCGTTGACCCCCGGGGTCTGAATCGAGCGGGCATTGGTCCAGCTGCGGGTATCGTTCCGGCTCAGGACTGAATCGGGGTGTGTTCCAAAGGTGTGCTCGCGTCCGCAGATCGCCAGCCATACCGCCGGGTCATGGCCGGCGTCGCGGATGATCCGGTAGAGGTGACGGGCGGCCAGCTGCAGGGTCGGGTAAGCAGGCAGACCGGCCCACCAGAGCCACGGCCCATGCAGCTCGCCCCCGGGCAGGCGCACAACGTCGAAGCTGCCCTTTTCCTCGAGGACTCTGACGAAGGTGTCTTCGCTGATCCGGGGGCCGGCTTTGAATGGAGAGGTGGCTGAAATCATGCGATTTCCCTCCGGTGTTAAGATTGTTCGTACAGGTCTGGTTCACCTGTTCTTCTTTCAGATTTGGAAGCCGCCGCCTCCGTTGTCTCGCCCGGAGCCGGCGGCTTTCGTTTGCGCCTGACGCAACCTCGCCAGCGAGAGTCCCAATTCAGGCCGTATCTCAGCTTCAGGGGTCAGGAGTCAGGTGACCGGCGCCGCGCCCCTCAGCGGGCAACGTCGTAGCTCTGAGGGGCGGTTACTGACTGCCGGCCAGATAGATCGATACCCCGAGCGACCCGACCGTCGCCAGCATCATCAGCGCCATCATCAGCGCCCCGACAATCCACATAGTGAAGCCGGTCCCCTCCTGCCGGGTTGACGAGGTCGATTTGATCGTCGCCTCGAGCCTGCCGATCGATACCTGTACACCGGTCAGGGTCTTGCGCATAGCGGCAAGGTCATCTCTGAGAGATTCGTACTCACGCTTCGTAATCGGGCCGTTGGTGTCACCTGCCGCGGTCATCTGATCTGATCTCCTTCTAGTCAAACCAGCCGGTCGCGGCACTGAGATAGCGCCGGCCCTTCTGCTGATACCATGTAAGCTCTCTGAATCGCTTTTTGAGAGAGCGCCGACGGTGGCTTGTCGGGCGACGTGTGACTGGTATCGCCGCCGACCCGGTCGCCGCGGGCGCGACCGAGCGCACTATCACAAACTCGACGTACATCCGCTCAGATGCCTCATCAATAATCCTACTGACGACACGAAATCGCCTGATCCCGCCGCCCCATCCGCCCTGCGGCGTCCAGGCGCTGACGGTATCGCCGATCTGCAGGTCAAAGAGTGAAGAGGGGACACTGCCGGCCAGCGCGATCTCGGGGTACTTGCGCACCTCCATCTCAGCCGCCGCGGCAGCTGCCAGCTCAGCCGCGGTGCCGCTCTCGGCCTTGACGACGACCCGATCGAGCCATGGCGACGAGGAGAGCGCCGCGCTGGCCGTCTCTTCGACCATATCGCTGAGGTAGGTTACCGAGGAGGCCTGCGGGCTGCTGTTCGCGCTGTAGCTCCACTCCTGCAGGTTGCCGCCGGCCATCAATATTGTGTCGTAGGCTGATCCCGCTGGCCCAAAGGAGGCGCAGTCATCGGCGTTGATATAGAAATCCATGCCGGTGCGGGCGACGAGGTCGGCGATGACCGAGCCGACCGTCTCGCCGTGAAAGACGTAGGTCTCGAGCGCCGGCGGCGCGGCGACAACGGTGCCGATCTTCAGGGGGGTGTAGCTGATCGCCTCGCTGAAGATCTCGCCGGCGGTGACGTTGCGCAGGGTCTGGTTGAGGGCGACATGCCGGCGGTTGACGATGCCCCACGACTCGACCGCGGTAACGGTGACCCCGTCGGCCTCAAAGGTCAGGTTGGTGACGTAGCCGTTCCACTCACCGCTGCCGGCGACGTCGAGAATTTTGACCCGGCTGGCAGCCTCGTCGTCGATGTAGGCCTCAGCCGCCGCCGGCGAGCCATACGGCACAAAGATCGTAGCCTCACCCGGCTCAACGTCGCTGGGAAGGATCCACTCCCGCGACGCCGGCAGCGCCACACCTACCGAGCTGGTGTTCGAGAAGATGATGACCGGCACCCCGCCGCCGGCAGGGAGTGACGCCGGCAGGACGGTGACTTCGGTCTTGCCGGCAAATGACCCCAGGAGGGCCGAGGATACCCCGTGCGCGCCGAGGCGGGTCTTCTGCGCCATAACCTACACAATCACAAACGTATCGCCGGCTGAGGGAGCCTCGGTGACCGCGGTATAGGTCAGCATCCCATTCGACCCCTGATAGTCGGTGATATCACTGGCCTGCCCGAGCAGCACGCCCGAGGTCCAGATCACAACCCGACCGATGTAGTGGTCGTCGGTCGCTTCGCTGAGGTCGCTCGTCATCTGCGTCGTGCTCAGCGTGCCGGCCTCAGCCGCGCCGGTGATGATGACCTCCGCGGAGGCCTCCAGATTGTCCGCCGCGGCAGTCGATCCGGAGATCGCGACCGCGTCCGATGACATGCGCCCGCTGACCAGCGCCGCCGGCAGCCGGGCCTGAATGTCGGCGATCTCGGTATCGATAAAGTCGTCGATCGTGTCGAGCTTGCCGTCGATCGTCGAGAGCGCCCCTGAGTCGGGCAGCGCATCGGTGACCGCTTTGATTGCGTCTATCAGCAGGTCAAGCCGGCCCCCGTTCGCCCAATCGGTCTGTAGCTCGTTACTGTCAGCGACGATCGCCGCCAGCTGGGTGCTGTTACTGTCGATCTCGGTCCTGATGGCGACCGCGGTCGGCGGGGTGCCAGTGTAGGCGCTATCGGTGCCGCGCTCAGTCTCACGGATTGAGGTGTAGAACATGACCCCGCTCGAGTCGGTGACCTCGTAATCATTGGCCGATACCGTGATCTTCTGCGACTTGAAGGTCACCCTGATGCTGTCGCCCTCGGCGTAGCCGGTGCCGGAGTCAAAGACCTCGTCGTAGTAGACGAGGCCGGCACTCTCGGAGCAGGCCGCATCGCTGACGACTGACGACCAGCTGGTGCCGCCGATCGCCTTCCGATCGATCGAGATCGTGCCGGGCGTGATCTCCCCGGTCGTCGGCAGGTCATCGAGGGCATTGTAGAGCTGCAGTCCGAGCCGGTAGGTCGCGGTGTTGGCGAGATCGATCGTCTGCGGGATCAGCGGATTGACGTTGAGGATATCGGTAATGCTGCCGCCGCCGCCGGTTGCCCACGCGGCATCGCCGCGATCGCGCAGCGCTTCGAGTGAGTCAGCAGTGTTGTCGTA
>FUIF01001000.1_pt1 | contig 41289 bp, 53 predicted proteins | sample 1003461 | NCBI WGS metagenome assembly FUIF01 (sample SAMEA80401918, study PRJEB19352) | marine metagenome
GCTGACGATTGGCGCGACCCTGACGTTTGGGTCAAGGCTAATCCTAACTACGGCGTGTCTGTACAGCCTGATGATCTGGCTCGATTGGCTAAACAGGCTGAGGAGTCACCGTCTGCTGAGACAAACTTTAAAACTAAGCGTCTGAACGTCTGGTGCAACACTGACTCGGCGTGGTTGTCGCTTAGTGCCTGGGACGCTTGTAACAAGCCCCGGCCACCGATTGAGCACTTTAAAGGTAAGCCCTGCTACGTCGGCCTCGACTTAGCGTCAGTATCTGACTTCGCGTGTGTCGCCTATCTGTTTCAAGAGGACGGCCTTCTCTACCCGTACGTTAAATCGTACGTGCCAACGGACACTGTGCTCGATAAGTCAGGCGCTATGGGCGCGAAATATCGCGAGTGGGTCGACAGCGGCTACATCGTCGCTACAGACGGCAGCGTCACAGATCTCGCTTACATACGCGAGGAGCTTTTGCAGTCGTTTGAGACCTATCAGTCAAGCAAGTTGCTTTCGACCCGTACGGCGCCCTAGGGCTCGTCACAGAGCTCATTGATCGCGGACTACCAATGGTCAAGGTGCCACAAAACATTATGTCGCTGTCAGACCCGTCTAAAGAGTTTGAAAAGTCAGTGTTGAGCAAAACACTGTGTCATGGCGACGATCCAGTACTGCGATGGATGGCTGCCAACTGCGTCATCTACACAGACCCAAACGACAATATCAAGGTCAAGAAACAACAAGCGGCTAACAAGATCGACGGCGTCATCGCTCTGATCATGGCGCTTGGTCGGATGAAACTAAATGGAGGCTAACGCCTAGCCCCTACGAATCTAGAGGCATACGAACTCTATAGGAGACCCAATGGCGTGGTATAACTTTCGAAAGTCCGCGCCGCAGCAGAAGAACGCATACAGTCTGGATTCCCCAGCGTTGCTCGATATGATGCTGCGCGCTGACAAACCCGGACTGAGTGCCGTGTCGTCCGAAGCGGCGATGCGTCTGTCAACTGTCTATTCCTGCATAAAGGTGCTGTCAGAAACCGTCAGTACCCTGCCCTGTCACCTTTACAAACTAAGCCCTGACCGCATGACGCGGACACACGCTTATGACGACATTTTGCACACACTGTGCATGCGCTCTCCCAACGATTGGCAGACCGCACAAGAGTTTTGGCAGATGCAGGTAGTCAACCTGTGCCTACGTGGCAATAGCTACAACTACATAGTGAGAGGAGGATCTGGCCGTGTCGTTGCACTACACCCGATTCCTGTCGACTCTGTACACGTACATGTCGAAGCCCAAAATCGCATTCATTACAGCGTTACTATTGGTGAAAAAGGCCGGCAACGTACTGAGGTATTTGAGCCGTCTGAGATCCTTCACTTTAAGTCAATGTCTCTTGATGCATTGTCGGTATCTCTCCTATTTCATATCAAGGCCACCTTCTCGCGGCGCCATCGAGCAAAGAGATCATAGTAATTCCGTGTTCGCAAACGGATCGACGCCACGTGGTGTCCTTCAAGTCGACGGAACACTCTCAGACGACGCCTACAGCAATCTCAAGGAATCTTGGGAAGGCGCACACGGTGGTAGGAGTAACGCCAACCGTGTCGCTTTATTGGAGGCCGGCGTTAGGTTTGAGCCTATCTCGATGTCCCCAGGTGACGTGCAACTGATCGAGACGCGCAAGCTGTCACGTGAAGAGATCTGCGGCATTTTCCGCGTCCCGCCGCACATGATTGCGGACCTGACGCGAGCAACATTCAGCAACATCGAAGAACAAACACTCGACTTCTATCGATCAGCAATCTACCCGTACATTCGCGGCTTTGAGACGCGCATGAACTACTCGCTGCTCGGCGACTCCACTCGTGAGTTCCGCTTTGAGGTAGGCGAGCTCCTACGTGGTGACTTTGCTGGCGAAGTCGACGCCTACAAAAAGCTTTTAGAAATTGGCGTGATGTCACCTAACGAGGTCAGACACAAGCTTGATATGAACCCACGCGAAGGCGGTGACGACTACGTTACTGACAGCAATAACTTGACGTTTGGCGCAAACGAACCAGAGCCGCCAGCGGAGGAAGAAGCAGATGAACAGGAATGAGGCTATGAAGAAGGTATTCACGATTGAAAACCTAAAGTTGTATGACGACGAGGAGCGGAAATTTGAAGGTTACGCATCCACTTTTGGCAATGAAGATCGTGTTGGCGACATCGTTGAGCCGGGTGCGTTTACCAAGTCACTTTCTCAGCATAAAAACGAAGGCACTATGCCGTCGATGCTGCTTCATCACGATATGAAGCGCCCAATCGGCAAGTGGACAAGCATCGTCGAAGACGGAAAAGGCCTACGCGTTACCGGCACCCTGACTAAGGGTGTACGCGATGCAGACGAGGCATACGCGCTACTTAAAGACGGCGCGCTGAACAGTATGTCAATCGGTTACATCCCGACAAAAGAGGAGTACGACCGAAAGACCGGAGCTAACCTGTTGCAAGAGGTAAAGCTTCACGAAATTTCACTTGTCACTATCCCAGCAAATCGTATGGCTACGGTCACTGCGGTTAAGGATGCTGACGGTGAACTTAACGTGCGTGAGATCGAACGAGCCCTGCGTGAAGCAGGTTTGTCTCGTCGCGAAGCGAAGGCACTACTGGCTGAAGCTACAAGCTTTAACGCCACAAGAGGACGCAGTCGAAGAATCAGAACCTGAGCGTGACGCTAAGGCCGACGAACGACAGCAACGCCTCAAAGCGATGTTGGACAAGCTGAACAACATCTAATCCCACACCCTTAAAGGAATTAGCAATGACTGAAGAAGTTAAGGTCGAGGCTGTGGAAGCTGAAGTTCCAGCGGCTGACGACGTCACTTTAGACGCTGTTGAAAAGGCCATCGAAGACGTTACTACCCAAAACAAGGAAGTAACTGCTGAGAACGAAGAGCTCAAGTCTCAAGCTGCAAGTGCAGCAAAAGAACTCGCAGATTTGCGCGCTGACCTCGACGAGGTAAAGGCAAAGCAAGCTGCTCCCGCATTTATCAAATCTCATGAGGAGAAATCCGTGGACACACGTGAAAACTTCAAGATCTTTTTGAAGGATGGCGTGGAAGGCCTTCGCAAGAAAGGTACTGACATGCAAATCTCTACTGACGCTCAAGGTGGTTTTGCACTGCCCGAAGAGCTACGTCAGGAAATCATCAAGCTTCAGTACGAGCAGTCGCCGATGCGTCAGGTATGTTCAGTAGTTTCTGCTGACACAACAGACGTTAAGCAACTGGTTGGTATCGGTGACGCAGCATCAGGCTGGGTTGGCGAAACTGACGCTCGAGCGCAAACAAACGCGCCTGAGCTCGCACAGCGCACAGCAACTTTTGGTGAGATCTACGCTCGCCCACGTATTTACCAGCACATGCTCGAAGATGCTTTCTTTGACGCTGCCGGCTACGTGACTACAGAAGTCGCTCGTCAGTTTTCTGAGCAAGAAGGTTCTGCTTTCTTGAGCGGGAACGGCACTAACAAGCCCGTAGGCATCCTCAACGGTCTGACTCTCGGTTCTGACCAAGCGCTGAACAACACTACTGGTAAGTTCCAGGTTATGGACTCAGGCGTTAACAACAGCTCGGTGCTACCTCAAGCGCAATTATCGATTTTCTGCGCTCAGTTGTTAAGGCAGTAAAGACACCCTACCTCGCAAACTGTCGCTTCATGATGAACCGCTCTACTCACGACACTCTCGTGGGCCTTAAGAACGCAGATGGCGAGTACTTCCTTCAGCGTGACATCACTCAGGCAGCCGCTACTAGCTTGTTCGGCTACCCAATCGTGATCAACGAAGATATGGACGATATCGACGAAGCAGCGGCATCTGCGCCAATCATGTTTGGTGACTTCGCCCAGGCCTTCCAGATTGTCGACCGCGTAGGTGTATCTATCCTTAACGATCCTTACACCAACCCCGGTTCGGTCATGTACTACACGCGTAAGCGCGTAGGCTCAATGGTCCTTAACGCAGAAGCACTGAAGGTCGTTTCAGTAGCACACGCCTAATAAGGAGTGAGCAATGGCAGACCCTGTGACACTAGCTGAAGCAAGACTGCACTTGCGTCTGCCTTCGAATATCACCACCGACGAACAGAATGAGATCACTCGTTTAGTTTCGGTTGCGACGGAGTATGCGGAACAATTCACTAATCGACTGTGGACTACAGGTTCACGAGTAGAGACGTTTGATGCGTTCCCTTACTCCGTCTCCCGAAAACGTCAAGGCTTGTACTTGCCTGGCGGCAACATCAGCAGCATCACAAGCATCACTTACTATGACGCTAACTATGCACAGCAGACCTTAGCGTCTAGCGAGTACCGCTTAGTTGGTGCGCCAGAGCGCGCAACAGTCTACCCAGGCATGGGTAAAGAGTGGCCAACTGACGTTGCAAACGAACCCGATCACATCGCTGTGACTTATGCCCTTGATGGGACTGTCGGCGTACCTGCGGCTGTTAAGCAAGCTGTTTTGCTTACAGTCGGTGCGCTGTACGAGTACCGCGAGGATGGTGTCATCGACAATGCCGGCCTAGCGCTTGTGAAAGCGCCTAAAGCCGCCGAGGACTTGCTCACACCTTACCGAATACGCATAGCGTAAGGAGGTAATAATGAGAGCAGGATCTCTACGTCACACCGCGACGATTTATGAGCGGTCATCGACACCTGATGCCTATGGCGCCCTTGATCACACAATGGCCGCCAATGCGGTAACGCATAAGTGTTCAATCAAACAGCGAACGTTCCGTGAACGAGCAGAGAACGGTCAAATGATGTCGCGCATCGAGTTTGAGCTTCATTTTCGCTACAGCGAAGCCTTGGAGCTCATCAACCCGGGCGCACAGATCGACGTAGTCGGTAGACGGCTCGAGGTTCTGTCTTCTTCCGATATGGACGGCAAGCGTAAGCACGTCGTCATCTTTGCGGAGGACGTCAGATGATCGATCAATCGTTACGCACCATCATTCTCGCTGACTCAACTATCACTGCTTTGATCGCTACAAACGGCGTGTATCCTCAGCGGCTACCGCAAGACGTTACAAAGCCCTGCATCGCGTATCGCGTGATGGACGCTTCGGCGATCTAACTGCATCAGGCACTACAGCACTGCGACGCTACACAGTAGATTTAACTGTGTTTGCTGAAACTTACGGTGCTATGCGTGAGCTTACTGACGCTCTTGTCACAAAGTTCAACGGCCTGTCAGCAGTACAAGACACTGACTACATTGAGTCATCGCGTGTTCACAACGTCGTCACTGATTTCGAAGAGACGCTTCAGTTGTACTCAGCAACTATCGACATAACCCTTCTAGCACGAGGAAATTAACATGGCAGCTATATCTGCACCTTTCACCGGGCAGAAGACCAAGCTTTACGCTAAATCTAGCGCGCACACAATGGCCTCTCTGGCAGCCGGCGACCTTGTAGGTGAAGTACAGAACATTGGTGACATTGAGCTCTCAGCTAATGTCATCGAGGTATCGACGTACGGATCTGATTACAAAGGCAAGCTGGTTGGTCAGAAAGACTCTGGAACCGTAGACATTTCATTGAACTGGGTTCCTGACTCTGGCACACAGGCAGCACAAGACTTGCTGCGCACCTCTTACGAGGGCGCTTCTAAGGTTTACCTTGTGATTGTCTGGACTGACGCCGCTGATAACGTAGCAGCTTGCGACTTTGCAGGTTACGTACAGAGCTATGCAATTAGCTCACCACTTGAAGATGTAGTGACAGTCAATGTGACTGTAAACATCGACGGAGACGTCACCTTCGACAACGACGGTACGCTCTAACCGAAAGGCACCTACGGGTGCCTTTTTTTTTGTTTAAGGAGGAGTGAATGGCTCTTAGTAAAGATCAGATTCTAGGCGCAGTGGACTTTAGTTTTGTTGAGGTAGAAGTCCCTGAGTGGGGAGGAACAGTGCGTGTTCGCGGCCTGTCGGCGGCGGAACGCGACCAATTTGAAGCGCGGCTAGGTGTGTCAAATGACCTTACCAATATGCGCGCAAGACTCGTCGTCAGTTGCTTAGTCGACGATGACGGCGAGCGCATTTTTAAAGACAGCGAGGCAAGCGAGCTTGGTAAGAAAAACGCCGCAGTCATTACGCGTTTGTTTGACGAAGTACGCAACCTATCTGGCATGTCAGACGAAGCGTTAGGCATCGCCGAAAAAAACTAGCCTGCCCGGTACGTCGGTTTAAGTTCCGACTAGCGCTTGCTTTAGGCATGACAGTTCGACAACTTGAACTACAGCTTGAAGCAAGCGAGCTCAACGAGTGGATGGCGTTCTTCAATATGGAGCCCTGGGGCTCAGTACGCGAAGACTATCGGGCAGGAATTATCGCCTCGACGTTAGTAAACGTGAACGGCGGTAAAAAAGGTGGCAAGCCGGCCGAGGTTACAGACTTTTTTGATCTGTACACCAGGCACAGCAACCGTAAGCAAACCAACGAACAACAAATCAACATCTTCAAACGATATGCGGAGGCACGACGTGGCTAACTACGACTTTGACATCGTTAAAACACGCAACGGCGTCTACAACCGCTTCAAGCTTGAGGGGCTCGATGCCATGTGGGTCGATCTAGAACGCATGGCGGGTGAGTTTGCTGGTGACGAGTGTGAAAAAGCAGCGATCAACGCGATGAAACCCGTCGAGGCGCGCGTCCGAGGCAACATCCTTCGACAAGACATTCCTGACACCGGCTCATTGCTCAAGAGCGTTCGTTTAGTCGGTTACAACCCCAATCGCACAGGGCGAGCGCCAAAGCGCCGTAAAGGCCTTAGAGGCGCTTCTGTGATGGCTGGTGTGTCAGGCAAATTTAGGTCGACATACAAGCGCGACACTAAAACTGGTTTTAAGAAAGGCGACCGTAAGCCGGTCTATGCCTTGCAAAACGAATACGGCACAACCAACCCGACGATTTTTGGGATCGTACACCCCGAACGTCCGTTCATGCGGCCCGCATTTGACGGTCACGAGGTGTCGATAGGCAATGCCTTTAGAGATGAGCTCAAGCGGCGTGTCGCCGTTTGGCGATACAAAATCAACACAGGACGAGGACGATGAGTGGAGCAGTATTACGTACGTTAGCCGTACGAATTAGCGCGAACACAGCACAGTTCCGCAAAGACATCGACAAGGTCGATAGACGTTTCCGACGCTTCAGTAGCGGTATGCGACGCGAAGCCATGATGTTCCAAGGACAGATGGCAGCGCTTGGCGCAACCGTAGCCGGTGGTTTCGGCGTCGCTGAAGTAGCGCGCGCAGCAGACGAAATGGTCAACCTTCGTAACAAGATGGGCGCGACGTTCGATACGTCACGCGAAGTTGCAAACGGCATGTTGGACATTAAGCGTATAGCTAAGGAAAGCCGTTCTGAGCTTGACGCTGTCGGTACGCTTTACCAGCGTATTGCAGTCTCTACTAAGTCACTGGGCACTACTCAAGAAAACGTAGCGAAGGTGACGCAAGTAGTCGCCAACTCCTTCCTAATGTCTGGTACGACAGCCTCAGAAGCAGCTAACTCAGCACGCCAGTTCGCCCAGGGTCTGGCCTCGGGCACACTCCGCGGTGACGAATTTAGATCTGTCTCGGAAAACAACGTTGTACTGACGCAGATGCTCGCAGAAGGCTTAGGTATGACTGTCGGACAGCTAAGACTGTTTGCGCAAGAAGGTGGCCTGACTGCGGAGACAATTATACCGATCCTGACAGAAGGACTTGACGGCACAAACAACGCCGTAGCCAAAATGTCGCTAACGCTTGGTCAGGCGAAGGTGCTATTCCGTAACGCGTTTGTCGAAATGGTCGACCGGCTAAATCAAACCTTTAATCTTGTGCCTAAAGTGTCGCAAGCCATTGGCGTTTTGGCTAAAAACGTACACATCGTCACGCTCGCTCTAGCTGGCATGGCCACGCTGCTGCTAGGCAGACTCTTAGTAGGAATGACCGCGTTCACTGTAATGACAACGGTAGGCGGCGTGAAAGCTGTCGGCCTGCTTACCTTCTCTATAGTCAAGTTTGCAGCTACAGCGGCGATTATGTTCCTTGGCTTCCTAGGCTACGCATACTTAGGCGTCCTCAGTTTAGCTAAAGCAATCACTGTAAAACTTGTCACCGCCTTCTTTGCACTTGGCCGTGCCATGCTGTTTAACCCCATTGGTCTTATGGTTACAGGTATTGCCATGCTTGCGGCCGGTATTGTTTACCTCAGTACAAAATTTGATCTAATGGAAAAGTTCGGCCAACTGCTCGAGGGTGTAAGTCTGCTTGGCAAAGGCGTAGGCGAGACCATTGTCAATGCGTTCAAGCGTATACCGCTTCAGTTGACGCTTATGGGCCGCAAAGTCGTAAGAAGCGTGGCCTTTATCATGGACAAGCTCAAAATGAGCTCGATGGCCGAAAAGCTACGCAACAGCGTTGGCAACGATGACGCGGCGTTAGAAAGCGAAATACAAGGTTTAGTCAACGCGCCTCAGGCTAACTTCGCAGCCGGTCGAGGCATGATTAATCAGGCTATGAACTTCAGAGGCGAAGACGGTAAATACAACTCGCTTAAAGACGTGTTGACCGGCGTCAAAGACGACACGATGAGCTTACTTGGCGCCGGCACTGACGCTGTCATGGGCGGCGCTGGCGCAGCTATGGATGCCCTACCCAACTTCGCAAACTTACAGCAGGGCTTTGCAGAGTTCGTCAGCGGCGTCGGCACACAAGCCTTAGACGCGATACCAGGCTTTCGTGCTTTCTGGGCGGCTTTACGAGGCGACACAGATCCCGACGCAGCAGCCGCGGGCCCAGCGCCAGAAAAAGAAGACGTACAGATGTCGTGGGCAGAGCGTTGGCAGCTTGCCATCGCGAAAGTCAAAGAGGCATTTGGTACGCTGTCGATGGCCGTTAAGGGCCGTGTCAACTCAATGAAGCAGAGCTACGAAACGTTCGACGGCGTTTTGCAAGCCGGCGCTAAGAGCTCACGCAAGATCGCGGCACTTAACACGGCGCTCATGCTCAAAGAAGCGTTTACTACACAAAAACTAGCCATCATGAAGGCTTGGAACAGCGCGCCCTTCCCTGCCAACCTCCCGGCTGTCGCGCTAACAGCAGCACAAACTGGCTTGCTACTGCGCGACATTATTAAAGGACAGGCACACGACGGCATGGACTCACTGCCCTCAACTGGCACCTACATGCTTGAGCGTGGTGAGCGAGTCGTTAGCTCACGTGCTAACCGTGACTTGACGCAGTTCCTTGCAGAAAGCAACCGGGGCGGCATGCAGTCCGCACCGCTGACGCTACAGATCAATGGCGTCGCTGACCCTGACCTCGTCTTCACTGCGCTTGAACAGCGCCGTGGCGAGCTCACCGACATGATCCGCTCTATCTCTGACGAGAATCTAGTCGCCCCATCATTCTAGGAGGTAATCCGTGATTTCGATGCCATCTAATGTGGCAGCCGCGCTTGCGTCTGCTAATTACAGAACAGCTATTCTGATCAACCTACCAGGCACCGGATTTAAGGTAACAGACAACCACAAAGAGCTCACCTACAACGGCGTTACCTATAAGCCCGACGACCAAGCGTTACTAGGCGCGAGCAGCGTACAGCGTACAAACGCACTGTCTTCAAGTCCCTACCAAATTAAGTTTGCTGGGGCAGATCGCACTGCTACCAGGAGTACGTCGACGACGCACACTTTGGCAAAGACGCTTTTATCTATCTGGCTTTTCTCGATGACGAGTACGCGCTACTAAGCGCCACCAGCGTCATACAGATCTACGCGGGCCTAGTCGATACATGGCAGTTCGACGAAACCAAAACCAAGAGTGATTTTACGATCAAGCTGACAAGTCATTGGGCAGCTTTTGAAGTTGTTACTGGCCGATTCACGAACACGTCGAGTCAGGAAGAGTACTACCCAAACGACACAATTTTTCAGTATTCGCAGCAAGAAAAGCTGCCTATGAAGTGGGGACAGTAAGCAATGGTTGATCCGTTAATTATTGGTGCGATTGTCGTCGGTGCATTGTCAGCGGCGTCATACTACCAACAGCGTAAAATGCAGCGACAGGCTGAGAAGCAAGCTAACGAAATGGCTTCGCACCAGATCTCAGGCCACGATAGCAACCGCGCGCTCTACACTGTGTACGGTAGAGCGTTGATAGGTACGACTACTATCTACAAGCGCGTATCACGCCGCAACATCCCTATGGCAAACGCAACTTCACTAACTTTGTAGGCGGCGGTGGCTCACCTAGCACAGAATCAAAAACGTACGGCCTTAATCGTTTCCTGTACCGCGTCAGTTCTTTGTCAAACGGACCTATTAACGGCATCGAAAATGTACTGATTGACGGTGAAAAGTACACGGCTAATCGATTTACGGCGGGTCACACAAAACACTTTGAGTCAGCAGTCTCGCTAGGCCCAACAGCCGGTAACCACTTCGCTAACCTACGCACAAGCTACGCAACCGATTTTAGTGCCTGGGGCACCGATAAGAAGGGACAAGGCGTAGCCTACGTTGTAGAGCGCTTCTGGTTTGACAAGTCTAACCCCGCGTACCAAGGCGAACCGTCAACGCAGTACCTGGTCAAAGGACGTTCCCTATACGACCCTCGGCTAGACAGCACCGTAACAGGCGGTAGCGGCTCACACCGCAGTGACACGCCGTCGACTTGGGCTTTTAGCGACAACCCGGCTCTAGCCCTACTCGACATGCTGACCAATGACGAGTACGGACGCGGCGTCAGTCACGCTGACTGCAACATGGCAACCTTCATAACCGCTGCAAACAAGTGTGACACGCTCGTAGACATCCCAGCCCGTGCGACCAACACAACCGGGTCAACAATGATCGTGTACGACCCGCATACAGGCACAACACACGAGATACCTGACAACGGCACTATCAGTAACTACCGCATCGATCAGGTGACGACTGGGCCTAACGCCAACAAGCAAAAGCGCTTCCGTTTAAATATGGCTGTCGACAACAGCAAAGAAGTGCTCGACAACATACAACAAATACTTCAATCCTTTAGAGGCAACCTACACCATATTAATGGCGAGTACGTTGTACACATGGATGACGTTGCGTCGCCAGTACTAACGCTTACCGATGACGACATTATCGGCGGGCTAAAGATTGCACAGGGTGATCGCAAGCAGCGCATCAACCGCATGACCGTTAAGTTCCTTAACGCTAACAAGCACTACAAAACAGATCAGGTTTCTTGGCCTCCGATCGATAGCGATTCGAGCTCGCAGTACCAAACCTACTTAACAGCCGACTCTGGTGAGAAGCTGCATAAAACTGTGACGCTGACAGGCTGTACTGACTACTACCAAGCGGAAGATATTGCTGAATACCTAGTGCGCGAAAGCCGTGTGACGCTTGCCGTCAGCGGCACGTTCGGTAGTCGCTGTTTTAACTTAGTACCGGGTGACGTCATTGCGCTTGACTACGACAGCGCTGGTTATAGCAATAAGTACTTTATTGTTGACCAGGTAGGCGTCGACGTCGCCTCGATGAACGTCAAACTCAGCCTACGCGAATACGATTCGTCGGTTTATACCTGGAACACAGCGCGCGGAAACGAGCCTGTCGCTCTCTACTTTGACGAAGAGCAGCAATACAACGCATCGCCGACAAGCTTAACTCTAGCACAGTGAGTAGCGCCGTCATCACATTGAGCGACGGTAGCGCGCAAGTGTCGCTTGTCGTGCCATTCAGTGACGTTCCCGAAGAGGCCACCTCTATTGAGGTCGGCTGGGCCATTGCAAACTCTGACGAGTACAACACTCAGATCATCCAAGACGAGACGGCTGACAAAGCAAAGTTTCAGCTAGGCATTGACAATCAAGACATCGATATACGCGTACGTTACTTAGTAACAAACGCTGATGGCCTGACACTACCGAGCTCGTACACCACGACAACATTTACGCTTCCTGCCGTTAGCGGTACACGCCTAGACGGCATGGAAGACAACGCTACGAACAACACGGGCGTACTCGCTGATCGTGACACAGTAGACACCATACATATCGAAGCCGACGCTGTGACAGCAGCCAAGATTGACGTCACTGACATAGCAGCAATTAACGCTGACCTCGGCGCAATTACAGCAGGCACACTGCAAGCTGACACAGCGACCAAAATACCGGATGCCAACGACTCGCCCTCTGGTAGCGAGACAGGCGCCTTTATAGACCTCAATAACGGTAAATTCGTATTTGGCGACGCTAACAAACACCTGCTGTATGACGGCTCAACCTTGCTCGTTAAAGGCGAACTAGAGGCCGACATCCTTGACGTTATCGACGCGACTATCACAGGACAGCTAACAGCTAACGCAATCTCTGCGGGTGCGGTTACAGTCGAGTCACTTTCTGCTGGTGTGTTTGCTGAGTTTGACGATCGCTACGGTACAAGCGGCGGCTTTTATGTCACGGACACTGACGAGTTTTTCGATGGTAGCGGCACAAAGTATGTAACGGTCGGAACGGTCGCACACAGTACTAGCGACATTTATTTTGAGTGCCGTCTAAATCACTCGTGGAGCTATAATCGTAACGACACGGGCGACAAGCTCAAGGCTAACGTCAGCTTTGAGTACAGCACAGACAACAACACATGGACGACTGTACCGAGCAGTACGACTCAGGTAGCAACAGTTACAGGCGTGGTCGCACAGTACGCAACGCTGTACAACATTTCCGAAGATATCACTTACACAATGACAGGCAGTGCGCTTACTGCTGGCAACTACTACTTCCGAGTCAAGATCGTCGCACAGAATACGACTAACGCTTTCCAGTTGGCGGCGCTTGGTAGTGGTAACGGCGTGCCGATTGCGTTTGAGGTGCAGGAGTCATCGGGTATTTCTGCCGCTGGCGGTAACGCAGACACGCTTGACAGCTTAGACAGCACACAGTTTCTACGCTCTGACACTGACGACACGTTTGACGGCAATTTGACCATCACGGGCGACCTGATTTTACAGGGCGGGTCGATAGATCAGTACAACGTCACTAACCTCACAGTCGATGACAAGACGATAACCGTCAACAGCGGAAACACGCAGTCACTGTCTGACGGCGCTGGCCTTATCGTTGATCGCGGCACTGCGTCAGATGCGTCTATTACGTGGGATGAGACAAATGACCAGTTTGTCATCACAGACGGCATTAAAACATCTGGTTTAAGTTTTGGCGATAACGACAAGGCTATCTTCGGTAATGGCTCAGACCTACAGATTTTTCATGATGGTAGCCATAGCATTATTCAAGATGCAGGGACGGGAGACCTCCAGCTTTGGGGGAATGTTATTCGCATAAAAAATGCGGCTGGCACTGAAAACGCAGCTTCGTTTTTGCAAGATGGGGCAGTTGTTCTTAACTACGACAATAGCCAAAAATTTACCACAACCTCCACAGGCATCGACGTAACGGGTACTGTGACTGCTGATGGTGTCAACACAGACTACACCAACGGTTTTAAAATTTTTGACAGTAGTTCTTTAGAGGCTTCTTGGACGCACAACAACGCAACGGGCGCAAGCACATTAAATGTAGGTCGAAACGCTACTTGGGGCGGATCTTTAACACTTCAAACGGATACTAAAAGCAGAGCATTGTTTGCCTCCAACGGAGACATCAGCTTCTACGAAGACACTGGCACGACTGCGAAGTTGTTCTGGGATGCGTCTGCGGAGCGGTTGGGTATTGGGACGAGTTCGCCAACAACTGCTACCGACATCCGTGGCGCTAATACAGCAACTCAAGGCCGTGGTCAGCTTTATCTTTCAAACACAGAAACAGCCGCGATTAACCAAGGAAGTCAGATTGCTTTAGGTGGAACGTACAGCGGAACTAACGATACTTTCTTTGCAAGCATTGCTGGCCGTAAAGAAAACGCAACTTCTGGCGATTATGCGGGTTACTTGCAGTTTGCTACTAGAGTTAACGGCGGTGGTAACGTAGAACACATGCGCATCGACTCTAGTGGCAACTTGTTGGTTGGTAAGACTTCGGCAAGTAGTGCCACTGTAGGTTTCCAAGCTGGAAAAAGTGGCTTTATTGCGGCTACACGTACAAATTCAGAGCCTTTGGTGTTGAACCGTTTGACTTCTGACGGCCCCATTGCATCCTTCCGCAAAGACGGCACCACAGTCGGTAGTATTGGTAATTTGGGCGGCACGGCGTATATTGCTGGTAGTAGCAAAGGTGTTCGTTTTGGCTCTGTCGGTTTGATTCCAACAAACACATCAGGAGCAACTCAGATGCTAGTTATGATCTAGGTGACAGCTCTGTTCGCTGGAAAGACCTCTACCTGTCAGGCTCCATAAGTGCGGGAAATGGTACAGCCAACGCGCCAGCTTTCCGCTTTTCGAGTGATAGCAACACAGGGATGTTCCGGTCGGGCGCAGATCAAATCGCTTTCAGTACAAGCGGCCTCACGCGTGCGTTCATTGATTCGGCTGGCCTAGATATTCGTAGCGGTGGCTTACGTTTGCGCGGCGGTACGCGATCAGACGCACCGGAGGGCACTTACCTAAACTTCACGCAAACAGGCGCAGGAACCGATACAACCAACTGGAAAAAGGTTGCCGATGTCACTATCGGCACCGGACTGTATAAGGCGCTTGCACTACACATACGCGTCAAGTCTCAATACGGAAACTTCGGCAACTCTACCCGCGTGACTTTCGGCGAATTCATGGCGGCGTTTTATCGTTCGTCTAATGTGCAAGACAACATAAATAACGCATCGCTTGTTGGCTATCCAATGGAGTCGCACGAGCTTCGTATTATTAAGACGGCAACGGGCGTTTACGAAGTACAAATTAAACAAAAAGCAAATTACCGCGATGCCATTGTTGAGATGCAGGTACTCAGCACGAACGGTGGTGTCATTACAGTGCCAACGACCACGGCCAACGGCTCTACGACTGGCACGGTTTATTCTGCGGTTAACCCAGACACGACAGGCAACACACAAACGCACACATTCGGTGACGTACAACTAGGGACCGTGAAGGCACAAAACGGCGCGGCAAGCGGTCCCTCTTACACGTTTGGCGACGACACCAACACCGGAATGTATCGGTATGCCGCTGACTCACTAGGTTTTGCTACTGGTGGCGTTTTTCGCGCCCTACTTAATTCCATGGGGTTTAGCGTCAATGGTTCTGAAATTGAGGTAAACGGCTCAACTAACAACTGGAAGTATTTGCGCTTTGCCAATAGCACCACACCTAAGTGGGACATTGCAACAAAGGACAACGACCTAAGCGGCGCGTTGCAGTTTAGGCCGTCAGCCGGGTCAGCGAATCGCACTTATATGAGTACGGGCGGTGACTGGACTTTCGGCGGCAACCTTTATGCCTCTAACGGTACAAATGCAAAACCCGCGTTCTCGTTTGACGGCGAGTCTAATACTGGTATGTACAAGTACGGCACAAACCAGATTGGCTTTACTGCTGGCGGCAGTCTTATCGCATACATTCAAAGCGGTGCTACTTACGGCTTAGTCGTGCAAAGCAAGATAAGCGCAACAGGCGGCAACTCTGATAACTGGAACGCCGCACACGGCTGGGGCAATCATGCGAGTGCGGGTTATCTTACGGCTGAGGCTGACACCCTTGCGACAGTGACAGGGCGCGGCACAAGCACCACAGCGAACCTTTCGACTGGAAGTTTAAGCATTACAACAGCCGCAGTACCACTGAGCTTTACGGAATCAGGTCATTCGGGCAACGGTCAATATTGGCGTATGCCTTTGGATGGGGGCAATTTGCGCTTTGACGTGTCGCTTACTGGCGGTGCGGGTTTCTCGACCTACGACAACATTTTACAGCTTAACAGCGACGGCACGATTGACGTTCAAAGCAGTCAGATGTTTGATTCATCGGGCAACATCAACACAACTAAAACGATAACCTCGGGCGCGATAACGACATCCGATAACCTCAAAATTTCAGCCGCAAAAAAGCTGTATTTTGACGGCGGCACGCACACCTACATAGAGGAAGTGAGTTCAGACGTTTTACGCATCGTTGTAGGTGGCGATGAGTTTATGCGTTTTGCTGAAGGCGCAAGCAATCTGATTACTATGGTCGATCCGGTGCTTATTGACTCTGACAATAACGTGCAAAACGTACTCAAAGTCAGAGCGGACGGAACTACAAGCAACGCCAACTTCTACGGCGTGACGTTTGACTTCAATATGAGTGGCACTGAATCGCACACCGTCGATAACTACAAGTACGGCCTGTATATCGACTTTGATTCAAGCGACTCAGGCGGCGACACAACAAACGAAACGCGACTGTTTCCGCTTTATGTAGACGCTAGAAACAACGCAGGCGGAACGGCTGATCGCTTAGACGCGGCATATTTCTACGCACGAAGCGACGGCGCTTCTACTTTGACAGTTTTGCGCGGGAGCTTTAACTACGCATTCAACAATCAAACAGCAGGCACCGTTACGCAGGTTATGGGGTCGACAAGCTACGGCTATGACGACACGTCTGGCTCTGGGTCATGCGGTACAGTTTGGGGTGCTTATAACGCAGCCTATGGAAGCGGCCAAGGAACGGGAACGCTTGGTGCTTTGGTGGGCGCGCAGAACTTGGCAGCCATCGACGCGACTAATACAAAAAACGTCTCGTCAATGTATGGGTCGTGGAACGAAGTGCAACTCGACAACAGCAGTAACGCGCACACAGTTTCAAATGCCTACGTGGTTTATTCGGTATACGACGAAAACGATAGTGACGATTCGCACACCGTAAACAACGGCTACCTGTTTTTTGGTGACTATCAAGGAACGAAGCCGACCAATGCCTTCGGCGTTTACATTGCCGACGACGTAGAAAGCCGGTTCCTGGGACGCGTTCGAGCTAAGGAGTTTGACGTTGGTGGAGTGGTTGTTATCGACGACGCACGTAACGCGACTCTTGGCACGACGACCACAGGCGCGCTGACAGCTACAAACATCACCGCAACCTCTTTAAGTCTGTCAGGCGCATTCACGCCTACGAGCATTGCCGCAACTAGTACGGTCAGCGGCAGTCAGTTTAGAGCGAGCTATGGCAGTGTATCTGCGCCAGCGTTTACGTTTAAAAACGACGATGACACGGGCATGTGGGGCGCAAGCGGCTCGGTGAAGTTTGCCGTCAATGGCTCTAACCGGATGACTATAGGTGCCACAGCCACGACCGTATCAGGACGCATCAGTGTCGTTGGCGACCTTCAGGCTGGATCAGTGCCGCAAACCATTATAACGTCGGCTCGTGCGTTGCAGAATGTCACCTCAATTACCAGTACAGGCCAGATAACGGCAAGCGGACTGATCACGGCATCGCAAACTCAGCAAGGATTCAGACACATAGCTCCTGATGTGATGTCTGGCCATACGTCTCGCAATGAAATGACCACATCCTTCACTGCGGATGAGACTCGCTGGTATATGGTTCCGAAAGTAGACGGGTCAAACAACTTCGGTCGCGAGTTTTCGTTTAACTACTCAACTGAGGAATGGTCAATAGAAGGGCCGTTTACGTCGGATGGCAATTTTACGGTAGGCGGCAGTCTCAGCTTTACCAACAATCCAGCGATCATTCAAAACGCTGAAGATGATTTAGGTCAAATCTTAATCCAAGTCAAAAACTCAAGTAGCACTTTGCGTGGTGTTAGGTGGGATGCCGCAAATGCGAGCGGCGGAGCGTTGCGACCCGATGCCACAAACACAAGCAATCTAGGTCTAACCAACCGCGTCTGGAATACCCTGTACATCAATAACATCCGCATGGGTACATCAAATACCTTGTTCGCTGATGCTAACCGAAACATTACGGCTGGCACGGTAGCTAGTGGCAACATCACAATGACTGGCACAGAGTTTCGATTTGTTTCAAGTGTTGATTCAAATCTCGGAATGCTGTTGCGTGATGAGACATACGTGTCAGACGAAATGGATATCACGGCGACTAGGTTAGGCAGTGGCAATCAGCCAACGCTTGGCCTAGCAGGGCAAAGCGGTATCAACTTTTATGTCGGCGGCAGTACAGCGCTCACATTAGACACTTCTCAGAACGCGACCTTTGAAAACAACCTCACGGTTAACGGTCTGGCGCAGTTCACAAATACTGACTCAAACGGGCGCGGCATATACCGGAACAACACTGCTTACGACTTGCGGATAGGTGGCGGCACAAGCAGCGACAACGGCGCATTCATTTCAGTGTCAGGTGATACACGCGGTGGCGCTAACAGCACCTACAACGGTCGGCTCGAATACCACACAGGCGGTGACGCTTTTGCCAATCAGGCGGCAATACTTGGCGATCACGTGTGGTATGCGAGTCACGCTGGCGGCTCTGCCAGCCTTATGTCGCTCGACAGTGCCACAGGCGACCTAACGATACACCAAGGCGATATACGCATACCCGTCGCCAGAAATATGTATTTCGGTGCAAGTGACCACACCTACATTGGCGAAGACACCAACGATAGGTTGCGGTTCTTCACTGGCGGCACAGAAATGATGCGCTTCACCACTGGCTTGCTCACCCTGTGCAGTTCTATCAGAAAACTAAATGGACACTCACTGACAATGTAGCTAACGCGGCGTTTGACGGAATCTACATCGACCATAACGTCAGTGGTGGCCAAGCGATATCAGGCGCAGATTACCTACACCGGTCATTGATTGTCGATTTAGACTCAAGCGTTACGACGGGCAACACCACAGACGAACACCGTGTGCGCGGTATTGACGTGAATGTGCGCTGTACGGGTGACTCAGACTCTATTTTTGGTGTTTATGCAACCGCAGAGGGACAGCACGGCGCAGGCACGGTATCAGAAGTTACGGGCATTTATGGTGTAGCGATAGCTGATGAACACACATCAGGGCGTAATACGGCCATTTATGCGTTGCGTGGTATCGCGTATGGATACGGGCAAGGAACAGGCGGCAACACAAATTTCTATGGTGCTTATCCAAAAGTCCACTTAACAACCGCACAAGACAAAAACAGCGGAACCATTTATGGCTGTTTCGCAGATTTTGAAAGTGATAATCCAGGTCAAGCTCAAAGTTTTGGTAGCTTCTACGGCGTTCGCTCCAGATGGAATGATGACAGTGGCGGCAATGTAACAGGAACAAATGCCTACTTGTTTTATGGCAACTACGATGGCACCTGCTCTGTGACAAGCAAGTATGGCGTCTTTATCAATAGTGATTGCAGAAACTACTTTGGCGGCTCTATTACTACTGCTGACGGTAGCACTAGCACTGCGTCATACGGCTTCAATGGTGACCTAAACACGGGGATGTATTCCCCAGCTAACCATGAGCTTGGGTTCTTAGCGAACGGAACACAGCGGCTCAAGATGGACGCGAATGGCGTCACAGTGCCGAGTGGCAACCTACTTATTGGCGATGATACGGGTGACGCTTTTAACGGCGGTTCGCTTTTGCGTTTACAACAAAATGCAAGCACCTACATTCAAATAAAGACAGGCACGTCTCACCAAGCTGGCTTGCTGTTAGGCGACACAAGCGACGATTTCGTTGGCGGCTTAATTTATAGGAACACCGATAATCATCTGGATTTTTACGCTGGCAACATTCAAGGCGCGAGACTAAAAGCGGACGCCAGCTTCAAAGTGTACGGGACTACCCTTGAGGTGGGCGATGGCGGAACTAATGGCGTCATTGACGTGAAAGCTACGGCCAACGCATATTACAAAGTCAACGGGAATACACGTTTCACGCTTACTTCTGGCGGCAATGCGACCTTTACTGGCAACGTGACAGCATTCTCTGATGCCCGCCTAAAGTCAGACATTGAGACACTTGATGGCTCTAAGGTTTATGCCATGCGCGGTGTTTCATATACAACGAACGGCGAGGCTGGCTCTGGTGTTGTGGCGCAGGAGCTTGAGCAAGTTGCAAGCGAGCTTGTCATAGACAATGACGATGGCTACAAGAGCGTGGCCTATGGCAACTTAGTTGGCTATCTGATCGAAGCGGTCAAAGATCAGAAAGCAATTATTGATGACTTAACCAAGCGAATAGAGGAGCTTGAAAATGGCAATGACTAAAACTGTCACCTTGCGATACTTAGAGGTGCATCCAAAAGAGATAGCTGACGCGGAGGCCACCACCAACGCAGGCAACCCAACTTTATACGTGTTTTATAATGTGACCGTAGACGATCCATCTGATGATGAGCTACCGATTCGGCAGTCTAAAAACTACTCAATCGCTAGATACTCTGATGAGGAAAATCAGACAGCGACAGACGTAAGTGGCGAAGACCAGCTTGTGCAAAACGTATGCGCTGCTGTTTGGACTGACTAATGCCACTGCAAACGTCAGGTCAAATCTCCATGCAAGACTTGCAAGACGAGTTTGGCGGCTCACACCCAATTACTATGACAGAGTACGGCGGATTACGTACGTCAGGTTCGGGCACGACTATAAGTCTGTCTGACTATTACGGCGGCACAAACTCGCCGGTCGTTACGCAAGGCACCCTGCAACAACAGTACTCAACCATACGTGGGTTTAACCAGGCAAATAGCGTTGGCTCAGTCTCGCCGACTAATTGGTATAACAGCAGCTTCGAAGCACGGACTATCAAGGAGATAGCCCGCGTTAACGCGTCGTCTGGTATGTTTTTTCAGTTTGAGCTCAGTTACTCGAGCGCTAACTCAATACCGGCTAATGACTTTACTAGCTTGCAGTTTACCGCCAACGGCACGCTGACCACTCTTACATCTGCTGAAGCGTCTACGACGACAACGCAGGGCGGCTTTGGTAGGCGTTGGACGTGGAGCTACGCTAACGGACTCAACACTACAGAGATCGCAAACATATCGGCTGAGTTTGACGGCTCTGGTAACGTCACGATAACGGTGAACTCATGAGAACGCTTATCTATGACAACCCGGCGCCTGACGCTACTCACTTAGAGGGTTTTGTAGAGTCTGATGCGATCACGCAGGAAACACCTGTGCCTTTTCGCGTACCGATGATCAAAACTAACGGTGTAAACGACTTAGAAGCCACGGTAGCGCTAGTGCATCTGATGGAAGACCGCATAGACGAAGATGTAGCTGACGGCTCTGTCGTCGGTCGTATACCTATTGATCCGCCTTAATTAGCCCTTTAACTACAGCAGTTTTAGATATATATTGTTCATATACTCAAAACCTAGGAGGCATTAATGAGTGAGCAACAACAAGTAAGTAGGCAGGACTACTTTGTCGCACAACAACTAGAGTCTTTGGCTCGTCAAAACGCGCAGCAAGCAATGCGTATCAGTCAGCTAGAAGCTGAACTACTGACACTCAAAGCTGAAAGCGAGCAACAACAGGGCGATGCAGAACCCGTCGTCCCGGTAGAGGGCGAACTGATACCAGGGGAGCAACCGCTCAACCCGGATGATCCGACTGCTCACTAACTAACAAGCGCCCCTCTGGGGCGTTTTTTTTTATCTGGAGGAAACGATGCGCTATCAACTGACAGCGTGGATAGTAATCGCGTTTTTGTTTTTCGTCGCTCTTACAGCCGAAGCACAGAACGAAATAGAGATGCCTGACAATATGCGCGTTACGCCCGAAGGCGGCGACGTAGAGAACTCAGGCGACCTAGCAACAATTAACAGCAACAACGGCGACACAGTAGTCAACCAAGGCGCTGGTAGCGGAAGGCCTCTCCCGGCCAACAGTGCCATCGCTCCGTCACTAATGGGCATGAATAACCAGTCATGTCTCAAGTCTTACACCGGGGGCGTACAGCTAATCGGCATGGGCGTATCAGGCGGGTCTTGGATGGTTGATGAAGGGTGCTCGCTCAGATTGATGAGTCGCGAGCTCGCGGCCCTTGGTTTGAAAGTCCCCGCAGTGGCGACGCTGTGCCTCAATAGCCAAGTGTATCGAGCGATGCTAACCGCAGGGCTTGTGTGTCCTGTCTCGTCTGGTGGTCGGTTGTTGGTAGGACGCGCAGCACTCGCGCACATTAAAAAAGCACCCGAAATCTTTATCCCAGACTTCGAGGAAAACCGAACCTTCTACGAGGCCTTACTGGCCGGGAGTACGTCCAATGAAGATCAAGCTGTTAGCGGTAGCCTTAGCGACCGTTATCGCACCACTAAGCAAAGCGGCGCCGATAGACGACCTAATACAGACGAGTCAGTCGATTAGAACCACATTTGACTATTCTATAAAAGCTGTAGGCGGCTTGGCGGTAAACGCCTACAACGGTACGGGCATTGGTCAACCAGGCATAGTTGATCCTGGCATGATTACTAAAGAGCAAGCGGACGCCTATAACGCCAGCGTCCAGAACTTCAAAGCCCAGGTATACACTTGGAACCCCAACGCTAACGAATACTTCGAGCAGCAAAGTCAGCAAGCCCTCGATACTCTCGGTCAACGTATCGACGCCTTTGTCGACGCAGCCGTTGCAGTCATAACAATTACAGAGACCAACATACGAGCTCAAGAAGCAGCAGACGCCCCGGACGCTCGTGACAGCATCGCGTTACAAGAGTACATGGACGAGACCGACGTCCTTCTTGATGAGGGCGAGCGCGAAGCGTTCAACTCAGCCCTACAAGACGTAGAGGACGCTGCGGTTACTGCTGCGGCGTACACGGCGATCGCCTCAGACCAGTCTCTACTAGACGAAGCAAATCAGGCTGCTACGCAACTAAATGTTACATACGCCGAAGCTACTAAGAGTTACTTCGACGGCACAACCGGGCAAATGACAATTGAGTGGAACAGCGGTGAGCAGTCCTCACTGGTCGCTCTCAACGTGTCGGGCTACTTCAAAGATTCAGCCGTGATTATTCAAGACGGTGCCGATTCACGTTTCCACTACACCTCCCCGGAGGGACCGTGTTGGTGGCTACCAACTCCAGAAGAGCAACAGGAGTGTTTCAATGGGTATTGAAGACATGGAAGTTAGCGTAGGTGACGTCAAACTGCGAGGTGTCGTCATCATGGTCGTTCTGGGATTTGCGTCAACGATCGCAGGAGGCATCTATCAGTTCAGCACATTTATGAGCGACCTTGAAGCGCAGACGAGCTCTGTCGACGCCGTCGCAGCCGGGGCCGATACCTTGAACGCCCGGTTCGATGACCTACGCGAAAGCAACGCGCAACGACTCCAAGAAATGGAAAAGCGTCTCGCCTCGATGGAACAGGCGATGACAGCGGCTGATGTAGCAAACCTGCAAGGCAAACTTGCAACCCTTGGCGGTACGCTTGAAAACATTCTTGATAAACAAAGTCAGCTTAACGAGCTCATGACGAGACAAGCCGAAACAGAAAAGCTTGCATCCGAAACTCAGCTACGTGTCGAAGGCAAGCTCAAGGAGCTCGAATCTATCGAAGACGATCTTAGGAAATACCAAACTGAGGTAAATGACATGTGGCGAGCCATAGATAGTCTTAATCCATTAGGGGGTGAATAGTGGCAACTTATACATTCCAAAACGGCGACGGGCCGTATCAGCTTTTTCCAACATCCATCAAACCTGAATCTTTCAAAATTAAACATGCGCGTACGACTCTTGTAGCCGATGCGCGCTCGATGCGTCGACAGACGCGCAGTGTAGGCGGCGTTCGTATAGAGATGAGCGTCACCTACCCTGTCCTATCTCGTGCTGACTACGAAACCTTTATTGAGTTTTTTCGACTAATTGACGGTAGACATACGATCTTCGCGTTTCGCATGCCGCTGCTACGGGACGACTCGGCATACACAGACACGTCGCTTCGTATCGGTGAGTACTACAACCGCAACGACGCAACAAACAACAATCAACTGATGCAATACCTAGGCCTTGACGGCTCGACGCCTGTCGTAGATCCACCGGCCCGGGACACGGGCACAGTCAGTCTCTCTACCCCAGCAACTTACCTACCTACGCTAAAGGCATCGCTTAACACAGACGGCCCTTCTGTCGAATACGGGGCCGACAACTTCATTCGCTACAAATTGGACTTAGTAGAACGATGGTAGACGCAATAGATATAGCCACAGAACAGATAAAGACCGACGAGGGTTTATCTCTCATGCCTTACCACTGCACAGCAGACGTGTTGACCATAGGCTACGGCCGCGCGATCGGCACTAACGGGATTAGTAAAAGCGAGGCAGAACATCTGCTACGTAACGACGTAGAGGTAGCGGCTAGTGATGCACGTAAGTACCTGGGCGACACAGCTTTCGAAAGTCTGTCAGTTGAACGCCAAGCCGTTTTGGTCAACATGGCTTTCAACCTCGCATCAACAGACTACGCGGCTTTAAGTTACTTAAACAAGCGATCCTAGACGGCGACTACGCTGAAGCCAAAGCACAAATGTTGTCGTCTCGCTGGGCAGAGCAAGTCAAAGGTCGAGCAACGCGTTTAGCAGAAATTATGCTTGCTGATTGACTACAGTAAACTACTATAGCAAACTTCTATATATACATAATAGATGGAGGCAAAAATGGACTTGTTTACATTAGATGAACTGACAGAGCTTTGTGCCAAGCATGATTGGTTTTACAACTTTTCAGATGACCACAAGGTCTGGGAAAAAGGCACAGCGGAGATCAATCGTATTCGTCAGCTTATGTTGGGATTGCAGGAGCAAGGCATGGGCAAAGAGGCGAAGCAAATTTATGAAAACTGGAGACCAGAGGGGGTCAATTTTGGGTGATGCGGTACGAGATTTAAAAGCGCTGGAAGTCTTTGCAGGAGGTCCGGTTGCGGCCGCGCAACTGCTAGGGGTCAACTACACAGGCTCCTACTGTGCGTGGAAGTCAGGCAGACGCGAGATACCACCGTATATCTTGCGCTCCGTAGCTGCGCATCTGAAGCTGTACAACGAGGGGGTGAGTGATGGCAAGTGAGTTAGTAGCTAAGACAGTTAAGCAAGAGCACATCCTTTGGGATGCCGATGCGTGTGCAGAGTACTTAGGCTTCAGTCGTAAACGCTTTGTAGACCATGTGTCTAAAAAGCACGACTTCCCAAAAGCCCGCGTTAACGGGCGACGCTGGATAGCGCGGGAAGTCATCACATGGGCTTGCAACTCATAGCAAGTCAGCAAGCTCTTTAGCGTCTTTATTGTAGTAGGTCATCAGTTGCTTTAAGTCTCTGTGACCAGTTACACGAGCAAGATCTAGCACAGGCAGTTTTTGAGCTAACCGGGTTGTCGCTTCATGGCGGGTATCGTGGAACGTAAGGTTCTCGACACCCGCTTTTTTTGCGGCCTTTGAAAAGATAGTGCTACAGCTATCTCGATCGAGTCCAAACAACACCTCACCCGTAACGTCATCAAGACGTTTTATTAATAAACGCGCGGCGTTACTCAGCGGTACGTTTCTAGCTACATTTGTTTTTGTTGTATGCGCCGGTAAGTGTACGTACTTATCGTGCACATGCTTGCGTCGGATCTGACACAACTCACCAAGCCTCATTGCTGTCTCAATGGCGAAAAGAAATGCCACAGCAACTCTCATACGGGTCTCTGTCGGCGCGTAGTCAGGAGAGTAATCTAAGGCTACCAGGATACGCTCAATCTCTTCCTCAGTAACTCTACGATCTCGTGGAGGCGGGTCGCTGGGACGGCGTAAATCTTTAAATGGCTCGTTGGTCATCATGCGCCATCTTCGGCCCTGGGCGAACATAGAACTGAGTACATTGAGGTCTCGATTAACACTACTGCTTTTTACTGTAATTAGTCGCTCGTCAATCAAGTCTTCTAGATCCTCTCTAGCAACCTCGTGCAGCTTCTTTGCAAACAGTTTAGGGAACGCTCGCTGATAGTAAGCAATGCGATTTGTAGGTGTCCGCGGAGACCGCATTTTAGGGACGTACTCGCGTAAATATCGACGCGCTAGGTCGTTTAGTGTGTGGTCGCTTGTAGGGGCATCCGGGTTAGCTAAAACCTGTGCGATCCACTGCTTAGCGTCTCGCTTGGTGTTGTGGGTTTTACTTAAGCGTTTACCGTTAAGCATAACCTTCGCTTGAAAGCGATCACCGCGCTTTGTAACTGTGCCTGACATAACTCCTCCTTGGGACAATTCTTGGGACAATTTGGGACAAATGAGTCGATAGAATTGCGTATTTAAGACTACTAAAAAGTATTGGAAGAGAGAAGCCTAAATCCGTAACCTACTGTTTTGTATACAGTTTGGTATTTAACGCTACTGAATGCTACTAAGGTAGTGGTCCCCGGGGCCGGCACTCAATCATATTTAAAATCAATGAGTTACAGCGCCGTGGGACAATAATGGGACAGTATTTTACTTTTTGCCCGTAAGTGGACCTTCGGCGTTATGGCCGAAGATGGCGTTGTAATACTCAAGGCTCTCGTACGCCTTAACGCACTCCTGAGCAAACGCCTTTGTGTCGACGCCTAGAATCCGCGCCCATAGTTCTGTGTCGTGTGGTGGCACTCGAACGTGACCCTGCTCAACCTGACTGATCATAGTAAAATATTCTTGACCGACTAGTTGAGCAAATTGTGCCTGTGTAAGTCCTTGTGCAGCTCTCTGATCTTTAATGATCGAGCCAAGACGCTTGCGTCTTTCCTGCGTCGTTTTGGTAGTACGATTACCGTTACTTTTTTTGTTTGCGTTCATGTTACGCCCTCCCTCCCCGGTATCGAAAAAAAGTCGCCCGTCACCGCATCGTATCTAATAATTAGACATATAGCAATCTACTATAAATACTAAATTGTATTGTTAAGGGCGCTGAATGGCTAAAAAAAAATAAAACTGAATAAATTAGTTTTCAAATCTATTTTTATGCTGTACGTTTGCGGACTCTTAAAACAAAGGGGAAAAAAACTATGTCATGGACAAAGTCCGACAGGGCCGAATACGTAAAGCAAAGACTGACCGAAGTCGGCTTTAGCTTACGAGGTCGAGCAGCAGATGTAGCCGAAGAGTTAGAGGTAAGCTACAGCCAGGCGAACGCCTGGTTACAAGGTACGCTGCCACGCGACACTGATGAGGCAATGCGTGTCGCCGACCATTTACAACTCGATCTACTCAAGTGGACCTATGGGCGCGAAACCTTAGCGTTAGATACGCGCAAGCTGATGCGCTCAATCGCTTTCGCTCGTGAAGTCGAAAACGAGAATATTAAGGAGCTCGGCAAAATGCAGACGTGGCAGTTCGTAGAGGTAGTCGAACTCGACTACAGCGGACGGATCGCTGGCGCGGCTTTAGTCGAAGGTTTGGCAGAGCTCGCTAATATAAATAGTAGAGAAAAGGTAGGAGGGCTTGATGACTAGTTCGAGCAACCCGTGGTTGGCATGTGCGACTCAAAAATTTGCAACAGAGCGCTTTTATTACCCATTACCCGCTGAAGAAATGCTCGCGCCTAAAAAGCCCAAAGCGACGACCGATGGTAAAGACGGTATCTTTTTTGGAACGCTAGATTTGAGTGCGGCAGTAGGCGGTAACATTAAAGGCGAGACACGTGACCCATCTACAAGGGCCGAAATGATCCGACACGGCTACGACCCAGACGGTGGTCTAGAACAGGTGACCTTCAAACGTCCTTTATTTGTTAAGCAATTTAAAGCGTGTGTAAAGAAAACCGCAGAAACTGGCGACTCTGTTTTTTGTTTTTTCACTGAGCACACACCAGAGCCACACACAACCATTTTAAAAATGGCGAAGGTAGGCGATAAAATCAATTGGGTCGCTATCGACCTAGCTTCCTTAGCGTTGACTAGTTACAACTTGTATGAGGGGGAAGTTATGAAGATGTTGAAAAACCATACTTCATAGTTGGGGGCCACGCTACGTGGCCTTTTTTTTCCACTCACTACACTTTTGACTGAAACGTTGACCGTAAGAACAATTCCGTCTCAAAGTTACTTACAGGACATTACTCTAGGGTACTTTACGTAACTCTTTGTACTTAAAGCGCCAAACGCAACAACCAACATCATCAACAATAATCATATTTATGTAGCGCAGGGGGTTACTAAATGGATGATACAAACAGCACCTTCGAGCTAGTCGAATGTCTCTGGGAAGCCAAGATGTATTCAGAGGCAGAACAAGCTTACATTGAGAGCATTGAGAAACTAGATTTACAAGATACGAAAGTCGGACAAAGATTGTTGTTTGATCTTGCGAGCCCACTTAAAGAGACAATCGCGCTACGTCAGGAAAGCGCAGAAGCAAAACTATTTGAACCTGGTCAGAAGCAAGATTGGCAGCGTTTATTACCGATGGCCGATCCGTTTCAAGGCGCCATAACGGTCGTGACGTCACTCATGCAACAACTATCAGGCAGCAAGGCTCCGACTTATCAACAAGTCGCCATTGCCATAGGCGTGGCCTTTACGCATCAGGTCAGATTTGAAAAATGGGTGTCCAAGGATAAGCGCTTTGCTACTCGCTTTCTTAAACGTAATGCACACGTGCTGTCGTCAAAGGTACAACACAAGCGCTTTGTCACGAACCTAGAGCGGCGACTGAAAGAGTCACTCGAGCCCGAAGATCACTGGGACCGCAAAAAGGTATGTCTCAGTCTAGGCGCCGTGCTAATCGATTGCTTTTTGACAACACATCCAGAAGTCATAGAGCTAAGGCAGACAGGCAGTCGAGGCAAAGCGGAGTCGCAAGTTGTCTACTGGACCGACGAGTTTTTAGAGGACGTCGAGTCACTACACGCGCTTGCAGCCACGGCCTCTCCTGTCAAAAAGCCGATGCGTGTACCGCCACGTGACTGGGGAGTCAACGAGGAAACAGGACAACTTGAGGGCGGCTACTACATGGTCCACCACTCCATATATAGAACCGAGTGGCACCCACATAAGCTGACACCGTCTAAAGACGCGATCGCGGCGCTCAACACAATTCAGCGTACAGCCTGGGACATAAACGAGGAGGTCTATGGTTTCCTGATGCGTAACCCGCAATTAGCACCACAGATACCTCTGCAAAAACCACAGCGTCTACCGAAAGAGATGTGGGAAACCTTGTCGGAGAAAGATCAGGCTACAGCACGACAGCAGTTCCAAGACGAAAGCGCTCGCTTTGTCTCACAAAACTCAAAGGCCATAACGTTTCGTCGTCAAATGCTACATGCCCAGGAGCTACGTGGTCAGCCTTTCTGGCAACCGCACAGCTTCGATTTTAGGGGCCGTTTGTATCCGTCAAACCAAATGCTGACTAACCAGGGTGACGATATCAGTAAGGCACTCATTCGCTTTTACAACGGCACACAGCTAGGCGACAACGGACTAGATGCACTGAAGATCCACGCGGCCAACTGTTTCGGTAAAGACAAGTTGTCGCTGGCAGAACGCATGCGGTTTGTCGATACGTTAGAAGACCAAATCGTAAACTTTGATGACGATAAAGTCGCCCTAGCACTGTGCGCCCAAGCGGACGAGCCAGCCTCGTTTTACGCGGCCGCAATGGAGATTAGACGCGCCCTACACTCGCCAGATCATACAAAGTTTGTAAGTCACTTACCGATTGCTGTCGACGGTACATGCAACGGACTACAGATTCTTTCATTGCTGGGAAAAGATCATGTCGGTGCGGAAAAGACGAACTGCACGTCTGCGCCGACAAGGAAAGACCTATACATAGAGGTCGCTCGATCCGTGCAGTCAATTATAACGTCAATCTTGTCGGACAATACGTCCTCTACGGAGCTCAAAGCTGTAGCCTCAACGTGGAACAGCTTGATGTGCAACGAGAACAAAGCGCGAAAAGTTGTGAAGCGCGCTGTCATGACGACTGCTTACGGCGTTACGCGTGAGGGCATACGGGAACAGTTAGTCGCTGATCGTCACTGCGACAGCCTCGCTATCCCGCAAACAAGTGAGTTTGAAGGCCTCACCCCAATTCAAGCGCGGCACAAGTTAGCCGGCTACATGCGTGATTGGATAATACAAGCAAGGGTTGCTGTTGTTGTTGAGGCCGTAAAAATCATGGACTACTTCCGTGAGGTCGCTACTGTCCTTGCTAAAGAGCAACGTAGTCTTACGTGGAAAACGCCTGACGGTTGCCTGGTAGAGCAAAAGTACGTAGTTCTAAAAGACACCCCGGTGCGCACCTTCGACAACTGGATGCGACGCCTACGTCGTCCAACCAACAAAATACAACCTTCAAAAATGGCGGGCGCCGCGGCGCCTAACATTGTGCATTCTTTAGATGCGACGATGTGTCGCATGGTTGCCAACAGACTGGCTGACGAAGGTATAACGGAGATGGCGTTCGTACACGATTCGTACGCCGTACACGCCAAGCACCTTAATCGCCTTAACGACATCATCAGAGAAGTCGGCGTTGAGCTATTTGATGGCGATTGGATCTCTGAGCATTTTCATCCCTTACAAGTCGCCGTGCTACCAGACGAAGCGCCACTAAGCGACCCACCTAAACAAGGTAACCTCGATGTAGCTTACGAGCTACGCAATGCCACCTACTTTTTTTCTTAGCTATAACTACAGGAGTGTCAGATAGTGAAGACTATTAAACAATTATCTCAAGGCAAAAAGCTATCGGCATTTTTTTCCACGTCGATAAGAAAGCAACGGTCATTACGACAGTTGACCCTGACGAGTTTAAACGCGGCGACGTCGCACACGACAAAGCCGGCCACATGATCTGTCGCGCGGTTTACGACCCGGCTGACGGTGACCCAGCGTACGAAGTCAAGTACGAGGTCACTAAGCTACTAGGCGGTGAGCCAAAGCCTCGCAAAGTAGTCGAAGAAGTGTCGGACGTCGATTACGAAGAGCCGCCAGTCGCTGACGAGGCTGATGACTGAAACGTTGACCGTATGACCAAAAGCCTACAGGAGGAATGATGGCATACGTCAAGTTTGTAACGGCTGCGTTTTCGGCGGCTTACCCGTCGCTAGATAAACCAGACACAACATCGGCCTACCCTAGTAATGCCTACGAGGTGACTGCCCTGCTCCAGCAGGATGACACAGACACCCTTAAAGCATTGCAGGAGGCAATCAACCAAGCTGCAAAGGCCGAATGGCCAAACGCTAACCCTGACGACTATAAGTCGCCGCTTCGCAACCTTGAGGACGGCGGCATCAAAGTTAAGTTTAAGTCGAAGTCGAAGCCACCTATGCAGGACAGCGGCGGCAATCGTCTACCTGACGACGTCAAGATATTTGGCGGTGACCTCATCCGCGTTGCAGGGTCTGCAAAGGCCTACAACGTGGGGCCACAGAAAGGTGTGACGTTGTACTTAAACAATGTGCGTCTCGTCGAGAAGCGCGCAACCGGCTCAGATGACTTTGGAGGACCAGAAGATGGATTCGTCGTTGGTCAGTCAGGAAGCGAAGAAGAGGTCTTCTAGAAAACAAGTCATGCGAAATTGGAGCCGTCAAGACACGGTCATTTTTCAAGACTTCGGTATGAACAGACGCCAGTGGAGAGAACTACCCTCTCATGAGCGTAAAGCTTTCCGTTTAGCGTGGATGGCGCAACAGGAGGAAACGGACACTATCAAGCCTACTCGGACTCCAGGCTATGTGTACGTGCTGCGTCATCCGCGCTATGCGGACCTTTGCAAGGTGGGCGAGACGGTCAAACCGACTGTTCGTCTTCGCGTCTACAACAGTGCCTGTCCCTATAAAGAGTATCGCTATCACTACATGTGTCGCTTCGACGATACGCGTGAGATAGCGCATGCTTTTTACGATCGTTACTTCGAGTTCCGATTACATGGTGAATGGTACGACTGCACACCCGAAGCAGCCGCCGACGCTGTTCGGCAAATTCGGGAAGAGCTATGCAATTAGATTTCGATGGTCTTGGAGGACCACAAGAGCTATACGTCCCCATAGACCCAGTACCCGCGTCACGACCTAAAGTAGCGCGCTACGGTACGTACTACAGCAAGCGTCATCAGCAATACATAAAAGATTGGACTACATGGTTTAACTACGCAAAGCCGTGTTGGTTTTACTTAGGTACTGAGCGGCTTGTCGTCTCACTAGAGTTTGTCTGTTTGAAGCCCAAGACTACAAAGCGGGAATCGCCCAGGCACGACATCGACAACCTCGTAAAGCTACCGCTCGACTGCATGACGTCATCTGACATTTTCTGGAAAGACGATGTGCAGATCGAGTACCTCTTCGCATCTAAACGATTCGCTCGACAAAAGGAGGAACCGCACACGCGGATTAAAGTCTTTTGGATCACATGACGGAGGGGCTATGTCATCCAACTACATACGCAAGGAAGCCTGTGTTGCTTGCTCAAGCTCAGACGCCTTTGCGATATACGATGACGGTCACGGCTACTGCTTTAGCTGTCATCACTACGAAAAAAACGTCGAACTAACCGACGTGCCAAAACAACCACAATCAACACAACCAACTAAACTAGAGACACCCGCACTGCGTGGTGACTTCGTCGACCTGCCACAGCGTCGGCTCTATGAAAAAACTCTACGCAAGTTCAGCTACAGCATCGACGCTGAAGGTAAGCACTACGCGCCCTACTACAACAAGGAAGGCAAGATAGTCGCTCAGAAAGTACGGACACCGGACAAAGAATTTTACGTCACAGGCGACCTCAACAAAGCAGGCCTTTTCGGTCAGCAACTGTGGTCACCGGGCGATCGCCTAGTCGTTACCGAAGGCGAAATCGACTGTCTGTCCTACGCGCAGGTCACCGGACTTACATGGCAAGTGGTCAGTGTTCCTAACGGCGCCTCCGGTGCATTAAAGACAATCCGCAAGCAGATCCATTGGATCGAGCAGTTTAAAGAGGTTGTCTTTCTGTTTGACCAAGACGAACCAGGTATTAAAGCCGCGCGTGAATGCGCCGCGATCCTAAAGCCTGGTATCGCCAAAATTGCAAAGCTACCGCTCAAAGACCCTAATGAGATGATCATGGCCGGTCGAGACGGTGAGCTTAAAAGTGCAATTTACTCTGCGCAGCCCTATCGCCCTGATGGCATTGTGTCTGGTGAGGACATCAATCTCGCTGACGTGCTAAAGGGTGTACCCAAGGGACTGGACATACCCTACCTAGAACTAAACGCGGCAATACGCGGCTTACGTAAGCGTGAGCTCGTACTACTTTGCGCCGGCTCCGGTATCGGTAAGTCGACACTAGCGCGTGAGATAGGGTTTTACCTAACAGCAGAACACCAACAAAAAGTGGGCTGGGTAATGTTAGAAGAAAGCCTAAACAAGACAGTGACCGGCATGGTCTCAATTGACCAACAGGTGCCGCTGTCTGACTTACTAGAGAACCCAGATAGGATCAGCCGCGAGCGTTGGCAGCAGTCGTTCGATGACTACGTTACTAAGTGCGTATTTAACACAGAATGGGGATGCCAAGACATTGATGAACTCGTTGGAAAGCTTCGCTATTTCGCTGTTGGCGCTGAGTGTGACTTTATTATCTTTGATCACATCCATCTCGCCATCTCTGGTCTAAAGGACCACGACGAGCGGAAAGCAATCGACAACCTGATGACGAACCTGCGTCTGTTTGTAGAGCAGACAGGCGTGGGTCTCATCACCGTGGCGCACCTGCGCCGCAACAACAACAAAGACTCTTTTAACGACGGGGGCTCTGTGTCACTGACAGACCTGCGTGGTTCTAGCGCCCTCGAGCAACTGGCCGACATAGTCATTGCCTCAGAGCGCAACCAGCAAGGCGACGACTCAAACGTCACACAGCTACGTCTATTAAAGAATCGACCTACGGTGTCGTCGGCCCGTCAGGCAAATTGCGTTATGACCACGACCGTGGCCGCTTATTGCATTACGACGACACTTTTTCGCCTACCGACCCGGTAGGTGACGTTCCGTTTTAACAGCAGGAGGTGCTATGGAACTTGACCCCGAAGCGCTCGCCTACGAGGTGAAGCGCGCCGTCCACGCGTCAGTGGAAAAAAACAAAGAGTCTGTCCTAAGACTCGTCATGCGCGACATCGCGGCCGAAATGGCTGCGTACTCAATGCAGGTCGATAGTTCAGGCCTGCCTACCCACCCTCTTACGCGCATGTTGTGTATTGAAATAGAGAAAGAAATAGGTACTCAAATATGCAATGTGAGATAAGTGCCCAGGAGGCTTACAAGCTGGTATCGAAAGCTATGGGTGCGTACAGCGCTTCGGACGTGAACTCTATCTCACGCCGCACTCGCGTTCTCGCCATGCACAAGTTTATTGGCTACGTAAAAGTACAATCCCCGCAGAAAAAAATCAGTATGACCCTAGAGGACTACCTACTGCTAACCGAGTTACCGGAGTAGCTATGGGAGAGAGCCTGGTCTACGACATAGAAACAAACGGGCTGCTCGACGAACTTTCAACTATTTGGTGCATAGGCATCGCAAGCGCCGACGACGGCAAGGTCCAGACCTACACAGATCATGACCCTAACCTGCCGCGCCTGGCTGAAGGTATCGAGCGGTTGTCTAAGGCTGACAGAATTATCGGTCACAATGTGATCGGCTTCGACATGCCCGCCATCAACAAGCTACACCCAAACACCCTACGCTATGAGCAACAGTGGGACACGATGGTCGTAGCTGCACTTATCGAGCCATCACGACGGTCAGTCGCGCTGTCGACCTACGGCGATCAGTTTAACTTCCCAAAAGGTGATCACCACGATTGGTCTGAGTACTCGCATGAAATGCGTACGTACATGGAGCGCGACGTTGAGCTCACATGGGTGCTGTACCGCTACCTACAAAAGGAGCTCAACAAGCTGCTTAAAAACGGTAGCGACTACCGCCCCGCTATTAAGCTTGAACATCAGGTGCAGTACGCCCTAGCGCTACAAAGCAACCACGGCTTCCGCTTCGACGTACAAGCCGCAGAGCAACTGTCGTGCAAATTAACCGACGACATCGCAAAGCTTGAGCTCACACTTACCAAAGTATTTGAGCCGCAGCTAAAGCCTGAGAAAGGTCGCTGGGACTTCGGCAAACGTTGCTGGGTCACTGACACCACGTTTACACCCAAAGGTAACAACCGCCGACAGGGCTACGTCGCCGGCGCAGAACTAACCAAGTGTCGCGTCGAGATGTTCAACCCCGGTAGCCGCGAACAGGTAGCTGTACGTCTGAGTCAGCAGTACGAGTGGCGCCCTACGCAGTTCACAGACGACGGCCGGCCAAAGCTAGACGAATCTACCCTTGCCGACCTCGACTACCCAGAAGCCGCCCTACTTCGCGACTACTATCGCAAGCAGAAGCAGATGGGCATGTTGTCTGACGGTAAAACAGCGTGGCTCAAAATGCATCGAAATGGACGCATGCACGGCTACGTGCGCTCGTGTGGTTCACGCACACATCGCATGTCGCACTCACGCCCCAATATGGCGCAAGTCGACAAGTCAAAAGCGATGCGCTCGCTGTGGATACCAGATGAAGGCCACGTGCTAGTCGGTTGTGACGCTGACGCACTAGAGCTACGCATGCTCGCTTGCTACTTACATAAGTGGGACGACGGCGCCTACGCTGAGTCTGTACTTAAAGGCAACAAAGAGACAGGCACTGACCCACACACCATCAACCAAAAAGCCGCAGGACTTTACAGTCGTGACGCGGCAAAAACGCTGTACTACGCACTTATCTACGGTGCTGGTGACGGCAAAATCGGCTCCATCGTCGCAGAGGACTTAGCTGCGGCAGGACAAGTAGCTCCGCCCAGGTCTAAATATGCTGCCCTAGGCCGGGGTGCCCGGCTAAACATCGAGTCGGGCGTACTTGGCCTCGGCGAGCTCATCAGAAGCGTTCAGCACCAAGCGGAGGAGGACGGCTACCTTACCCTTCCAGACGGTCGTCGGGCCGCTAGTGCAAGCCGAACGGCATTGAACACGCTACTACAGGGCAGCGGTAGTGTTCTGATGAAGCAAGCCTTGGCCCTTTTTATTCACGAACTAACACCCGCAGAGGGTCTCGTACACGGCGAGCATTTCGCATTGCTCGCTAACGTTCATGACGAACAGCAGATTAGCTCACAGCCTGAGGTCGCTGAGTTAGTTGGGGGGCTGTTCGCCATGTCTATAAACCTAGCCGGCAAACGGTTGGGCTTCCCTGTCCCCTTCGCCGGGGACTACCAAATCGGCAAATCCTGGGCCGAAACACACTAGGAGATAACAATGAGTATGACAGTTAAAGAGGCTGCCTTTTACAGGGCTGGCCGTGAAGCTCGTTTTATGCGGCAACCGCGCGAGGCTAATCCGTACGGCCGCTACGCCAACCCAGCCTTTCACGCGTTTTGGGACGCTGGCTGGGAAGACGCAGATCAAGAGATGAAAGCTCAGTTGCGTCAGGCAATGGACTACGGAGGACCGGAGAGTGATTGCGCTTATTGATGCAGATATTGTCTGCTATCAGGCCGCGTCGATGGCTGAAGGCAAAGACCCGTTTGACGGTACGCCTCGCAAAGACATCACGTTTGACGATGCCTGGTATCAAGTAATGACAGCAGTCGATGACATTTTACTTGGCTGCGGGTGCGAGGCCTTCATGATGATCCTCTCACCAGACGACCGATCTAACTTTCGGAAAACCGTCTTCCCCGCTTACAAAGCGAACCGTAACCCTAAGCCAAAGCCGACTCTCTACTGGCCACTGATAGAACGTTGCAGGACTGAACTCGATGGTTTCAGCATAGGGAACATGGAAGGCGACGATGTCTTGGGTATTCTGCACACAGAAAACTCAGATACGACAGTCATCGTAAGTTCTGACAAAGACATGCTCACGATACCTGGGCGCGTCTACAATCCGCGTCACGGTGAGATTGTCGAAGTTAGTCTAAATGAAGCCAACTACAACTGGCTGACGCAAACGCTGACAGGCGACTCTACGGACGGCTACGGCGGCTGTCCGCGTGTCGGTAAGGTAAAGGCAGCCAAAGCGCTGATACCACCAGACGACACGCACCCTGAGTTCTACCTACGTCGTAACTGGCAGATCGTGATCGATCTGTACCGCAGCTTTTACTCTGACCCTGACGAGGCAGAGGACAACGCGCTATGCCAGGCACGACTAGCGCGCATCTTACGCTGTGAGGACTACGACCCCGATGACGGTCTTATCCGCCTCTGGCATCCAACAGTACCCACTTACCTACCAGCAGAGCAGCTTTGACTGAAACGTTGACGGTATGAACAACGTCGTAACGCGTTGTTTGGCCCGTGTACGTCTGCGAGTTACTAAAACGCACTGCGGGTCTCTATAGGAGGAGACATGTCGATAGACGACGTTACACCCCAGGAATGGGATTCTTTGCGTACGCAAATCAACAAACCACAACATTATCAATCAAAGTCAGGCTTAGAGTGCATCGAGGTAATCGAGGCGCAACTGTCGGACGAAGAGTTCGTAGGCTACCTGCGTGGCAACGCTATCAAGTATCAGTGGCGCATGATGAAGAAGCATGAACGCCCTCTCCGCGATGCCGGCAAGTTGCAGTTCTACGTCAACAGATTGTTGGAGGTGCTAGGTGCCACATGACGCACCACAGCCGTGTAAGTCCCCGGGTTGCACTGAGCTCGTGAGAGATAGGCGCGCCCGAGGCTACTGCGTGAGGCACGTGCGTGAGACTCGTGCGTTAAGGACACGTAAGACGACAGATCGTCGCAGAAGGATGACCGATGAAGAACGTGAAAGAGATGCTTGGTACAGCAGTCGCGACTGGCGTAACTTACGCCGTGCTTATATTAGTCGTAATCCTTTGTGTGAGTTTTGTTTTGCTAGAGGCGTTACTAAGGCTGCTGATGTTGTCGATCATGTGGTTGAACGAAAAGACGACGATTCTCGCAGACTGGATAGTTCAAATTTGCAGTCGCTTTGCCACCGCTGCCACAACCTCAAAACTTTGGCAGAACGTGATATTCGTCGAGGACTTTTTGAGCGATCTGGGCCGTCGACTGAAGAAGAAAATCTAGTGTAGATACTTTTCCAGTGTAGATGGTTTTCCAGTGTAGATGGTTTTCCATGTAGATGGAGATCGGTAGAAGGGCAGAAAATGCGGTTTTGAGGCGCCCGGGCGCGGCCGCGCGATGGCGCGACGATGGGCACGGCGCGACGCGATCGGACGATCACACGCGACGATGTCGCCGGGTAAAGGCGCGGATTTTTAGGCATCAATTACGCATGCAAACCACTCCGGGCGCGAAAAAACGCGCTAAAAACAGCGAAAAATTAATTGTGTGAATTTGTCACATTTTTAATTAATCGAACGGTATAGGCTGATTTAGTTCGAATTGACGACCGATTGCTACGCCAACATCGCGCGCACTTTGAGCGCGGAAGTGCGACCAATCGCGCGTCGCCGTAAAAAACGCCGGGATATATTCAGTGTAAAAGCAGTCAATCTCCGGGCCATTGGTAGGGCCATTCAATAACGCTGTGAAGCGGTGCGCGTCATTAATAAACGGCGCGAGCTCTACAATGACGAATTCACGCCATCCAGTGCTCCCCTCGTTAGATGCGACCTCGCGCACCCATTTTGGCGCGTGTTCGGTTTCCAGAATGTCAAAAGCATTTCCGAGACATTCAGTAACACCAATCGCCGTTTCGGCGATGTGTAAGTGCGAATTAAAAGACAAAGCTTTTTCCATGGTTTCCCCTCGGTAACTCATCGGGCGCGCTAACAGGCGCGCACTGTATGGCGTACCAATCGCCATAGACGCAAAAACCCGGCGTAAACCGGGTTGCGTTTCGTCATGGGGTTGTTAGGCGCCGTGTAGCGCTTTCGCTTCGACATCATTAGGGATTATGTAGACTTCTTGATAAAAGCCGGGCACGTCCCACGTGCGCCCGGTGTCATCAATGAAACAAGTACTATCGACGTCGACGCAAAACAGATATCGCGCTTTCGAATGTTCATCGCTATATGTTGGCCTTTCGTCGTCCGTGTAATGATCGCCGTCGATGGCGTCGGTTATCTCGCAAACGAGTTCGTGATAACACGCGGTCGCTACGTGCTCCGCTAACGAGTCACAATGCGCGCGCGGCGCGACAGTGAAACCAAATTGAATGTCGACCGGATCGAGACCGAATACCCCGGAAGCTATAACGGTCCCGGTAATCGCCGGCGTTAGTGGTAGGTCTGATTGCTGTTTCATTTGATTAGGTCTCCCATCGTTAATGACCGCGCCAAAATCCCGCGCGTCGAAATTTCCCGGTGCTCGCACTCGGTCGCGTTAACCATCGGATAACAGTATTTAAAACCGCCCGGCTTCGGGTAAAACGGATCGCCGGGTCTGACAAGATGATCAGCTTCCCGCGTCTCAAAATCGCTATACGCAAGCTTTAGGGGCGCACCAATGGTGGCGTAACCTACCAGTCGCGCTTTATCACGCCCGGTCTCTATAAGGCCAACGCGACGCCCCACATAGCAACGCAGCGAATCACTTTCGCGCGTCTCTAGTGTTTTATGGCCGCGCGCAATTTCGAGCGCATAACGCGCCGTTTTAGTGGATCGAATATTTATACCAACGCGCGCGTTCATTTGATCAAATCTCCCATAGTGATCTGGTATTGAATGGCGCGCACCAAATCGGCCGCGCTGTGATAGTTTTTTCCGTGGTATCTAAAAGTCATAAAGGTATTAATCCTGTAATGCTAAGGCGCACTTAATGCGCCGCAATGATGATGTCGACGCCCTTAAAGCGATCGGACCCGCATGCATGCCCGGACGGCGTACAGTCGCCGCACTCGCCGGGACATGTGAACGCTTTGCGTCCGTACGTTTCGCGTAGCGCCTTTTGATGATCCCGGTTCCCATGGTCCGCATGGCGCGCCGTCTTAGACATGGGCACGGCGACGAAATGGCCGCGGGTGATCGGTAAAGCTTCCACGGCCGCGACTACCTCGGCCGAGTGTTTATGGCCGCTAGAGACGTTCAGAACGTAGTTCGGCGCCCATCGATAGCGGTAATCGGTACTTACTATGTACTCGTATTCGAGCAGCTCGTTAAAGCTTTTAGAGTAACCGTACGCGGCGAGACGCGGCCGCGCGTCGATGGTTTCCATCCAGAAATTCACGTCGTCGATGCTACGGAAATCGCCGTCGACATAGAGACGAAAATCGACGCGATCGAGTGCGCGATACTTTGCGCGGCGAAGCTGCGCGTCTAATTCGTCAAGAATGAAAAGCCGGCCGGCGTCGGTAGACAACAGCATCGTGTTCTGGATCTGTCGACAAAACGCGGCCGGGTATCGCCACGAGCTAAACGAATAGCACCACATGGCGCAATCGCCGGCACCGGGGCAAAAAGCGCGGCCGGGCATCCCGGAGAAGCTTAAAAAGGGTAACTTGCTGTTACCTTCAGCGAACACGCTAAACGGCGCGGCTTTGATTGGCTTCCCGGTGCACAGCGTCAAAAGCTTTGTGAGGTTCAACGCCCAACCCGGTTTGATGTCCGGGTTGTTCTGGATGGTCTCAGTAATAACGCGCGCTATATAAGCCGAGTCGTCCGCATGATTGGCGACGGCGTCCACGATGGGCTGCAATTGTTGTCTATTCATTGTAGCGAGCTCCCTAAAATTCGAAATCAGTAAAGACGGCTTTTTCCCGGGCATGAAGCGCTCCCGGTTCATGTCGTCAAATGGGTAGCAGGAATAACGGCGAACCGATCGGACATACTCGCCGCGCACATAAACGCGGCCGTTTTCCGATAGCTTGAAGAAGTCGCCTTGCTTGACGTCCGCTAGTGGTTTGGTAGGCATTACGCGATCCCCCCATTAACGGCGACGCTGGCAATAAGTAGTGCAAGCGATAGAGAGCAAAGCGCGGCGATGCCGGCCCATATAAGCGACTGGATGCGACGGTTTCGCACGTCGTTATATCTAAGGCCTTTGCTGAAACGATATGACGGCTCATAAGCAAGCGCGCCGCATGCGGCACCGGATACAGCACCAATGAAAGTAACAGTGAAAATGAAAGTAACCATATATTCAGACTCCATATAACTACTAAAGCGTTTTGCTATAGCTGAGACAAATAATATAGGAACCTTCGATATCTGCAATACCTATAGATAAGGCGCAGCAATTAGCGGCCGCCATCCGCAACAACCACCAACAACCCACTGCCATTCATCAAATCAATGCGCCAGCGCTACGCATTCAGAATATCTATGCCCCTACTATCACTCTGATGAATGGCACAGCCACCGGCCATCGACCCCGGTTATACCCCCGACGGGGGCACCTAAATCCCTGGCCAAGTTAAGG
>FUIF01000854.1_pt1 | contig 41279 bp, 57 predicted proteins | sample 1003461 | NCBI WGS metagenome assembly FUIF01 (sample SAMEA80401918, study PRJEB19352) | marine metagenome
AATAAGCGCCATGAAGATCGGATTGATCAGAACCACAATCCAGACATCTAAGTATTTCTTCCCGCCATTACCTGTAGGCAAAAGCGTCCATTCAAGAAGAGCATCATTCCCAATTCCTATTTTCAGGACAATTAGCACCCCCAATACCGAGCAGATCAGCTGAGAGAATATGTGAGTCTTGGAAAAAAGAATATTGAACATGAATTAATGCGAGGAAATGATTTTATCCTCTCCTGTTTCAAGATCTGTCTCAACCAGGTCACCGTCTTCATTGCGATAGACAAGAACGCGCTCAACCTTGGTGAATTCTGAATCTCCGGAATGCTCGATCTTGTCAGTGAACAGGCCAATATGCTTGCCAAGTGCAATTTGAGCTTGAACGCGCGTGCTGCCGGGGTTGTCGAAATCCCTTGCCTCTTGCAACAGCATGCCAAGAACAACATGAGCTTCGACCTGGCATTGCTCCAATAGTTCTGCCTTAAGCTCTTTGATGTATTCCTGAATGTTAAGTTTTGTTAAATGCTGCGATGCAATAACACGGGCTGTTTTCTGGCTGTAACCCGCTCTGATAGCGGCTCTCGTGCCGTTATTGTCTTTTACATACTCTTCACAGAATCTCTTCTGCTTTTCATTCAGCTTATCGCTAGTCATTTACAGCCCTCCAATAAATTGAACAAGATCCATCGCAGCACCAGCAACGGCAATCAGAAAACCAGCAGCAACAAGCAGTTCAACTAAAGCTAGTTTTTTCTTAACGTTGTCCTCATATCTGGCAAATTTCTGGTTAAGGTCATTGATACTTTTATTAATGTTAGAAATATCTCGTGCCACTTGTTCTGAAAAATCTGGCGTTTCGACAAGGGCAGCAATACCACTACGAGATCGTTTACCACTCATTCAAACCTCCAATAAATCACTTCATCGTGGCAATGATAGACACAGTAACCGCGATGGACGCCATTAAAGCTCCATAGCATTTCCAAACTATATTCTGGTTCAAGCTTTGCAGTTTGGACTCCAATTCATCAATTCTTTTTTCTGTACTGCGAATTCGACCATCCATGTGAACTGCTGTTTGATGCCCATTTTTAATAGAGACTTCCATATTTTGTAGGCGTTTATTTTCGGACACTTGTTTTGTCTGCTCTATAATGAGTGTCTAAAAAACGATCGTTTTTTGAAAACTTGAACTTCCTTCAATTAATCCACCATTTATCGTAACGAGCCAAAATATTTGGAGCATCAGCTGCGTTGATATTAGCGCGGGTGTGGTCGCTCAGTTCCTGGAAGAGCTTTTCACGCAATCCAAGCATGATTCCGTAAATGATGTAATCTGATGTGCATCCGTAAAGCTGCATCAATCGCCTGATCGTATGGAAATCAGGTTCTGCTTTGTTCTTTTCGACAGCCAGGTAGATTTTGTGCGGGATCTCGATGGTAGCAGCTACGATATCTGAATCGTAGTTCTTAACTGTGCGAAGCAGCTTCAGTCGATCCCCGATGGATTGATATGGTTCATAGTTAAAGATCATTTATGCGCTCTATGGACTTTCGATAAAGCTTCAGAAGCGTGGTGGGAATCTTGCACTTCCTGCCATTCAAAATATAAGACTCCGGAAAACATGATGAGAGATGCAGCAAGGCTAATCCAAATGCCCGTGGGCCTGATGTCTTTTACAATGTCCATTGGATACAATTTTTTTAGCGATAAAATCTGTTTGCAATGAGCGCAAAGGAAACCCCAATAAGGATTTGCGTTCCCATAACGATCAACCATCCTAGGAAATTGTTGCCCTGGTCAACCTCAAGAGCGTGAATCAATGAAATAGTTGAGCAGAAAACCAAAAAAACAGTTCCCTGTCGCTCCATAAGATTGGCATCGCCTAGAGTGTGCCACTCAACAAATCGCACCATGACGTAATAAAACCCGGCAATTACGTTCATCACCAATAAGCTGATGGACAAATTTTCCAAATAATAACTAAAGCTAATATTTGCGAGCATATTGATCACCAGGACAAAACCCTAAATATTATTCACTCATTAAAAAAATAATCCGCTGAAACGCCAAGCTTTTCGCAAGCCTCAAAAAATTTGCAAACTCCTATTAGATTATATCCTTTTTCCCATTGAAAAAGAGTGACCGGGTGGACGCCGAGCTTACGGGCGAACTGTTCCCTGGTTACGCCTTCTTTTTTGCGCATCTCAAATATCTTATGCCCGATAGACGCGGATTTGGCGGATGCTTTTCTTTTATATTCTTTCATTTAGCCGACTTTGTAAAAACGAGCATTAGGCGCCAACAAAATTATATAGCTGCCGTCCCTGCTATTTCTCATTTCACCAAAAATAACAACACGATCACCTTTGCGTAATTCACTAGCCATTTCGGCAATGTGTTCTACATAAATGCGAACATCATGAATTGTAGTGTCTTTTTTGTTTTGTGAATCTTCTGAAAGATCTTGATACTCATGTGATTGATAATCACGAGAATTAAAACGCCCTGTTGCTACCCTTAAGAAAACGAAATTCTTTGATCTGTTGTTAATTATCTCTGGGTCTTCGGTTAAATTTCCAACTATCGAAACTTGATTTATATCCTTAGTCACAATCAAAAACCTTAATCAATCAGAGCCGGATAGATTTTAGACGCACCTATCCAGCCCCTGCAGTTTCCATTTTTATCTATCTTTAATATTTTGTCAAATTAATTTTACTAAACCTAAAATTCTCCACAATCCTCGCCAATTCCCGAATATGTCTAATGTGCGAATAAATCTCACTCGCACTATAAAATCCTGTACCAGTCAATAAATTTTCAATGATTTTGCGAGCATCGTATGACAGGGATCTCATAATATATCGCCACTCATCAGCAGCAGACATATCGGGGTCAGCTTGCCCTGTAATAAAACTGAACTCCGATATGTTGCCGGTTGCCGAAGCAAACAGACCTGATCTTTCAGTAAGATCCATCATAAATGCAAGCGCAAAATATAGATCTTCGGCGTCAAGCTCGTCAAAAAACACATCTTTTTCGATGATCATATCAAGGAAGGTTGCGTTTCTGCATTTGACCTGGCCACTAGCAAGACGCACAACATCACCTTTTGCCATGCGCTCTGGTGTCGGCAAGACGACCTCTTTTCGCATTTGACGGGCTTTTATTCGCTGCTTGCGACGCTTTGTTTTAAGACGCATTGAGGGCCTTCAAAGCCTTTCTGCGCTTGTTCACCCTCCATTCAAGCTCTTTGCGAAGTTCCGCCCAGGCGGGGAACCATTTTGATTCATTGGCAATCGAGCGGCAGGCAGACACCACCACATCCTGCGGATAGGCAATGATGTCGGCAAGGTAAACGCCTATACGCTCTTCAGCGATTTCGCGTTCAGCTGGCGTGTTGGCCGTCCTGACCTTCAAGGCATGCATGGCCTTCATTGCGACTTCCTTTGGGCAAGGAAGGAGCGCTTCATTCAAAAGCTGGATTGCCTCCTGGCGCTGGCCCTCCGGCAGCACATCCGTGATTTCATACCTGATGATCTCGTAATTGGAACTGACCACTGGCTTCAAAGCGACAGCCACGAGCGGCGAAATTGATGTGCGAAGAACCTCTTCGACGGCCTGAAAATCAGTAATGGATTCCAGTCGCCTCTCTTTCGGCAATGATGGCGTCTGCGATTTTTGCCGCTGCTTCGATTGTTCGGGTAGATTGACTACGCTTGCCAGCTGTTTCATTGTGGATGATCCCTGCGATGTATTCGGTGGCATTTTCTTTTCCCTTTGCGATCCGTATTGCTTGCAGGGCATTCCCTACCCCCATCAAGCTTTTAAGTTTGGTGATCTGCCCTCCTTGGTTCCTGCCAAGGAGGGCTTTTCCTTCTCGATATAAAATCACATCAAGATCTTCTGGCGGCGGCGCCGCCTCCGGCATTACTGGTTCTATTACTGGTTCTATTACAGGGTTAGTGTCCAGATTCTGGACACGGGATTCATGCAAATCTGGACACGGGATTGGCTCATTTCTGGACACGGGTGCCGTGTCTAGATTCTGGACACGGGTTATGTGGAAATGCAGCGTATAAAATGTGCTTTTTTGCTGTTTTGTGTATTCATTGAAGCGTTTTTTCCGGCTAATAATGCCGAAATCTTCCAGAATCTTTAATTGCACATTGAGAGCGGCTCGGCTCATCTCGCAATCATAGGCAAGACGCTCCTGAGAGGGGAAACACCCGTTCTCGGGGTTGTAGAAATCTGCCAAATGCCAAAGCACTATTTTAGCAGCTGGCTTTAAGCCGCGGACCTGGATGGCCCAATTAGTAGCATCATGACTCATATTATCCTCCTTATTTTTGCTCGTGGGTGACCGTGAACAGAGCGGAATTCATTCTCCGCCCAGGACGCACATTCAGGACATGCATCCCAACCCCCCGATTCTGTTGTCAGTGTTTCAGTGGTTTCCATTCCGTCGATCATTCGGGTGATTTCTTTGGTGATTTTTTTGACCGGCCGGTAAATCGTTGCTTTTCCATTACATAGTCGACAGTTCATAACGTCACCCCGTACTCACACAATATTTTGTGTATCGAATCAATTGCAGACTCAATATCTGGTGCATATATGGTTCTCACATCATGATTTAATTGTGAGAGTTCTTCGTGTGTTTCCTTTTGTGCTGGTGAAAGCCTTCCGTTTTTCAGCGTTTTCAGTTCAATCAGTACGGTTTTTCCGTTAGGCAAAAAGATCTCGATATCAGGCCGGCCGGCTCGCATGCCGTGTCGTTTGGCAGAAATTTGCTGTTGCCTGGTTCTTTTCGCGCCTTCTAAATTTACAAAATAAGAAAGTTTTTTAAGACGATGAAAGCCAACAAGTTCATTTACGACCGCCCTAGAAATTTCCCTTTCACTAGCTTGCATCATTCGCCCCGCCTTTCCTCCGGCGGATTCAACAAATCATTCCACGATATGTCTGTTCCCTGCTCCAAAGCGGCATCCAACAGCTGACGGTGCCACTTCGGTGGAACGAACCTTTTGGTTTGCCATTTGCGTGACGTCTCTTCTTTGACGCCGATAGTCGCGCCAAGGTCGCGTACATCTCTCCAGAAGGTATCCATGGGTCTAATTTGGGATTAAAATTCCCAATGGTCAATCCCAAAATTGATTGGGACTTCCGTTCCTTTGCGTGCGCTTCACCGATTTTCAAAAATCTTGGCCGTCAAATCGGGTCCAGCTGGGCCTGGAGATTTGGCATGTTTTTTAAAAATTGGAGTAAGTTTTATGGCCAAAGAACAGAAGGTCGAATTCCGTAAACTTTTACAACATCGGATTAGGTTGCTGCGAGAGGCAGCTGATTTTTCAAGAAAAGATATGGCGACAATGCTGGATGTCTTTGAAGATACTTATAAAAAATGGGAAATTGGCGGCACGGGAACGATGCCGAGCTACTATTATGTGAAGTTCTGCACGATGGTCAAAGCCGACCTGGTTGATTTTCTAACTCCAATTCCAGATGAAGATGAACAGATCGCTCTTTATGCAATCGACACCCATCTGCAAGCTGGCAATTCTCACGCTAAAGAATTCGAAGATCCAAACTCAGGAGAAATTTCAGGCTAATTTCGCAGTTTTTGCGAAAAAATCGTATTAATTTACAGCTTTTTTTACCTTTAAAAGCAGGGTTTTGGGACATTAATTCCCGATTCCCTGCTTTTTTATGTTGCATACTGGGAATATTGTTCCCATAATCTTTTCTAAAGCATCAGCATTTTACCAGAGGAGATTTAACGGTGCTTAAGGGATACGACCCGGCGCTTTATGAGAAAGGGTTCCAGTTCAACCGGAATGACGACTGCATCGAGTGCCCTGAATGTGATGGAAGCGGTGAAGCTACTTATGAAGTGAAGCGTTATGGCGGACTGCCTGGTCCAGACTGCCTTTATGAAGAAGTGGTTCTGGAATGCAAACGCTGCAAAGGCGAAGGCGAAATCTGGCCTGAAGACGAGGATTATTGTGATGAGTGAAACAACATTGATTCAAGCCCTGGCAGCGGCCCAGGCAGAAATGAAAAATGCACCGTTCGACAAAGAGAACCCGCATTTCAAATCCAAATTCGCATCCCTGACATCAATCAGGAATACAGCCCTCCCCGTGCTGGCAAACCACGGCATTGCTGTGACCCAGCCTGGTGTCCAACTTGAATCTGGCACATGGGTGATCCGCACCATCCTGTCTAAGGGCGGTGAACAGATGGAAGGCGATACACCCATCATTGCAGATAAGGGCAATGCCCAGGCATTCGGATCTGCCATGACCTATGCCAAACGCTATGGCCTGTCAGCCATGGTCTGCATTGCATCTGATGATGATGACGACGGCAATGAAGCCACATCGGCTCCGCCGCAAGAAGAATATGTCTCAATCGAACAGGTAAAGGAAATCAGTTCCGAAATCGACCGGGTTGGGGCTGATCGCAAGAAGTTTCTGCATCATTTCAAAGTCGGTGACATCAGTCAGCTGACTACGGCGCAGTATCTAAGAGCGATGGAAATGCTGCAAATAAAAGATCGGACTCCAGTCACTAACGCTGCGGCGGAATAGACTGGATGGCCACCCACCTTATCGTTCTGGGGACCCGGGATCAACGGGATCGGGCAAAACGCTATATTGATCAAGCGCCCCCTGGTGTCCTTATGAAACTCTCCTCCACTTCGAGGACACTGGCCCAGAACGATAAGCTATGGGCGCTTTTAAGCGACATAAGCAGAGCCAAACCAAAGGGCCTTAGATATACGCCCGAGCAATGGAAATGCCTGTTTATGCACGCCCTCAAATATGAAGTTTTGTACATGGAAGGGCTTAATGGAGAGCCCTTTCCGGCCGGGTTCAAATCATCCCGGCTTTCCAAAGCACAAATGAGCGATCTTATTGAATTCATCCATAAATGGGGCGCTGAGAATGGCGTTGAATTCGATGAGACATGTTGATCTGTGCAGCGGAATAGGAGGATTCGCGCTTGGCTTTGAATGGGCCAAATTATCTAAACCGGCATTATTTTGCGACATTGAACCCTGGAGCCGGAAAATTCTCGCAAAGCATTGGCCTGACGTGCCAATTGCTGAAGACGTGAAAGAGCTTGCCAGTGACCCAGGAAGACTTGTTCCAGACCATGACATCATCACAGCAGGATACCCATGCCAGCCATTTAGTATGGCCGGGCAGCGCCGCGGCGAAGAAGATGACCGTCACATCTGGCCGGAAATATTTGCCATTGTGCAAGCAAAAGGGCCCTATTGGTGCGTTTTCGAGAATGTTTATGGGCACGTCAGCATGGGTCTCGACGAAGTGCTTTCTGACTTGGAAAGCGAAAACTACACCTGCCAAGCGTTTATTGTTCCAGCTTGCGCCGTCGATGCCCCGCATAGACGAGACAGAGTCTGGATTGTGGCCAACTCCGGTGGCCTACGATGCAACGCCGGGTGGTCCCAACAATCATTACAAGGGTCTGGGGCATCAAGCAAAACATGGCAAATTGCTTCACACTCCGACAGCAACAGCCAATCAGATGGCACCATCCATGAACAGCGGATGGAACAAACCGCGCGTGATGATACCGACACCGACAGCACGGGATTACAAGGACAACGGCAAAAGTCCATCAGAATTGGCCAGAAACAGCACCACATTGGCAACACATGCGGGTGGCTCCCTGAACCCCCAGTGGGTCGAGTGGCTAATGGGATACCCGGTCGGGTGGACAGACTTAGAGGACTAGGAAACGCCATTGTCCCACAAGTGGCAATGCAAATTGGATTGACGATTAAGGATTGTGAAAATGGAACAAAGAACTGACGAATGGTTTAAAGCGCGTCTTGGCAAAGTGACCGCCAGCCGCATCTCTGATGTTCTGGCCGCGCCGACAACGGCGGCGTTTACCAATTACCAGGCACAGCTTATTGCAGAACGCCTGACGGGTGAGCCTTATGAATCTCATGTAACTGCCGCCATGCAATGGGGGACAGATACTGAAGATGAAGCCAGATCCATGTATGAATTCTTATGCTCTCAGGATGTTCAGGAAGTCGGATTCATGAATCATCCGGACATCGAGCATTCGGGCGCCAGTCCTGATGGTCTGGTTGGTGATGACGGCCTGGTTGAGATCAAATGTCCCCAGACAGGCACCCACATCAAGACATTCATTTCAGGTTCGATTGAGAAGAAATATCGCAACCAGATGAACTGGCAGATGGCATGTACAGGGCGCAGCTGGTGCGATTTCGTATCATATGATCCCCGACTCCCTGCCGAACATAGCTTGTGCGTCATTAAATTTGAACGCGACGATGAAGCCATTTGCGAAATGGAAATCAAAGTGCGCTCATTCCTTGATGATGTAGAAGATAAACTGTCTCAAATGAACGCCATGAAGGAGAAGAAAATTGGCCGATAAAAAAGACAACGAACCAAAAATTAAAGGCTTTGGAATGGCCTCAGCTTTTGTGGTGCTTCTGGATAACGGACAAGCTGAAGTCAAAGCACTGAAGCCGACCGAAGAAGAGATCGTTGAACTCACGAAATTCTGGCACGACGAAAAACAAAAACAAGATCAAGAAGATAAGTAAAACAAGGCGCGGTCGATGGCACGTTCTATGACAATTACAGAAGCGAAAATCGACCGCGTTCTAAAGGCTATTGTGAATAATGGGATTAATGTGGATAAAATCGACATTCTGGCGGATCGCGTTGTCGTCATGACCAATTGCGATGAATCTGGTGCCGATCCCAAATCTTCAAAAAAAATTAAAAACTGGACAAGTTCACCTTTTGACAACAAAGTTCCGGGATGAAGACTAAATTGCCGGGTTTATTATATGAAAAACTTCCCTCGGGGAATTACAGGTATCGGGTCAGGAAAGAAGGCGACAAAGGAAATCGCGTTACATTAACGGTCGGCCCTGATCATTCAGATTTTTTGCAGCAATACAAAGCAGCCAGACTTGGCGTAAGACCAGAAACTTCCGCGCAAATCATCACCCTTGCCCCGAAAGGATCTATTCAGTGGTTGGCTGACATGCATATTGCATGGCTATCCACTGAGGTTGGCCATGGGAACCAATCTTGGAAAACGCTTAAAAAGCGTAAGATGATGTTAAGACGTCTGACATCTATTGCCGGCGAATTCGGCACTGACATTCCAAGATCTGAAATCATTAAATTCAGAGATCTGTTTTCGAATACACCTGTCATGGCTGATGACATGATAGCCGCCATTAGAGTGATGTATGACTGGGGCATAGAGCGCGGATATTGCCAAGAAAACCCAGCTGCCGGAATTAAGAATTTTGGGCGCAAAGGAACCGGCGCCGTGCCCTGGTCAAGAAAAGATTTAAAGCAATTCAAAGCGCATCATCACCCAGGGTCGATGGCATATCTTGCACTCACGCTTCTTGCTTTTACAGCTTGCCGGATTGGAGATGCCAGACTGCTCGGACGTCATAATGAAGTCAGGCGTGATGGCGTCACTTACATTGAGTGGCAACCTGAAAAACGTGGCGCCAGCTTTGTTTCAATTCCCATGATGCCGCAACTTCTAAAAGCCATTCGCGAAACAACAATAGTTTCTCCTAAGGCATATCTTGTCACAAGTCACGGCAAGCCATTCACAAGTTCTGATGCCATAAGCCAGAGATTCAGCAAATGGTGCCGTGAGGCCGGCTTGCAAAACAGAACCGCTCACGGGATAAGAAAGGCAGTGGGACACATTCTGGCAGAAGCTGGATGTACCCAATACCAGATCATGGCTATCCACGGGCACAGTGAATCCAGAACGTCAGAAGTTTACACGCGCGCTGTGGAGCGCCCTGAATTGGCTAAACAAGCAATTTCGGTAATGAACAATTTGGAGTGGTAGATGTTTACTTACAGAGCCTTTTTACTTACAGACACTGAATAAAGTGTCCCACAACGATGATTATCATGGGACACATTTTATTTTAAGTTATTGTAATTGCTTATATAATTTAACGTATATGGTACGGCCGAGAAGAGCCTTATTTCTGATTTTTTCTAATGTTTTCAATTGAAAAATGTCCCACGATACAACAATTCCATGCTATATTAATCAATGGGTTACACCAAGAGTGTCCCATGTATTTGATCTTTACGAATGGAGTGTTCATGAGCTTTTCAATGAACCAAGTTACTGTCATTGGACACGTTGGCAATGAGCCAAAAATCAATCACGGAAACACTGGAAAACGAACCGCAACCTTTTCTGTCGCCACGAATGAAAGCTGGAAAAGTCCAGATGGACAAAAGCAGCAGAAGACCGAATGGCATAATATTTTTGTCCTGGCAGAACACGCAGCCACCTTTGTTGCCAATTATATAGGCAAAGGCGATCATGTCTGTGTGAACGGCCAGTTGCAGACAAAAGAATATACAGATCGCGAAGGCATCTCGCGCAAGCAGACATCAATTGTGGTGAAGCAATTTGGCGGCGCTGTTGGCCTTTTGAATGCCACTCAAAATCATAATGATTCTGGTGGCCCTGATGATGACGAATATGAAGATTTGGGGAAAGGCATTCCCTTTTAGGGCTTTTCTTGTATCATCTACAGTCTTTAAAATGAATATCACCAACCAATTTTGCGAACACGAGGTACGCAATGACGATTAAACGACCCAGCATGACATTACTTCTTGCGGCAACATTTTTAGCAACTCCAACAATAGCATTTGCCAGTAAAGGCACCTCTGATATCGGATCCACGCGTGTTGAGCTCGCATCCGAGACCATTGAAATGGCGATGTCTGCTCGAATGGATGAATGCGTTGGCGATGAGTGCCTTCACAATAAGGAGCCTTATTGCCAGTTCCCCGCTTTGGAAGCCCTTCTTGCAGATCGAGAAGGAGGAATCCCGGCAGGAACTCTTGAAATGGAATGGCATAACATGAAGGAGAGTGGTGCCGCTAAGTTTGATGAACCAGATCTTGAAGCAAGATCCGGCGGCTTTGTGGTGTGGTTTGGTGATAACCCAGGAGGCAGTCAACCTGGGGATAAACAGCCTTATCTGCAGTTAACTAAAATTCATGACATGAACATCGTAGGCATTCCAAGAATTAAGGTGTTTGACGAAGGCGAATACCCTCATGGGGATTATCATGTACTTCCAGATCATGAGCCTAGTGATAAAAACGAGCAAGGCGATGTCACCAAAATGCAGCTCACCAAAATTGATTTTATTACTAGGCATCCTGACTGGAATGAAGGTCAGCCGACCCAATGGCTTCAAAGGTATCATGGCGAACCTAGCCCTTGGGATGGCGGTGAATATCTAGAGGGAAGCATGTATGCAACATGGCCCAATGCATTGGGCCGAGAAGGCGCCGTAACGTTGGACAATGTTGAAGTTACCGGACGCTTTGTATTTTCACTCTATGCACATTCGGAAGGTACAGGCGAGGTTCCTTGGGAGCCAACACCAGGCAAGATCTATGTCGCAAATATAGATGTGCATTGTTATTCCGATCATGGCATCGCACACCGGTAAGAGGGAGTCTTCACAATGAAAAAAGTAATCCTGCCCACATTTTTGTCTTCTGTTTTAGCAGCCGGATTTGCAATGCCTGCATATGCACATGGTGTCCATGATGAATTGGAAGAAATTGATGTAGGCGAACAACGTTTGAACGCGGCCTATTTCAAACCAGCAGATAAAATCCCTACGCCCACAGCATTATGCGAATTTGGCGCAGTGGAGTTTATTGCAGGCGGTGTGTCCGAGGACGGGAATAAACTGGAACTGCTTTGGTTTGATGATCCATCTGATGCATGGTTGATTGAAGAGGAGGATTCTGATGGTGACAGCCTCCACCCCAACAAGCTTGCAGGATATTTCGCGCCTGCTGCCAATCCTGATCTGGGTGAACCTTCAGAAGGTGGCTCAAATCACCTGATAAAACTGGATATTGAGGAATGGGCAGATGTCCATGAAATTCGACTAAAACCACAAATGTACATAACGGTAACTGATGACCACGGTGTTGAAATTGAAAAGGAAGTAGTCGACGACATCATATGGCATGTCGTTCCTTATGAGGGTATTGATTTTACCGGCAATATTTATGGTGGACAACGCGATCCAGCATGGCCCACACGATCGGGGTGGTCCGGCGCGCATTATACATCAATGCCAATTTCAGACACTGATCTTCGCCATTGGACGATCGGCCATCAACTTTCTTCAACTGGGCCACATACAGGAGAATCAATTTCCTGGCTTCATTTCGATGAAGAGCTAAATGCTACAAAGTCTTTTGATGAAGTAGATAACGAATGGGCTAAGGCAGGAATTGCCATCAATTTTCTGAGGATATATGTGCGCAAAGGTGAAGCCGGACAGATGGGCGAATACGAGTCTTTTAAACCTGTTCCTGGCCGTACATATACAACATCACTGGATATAGTGTGTTACCAGGATGAGCCGCACGACCATATCGAAGACGACTTCTAAAATGCGAAACAACCGTATTTTAAATACGGCCCTGGCATCGTGCATTCTTTTCGCGATGTCAGGGATTCCGGCGAGTTGGGGACAACAGGTTGACTTAAGTTCAGGCGTTATTACGGACAAGCAGGGACGATTGAATTTCAAAGTCATGAACAATCGTGAATTTGAAATTGAAATGATTTTCTCTGTTGAACATAGGGAGTCTAAAACAAAGATCCCCCCAAACGAATGGCGTACCAACATCGATCCAAACGCCAAAGACAACGACACGATTTTTTTACATCCAAAGGAGTTTCGATATGTGTCGCTTCAAGTCAAAAATCCCGGTCACTATTACGTCTGTTACAAAATGAAATCGAAAGCAGCCATTCAAGCAAGTAGCTGTCGTTTGATTGAATTTATCTCCAGGTAATCATTATGAAAAAACTAGCCCTGTTATTTGGGACACTGACACTTGGCGCGTGTTCAGTCTCCCCTCCCCATGAATCCGTTACCATCCGCGTCGGCGATGTCAGCTGCACTGAACGGATTGTCTTTGATCATCGCAACAAAACATCTCTTGAAGTCAAGAAATACGGAGACGCGGTTAACACCACGCTTGGCTTTAATCTTGGCAGTATTCCCGCAATCGAGGATCCGAATAAACCCAGGCAGCGTTGCACAGAGATTCTGGACATAGCCAAAGGCTATATGGAATCCAAACTGGATATCAAAAAAACAGAAGCTCTGGAAAAAAAGAGCGATCTTGAGCGTACGAGAGCCAAAAATACTCTTGAAATCGAGCGGATAAAAAACTCGTCACTTGAAATCACTACCGAATGGTGAAGCATCTTCTTGTTGACCTGGCCGAACCAGAACTTGAGCAAAATGACGAACAGATTGTTCATCGACTGACATGGCCAGGTCTCCGCGCAATACATAGCCATCATCCAATAGCAATGACACGCGAGAGGCAAAAGTAGCTGGCTCAGTCCCGCAAACAACCACATATTTATCTGGCATAAACTCGTCTCCTAAAAATCAAGGAATTAAAAAAGCATGAGAAAACATATTATATTTTTAACAGTTTCAATTGTATTGTCATCACCAGCGGTTTCTCATGAATTCTCATCAGATATTTTGGAGTGGTGGCCAATTAGTGAATTTGGTCTCAAAACAAATACCGATATTGATGGTGATTTTAGAGATGAATGTGAATTTATGGGAAGGGCTGTTGAATCTCATCTCGCTTCAATTTCAAAAGGTTCCAAACCAGTAATCTCAGCTGATTCAGATAATTATCTCAAACACATAATCGAACCTTACTTTTATCTTTGTTGGCCTGAAAATAACGACCCTAAACCAAAGTAAAAATAAGGAAAAATCAATGAATTACCTTCAAAGATATTGTTTTCGTTTATTCACTATTGCAGCCGTATGCCAATTTATTGTCTTGGCACCCATGCCAGCAATTTCCGATGAATCACATCCTTCAGAAGAGTTTAAACATGAATGTGAATTTCTAAAAACCAATATTGAATTGGTTACATCAATTATCGTGAACGGAACCCCTAGAGGGACAGCAACCGCCGCAGCGATAAAGTCGTTCCAATTGGATAATCTGATTGCAACCTATGTAAGGCTTTGTAGAGATTGATTCTTAACTGTGATATATTTGCAACCAACATAAAAAAATATTTAAGGCTCGTTGTTTTTTTTCTTGTGCCACCAAATCACCAAAATTCATAATGTTTGCAAGCGTCATATATAAATGACGTTAGTGAATGAGGAGATCACATGAAACAGATTCTTTTTGCAACTACTGCACTTGTAGCACTTGCCGGTGTGTCATCAGCTGCTGCCGATGTATCCATTTCGGGATATACTCGGTTCACTTATGACAACGGCAAAGAAGAAGCCACAATGGACCCTGATTACAATGTCTGGGTAAAGGCTGATCAAACCAGTGATAGCGGTCTTGGCTATGGTGGCGCTGTGCGTCTAACGCCAGGAAAAGACGGCGATGCATCGAGCAGCCGTCACTATATGTATATTGAGAATGAATTGGGCGAATTGAAATTCGGCCAGCATCATGGCCCTGCTTACACCATGTCCGTTGGCTCTGATTGGCGTGGCACTATTTCAGCAGTGGGGAAATCATACAGTTCCAACATTCAAGGCCACACGACGCCGAGGATAATTTACCAGACCCCGAATGTTTCCGGATTTCAGCTTGGGACATCTGTTTCCCAAGGGACGGACGTCCTGGGAGCGGAGACCCAAACTGGTTTGAATTACTCGATACCCTTCAACGGATCTATGATCAAATTCGCTCATAACTTTTCATCTGCTGATGCCACCAGGACATCTGCTAAAGAAGAAAGGAGTGAGACTGGCGTTCAATTTACCCATGGTAAATTCACAGCTTCTTTCATGGCATTCAATGGAGAAAAAACTGGCTCCATTATTAAGGAAACTCCAGTAAATTATGTTTCCATCCACGACGTAAACATTCCGGATCAAACAGTAACTGCATCCTCTACAGCCTCACATGCTGTCACACTACCTGGACAGACTGTTATTGTGATACCAATAGAAATGTCGGATGGGTCAACAGTGTATTATGGCACGACTCAAGAAGAAGCAACTGGCTATCTCACTTCCACTGAAACAGAAGTCACCATTCCTGGCCAAATCATACCTGGTTACAATGCCAATGTTATGACTAGAACAGAAGCAACGTCAGTGGATGCCTATGAAAAAACAGAAGGCCGAGAGGTTGAACTGGCTTATGCCGTTGCTGATAATCTGACCGTCAACCTGGTCAAATTCATGAAAGACACAACTGACGCGTCCAACAGCACTTCATCCTATGACCGGACATCAATTGGAGCCAAATATACGATTGCTCCTGGATTGACAGCATCGCTGGCACATTCAATGATTGATAATGCTGGTGTAGATGAAAATGCAATGAGGTTCCGTCTTAACTTCAGCTTCTAAAAACCAATTGACAACTGTCATGAAGTTTACAAAAATGAAAAAAGAATTCTCTCATTAAGAGAATAAATCGACAAAACTATATCTCCCTCTAAGAGTTAGTGTGTACGTCGATTATAGAGAGCCAGGACATAGCTATTACGCGCTATCAATATGTCTTGGCTCTCTTTTTATTTAATAAGGAATATATGGCGGTTTATCATAACCGTTCACTCGCGCCTCACCTGTTTTCCCGGCTTGGGGCGGTGTCTTTAGCCTCAATCTATATTGAGCCTCTACTCCGTTAAATCCTGGGTAAATCCCGGCTTCGGTAAATTCCTCTGATTCAATCCAGTTTCCATCAATCATCGCATCAAGAGCATAAACACCATCAAATTCCATTCCATCTGTCGTGCTTGCAACTGAAGCAGTAAAATGGCCAACATATGTAACGGTTTCCGAGGTGATTCCTGCTGTTGAATTGCTATCCACATCTAGTTTAAGTAATGGCATCAGTATGTCTCCTTTTCCAAACGCTCTACTTTTTGAGATAGTTCTTGTATGGCACTAACCAGAACAGCTGTTAGGTTGCCGTAGCTAATACTCATCTCCCCCTCTTCCCCAAAAACACATTCCGGGATGAACTCTTTCATTTCTTGAGCGATGAACCCGATATGAGGGCTGTCATTGGTTTCATGGCTTTTCATGTAATATGAGCGCGGCTTAAGCTTATTAAGTGTATTAAGCCCATATCCAATGTCTGTAATGTCACGCTTGAAAATGAGATCAGACGCGGTTGACCACTGGCCGGCACTTGTAAGTTGCGGTGAATTGGTCCCATTTGTGAAAACCAAATTATGAGCGCCGTCAAAATGCATACGTCTGTATTCGCCCTGAAGGTTTGAATTACCGATCCCAAGGCCACCTGTTGCTATATTGAATGGCGCTCCATTGAACTGGGATACTGTGTTAACAAGAAATGCGCCGCCCGAATTGAACCTCGCTCTTTCTATCATGTTGCCGAGTATGTTATCTGTCTTGAATACTAGGGTGGCGCCGCCATTGCCTGTTCGACCTTCAACCATAATCTCACATGTCTGTGATACATCGACGCCTGTCAGGCTTTTACCCTTCGCAGTAAGTTTAAAGCCTGTATTGTTAACGGTGTTATTTGACTCAGGCGCTCCGGATATAAAGGTAGCAATTGTGTCTTTGTCATCTTCGTCTTTATTGACAATAAGCATTCTGTCAGAATCATCATTGGCTTTAATACCAAGAAGAAATGATCCGTCCCTAAGTATTCTGAAAACTTCGTTTTCTGCTGTACCAAATGAAAGATGTTGGTCGTCACTTACCCCAATAAATCCATTTTGTGATCCGGTGGAAGTCGTAAATTGAATTCGCGCAGTGCGTGCCTGTGCATTGGATCTAAGTCTTAAAGAATAGCCGTTATCCGTTTCAATAGATCCAAGATCAAGAGTGTACGCTGCATTGACGACGCGAATACCAACAGCACCAGTATCTGTGATTCTCATTCTTTCAACTGAATTCGCTCCGGCAGCATTCGTGCGGAATACTATGTCTGAACCGAGAGTTGGATGCTGAGAAGAAATCGTCGCAATGCCAGTTGTTGTTGTATAACCAAAACTAAAGCCGTCATGGGCCGTCGAATAATTCCAACCAGAACCAAGTAGTGTCATTTGACCAAAGGTATTGATGCTCCATCTTTGTTCATCGTCAGGTGAAACAATGAACAATTGAGTAAGCTGTTCATTGCTTGCCGACATTTTAAAGAATTTTTGCGTATTAACATCATTGGTAATGGCAAGCGAGCCTGTGACATCCAACAATCCGTTAGGAGTATGAGCGGATGCTCCAACAAGAATACTGCCAGCAGTTATGGCGCCTGAAGTGCCTATAGAGCCCGCACTAGCATGATTTCCTACGCTTAGTGTTCCTACAGTGGCATTTAATGAGACACTTAAATTGTTTGTAACAGACAAGCCTCCAGTAACTACAGCGCCCGTCTGCGATATATTGAAAGAAGCTGCCTCATTTGCTTGAAATGTCATTGTGTGCGTTGAATGGCTATAAGAAATGCGACCTTTAAAACTCTGTGTATCTTGAGTATCGTGAAATGCTAGCCAACTCGTTTGCGAGGCTGAAATAAGAATCCCGGTTTGCCCCCCAGTGACCTCGCCCATATGAACACCGGAATCGCCTGGCACTGAATTAATAGTCCCTTTCACATGCAGTGCACTAAGAGGCGTCGAAACATTAATGCCGCAAAGACTATTTGCACTCAAAAACATTGTTGAGGTGCCACCAGAAAGAAGATCCAAAGATCCATTTCCTATTCCACCTAAAGATGCCGTTCTAACGGGGGCTTGTACAATCAGGTTCCCAGTTCCTCGAGGTGTAAGCGTCAGATCTGTCGATGGTGCATTAACAGTGATTGACGAGCCGGTAAGCGTCATATTCCCGATATCAAGAGTGCTATAAGCCGAACTGTCGCCCGCAGCAATCTTCGTCCATTCATTGTTGATATAGACAGCCCAATCATTGACCGCCCAATCAGTAATTTCCCCAAGCTGCGTGTTTCCTGGCTCACGGACAATCCAGAACTGATTATTCTGCGGCGTTATTGACACCAGATCAGGAACGTTTGTACCAGCATCCCAAACTCCCTGAAGTGATAGGCCACCCAAAGACATGCCATCAACAATGATGCTGCCATCTACTGTCAATGTTCCTGTCACACGGCCATCCCCGTTGATTTGCATTCCATTAGATTCAAAAGCATTTACGGCCAAATTGTTGTAAAACGGATTTAGACCAAAAATGCCCCCTCTTGGAGTTGTCGTCATTCTCTCCTCCTGAATGAACTATGATTGAATTTTAGGTTTTGATGATTTTATTCAAAATGATCATTGGCTGAACGTTGTTGTGAGCATCATCACTACCCACAATGCCTGTAGAACGTTGCATGCCTACGCCTGCTGGCGTTGCAGCTAAAGCTCCGCTGCCAGCACTTGAAATGTTCTGGCCATCAAAATATGGGCTAATGTGAGCGTGACTTGGAAGTTCATTGGTTGTTAGCGTATGGGTTTCACTTCCTCCAGCTGCGCCCAATACCGCTCCATTAATTCCAGATCCTCCTGTTGTAATCCTGTCAGCTGCTCCTGATGTCCCCATATTATCTCTGCCAACAGATGCTCTCCCCCGCAAATCAGGAAGTTTGAATTGGGTGCTAGGCGTTGATGGATCGTTATAGGTCGTGCCAAGCACAAGCGACAATACAGGATAATCAGTTTTATTCAGTGTTCTGCCATCACAGAACAGCCATCCGGACGGCTCGCCTGAACCGGCAAAATCCACAACTGTTCCTGCTGAAATCTGGCTGGAAAATTGATTGTCGACATAAGTTTTAATAGATGCCTGTGATGCAATCGTTGAGGCACTAGGGTTGGCAAATGTGCCGTCATTTTCAAATTTATTAAAAGTATCTGTGCTGTCATTTAAGGTCACATCACCATCAGCATTGATACTAATTCGCTCTTCAGGATTCCCGCCAGCCTCTGTTGTCATAAGTGCAAGACTTGCACCAGAGCCTGAATAGCCGCCAATCGTGGCCTTGTTATCATTTGTTTTATAATACAGAAAAAGACCATTATTTATGGTGTCACTTGCAATTGTCTCGGCTGATCCTCTTACAGATATCAATCCATCATCTCTGAGATTCATTCTCACAACAGGTGAGCTACCAGTTGCATCTGTTGCAATTTGAAGCCCGCCGCCTGAAACAGCCGTAATATTGGCAACGCGCGTATTAGAATGACTTAATTGAATAACCCCGGCAGCACTTGTGGCGTTTGCGTCAAGCAAAGGTGCAATGACAAAACTATCGCTACCAATAGAGGAGGTAACGCTAAGATTGCCGCCAATGGATGCGCCTTGTGTCGTTGTAATGCTTTGTCCTGAAATAGATCCACTTGCCGAAATAGTGCCTGTTACGGATGTGTTTCCAATTACATTCAATGCTGCATTTGCAGTAAGCAGGCCCTCTACAGTAACTGCGCCATCCGCAGATATGGCCCCTGTTGCAGAAATATCGCCCGTAACACTCACGCCTGCACTTGCAGTAACCAGGCCGGTAGATGTCAATGCCCCTGAAAAGGTCGATGCACCACTGGAATCAATGGTCAAACGATCAACATTGTTGGTTTGAAAGATCATATTCTGGCCCGTGCTAACTCCGGCCAGAACGACATTTGTATCAACGCGCAATTCAGCTGCCTTGATAGTTAAAGAATTATCAAGCCTTAGCGTCGACTCGCCCGTTCTTTGAATTTCAAGGCCCGACCCAGAATCAAAAACAGGCGTTGTTGTTCCAATACCAACATTAGACTGAAGAGCAACTGCCCCTGTCCCCTCGGGGTCAAGAATGATCGATCCATTCTGATTACTTGTTGTAATGGTATTGTTGGTGACAACCAGGTTGCCAAGCGCGCTATCGAATCCCACGCCTTGTGGAACGGAAAAGACCAATTCCTTGTTCTTGTTAAGAACCGTCATGGAATAGTCTGATGACAACGCCAGATCTGCATAAATAATACCAGGCGAGCCGTTTTGGTCGATCCGGCCGCGAATTGTGCGAAGCGGCTGGGCTGCTGGAACTGTCAGATCTGCATCAAAATAAATCTGAATGGGATCTGTAACAGGGTTCTCATTCGGATTGCCGACATAGATATATCCATTATCAAGCGGATCTCCGTTGGAATCGAAAAAGACAGGGAATGGTATTTGAAGAAACGTAGCGGTCATTGCTGTCTAACTCCTTCTGCTAGATTTGTTCCGCCTCCATACAAAGCCAAAGCACTTGGAGACGTTAATGCGCGAGATACAATGCGGGCCTGGCCTTCACTTAACGCCTCACCTTGAACAGCATTTTTGATAATATTAAGAGCGCTCTTTGCATCATTGCCCTTAAGCCGGGTTAGAACATCTGCAATTTCATCATAAATACCCATCTGGCGAAGTTGTCTTGCTTCAGGTGTTGCGCCAGTTAATGTCTGGGTTATTCTTTTTGTTGCGTTAACAGGCTCACCGCTCAGAAGAGTATTCACAGCCCCCGGCGCTGTAATTTCATCAACGGCTCCTTTGATGGCCTGGCGTTGCTGGGTTGCGCTGTTTCGTGCAATTGCCGCACGCAATTCAAGAGATACCAAGGCAGGCTCCAACTGTTCGAAAAGCTCATTTGTTGCACGCTTGCCAAGAAGATATTCAAACTTGTCCCGTGCATCCCTGCTGCTCAGAAGGTTTGTCAGTTTTTGCATTTCCCGGATATCTACATTCGGATCACTCGCAACAGCCCTGACTCTGGATAATGTGTCATCAATGGCGCTTCGAAGTCCCTGTTTGGCAGCATCACGTTCAGCAACAGAAACTCCCCTTAAAGATTCTCTGACAGCCTCACGGCTTGTTGAGGGCTTTAGAATGTCCGCCCCAGCCTCTATTGCTCGTGATCTGCTTATGGCATCAGCTGCCACATCAAGAGCCGTTCCATATTCGGGGACCGCGTTTCGCAATTGCTGGCGTATCAGTTTTTGAAGATTGCCTGTGGCGCGGCCCAATTGTGTTGTCCCGCCTAATTTGCCGGCACTATTTTGAGCTTCCGCCACATCGCCAAGAGCGCGGGTTATATAATCAAATTGGCGAACATCTGGAAGTTGTTCAAAAACAACCTCTCCATTATCATTGACGCGTGCTAGAATTTGCCTAGAACTCTCGCCCTCCAGGCGCATGAGTTTATTGGCCTCACCGATGGCAGATTCTGGCACACGCTTTAGAAGATTTTCCAATGACATGCCTGTTCTGGATGAATAGTCGATGGGCTGTGCATAGGCTATCCGATACGCATTTTCACGGCTTGGCGCTGTAGATGTGCGAATCTTGCTTCTTGCTGTATTTACGCCTTGCGGAGATCCAAGAATTTCATCAAGCGTTGCCGTGACTTGCAGTGCTTCTTGAGAGGCACGTTCATTTATAGCTTCTGTTGCAATGCGCGGCGCCGCACCCCCAGAAGTCACGGACACATCAAGAAGACGCTGGGTACTTGGCCCCGCATCTGCAAGCATGGCGCGGCCTTTGGCTCTATCCAGAGTTCTGGCAGCTTTATTGAAATCATCATTGCGAAGGCTGACTTGAATGACTTTTGCAGCATCGCGCGTAATGCCAAGAGCCTCAGCAATTTTAGGCGCCGACTGGCCTTTTAAAGCCCGCAACCGGTCCATGATGAATGATGCACCAGCTTGAATGCCTTCTCCTAAAACAGGTGCTGCCCCACCAATAACAGCGCCTGCCCCGAGTCCGATACCAGCATCCAGAGCCGCATTGCGAACCCTTTCATCCAACCCATCACCTCGCCCAAAACCTGAAATGCCTCCTTCAGCACCTCCGGCAGCACCTCCAAGAGCAGCGCTTCTAAGAATATTTCCACCACGAGTTCCAGTTCCTCCTGCTGTTATGAATCTTCCAGCCGCACCCGTAAGACCTAGTCCTGATGCAATGGGAAGTGTTGCTAAAGCCGCACCGACATCGATTGCGGTAGATTCGATAGGACGTTGAGCGTTCATGGCTTCATCAAGTGCCCGCATGCCGCTCCCAACCTGGTCGCCGCCAATAGCACTCAACGCCTCATCTGTGTATGAACCCACAAAAGGAACTGACTGAAGGAATGAAGCTGCCCTCGATGTGACAGGATATTCTTCGATCAGTTCTTGCTGCTGTCTTGATTGCAGGATTTCTTGTGGTGTTTTTCCTTGCATGATTTGTCGGGCAAAGTCTTGATCTGTGCTTGTAAAACCAGGCGAAATATAAACGAGTGTATTGTCGTTAGGATTTTCATAGATTTCTCCGTCTCCGTAAGAACCGCGTAAAGTAAAACCCGCATCCAAATATGCTTGAGATGCGGGCACTGGAGAGCCTGTAAGCTTTTGCTTCAGGCGATCTTTTGCTGTTGTCATCCGCCAAGCTCCTCTAGCCTTTTAAGTGCTTGTTCTGCCTCAGCTTCAGTCAGCGTATCCGGGTCAATCGCCCGAATTTGGTCAATTGTCATGGTTGAAAAATTCTTTGCCGTGCCTGATGCCACCTCAAGGGCAATCATGGCATCTGGTGTCATGCCTGCCTCAAGGGCTACCAATGCACGTTTGCGGGCCGCTTTCTTTGTTGCAAGAACTTCGGGTGAATCGCCCGGCTGCGGGAGATAAACACGGCCATATTGTTCATTTTCAGATTCGGTAATGGCAGCGCCTGTATCTTTACGAAGGATGGCTTGCAGGAATTCAGTGCCCGCAACTTGTGCCTGCTGATACAAAGGATCTTGATATTCACGCCCAAGTCCAAGAGGGATTAATTCAAGAAGCTTGTCACCCCTGCTTGTCAAAGTTTCAGATACGCGCTCAAAATCATCAAGAGCGCCTCGTGCCCTTGTGGCATAGGTCAAAGATTTTGATTGCGATTCATTCAGTGGTTTGGCTGCATTTGCACCCTGGCTTAAAGAGAATGTGCCATCAGGATTGGTTTTCAGACTGAATCCGGACGGCGGATTAACAGGATAGAATCTTCCATCAGGACCAAACTGTCCGGCAGTCGCGCCATAGGCTGCTGCTTCTTCAGACGTTGCTTGCCTAAAGCCTGCGTCCTGCAATGCTTGTGTTGGATAAAACCTTCCATCAGGCCCGAATTGCCCTGCGGCAGCGCCAAACTGTGCTGCTTCTTTCGAGGTTGCCAGTCTGAATCCTGAAGGTGATGCCTTGCCATTATTAAGCATGAATTCCTTATATTCTTCTGAGCCAGAATCAAGGCCAGCAGCCTCAGCCCGCGCATTAAGCGTTTGAAATGCCTCTGTCTGTTCAGGTGTTTCAGCCCCAATAGCTGCATTCACTTCTTCAAGAAACTTGGGATCTTTAAGGCCGATCAACATCAGACCGGTTTGCGCGATGACCGTTTTCAAAGCCTCTTCCGGGTTGCTGTCAAGAAGCTCCATCCCGGCTTCATTCGTAGCCACTGTTTGATCATCACCCGAATTGCGAGCAGCTTCTGTTTCTTCTTCAAGAAGTCTTTTCAAAACACCGATATTGCCTGACTTTGCTGCCGCATAAAGATTGAGATTCTTTGTGACCCGTGCCTGGTTCTGATCAGCTGTCTGCATAGTCCTGAGTTGCATCAACTCATCGCGTATAGCCGGATTTGATGCCCATACTTCAAGATAATCTTTGGTCGTGGGGGATGGATTATTGACCAGATTCTGAATTGCCGCCTGGCCTCTTTGTTGAGCTTCTTGTGCGACTTTGGCAGCTTTTTGCTGGGCAACCCGATCTTCCTGAGCCGCTTGCAAATTAAATTCATTGATCTGCCTGTTAACCTGTCTTCCCTGAAGATCCTCTCGAAATTGTTGGCCTTGAAGAAATTTTCCGACAGGGTTCCCAACAGCCATCTGATATTGAATTGGCAAAACCATGTTTAATTTCCTCCTGTGTTCCGTGAGCCGTAGAGCAAGGCAAGCTGATCAATGAGATTTGTCTGGACACCCGCCTGGTTGCTTAGATTATTGGCAGTGATATTGCCCTGGTTCTGGAACAACCCGCCGACATTTGCTGCGTTGTTTGCCAGGAGATTTGATTGATTTGCAGCATTTCCTTGAAGCACATTGGAAAGCGTATTGGCCTGACCACCAAGGAAATTGCCGAGATTCGTTGCAAGACCGGTACTCAAATTCGCCTGGTTGGCAGCATTACCTTGCAGGATATTGCCGATGTTGGATGCTTGGCCTGACAATATATTGCCGATATTCAGCGCATTTCCTGTTTGAAGATTGCCCACATTCGATGCTGTATTTGTCAGAATATTCGCCTGATTGGCAGCATTGCCCGTCTGGAGATTTGCAATATTCAATCCCAGATTCTGCGCGACGTTTGCCTGATTGGTTGCTGCTGCCGCGCCGGCACCGGCAAGACCGCCAAGATTTGCATATTGGTTATTGATCAGACCGCTTAGAATATTCGGCCTGAATTGAGCCAATGCAGCTTGTGTATTGCCTCCTCTCAGACCGCCAGTGGCAGATGCATTCTGTAAGATGGCATTTTCACCTTGCTGAACAAGTGATTGGAATTGCGGGCTTTCCTCGATTGCGGATATGGCGGCTTGCTGTGCTTCAGGGCCATTGATCCCGGCAAGATCAAGTTGGGCATTGAGAGCGCCTGCGCCTGCATTTGCATAAGGTGATAGAGCCTCATTGGCAGTCCCATATTGAGCTTGCAGGGTATCAATACCAGCTTGTGTTGCTTCATCGAATCCTGCTGTTGCCTGGGCGGCTGCTGCTTGCTGGCCTGCAATCGCACTTTGATTGGCAAGATTCAAAAGCTCGGTAATTTCAGGATTGGTAGTCTGCAAAAGGGCAATGGCTTGATTTGCAGCGGCCTGTTGGCCGGCTGCTGCATTACTGAACGCAGTATTGAGAAGCTGCTGAACTTGAGGCGAAAGATTATTATAGATTTCAATAGCCTGATTGGCGGCTTGCTGTTGCGCAGCTATCGCCTGTTGGCTAGCGTCCGTCTGGGCATTGATTGCAGCTTGATTTGATTGTGCTTGTGCCTCGGCAGCATTACTTGATGCATTGCTGGAAATCACACTTGATGCGACTGCCGCAACAGCGGCTACAGGATCAGCCATTGGCAAATTCCTCCCTATATGAATCATATGTCTCGCCATAAAGAGACAGGATGTCAGGAGCCATTTTTGTAGCTTTTTGAAGTCCGTGACACAGAATGGTCACGACAAGAACCACATCGTAAAAGCCTGCACGCCACATGAATGTTTTTTCATCAGCGCGGTTCATACGTTCAAGAAAATCAGAGGCTTGCCACTTGGAAATGAAGACAGCAACTGAAGTTAGAAGCTGGGCTGCATTATTGGCAAAAAAACTGTTGGCAGGCATTTGAACAAGCAATTGATTAAGAGCGTTGTCAAATTGTTGACGCGGTATGTCATCCTTATCGGCGACATCATCCATGAATTGCGTGGCATCCCACAGACCTATCAGCCAGTCGCTGGCATCAGGCGGCAGCTGCAAAATCTCATCCATGAATTCTTTTAAAACATCGGTTGGAGCCATATCAGTTATCGCCTTCTGATAAATTGTTATTTACAAAAATGACGCCTGTTGTTGCGTTGGCTCTAAGCACCCTCGCAATTGGCAAAACAAAGCCACTTGTCGGCCTGATATTTGTCAGGACGCCAGGCGTAGTTGAATTTATGTAAAGAATGTCACCATCCGCCCAGGTCTCGGGATCCGGACCGGTGGTATCAATTCCTGTAATTTCACCAAAATTCACAACATAGCCAAACTGGCCGCTAATTGTGTTTTCCAGTGAAATTCCAATGAATTTTGATCTGGGGCCTGAACTTGAATCAGCTGGCGCAAATGTCATCAAAGATGATGATGTGGCTCCGGCATTATCTATGCCGGTATACATCACCGGAACAGCCTTGTTGATCTGATCGCCTGATGTGTTTTTGGCGTAGATGATTTGCCGGTTTCTGTAGAAGGACACGAACTGGAAAAGATCATCTATTGCGCGCAGCAGCCGTTGATCCCCGCCGACAAGCTCATCAAGTTGTTGGCGGGTTGGCAGCTCTACGGTAATCATTATCGCACCAGAGGCTCTATACGGGCCTCCAGGGCCGCTACAGCGATATGGGCATCGGAGGTACCTCTGAAGCGCTGCATGCGCCTGTAGCGCATCTTACCCTGTTTAAACCATATCAGGCGTTTATTGCGCTCACCTGTCTTGCCGGCATTGATTGATTTCTCATTGCTCCAGGCAAGGCCATCTTCGCTATATTGGGTCCATATGACGGGCTCGACGCCAAAGGCCGTTGATCCTGTTAAAGAGACAAGCTCAAGCTCATGGAAAAGAACGCCATTGGCCTCATTATACATGACCAATGTTCCAAATCGCCAACCGACCTTCTCGCCCCATTGGGTAGAAACATTATTAACAAGATAGCCTATCTTATTGTTATCTGTGTGAAATGTATTCCAACGATCATAGGCCCAGATAAGCGTATCGGCTTTCCATTTGCCTGTTCCAATAATTTCAGATGACAGATTGAACCAGACGGGCTGACCAGTAACCTCACTAGCAGCTCCATCAAATACAAGCGTGTGCCGGGGAAGTTGCACAATCAGATGCTGATGGCCTGAATCAACCTTTTCCTGAAGGAATGCTATTCTTAATTCTTGGGTGGTATATGTCTGAAGAATCTCATCAATTTCTCTTGTGGCTATTTTAATGGTTCGCCCATTAAGCCCGAGATAGATTGATGGTGCTTCATTATGGCCAGATCCGATAAAGGCAATCTGCTCCATGAACACACAATTGGCATGCGTTCCAACACACCCCTTGGGGATCTTGGCGCCTGCATTACGCTGAAAAGGGAACCCTTCCCCGCCTCTATTGCTGAAAACTTCAATCGTGAATTCATTCAACGCATAAACTTCATTGCGAAGAACCTGGAGCGCCATGATGGGGTCAGGATCTGCTTCAGAAGAGCCATATTTCAATGGGTTAACACTGGTAGGATCATTCAGTTCCGTAACAACAAGAAACTCACCATCTGTTGTCATGAAATAACCGTCGATCCAGACAACATCTATGACATCGCCAAGATCAGGATCAGTAACGGCCCTTAACCCATCAGTATTATTATATAAATAGAGCTTGTTATCTGCAGCAATGGCAAGATTTGTAAATCCATATGTGAATCGAACCCTTTTATTGCCTGTAATTTCTCCGATTTGCCTGACATCGCCCACGCCCTGATAGCTAATCAATTGATCGCCCATCACGCTATAAATGAGATTTTTCCAGAAGATAGCGCCTCTACTTATTCCAGGACCTGTAGCAGATTCAACGATGCCTTCAGCTGGCCGCAAATATCCTGCTGAAATGCCTGTTGGTTTTGCAACGGGCACCATGTTGATTGGGTAGGATGAGCGGAAATCAGGCGTGTTATCTGCATAGACTCCTTCAAAGATCGGAATCTGCATGGCTCATCCCGTCACATACCAGTTTTTGCTAACAGCATCATATTTCATGGTAATGGCTGTATGAGCATTCAGAGCGCCTACAGGTCTTGGCACCGTCACAACTGTTGAGCTTATGGTAAGGCTCGTTATGGTTTGTGTGGTGGATATTGTGACCTGGTCTTTATCCATGGGTTCTGCTGGAAGAATAACTGTCCCTGCCGCATAGGCAGCTACAGGGTCCAGCAAAAGCCAGCTTGTATCCGAATTGACCTGAATCGAAAATCCTGTGGCATTCGGCTCTTCGCTTTGGGTTGCCTTATCACGCGGGAATATCAGATTGTTTTGCATATAGGTTTGCAAAACCGACATTGCGGCAGCACGGTCATCGCCCTTGCTTGTTGCCCATACAGGAACAAGATCTCCCGCCGTTAATGTATCAAGACGGCTAAGTTGATTAATCGTTGTCATGATTGCCTCTCAATTCCAGGACGTCATCAGATCCTGTTGTGATGGGGGGGATTGCTTTTGAAAGAAACGGATCCTGGTTATAACGCCATGTCTTATTACCGGCTCCAGAAGGGACGGCGGTAGAATCAAAAGCTTGTTCGATGGGATAGATCTGAGATGACAATAATTCTTGATAGGATCTGGCAGCTGCAATGCGTGTCTGAGGTGTCAGTTGTTTGCCAAATCCGCTTGATATGCGAACCGCCAGATTAAGATACATTGCTTCGAATGCATTATCCGGTATATCAAGTTCATCATCTAAGTCACTGTTTCCAGGCGATGATGGGATAGGATAGCCAATGCGAATGCCGCGCTTGTTCCATGTTGCCATCATCAGATCCAACTGTCTTAAAGCGCCGTTGGTTTCTTGCGGATTCAGATCGAATTCATATGAAGCAATGCCGATTTCCTGAAAAGCCAGGTCGACAATGTTCAGTTTTTTATATGCCATGTCATGCCTTTCTTCGCGGCGCCTTTCCCGGCTTGCCGGCTCTTCTTGCAGCCCTGTCTGCCGTGTTAAGCGCAATGGCAACAGCCTGCTTTTGCGGACGTCCTGCTGCACGTTCAGCGCGAATGTTTGATGAAATTGATTTGCGGCCATATCCTTTTTTTAGTGGCATTTATTCCCCCAATGATGTTTCATTTATCCCTCCATGTGTATGGCCTCTCAGGAAAGGGGGAAGGAATTCAAAACTCCTTCCCCCTTTTTTTTAAGCTTGATCGAACAGCAAAATGCCGCACATCTCGGGCTGCGTGATATTCACGCCATATCTGATATCCCAACGATATTTGGTCATTTGGGTGTCGATATCGAATTGCTTCTGCATGGTCATCTCAAGCCCCTGATCCGTAGTCCCGCGCATAATCGCAGCACCAGCATCAGCAGGAATAGCAAGCGTGCCTGGAAGAAGTTCAATTGCATCGCGATGCCAGAACGGGTTTGCCTTTCTGGTCGTTGTATTCAAGAACGTTACAGCAGCATTATTGGCCGGCGTTGAATCGACATTCTTATATTGCCTCATTGCGTCAGTCGGCGTTGTGCCGTCATCAGTAATGATAGGCGGTGAAATCTCTACAATCGCACTGCCGGTTGCATCGGTAACGCTGACAACCCTGAAGGTTTTCAACTCGCCCGTTGAACGTTTTGTGACGTGATGAACAGCAAAGACATTGGCAATCGTAAAGCAATCACCAACAGCGATATTATTGGTCGCCGTCAGATTCAAGGTCATCTTCCGGTTATCAACATTTTGACCATTGGTATTGGTTGCTTCTGGATCATGACGCTGATCCGTACCGCGAATTGTCACTGAAGTTGCAGCAGCTGCCGTAACGGCATCACTGTAATCCATCTTGAACGTTTCAAAGCCTGCAACCTGGCCAACGTAAGAGCGCCGATAGGCGTCTGTTGGGATCTTGTTCATGGTCTGACGCGCGGCAAGATTGGATGCCATTGCGTTATACGAGCCACTGCTTAGAGCAAGATAACGATCATTCATCATGACCCCCTGCTCATTCATCAGAGTGTCAATATCAGCAACATCTACATAGCCTGTCGCAGCTGTGCTTTTGGCAACAACAAGGCTTCCGTTTTTCACGACCTCATCAAGAACAGACACGTTGACATCGGATGCGAGCTTTTGGGCTGCTGCCATGCCAAGGCGGTTTTCCTGAAGTGCATCGCGCAATTCAGTTGCCGACATAATGGCGGTCGAATGCCTTTGAGTGTTGATTGATGCAGGAACGGAAAGCTGTGTTGCATCCTTGAAGTTGCTTGTTGCATCACTTCCGCTGAAGGATTGAGCAATATAAGGCATCGGACGCCAGATCGTGTCACTGGCGCGTTCCATCATCTGCGGGTTGGTGCGATATTTCGAAACAACCGAAGACAGAACAAGTTGATCATTGAAACCGTCCAGCAATTGCTCGAATGCTACACGTTCCTCTTTACTAAATGCGTTAGCCATTTTGGCCTCCTATTTTAAGCAGTCTGCTGACTGCGTTGTCGTTTGTAGGCAATCACTTTGCTGTAATCGCCCGTCTTTTCAGCCTCTTCACGCAGACGATCAAGATGGGATTCAGCGTTTGATGCTGATGCATTTCCTTGAACTTTGCGCTCGGGCGTTGCTTTTGGGGTTCGCTTGGTGACTTTCATCCTGGTCTCCAGTTTGGCAGCCTCCGCAGTGAACCTTATGGGATCGTCAATGGAAGCAAGGTCTTGAAGCTTTTTGGGGTTCTTGGCGAGAGCGTAGATAAGCTGTGCCGGGTCATCAGTGGCTGTAAGCAATATGCCTTGTTTGGTTTCATCAAACATGGCCACCACAAGCTCTTCAGCTTCCTGCATGTCAGGAGCCTTTTTGGCTATTTCTGACTTGCGGATCTGATAAGCCTCACGTCGTTCATTGAATGTCTTCTGAACCGCTTCGGCTTTTTGTTTTTCTGCCTGTTGGTTTGCATCATGCTTCAGCTTGGCGCTATGCCATTCCTGAAGGGCCGCATCATACTTATCTTCGTCATACGCAAAATCTTCAAACTTGGGCTTGGCAGGCAATGGCTCCAATGCTGGTTCCAGCTTGGCCTCAAGGTCTGCTAGCTTTTTCTCAAGTTGTTTCTTTTCGCGTTCTGACTCCCTATGCTTCCTGCGAAGCTCTTTAACCCAGGAAGGCGCTTCTTGTGCTTCTTCCTCGATGGGGTCAGGCGCTTCCCCCTCAAAAGTAACGACAAGCTCATCATCATCAGATTCTGGCTCGGCTTCTTCTTCTGAGATCTCATCGCTCTGATTTTCTTCTGCTGATTCCGGATGGGTCTCAGATTCAGCCATATCTTCAGATTCGATTTGATCTTCGGTAAGATCTTGCGGCTCATCCTCCTCAATTGGAGGAAAAACCTCGATTTTCTTTTGTTCTGCCTTTTCGTCTTCCATTTAGACCTCGTTATTTTACTCATCCTTTATCGCGGCAGGATGGTTACCGCATGCTTATCGGTGGCTTGTCTGCCAAGCGCGGCCGATTAGCAATTCATAAATTTTTAGATGTGCATCATGCGAGAAACCAGTCTCTCGCTTCTTGCGTGCGTTTGCTTGTTCCACAAGCTGTCGCGCATTTCTTCAGCTGGCAATCGCCAGTCACGGTCATCAACAGCAGCAATCATTTTTTTAAAGCCGCAGAATCGTTTCATTCCCAACTGAAACATCATATTGACCAGAATTTTTTGCGCCTCGACAGGAAATTCGAAATATTGAGGAAACACGCTATGACAGTCCTTGACTGCATTATTGACGTCCTGCTCGAACACCTCTTCAACGCGCATAGGCATGACAGGCGTTCCTACGGGTTTTCCGTATTCCGGATCATGCGGCTTTATCATATGCCCGATCCCGAATGTAAGTTCGCCGGCTGGGCATTTATAGATTTCATAGACGAACCCCTCATCAAGACGGAGTTCTTTTTTAAGCTGTTCGATCATTGGGTTAGCCCCTTCAACTTGTCAAAAGAACGCACCGCCGACATGCCGAGCATTGCAAGCGTTAGCTCAAACAGGATTTCAGTTGGCAATTCAGGCAAGGGCGCTATGAACCCAGTTAATGACGCCACCCAGGACGCCATTGGGAATCCGATCAGAATCCAGAACACACCAAAAGCAAGCGACCAGCCAAGAGCCGGGCGCCATCCAGCCACCCAGATAGATCTATGAGATGCTTCTACCTGGTTGGTTTTGATGGTTTCAAGATTGAGTGTGTGGGCATTTGCAATAATGGCCGACTCTAGGCCGGCCATTGTTTTAATCTTTAAATCTTTGTCTTTGATGGTTTTGTCTAAAACAGTGTTTAGAATTGGCACCAATTGAGGAATAAGGGCTTGAATCATGAAAACTCCTTTAGTTCATAGGCTGACCCAAATTTCTCTCCTCCAAATAATTTTTTCATAAAAAAACCGACCACAATTATGTAGTCGGTGGTTTTGTTTTAGAAATAATTAATTTTGATGCATGTATTCAATAGCACCAAAACAATCAAGCACCGAATTAAAGCGCCTGGCCACAAAGGGGTTCACGGCTTCTAAAGGAACAGAATCATTTAATTCTTTAGCAGTGCTCAAGATTTTATGAATCTGCTCTAATTCAAGATCCATTATTTCTGAGCAGTACTTTAATTGCTTAATTCTGTGTGCATAGTCGCGGATGTGGCAATCCGTCAACAAGCCGACGAAGGGCAACCATTACCGTCAGAATAACTATTTCCTGAATTGGCTACGCCCGTTCCTGGAAAAGCATAGGCTGTTGTTGAAAACAGGCCCAGAATTGCCAAGCAAACAAGAATTTTCTTCATATCATTCACCTTTATACTGAAAGGCTTAAAATAACCGGACAACAAAAGAAATGGCAACCATATTAAGTCATATAATCAGCGATCAATTTAACTGACATTATCAGGCTACAAAGAACCACCATGGGCTTGATCAGTTTGGATTTAAAATGTTTGCCCATGCGAGCGCCGAGCAAACTTCCCAATATTTGACCGGCTCCCATTGACAATGCGAACCCGAAATTCACTGCGCCCAATGCCAGAAATACCGACACTGATATAATATTGCTGCAAACATTCATCAGCTTGGTAAGCCCAACGGACTTAATAAGCGGCTGCTTTGCAAAGCGAATAAGGCTGATCGTCCAGAACATACCTGTGCCAGGACCGAAAAACCCGTCATACCCTCCCCACAAGCCTCCAAAGAGTGCTTGTTTTTTGGGCGGGATGGGAATGTCTTTTGCCTTTTCTGCTTTGGCCAAGGGGTCAACAACCAGAACGAAAATGCATACGCCAATAAGAAGAAATGGCACCGTAATCAACAGAATGTCTGGTGATAGTAAATTGAGCATGTACGTTCCGGCCACTGCTCCAATGGCAGTAAACCCGAAAGCCCATTTATTTTCACGAAGTTGCTTCAGACTATCACGGCCGAAATAGCCATATGTTGCCGTTACTGTGCCGAATAAAGATTGAAGCTTTAAAGTGCCGATAACAATATTTGGAGGCAATCCGGTTGTCATCAGGGCGGGAAGTGCAATTAACCCCCCGCCCCCTGACACAGCGTCAATAAATCCTGCCGCTACCCCCACCAGGGCGAGCAGGAGAAAGGGAAGTATATCTCCCAAAATTACTGCATTATTTATCAAAACCGATTAAGCGATCTTTGTTGTACTCCAGGATAGAGCAGCCTCTTCTTTGCTTGATTCCCACGGGAAAACGCCGTCGACATTTCTTTCTTCATAAATCTCTTTCAAGATTCTTTTTGCATCATCATCAAGTGCATCATAATTGTCCTTCCAGCCCATAGTCATGTTGTAAAGCTGGCTGGTAATGAGATTGATGTCGTCAATGTCCATATAGGTTCCTTTTGGGAGAGCTTGCGTGAATCCTTTTATGTACAAAGAATCAACCAGAGCGTTCAGCGCATTGAAATAACAAAGTCCTAACCCTGCAATGTTATTGCCGGCAAGCAGAATATACATGGGGTTCTTGCTTGTAGCGTAACGCTCCATCAATGCTGTCAGAGTGTCACTCCAGACATCAGCCATTTTCACAAGTGACGTATTATTGGCCTTTAAAAGAGCGTCTTTGCATTTTTGATAACCATCGGCCGCATCTTTATTGTCTTTGATAAAATCAACGTCCATTCCCAGACGATAATATGCAAGGCATGTTTCAACCATGTATGGCTGATATGAAAAGAAATCCAGATTCGGGTATGTGTCACTCGTAATAGTATCATTATACATAGAAAATAGCGATGTCTCGACTCCGAAAGCGTAAAGGAAAGCGTCGCCATTCGGCTCCATTTTAGCGTTTTGGGTCATTATATTTTGCCTTCTCTATTTTGAACGATTTCATTGATGTCCTTTGCTGTTTGGACTACCTGTTTTCGCTCATTTAGATCAATGCTGGCAAGTGTTTCTGCTGCTTTTGCTTGCGCTTCTTTAGCTCTGGCCATCGAAAGCACGGTATCTGCTTCGGCTTTCTGAGCGCGTGCGATATGTTCAGCTGATGCAGCTTCCAGATATTGTGCTTGCGGATCGGGCTGCTGGGCTTGTGCCTGTGCTTCAGCTGCGAGTTCTTGCTGTTCAGATTCAGTTGGATCAACAACACCCATGCGAACAAGCTTATTGCGGGCATAATCCCTTGCTTCCATGATGCCCTCGCCTTCCATGTTTTGAAGAGCCATCAAAGTCAGGACTTGTTGGGTTTCGGGATCCGTTACAATTGGAATGATTTCAGTTAGCGTTCTAACAGTTGCAGCGCGTTTACTGGTACTGCTTGGGCCTGCTTCTGCCACAACATCAAACTTGGCATTGGAGAGGTCATTGTCATATTCAATTTGCCCTGATTGCTGATTAATTATGGGGCGAGACAGCTGAATGGAACGCACTTCTTCTTGAGCGCCAATTCCTTTCATCATTCTTCCGCTTTCAACGAACACATCGCGCGCCATGGAAAGCCAGATCTCCCCGCATCGCTGGATGGCTTTTGTCATGTTAGACAGATAAATAAAAGACTGCATATCAAGCCTGTTCTGTACAAGCTCGATTGCCCTTCCCGACATGTTGTTCTGAATCTCTTCACCAGCTTCCTGGCTTCCGAGAATCTCCTTGATTTCAATCTCAGAGCTTTGCATGAGAGCCGCAAGCGCCGGTGGCACGGCAGGCGGCTTTGTATAACCAACCGGCCCAGATGCAACCATTTGACCCGTAACAGGATCAACAATCGGGTTGATGATCTGGAAGGGATAATTCTTCAGATTCGCTTCCGACCACTGGAATTCATGTCCTGCAATCTGCTCGGGCGTGAAGATAGGCTTTTCATAGGATGAGAGGGACGTAATCTCGGCAAGCTTTGAAAGCTGCATGTTTTTCAGGCGCTGTGCATCCTTTGCATAACGGACCTGGCCGGCACATCTTTCAACATTATCGACAACCCATCTTTTGCCGTAAACTGGAACAACAGGTATTTCGGTGCCTGCTATATACCCGCAATCCTCCAAGATTCCGCCGCCAGACATAATGTATTTATGAACCTTGCGGGTTTTGATCTTGCGTTGCCTGACCTTGATGGAGCCAATGGCATTTAGCGTTTCTTCCAGATCTTCATCATTTTCAAAATCGCTGTCTTTGTATTTTTCTTCTGTGCCATCAAGATTCTGATAAATGTGAATGGTCTCATTGGCTTCTTCGACCACATACATCTCAGCTACATAGACGATATCTGCCGTTGACCAATCAAATGTGCTTGTGCTTATTTCTTGTGGCCAAGTGGCAGGATCATCGGACCATGTTTCCCGGTATGATTCGAGTGTCATGGCGGTCAGAACATAGCACCTCTCTGCATCAGCCTTATCTTGCCGCTTGGCATTCAAATCAAAATAGACAGTGGTATCGGCATCGAAGATCGGTTCTATTTTGATGCATTGATATTCATTATCTTCATCATACGCATCTTCATATTCTGTACGAAGCCTAAAAGCACCGAACCCGCCGCCGACAGCCTCTTCAAAGGCATTGTCATAAGCCTCATCGGCAACGCTATCCTGTTCAGTGGCGCGATAGAGCGACGCACAGGTTTCAACCAGTTCATCATTTTCATCCCCATCTCTGCTTATGAAATTCACTGAAATCCGGTTATTGCGGTATTCATTGATGATCCGCATGACCGCCAGGTGAACCTTGTTCACTTCCAAACGCGGACGGTTTTCATAATAGTCACTCAGCTGGCCTTCCCATTGGGCACCGGCAATTGAGTAGAATCTGCGATCATCGCGAGCCTGACGCCGAACCTCGATTACGGCTGTCTGGATATTATGGAATTGAAGAAGGGCTTCCTGATGAATCTCGGAAAGCCTTTGTGATTTGCTTTTTCTTGGCATGGTCACCTCTTCACGACATAACCGGCATTGCGGATGGGATCATCTGGACCTGAACCGGTTTACGGTTTTGTTCTTCAAGATTCTTTTCATATGAAATAGCAAGCAGCCCGAATGCATCAGCACAGTGCGACGACCAATCATGATTGGGGCCCAAGCCGATCATTCTGATCTCATCCTGTTTTTCATGATAATGGCCAAGCGCAATCAGGCCGCTGGATTCAACTTTTTCCTTGTTAAACCAGCATGATGGGAAGATCCGTCTGACGGCCTCAACGCGTTTCATGGCAGCACCCTTGCCCTGATTGGGCACGACCTGGACCTGGAATCCGGCTGAATGCAATGCAGACTGGAACGACACATTATAGACTTTATCGCTTGTCGCCCCGTCATGAGGCAGGACCATCATGGCATTGTCATAATTGTTTTGACGCAGCCAGTGAATGTCTTCACCTAGCTCCTGGCCTTGGCTCTCCCGGTAATCGAGAACCCTGATTTCCTTGCCTACGAACTGGCCAATCCAAATGGCTCTTGCATCAGATCTCGCCCCGGCGCCTCCGATATCCCAGAACGCGCGAACAGGAAGGAGCGGATCTCTTGATACATGCCCAATACGCCCCTCTTCGCGTGCTGCGATCAGTTGAGATGCGTAATAAGCGCCTTTGGTGATGCTTTCATATTCACCAAGCCAGATGTGATCATATTTCTCTGGATCCGAGCGTTTGGTCTCCAAGCGTTCCTTTTCAAGAACACCTGGGAACCATGTGTTGTCATTGTAATTTGCTTTAACTACGATGGCATCCGGAGGAGGCTCAGACGCTCTGAGAAAAAGGTCTACTGGATCATTCCGTAGGCGGGGATTCCAGGAAAACCAGATCTCAGAACCTTCTGCTCGAATAGTGGGTCGCAACATCTCCAAGCTTCCGGCCGATAGGGTCTGGGCTTCTTCCACCCAACACACATCAAAACCTTCAAGTGACTTGATTGATTCCTTTGTGTGATCCCTCATCCCGGCAAAGACAATCAGTCCTCCGCCGCGGCTTAGAATCTGTTCATTCTGAATGGTAAAGAATTCCCCGAGCCCCAATGCCTCGATCTTGTCTTCGATCAAGCGTTTGGCAGATTCTTTCAGGCTTTTCTGATTCTCACGAACACAGACAGCCCTTGTTCCTGGGTTGGTAAAACATTTCTCCACAAGCATTTCAGCAAAGAAATGAGACTTGCCTGATCCTCGTCCCCCATAAGCCCCCTTATATCTGGCAGGCTTGCAAAGTGGATGGAATACAGGAGAAATTTTTACTTGAAGTTTTTTGCTCATTTTGCACCCATAAAAAAAGGAGCCCGTAAGCTCCTTTTTGTTTTGTGACAATTGATTTTATTTTGTGTAACAAGCGACTTCATAGACCTGAATAAAGTGAAAATCAGGGTCTAAAGGTTCAAAATCTGATGTTATGCCGACAAGCTCTATGGCGATTTGCATCTTTTCGCGATCAAATCGCTCACCATCTTTTCTGCTAATCGTGCTTGTCTGACCAACTTGGGTAATTAGATAATCTGGCTGACGATCAGCAATATCAACAATAGAAAGGCTATAAAAATCACTGCTGTGGTTAAGTGGCTTGATTACTATTTTTTTCACTCCTTTTGCATCGATGACCAATGTTGCCGGGTGACCGTTTAGTGTGCCGGTATTGAACGTCGGCACGCCACCTGTTGAATTCCACACCAAAACAGCATCTTCAAGATATTCAAGATTACAAGGGAATGTCGGGGGTGGCGCTGGCGGCTCAGTTCCAAAGTAATCTGCCGTTACATGAATTGTGTTGGCCCGTGCGGATTGCACAAAAGCTGCAACAGAAATGACCAATCCAAGAATGATCATTCCCCAGATTGTCGTCGTTTTAGCTAGAAAGTTTTTCACTTGCTCCTCCTTTTTTGAGCATAAAAAAAGGAAGCCCGAAAGCTTCCTTGGTTTCATATTTGAAATGTAATAACCTTTTAGAGCCCCATCAGATCCCTAACTGGTGGGGTTTATCATTCCTCGTGAGAGAGATGGAGAATCTCAATTTCAGTTTCGCTCTCTCCAATGGGATAGACGATTGCAAAGCCAACAACCGTTTCGATCTTCATCAGCTGCTCGCGCACGACTGAAAGATCAAACTTGTTCTCAATGGTCTGAGTGGTTTTCACAATATTAAAATTATAAATAGGATGGCTCATTAATTAAACTTTCTTACATTGTTTGATTCATGCCTGTTCCGGCGGTATTCACCAGATCCGAAAACATAGTCATCATACATTTTAATAAAGCTATGTTTGATTTCTTTTTTCCCGGTTCTGGGATTTTCATAATCATATGTGACCCAAGTACCCTCAGGATATTCTCTGGCCACAGCGATTACATAATTGCTCAAAGCTCGAATTGTTCGAGCCCGAGCGCCCTCGCGCGAAACAACCGCGCCGTGAGCAACTGCCTTTCCATTCATTGCATTGAGAACGAACATATAAGTCTCGCCCTCGTCCCTCACCCATTCTTCTGTATTAAAATCATCAAACGCCGCTACGCCTCTTTCTTTATAGGCGTCGATGCTGCTTTGAACGAATTTCGGAATGTTAGTTCTAAACTGATGATCCTGAAAATTTGGATGATAAAAGAAAAGCCCTGCGCCAACAACGACCAGGGCAGCGAAACCGATCAAGAATCTTGTTGCCATGACCCTCTCCTATCAAAATGGCAAGAACATAAGCACAATCGAAAATGCTGTTATTATCAATACAATTGACAAAATAAAAAACAAGATAACCGCAATAAGTTTCCACATCGCTAAATATTATCTTTTTTATTAAATTTATCACCCCATTGCTTTCCAAGCACGACACATGAAAGCGTCACGATAAAAGCTACCCAGATAACAGCAGTGATTCCAATGACGATCACTGGCGGCATCAGAAATGATGGCAGAAATGATGGCAGAAATGATGGCCCGAATTCCACTTCACTCACCGAAGCCGAACCCGCCGCCGAATCCTACAATCAACACCATTGCCAGAATGGTGGTGCCCGCGGTCGCCAAAAGGGCAACCCACAAGCCCAGCATCACGCCAAACCCGATCTGGAATGATTTCGAAAAGAGCGACGGCTCATCATCTTCAAACTGTGAATACACGATATCTTGAAGGAGATATTCTCCATCTCCCACCCTGTTCATTTTCGGATTTTTTCAGTCGTAATATATAAACCAGGCACTTCAATCAGCTTCCAATATGGATAAGGGCCCCCATGTTGTTCTGAGAGAAACTTGTATTGCTCTGATTGTCTAAGCGTCTCGCCTGGATCCTCATAAGGATTATTTACATAAACAACAATAACAGGCTTATGCCCATAATGCTTGACAGCAACCGTGTTTGACAACGGCTTGGATTCATATGGCTTATAATGCCGTCTCATTTAAAATAGTAGGTTCCCTGAACTGACTTGATTTCGATCACATTGAAGTTTGGATCTTCTATAAAGAACGTTGCCTGCTGCCGATCTGTTCCTTCAAAGCGGATTATAGGCTCATCAAGAAATCCATATTCCTTTTCAATCTTGTTTTTGAAATATGCCCATTGGGACATCGAAAGATGAATGCCGAAATGGGGAACGCATACCGCCCCCATATCAACTTCATGCCGCTTCCTGTCAGGATCTTTGTGGCGCCTGGGAACAGTCTGGTGAAGCGTTAGCTCATTCTCCCAGAAATCAATATCCTGCCATAAACCAGGCTCAAACGGGCCTAGCTCGCGCTCCAGAAGCTCGGTGTAGAAGGGCAGCGTCGTTTCAAGATCCCCGCCTTCAATCGCAAGATGGAAAATATGCACCTTAAAACCTATATCCTTTGGCCTCTAGTTCCTTGATTTTCTCTTCCTCATTAGAATCAAAGAACAAAATATACGGCGTATTTTCAAAAACTCCGGCTCTTACATCTATGGTCATTTCACCGCCAGGAACATTGAAGAAAAGGAAAAACCCTCTTTCATAAACAGGCGCCATTCTAAATGACCCCAGAATGACCTCAGCTGTTAGCGTGCTTCCTTCATCCTCAATAGAATATGAAAAAGACTGCCGCGGAATAATGCTTGGATCAGGATTGCCAATCCTAGCTTCGGAATCAAACCCATACCTTAGCTGCGGAAGGTCACATTCATCGAGAATGGCCTTGATAAAGCCCGTAACATTACGGCTTTCTCCGTCACCATCCGTATAATAACCGGTCACATAACAGGTATTCTGATTGGTCGTTGTAATGCTTGTGTTGCTAACAAAATTCTCCATAACGATGGGCTTTTTGCCTTCATCGCCCCCGCCATAGGATAAATAATGTTGCTCGGGGAAAGGTGCGATCGGGAAACTCATATCTCATTTCTCTCAATAATTAAAATTTACATCAATTTGGTGAAAGGGACTTCTTTGTATCAAATGAAAATTTCCACCCATCAGGCTGCTCAACAATGATGGATTTGAGAACATTGTCTATGTTTTTGATAGCTGCCGCCTGTTGCTCTTTGGGCGACCTGGTTGGAGCCGGTGTCTTTTCATACGAAACCATATTGCTTGCCATATGACTGATCATTGCTTCTGGCTCTTCCAAGATAGCAGCTGCAAGAGACTTTTCTTTTTCGCAATTGAACGGCATGACAACTTCTCGGATCGTATGAGGCTTAAAGGCCATGGTTATGCCTGTTGTCGACCCCTTCTCATCTTTGGTTGAATACAAGCCAGGGCTTTTAGTCAGAATCCGGGTGTACTGAAGACAGCTATCTGCAACCTGATATCCCTTTATGTCGGTCACTGGCGATGAGACACAAGCTGCCAGGAAAGGCAAAGTCAGAACTGTGGCGTATTGTATTCTCATCAATAAGAAAAACTCTCGTTAATTTAGAACCAGATAAAATTCATCATCGACATGTATGAGTTGAAAATAGTGTCGAGACTCATATCCCCCTCCTCTATCCAAAAAAGGTTTTAACCTTGTTTCGCTTGTTCACACGCTTCTTGTGAACGCCAGGACGCCGTTTCTTTTTCGGCTTCAGGTAAGTGTTATCTTTTTTAGCCATTGTTCAACCAGATTCTTTATGTTTTCAAAAAAATCGTAAACTGAAGAGCCATGCAGACGATCGCAACCACGGAAAATGCAAGATACATGACACTCGATTGCTGCTCATAAGTGGCAGTTCCATCATCACGGCCGATTATAAGATCAAACGTATAGGCAATAAGCGCCATGAAGATCGGATTGATCAGAACCACAATCCAGACATCTA
>FUIF01015753.1_pt1 | contig 41228 bp, 41 predicted proteins | sample 1003461 | NCBI WGS metagenome assembly FUIF01 (sample SAMEA80401918, study PRJEB19352) | marine metagenome
TAATTTAGGACCAGGTGACCCAACCTTACCGTCTTTACCAGTAGGACCCGTCAGTCCTTTAGGGCCTTGGCATGACCTAGATTGCAGCAAATAAACTAACAGACCTCTATTGAGTTCAACTCTGAGGTCATTATTCTCTGGGCTGAATTTATAATAATCGTCTCGGGACCTAAGAAAATAATAATAAGCACCAACGTTTGGATAAATTTTAAGCTGGCTGAATTGCGGATTTAGGTAGCTGTCGCGTATGGTTTCGAGCACGTCGGCTGTAGGAGGAGATACCAAACCGTCTCTGGCGTTTGATACAATTCCAACTTCTACTTCTTTGCCGACTTCGATCCACTGGTTGAATTCTGAATAATATTTAAACTTAGACCCTGATGGTCCTGAGACAATCTGTGCGTCGGATGGATTTTGGGGGAACTTCATCCAAGAATATCTCTGACATTATTCATCGGATCCAACTCAGGCATTGGGTTAAACCCGCTTTCATTCTGCCCGGTTGGGCAGTCTCCAATATTAGGGCAGAAAAAGAAATCCTCTTGACAACATTTCTTAGGAATCGGATCAGCTATTGTAATCTTAGGCTGCTCACAAACCTCGAAAGTCTCTTCGTCTACTTCCTCCCACCACTTCATCTTCACAGTGATCTCCCTCAAGCACGATGGATCAGGAGTCCAATCTGGTAAATCCAATTCATCTTGCTCAGGGAAGATAGGCTCGAATTCCCATCTCCAGATAGATTTAGAATTACTCAGTGTAGGTTGAGCAGCACCAAACCTAACTAATTTATTAAGGACGTTCTCTGTAAAATCTGATTCATACTCGATTGAACTGCTTGGGTGCCTGATGAGGCTATCAACTGGGAAATTTATAATTGCTCTATCGATGGCAATAAATAAATTTCTATCCTCATTACGCATGGTACCCACTGCGTAATTGGATCTCATGGCTGGATCGGCTATCGTGAAATCCGTCAGACCTATGAAAGGATCACCATCTTCTCCTGGCCTTCCCTTGGGTCCTTCTTGGCGTGCTTTTGCCTGCCACCCCGAACCCCACTCCGTATTCAAAGCCGCAGAGACGGCCAACGTCCCGGCCTCGAAGGACACTTCCGTGTTATTGGCGTCCAAGAACCCATCGAAAGAGTCCTCAGAAATAAATGTATTCTCACCAGTGAATATGTTGTGCTTGATTTCGAGTAGTTGAGCACCCTCTTGGAAGAACCTAATAGAAATAGGCGTCTCCAGAGGGACCTCTACCTTAGCCTCGAATGTCAGTAAATTGCCATTTACCTGTACTGATAAGAATGGTTCTAGGGGTCCTGGAATGCCAGGTGCACCCTCCTCGCCTCTATTACCGACAAGACCCTTATTACCCTCGCAAGGGTCCATCGATATCTGATTTAGGACGTATGGTCGGTTCACCTCAGCACGAAGGCAATCGTCACCTTCCACCGAGAATCTCATCCTACCATCTCTGGATCTCAGAAACCACCAATAATTATTACCCCTGAATAAGTTCAGGGAGAATAATGATCCATTCTGATGGGCGTCCCGGACATTCGCCAGAAATTCAGCAATATCTGGGCTTAACAAGCCACTCTTCTGGCTATTGACAATCCCTGCTTCAACTTGAGAGCCAACAGAAAACCAAGACCCATTGAAGACATTATAAAAATATACTTCGCCAGATGAATCAATGAACGATTGTCCATCAACTGGGTTCTTGGGGAATGATCGTAATGTAGCAATGGCAGTCATTAGAAGTTAAACACATCCACCCATGTCATAGGATCGCCAGCAGTTGTCCCGCCACCAGTATCACCAGCCCAAGCCATGGAATCAGTCTCATCACCTGGGAACGTCCAGTGAGGGCCAACAACCACTTCCGCTTCTGGTTCAGTAGTAAGGTCATGATTGTAATGATAAACAAACGGATCAGTGAATGGATTGTTGCATAGATAAGAGCATTGGAATCTTCCTAATTCTTGCTCATTACCCTCAGCATTTACGACCAAATTACCGTCCGTGTCAATTTCGAAAACATGCCTTGTGGTAGTTATAATGCCATCAATGAACACTTCTCTATTGATGACTTCGCCTTGTCTAGTCTGAGAACCCCAAATCCTCGGGTCCTTAGAAATCACGATCACGTCCAAGAATGAGCCGACTGTCTCCCAATATACTTGGTAAACAGTGTCCCAATCATCCTTAAATGTAAAATTCCCAGAAGGTGGGAACGGGTCATCACCAGGGAAGCCATTCTCATTGGCCTCACCATTCAGTTGTAAAATCTCGAAGAAGGTCTTCTCGCCGTTCGATAACAAAGTCGAAATAGAAGTCTCTTCTGGACCAACAAAGCTGATCGTATTATCTAATTGATCTGGGTCGGTATTACCCCACGTATCAAGATAATTCTGAACGTCACAATCATTAAAGAATTGTGTTGGGGTGCTGCCTGCACCAGTTTCTCCTGGGCAAAGAATTTCGAGGCAACCGCAATCGTACCTCATTGGGCGGTAGTAATCATAATTGATGTCCGTTGGTGCTACCCTGATTTGTGAAGCATATGAAAACAAGAGTGTAGCACCACTGCCAGCTTCAAAGCCTAATTCCAAACCAGTAGCAAGATCAGCGGAATCACTGGAAGCTGGGAAGTATTCTATGTCGCCTGGATCGTTAATATAACCAGTCACTGATGGATATCCATCTGACAAGTCATCAAATGATCCGCTTTCGCATTCCGCAGCAGAGTTAAACACAGTGTCATTGTTTGCGATGTTCGTAATGCCGATCGAATCAGTTGTGTAGTCAAGAGATACAGCTGGGTGGCCATTATCTTCGGCATAAATCGCGTGTGTTACAGTATCAGGATCTGAAATAGCCACTCCTGAACCAACCAAGTGCTCACCAAAGCTTGAAATATCCGGCTCTAATCCATTACCTTCGATAGTATAATCAGCTTCATCGTAAACCAGAAACTGCTCTCCATTAGATAAGGTGCTCAAGGTAGCATTCAATGGATTTGGTTGATCTACGTCTGGGCAGAAGCAATCAATAGCGAAGTCCCATGGTTTCAATTTCCAAGTCGGATGGGTGAAATCAGTAAGTAATGCGTCCTGTCTTGGTTCTCGGTGACCTGGGAAATTCCAGTTATCTTTCTGAATATAGAGAGAGGGTCTTCTAACTGCCAGCCAATTAAATGGTGATTTACTGCCATCGAGATTCTTGATGTCAGAGTAATGCAAGCTGTCTTTATGGTCACGTCCGTAGGACCTGAAAAGACCACCATAGAAACTTGAAAATTCAACTGGGCCAACCTGCGACCCGAGATATTCGCCTTGTGGGTTTCCGTCCCTGAAGGCAGGATCAGGAAAAGTATAGTAAACGCCCTGACCAGCCATCAAGCCGCAAGACTTGAATCTCCAAGTCTCTGGTAATACCATATCGGTACGTTGCTGCAAGACATCAGAAACACGTCCTTTGTAGCAGTAATCCCTGCCGTCTAATTCATAAAGAGTCTCACGCTCTTTATTAAAATCAGACCTGACTGCATCAAAGACAGTGCTTTCTTGCTCAACAGGAGAGTCAACAATTCGGTCTTGACCCTTTTTGGCCAAGGATTTATCAATGGTACCAGCTTGAGTGCCGATATATGGCAGCAATTCAGGCGACAGATTAAGTAACGCTTCCTGATCGCCACCAAGAATCACATCTAAATCGCAAGGGCCAACAATATTAGACCAAGCCTGATACTCGGCCTCCAAACCAGCAAGTACACGCTCCCTGTAATCAATATCCCATGGCCTGAATCCATGGTCTTCTGGCTTCAATGCATTACATTCATCACCATCAGCTTCGATAGGGATGATTGCCTCAGGTGGGACCTGCTGATTACCCGCGTCAGTACCAAGAAGTTGTTGGATTTCTCCGCCAACACAGAAATCTTGTACTGCGTAAACCTCATCGAAAGTCAGAGTAAAAATGACTTTCCGTAGAAGCGAGTGAAACGCCTTAATCTTAAACAAAAAGTCCACGAGGAACAAAATAACCGATGGATCAACAGTCTCACCCGATTTCGTGGTAAGAATGGTGACGTCAAATCGATTAGACTGTAAATCCCGCATCGAAACAGGAACTGTGATCTGATTGTAGCCATATGTAGCGAAAATCCACAATGACGTGTTGTCATTAGTGAAATCCATGTGGCGATCATAAGTGACCGACAAAACGCCTGTCACGTAATCGTGTTTAAAGCCCTTAGCATTGACTGGTGCTCTACCACTGGTATTGATTTCAGTGACAAATCCATCAGAGCCAATCAACGCTTCTGTATATCCCACTGTGCCTTCGAGATCTTCAACAGCTTCAATAGCAGTAGATGGTAAGAGATTGAATTGGTCTGGTAAGACATAATCTAATGCGTTGAAATTCGTAGACAACGTATCAGTAGTAGCTTGCAATGAATTGTAAGCAGCAGAACCATTCTCGACTAAAATAGCTCTTACAGTAAGCTTTTCATCGATTGGCCTATAAACCAGCGGCACCGTTACTGGGCCGAAACCATCTTCTCGGTAATCCGCGAATAATGGCTCGGTTGTGGCAGTTGGGTCTGAATCAATGGCGAAGTCTTGATTTACTACTGCTTCGCCAGGTGCGACAAACTGTTCACCATTTGGTGTCCACCAGATGTTCGCCACGTCGATGACGAAACCAAAAAGATCGAATAGCTCTCTGACGGCTCGTTTCGTTCCTTTTAGCTTCTGCAACTTGACCGTGTTGCGTAGAACAGCCCTTCTCAGATTATCGACTGATTGTGGGAAGTATGGAAGCTCCCATCCAAGCAAGAATCCAAGGTAGGGAATGAATTCAGCAGGAATGTCATAAGGCCAATTTAAATTCTTGATGAATTCCTGCTCATCATGGATATTCTGCAGGGATTCTGCAAGCGGCCTATAAAAAGCAATAGTTGTGTCTTTTGATTTCTCGGCATCCGTGAAGTAAAGAGCGGGGGTAGATTCCGTCATCTGTTGGATGACTTCACCAGGGTGGGCAAATGGGAATCTTGTTCTCGCGTTTGTTTCTGTCGCTTCAACGCATAGAAGTTCGTTGTTGGAAGATATGGTTCTTAAATTATGAGTAGCCTCGTATGTGAGAATATATCTTCCAGGAACCAAATCTTCAATATCTAATTTACAATCCGAAATATCATAGTAATCAGCGTGATCGATGTAATCGATGCTGTCTACGATTCCTTCTCTACAGGTGAATCGGATATGAGTGGCTTCTGACTCCGATACTTCACTACCTTCTGGGCCGTCTAGATAAGTGAAATTAGATGATCTGATAATCCTGGGGCCTAGATCGATCTGCGGAATTTCTTTAACATAGACGTCAAATTCTGGCTTGAAAACACCAATATTGTCGTGACCGGCGACGGGGACTGGGCCTTGGGGATTTACAAAGATCCTTACTTTGGTTACTTCTGAACCTTCAATGCGACGCCCGGAGCGATCCCTAGTATGGGGTACAACCAGTATCATGGGAGCACCAAAAGGACGCCATGCGGTCCTATTGGTGTGGAACGGGAACATCACAAAGGATGGATTATTTCTTTCAGTGATTGTAGCCATTATTCTATATTCGATTTAGTGGATCTCAAAGTATGTATTATCTACCGCAAAAATAGAGTATGCGATTAGAATCCCTACACCAACCACTTAACGAAGACGGCAAAGTAGACAATGCTATCGGTAAAGCCGTATCCTCAAGGGGATTCGAAACGCAAGCTGACGCCGCCAAAGCAGCTGGAGTAGCCAATTCTACACTCTCCAGATATAAACACCTTGGACAGCAAGGCAAGAAAAGTAAGAAGAGAACCCCTAGTCTTAGAACTTTAGCAGCCATTGCTCAGAATCTTGGTGGTGAAACTGCTGATGCTATTTTGAAAGCTGCCGGATCAGAATTTACTAAGAACAAAACGATTCGTCAGAGATCAAAGAAGAGGCACGGTACTAGAACTGTGTCAACTAAAGCAATGAAGCAGGCCCAAGAGGAAGATTGATGGACCCTAGTCAAATCGCTCAAGCAATGGATCAGAACTCCGCTGGGTGGATTAATATCAACGGAGAGTTTGATTCTGCCTATAAGCATACGCAAGATGGGAATACAATTTATCTCTACGTCACTGCTGGTGGTAGAGATATGACGGTGGGCTACGATGTTTTCGCCGGGCATATTAATCCGGTAGAAGTTGACGCCGAGCCGATCTTGCAGAAAAGTGTCGTGACGGAAAGCCCCGAGGACGAGTATTACGACACTTTTTATGAGGTTGCTGAAATGATCAATGGCGAGGATTATGACTCCGCCGTCCAAGCGATCAACGCAGCGAATGCAATATGATTATCGGATTAGATATCGACGGCACTATTACTGATTGTGCCAAATTCTTTAAGCATCTTTCAGAACAATTCGGGCCTGAGAACGTCTATATCATCACAGGCCGAGATCCCGAAGATCTAGAATATACTAAGGCGGAGCTAGACGGCCATGGTATCGTCTATAATAAGATTCTACATGCCAGGGATTGGCATGATAAGGGTCGGTTCTGCTCGATGCATGAGATTGATGTTCTGTTCGAAGACCAGGACGAATATATCGAACATATTCCACCTACTACGATGGTCTTCAAACCACGCAATGGTGGCAATTATGATTTCAGGGGTGGGTTCTGGCTGACCAAAGACAATGTGTTCAGTCGATAAGAATTATTCTGGCCTCTGTCGCGAAAAACATCTTATCTTCGAAGCTCAGTTTCTTGATCGGCCTTGGCCTCTCAACCTTAGAGATACCAAGGTCGATTATTTTATAATTCCCATCATTTACTAAGATATTTCCGGGATTTAAATCGAAGAATCCGACTCCATTGTCTAGGAGCCACTTCATACCTTGGGCTAATTGTAAGAATCCTGGATTATTGGTTTTCTGGTGAAGAGCAATAAGCTCTTGGATAATCCCTTGAGAATCAAGAGGCATATCTTCGAGGTTTCTTAATATTTCGGGGTCTTTGGCGGGGCTTCCTGCCATTTCCTGATGCAATATGAATATCGGCAAGCTGCCGAGCTGCATTACATCTGAATATGTGACAACGTTTGGGTGGGATTTTCCTAGCAATTTCGTTGCTGCACGGGCTTCCTTGGCGTCGATAGATAATTTAATAATATCACCAGTCATCGTCTCCCAGACATGCCCCATGTCTCCCCCGCCTAGATAATTTCCCACGGGAGGCATATTGGCTGATGCTGCGGCTGCTACTTTTTGTGGATAATTTTCGTCTTTAGAGTAATCGGACAGAACGCCGTCTATCCGTGGGTCGAACCATCCTAAAATTGCTTGTTCTGGTGTCATAATTTATTTTTGATATTTTCCGTGGCGAGAGCAGCGTGCCAGAAACGATCTATGAGCGACCATGACCATCTTGATGGGGACCCCTCCCGTTGGTGTTGTAATTACTCCGCCAATGGGACCCGTTTATCGGATCAATGGGTTCTCGAAAGTGATGAGTACAGAGGCATCGCTATTATTGAGTTACCTTGGGAGTCAAGCACTCCGAAGGAACAATTTCAAGTAGAACAAAAACGATGTCAGGCTGCTGCCGATTTGATCCAATCTTCTCCTTTTATGCTTCAAGCTTTGTTGAAGGCACAACAGGGTGACAATAGCATGGTTGATGAGGCAATTGCCAGGGCAACTGGCGAGTTGGATTGGCTTGGCAAACCGATGAGCAAGACGAATGCTCAATGTAGATGGTCGCCCGAAAAATGAACTATAAAATTATACACAACGAACAAAAGCTGGATCAATTTATTGATTGGTTGCCAGACTTGACAGAAGAAGAATCTTACTACTTGGCCTTAGTGGCTAGGAAGAAGTATGTCGAAGGTGGCAATCATACTCCAATGCTTCGTAGATTCTGTTCTTCAAAAGAACAGATGAAGAATCGTATCCGCCAACTTGAATGTCCTGTTGGTGCATTCGTTGACCAAAAGAGCGGTTTATCAATACCCCAAGCGGCATTAGCTTTATATATAACCCCGAATCCACGAAGCCACAAAAAAGCTTTTTACGATTCTATCCAGAATCTAGTAGCAGAAATATCTAAGAACGGATGGAGAAATCCAAGAAATATAGCAATGACTTCAATTGCTAGGGCTAAGTCCAGATCATGCTTTGCTCATCTAGATGTAGATGTTGAAAACGTAAAGTATGTTGACATCATCAAAGAGAAAGTAGAATTAATAGTTGGCGGAGAAGCTTCTTCCGTGATAAGAACAAAAGGTGGTTGTCACGTTCTGATTGATCCTAAGAAAGTTGTTTCAGAACATAAGAATTGGCATCCAAAGGTCATAGAATCAATTGGTGAAGAATTTGTAGACCAAGGTGGGGACATGCTTTGCCCCGTTGTTGGTTGCACTCAAGGAAATTTTGTACCTTCATTTGTTTAATAATATATGAAGAACGTAAGTATTTGAGCAAACATACCTCAGATTGCGGGATAGAGCAGCCCGGTAGCTCGTCAGGCTCATAACCTGGAGGCCGTGGGTTCGAATCCCACTCCCGCTATTGGACAACGAAAATGAACCGTACCTACTGGACAACATGGATTGCGATTGAAGCGGAAGCCGCTGATCGCGATCTCCGTGTATAGTCCACTGGTACAAGTCCGCCCGTTAAAAGGCCCACCAGTGGAAACGCTGGTGGGCCTTTTTCGTTTTAAGGGGCTATAGCTCAGTTTGGGAGAGCGATTGCATGGCATGCAATAGGTCACCGGTTCGATCCCGGTTAGCTCCATTGAAAGGAATGAAGTCCCCATCTTCTAGTGGCTAGGATACCTGGTTCTCAGCCAGGAGACAGGAGTTCGAGTCTCCTTGGGGATATTGACAATTGAATAAATGCCGCATTCTTCTAGTCTGGCCAAGGATACTAGGTTTTCATCCTGGAGACACGGGTTCAAATCCCGTATGCGGTACTTTACGGGCTGGTAGCTCAATTTGGGAGAGCATCTGGTTTGCATCCAGAAGGTTGTGGGTTCGAGTCCCATCTGGTCCATTAAGCCGCCTGTAGCTCAGCGGCAGAGCATTCCCCTGATAAGGGAAAGGTCCCTGGTTCAAGTCCAGGTAGGCGGATTACGACATAAAGAAAGGTAGGTGAAACCGCTCAGGATGGTAAGGAAATATAAATTGGGGTCGTAGCTCAATTGGTTAGAGCATCGGACTGTCGATCCGAAGGCTGCGAGTTCAAGTCTCGTCGGCCCCGCTTAGGAGGAATCATGCACACACAATCTGCATACGTGAGCTTCCAAGATTTTAACGAGTGGACATCAAATCCACGAAATTCAAGGACACTGATCGGAATTGTAGGGCATAGAAAGCTAAATGATGAGCAATTCAAAGGAATAGATGAAAACGGCAAAGTATTATTCGAAGATTGTGAAGCAACATACGATTATGTGTTGCTCATGGCCCCAGCGTTAGAGCATATGACATGTCCTGATGTAGAGCCAGAATTCAAATTAAGAGCAGGACATCCAGACGGAGATTATGAACTCACCATCAAAGAAGACGGCTTTTACACTGGAAAAGCCAAATTTGAATTCGTTGGATGGCAAGAAGTTCTAAAAAGATGCTGGGCTGAAATCAAGGTATTTGTCCGCAGCTTAGGCGAGGACGATGATTGCGATGCTTTCCTCCACGCCATGATGGCACAAGTGAGTATCCCAAATCAGAATCCAAAGAAGAATAATGAACCTCAAGTATCGAAGCCTTCAAGAGTGCGTCGGAAGAAACCAAAAGGAATGTCAAGCAAACAATTCCGTACTCAATTAAAAACGGAAATGCGACTAACTCTAGAGGACATATATGATGAGATTATTGATATTCAGCCGACAACTAGCAGAGGCAAAGGGTGTCAATGACAGTAATTGCACCGAGAAACATGTGTGGATCGGTGCATTTGACCCTGAGGAAGGACCACCCAAGCTACCAGAAAACTCACTAAGAGCGGACGAGTTGTTCTTAGGGTTTCATGACATCGAGCCTGGTTGCCCTGGTGATTTCATCCTCATGACAGAGGATCACGCCAAGCAAATCGTCGATTTCATGGAGAAACACAAGGATGTCGGCCTCGTTTGTGTTAACTGCGAGGCTGGCATCTCAAGAAGTTCAGCGATTGCCTGTGCGATCAGTTTGATCTTTAACGGTCATGACTCCAATATTGAGGGGAATCCAAGGTACTTCCCCAATAGCCATGTGAAGACATTGGTTCTTCGTGAGGCAAAGCAAAGGTCTTTGAGTAGTTAAGACAGTATAGGCGTAGCTCAATTGGTAGAGCAGCGATCTCCAAAGTCGCCGGTTGTGGGTTCGAGTCCCTCCGCCTATGTTAGTGGATAATACCGCAGAACATTTTAGGATCATATCCCCAAGGGAAGCAGCTTTCATAGCTCTCGCTAAAGGGGCTACTCCTAAACAGATGGAGATAATGGCTAAAAGATGGTTCAAAAACGATCTCGACACATTGGCGATCTATATCAATGAGCCAGTCGAGCCAGCTCCATATAATAGGGTATTGGATTTATGAGTGAAGAGTGGCCACAATCCAAGCGAGCCATCATTCCCAATGTGGTAAATCCACAAAGGGAATCTGAGGTACCAATGAGTGAAATTGAGAAGATTGCCGCTCAAATGGATAAAAAGCCACCAGTTCAAGTACCGACTGTGAAATCCAAAGTAGTAGACGTAAGCTCGCAAACAGTGCTTAAGAAACTATTGGATCAAGGATACGAGGTACTTTAATGTCTGGGATGCCAATCGAAGAACAGAATTTTGCTGATATGCAACTTTTTTCTTTGGCTGAACGTCTTAATAATGCGACAGATAGGTTGTCATTCTCGTTCGTAATGGTTAGCAAAACATATACTGATTACGGCAAGTCCCTTTTCAGAGATCTCATAATAAAGACTGCGAGAGAAGAATGCGTAAAGATAACTCAAATGTGTGGGAACATGTTAAACACACCCGAAATGTTTGGGGTGGAAGACGTAGGATAAATAAGAACGTCCGTAAGAACGCTAAACGCGACTTACAAAAGAAATTACACGGCGGTTCAGCAAGGTCGGGGCTGATAACCTCGGCAGAACGTGCAGCCTAGAGGGTCATCAACCCACTAGGTATCCAGGTTCGCGACCTGGGTCCGCCATTATGGCACCTTAGCTCAATTGGCAGAGCACGGCATTTGTAATGCTGAGGTTGCGGGTTCGACTCCCGTGGGTGCCTTTACTTTTTCGACGCCTCGTTCATCATACTCACCAATTCATCCTTGGTGAATATACCCATTCTAAGAACATTGACTATTAAAGCCCTCAGGATCTTGGGGGACAAAGCCCCCAAGAGTCCTGTAATGGCGGCAGCTGCATATTCGAACTCACTCACTGGTCAACTCCTTAATGGAGTCGGCGTGACCATCAATCTTCTCTAGCTTGTCCTTGAGGTCTTCGACTTCCTTAGTAAGGTCCACAACTAACTTCTTGAGATCACTGACCTCCTTGCCAAGGTCAACGATAGTCTTCTTGAGGTTAGTATTTTCTTCCTCAAGGTCAGAGTTCTCTTTACGAAGATCAACAATGGTCTTCTTGAGGTCAGAATTCTCCTCGTTGGAATCTTCTAGTTCTCCTTCCAATTCCTTGATCCTCAGCTTCAGCTGAACAATTTCTTTCTTCAGTTCCTCACATTCATCTGGATCTGGGTCTGGACCTGGATCAGGACCAGGATCTGTGTCATCAAAGGATGTGTAAGTCCAATCCAGTTGATGCCAGTTACCAGTCTTGTCAGTAGCCTTAACTGATAAGAATCCACCATCTGCAGGGATAGGCAATGAATACCTATCATCGCTCATTGGTGTCAGACTGATTGCCTGTCCATCGAGTGTAGCCTCAACCTTATCCAATTCATGATCCCACACACCAACGATCACCTTTTCAGCTTCCAAGCGTGAGAAGTTAATCGTAGGTCTAGTCGCATCACCATTGGCATGGAATGGTGTAGTACGTCCACTACTATCGACTTTACCAATATCGATGAGACATCCCAAATCAATCCAAAGGGCGATTTTCCTCTTTTCTTCTGGTGTAGCGACTTCATGGGCAGTACAATCAATCGCACCACTGAAATCGATATCATCACCTCGGTCAGTATTGGCCCAGCCGTCCAGTCGCTTATTATACAACTTCCAAACTAGCATCGATGCACGTGGATTCAAGTAAGCAACGTATGGACTTGCTTGCAATGATCCAGGTGTTCTCCAAACATCTGCGAGGGTCCTGTACGCTTGAGGAACCTTAGCATTATCGGCCCGCTGATCACTAGATAATCTAACCTCAGTGTCGTCAACGAGGTTAGGCAGAGCATCATTTTCTTTATCACCATGGCAGTCGCCGCATTTCTGCTTAAGGATCGGCCAGATATCATCGATAAATTCATACCGCTTATGCTTGCTTGGGTCAGTAATATCAGCAAGACCTTCGACCTTAAGTTGGCTGGCTAATGTACCTTCAAATGGCACCTGTTCATCACTATCATGTGCGTGACAGCCACCACAGTCTACCTTGAATTCACCAGGTCTGAAATCATGCCAAGTTGCATTATCAGCAGCCTTGAATACCTCACCCGTGTCTTCATCTTTAATAAGCAAGTCGAAACTCATAGCGATGTTGGCAGGTACTTTAGCCGCAATGGAGCCATCAGCCTGCATTTTAACATCGCCCATCCATCGTCTAGCTTCGGCACCATGGGCATTGAAGTAATTTCCATCTCCAAAACCATTACCAAACGCATATCGCTCAGGACGTGGTGGTGTGGTGTAGAAACGAAGGCCCCAGATTTGGTCAGTACGGTACGGACCAGTTGTGGTACCTTGATGACTTCGCAAGCCAGAATTACTAAATCTGAACCATCTTTTGCCAGCTTTTTCGATTGTTGTAGCCCGGCCATTGGTAGGCCAACCGGGGTTCACACTGCGATTGATCAAACTACCTGTACCTGCAATAGCATATGGACTACCTGGCTTAAGCCACCCATTGTCCATACCCTTATTCTTCATATCAGGAATACGCTTCCACTTTTCTCCCCACACATCTTCCTGTGGACCAAGATATACTGGGTAACTCTCATAAAAGCCAGGGTCATCTACTACCTTGATGTATTCGTCAGGAGTAGTGATTGAATCACTTTTAGCCTTGGTCAACTTAGAAGCAGGCAACCTATAAATGCCTGGGTCATAATTCTTACCACCATTTTCGAAGTATCCTGGTAGGGTGCCTTTGTTCCTAAGGTTGTTAGAAGGAGTTGGGCCTGACCAAGTAAAATAAATACCATCTGGTGCCGCTTCTGGATGTGTCTGCTTACCAACATGCTTGCCATCGACTACTTTCGATGATTTATCAAAAATTTGGTCAATACCCGTCATACTATACCAACCATGGCGAGCGAATGGTTGAGTATTCGTATTGAATGAACCCAATTTAAGCCTTGTAGCTCCTGGTACAGGATAAGTCTTATTGTGCTCAACAATATGCGTCTGCCATGGAGTTGGATTATCAGTCTTGTGTGGGTAAATTACGATACCACCGAAGCCATTGTTATTCTTATTGTAATAATAGCTGATAGCGAGCATACGCTCTCCATTAGCACCTACAAACGGGGTATGCGTGTGTTTGGCAGATACACTATAAAAAGCACTATCTTCAGGCTGGAAGTTAGAACCATCAGGATGAATTGTCCAGATACCACTTAGTCTAATATCGCGGATACCTGCAGACTCGCCAGTACTAAATGCGATTTTGCCATCCCACCAACGCTTAGGATGTAGTTCCCAACCATTTCCTCGATATAAGAGTGGTTTAATGTTTGGCTTTTCAGCATGAACATTATCAATACGATACATGCGAGGTGATCCCTTTGAGAATCGACCTTGCGATTGGTAGCCGTCATAAGTGCTGACACATAAAATCGTGTTATCATCTACCCAGCATGGGTGAATCCAGTGTGAATCTGGAACTCGACTCGTACGTGTACTAGGTTTTTGTGCCTTAGCAACATTACCAGTCGGTGTAATTCGCTTAGGTTCACCGACTTGGCCAGTTTCAAGATCGAATGAGGCAATTAAAATGTAGGCACCAAGTTTAGGATTACCAACATTAGTGCCACCTGTATAATCGGTGACATCCCATGCAATCCATTTACCAGATGGACTGACATTTGGTGATCCTGCAACAAGTTGAGGCCCACCAAACACCTTTCTCCGATCACCCTTCCATTGCATCCACAATTCGGTTGGACTATTATGTTTATTGACGGAGTTAAAAACTTCGGTCTGTCGGAAGTTTCCGACAACCGCTTCTTCACTCCTCAAGTATAAGATGTTGTCTTCTGCCAGGGCAGGATTCGTGCTGAATAAAAGCACGAATAAGAACAAGAACATAGATAGTACGCGAGACACATACATGAAAAGACCTCCAGATAGGGGATTTCCGGGGAACCACCCACCGAAGGTACACGATTTTAATGAGCTTATAAGGCTTATTATCTTTGCATACAAAAAGAGGGACCCAATTGGGTCCCTCTTAAATAGATCAAATTTTAACAGAAATTAGTCTTCCGAATCCTCACTGTCATCCGGAACTGTCACAGGCTCAGGCTTATCGGGCTTAGAAGCCTTAGACTTTTTACGGGTCAGCTTCGTAGGCTTCGAAGGCTCAGAAGTAGCTTCCTCTTGCTCTTCAACGTCCTCCCCGTCTTTTAGCATATCCTTGCGTTTGATACGCTTCCTCATGGGTTTCTTGTACTCCGCGAGCTTATTCACTCGCTCGTATTCCTTGCCGATAGCCTCAGCAGTAGCCTTATTCAAGACTTCCTTCCAAGACTCTTCTTCTCCTGGTTCTACCTTGTTGCGGATCTCGTGCAGAGGAAGCCCATAAAGACTATCATCTTCCTTAGTGATTTGGTCAACGTGGTCAGGGTCATAATCGAACTTAGGAAGTCCAAGCTCATTATGAATAGTATTCAGAACCTTGAGTGGTTCATTGGTCAATTCGAGGTACTTGACAACGATCATGTTGTCTTCCCAGCCACGGTCAAGCATGTCCATGAGGGCGGCAACGGGACGGCCAACAACACCAGAATCAGCATTCAATGCCGAAACCGCACGACCATGGCTTGTGGGAGGAACATTCTGCCCATATAAACCATGGCGATTCAATGGGTGCCTCAAGTGCAGCTTTTCGAAGCTGGCTACGATGTCTCGGATATCCCTGACGCAGACGATCATCTTGATTTCTTTGTCAACGATCTCTTCGAGCATCTCGGCATTTTCCATCCAATGCCTGGATTTATCGAAGACCGTTTGCCCATTACTAATTTCTTCTTCATAGAAGGCATGGAGCATGGCCTGGTAAACGTTCTTGATCCTGGGAGCGACATTATCATATCCAGCTGCTCGGAAAGACATCATTCCGTGCCAGATATTCTTGACAGCCACCAGAAGGTTCACCACGTCACTCGTAGGAGTAACATGGTGGGCTGGATTCTGTCCTAATAGGTTCATTAGAAGTGTAGAACCAGACCTGGGAAGGCCAGTCACACAATAGAGAACGTCGCGGTCTTTGTCGGGCATTATTAATCCTCAAAAATCGAATCTACCAAACCCTTAAAGCCAAAGGTTCCATGGTGCATTAAGGGTGATTCTAAGTCAGCGTGTATCTTTCCACCTATCTTCCTCCACCTTCTACAAAAGGTGAAGTCTTCACTTAAATACTCACCAGTATCCTCGTCAACAGCAAATTCAAAAAGAGTATATGCTGTCTCGAAAGGTACGTCGTCCCTATCTACTTTGTACTCCATATGGGAGTACTCTTTCTTCATCTTCTCCAGAACCCCACGCTTGATCATCATAAATCCGGTGGGACCCTCAGCAATCTCAGCAATACCATCCTCATCTACGGAAATATCATTATTTAAGAAGTTGATGGGGTAAGTAGCAGTCTTATGTTGCAATTCATCAGGAGTGACATTCTTGTTCGATTTAACTTCCTCAATGATTTTCTCAAAGTCCAATTTCTTCTTGGCATAAATACCGCAAAGAACATCTTTATCAGCCTTGAGGAATTTTACTACCATTTTCGGATCGAAAGAGACATCAGCATCTATGAACATCATATGGGTCGCCGAGGACACCATAGCCAATTCGACCATATGATTTCTGGCAGGAACAATGCAACTTTCATTCCCCAAATAGAAGAATTTAATTTGGATATCTTCTTGGAGAAATAATTTTTGTAATGCGAGAACGCTGTATACATGTTGTAACCCCAGCATACTTCCATATGCTGGGGTACAAATACAAAGCTTAACTTCTTTGAGATCCACGTACCTTAAATACGTGGCTTAAGTTACAGTCCAAGTACCAAGCTCGTACATCGCATACCACTCAGTAGTCGAAAGGGCCACGAGTTTGACCACACTACCGACCGTGGTGCTTGCGATATCGCCACCTCCAGCACTCACATTGGCACCACTTCGAATTGTAGTCGAACCATTCGGAGCGTTGACCTGGATGCCGTCAGTATCCTTAACAACGAACGTGAAGTTACATCCATCGCTCGGAGTAGCAGGCAAGGTGTGGTGATTCTCAGCCGAGGCACCTTCGTTCTCGAATACCTTACCACTCTCATCATCAGTGAGAGCATTAGGCGTACCAGATGTGGCTGTGTTATTCTCGATTACATGGAACTGGACGAATGTCAGAGCACGATCGACATCACCAGATCGGACGTACATGTCCGTACCATCAACCCAGATATCACCATTGTGCTTATTGCTGGTTGGAGCGGCACCACTACCATTGATACGAACACCATCAGTGGTATCACCGACCTGGAAACTGATGTTCTGGGCGTTGGAACCTGGACCAAGCTGCATAGCACTCTCTACACCGGCTCCACCAGCATAGATCGTATTATCTTCAGCAAAACCAAAGGCAATACATCCAGATCCACCAGCACTTAAGGTAGCATTCCCAGCATTGCCATAAGCGTGACCGAACACAAACACGCCACTTCCGGACGCTAGCATGTTGGCCTGTCTTGTGGTGTTAGCACGGGCATATCCCATAGCACCACTACCAGAACCATTAGCATCAACGTATGCTGTGCCAGTACCGGCTGAGGTAACAAAGGCGTGAGAGAATGCACCAGTACCAGAGGCAGCCAATCTAGTGCTACTAGATCCACCAGCCACTCGACCACCCGCAGAACCGCCAGCACCACTAGCTCTAATGTAGGCATCGCCGGTTGCATAACCGCGAGCCGATGAGCCAACGGCAGTTGCTTCGATTGTAGTTCCTGCACCAGAAGCGAAACCGAACGCGAAGGAGCAGTTACCAGTAGCCTGGAGTCGTGCAGTGGCATTATCAGTCTGACCCATTGCGAAGGATGCAACACCACCAGAGATAATGTCACCATTGTTCGCACGACCCATTGCGAACGCACCATAATCACTAGTGCTATCGACTTCGATCACACCACTACTTGAAGTATGGCCCATTGCGAGAGAACCACGCCCGTTGGCGTAAACTTGGCCACCACCAGAGGCATAACCAATAGCGAGAGCAGCATATCCTGCCTGGATCAGTGAGCTAGATCCCGTCGAGATACCCGAGGCGATCGCACCAGAACCATAGGTGTAAATGTGGCCACCAGATGAGGCATAACCAAGGGCAGTAGCCGATTGGCCATAACCCTTAGCCGAAATTACTGAGGAAGCACCAGTGGCGTGACCAACGACCAATCCACCGTACATGTTGGCGTTGATGCTCAAAGTACCTGAGTTGTAGGCACGACCACCAACATTCTGGCCTCTTGTGGTATTCTCAGTGAGAGTACCATTTCCGACCTTATTTAGGCCAGCATTCGCTGGAACATTACTCAAGTTAAGACTTACGCCACCAGTGCGGACGTAAATGTCTGTACCTTGATGCCAGAAATCACCATCGGCTGGCGACCCTGGAGTACCAGTCATGATAAATCGCAGACCCTCAGAACCATTACCACCAATCTGGAGAGAATCTGATGTTGAGTTGCTACCTTGACCGAACTGGAAGCAGTTGTAAGAACCTTGAGCAGTTACACTCGCGGCTGAGGCACGACCAAAAGCACCATTACCACTACCATAATTACATGATACGTAGTAAGAACCAGAACTCACTTGGCCTACTGCGATCGAGCCACTACCGGCACGAACCGCACCAGAAGTTGAACCCGAAGTAACATCACCGACTGCGATACCACCTTGGCCCGCATAGATCGTACCGCCAGAGGTGCCATCAACACTACCATGAGCGATAGCACCGCGACCAGTAGCTCTAATTGTGCCATTGTTATCGATGAAACCACCAGCGAAGCCACCGTCTTGATCCACATCAATGATACCACGGTCTTCGATGAAGCCGTGAGCCATGCCGCCTTCAGCATTACTATTTATTTCAATGTTGGCATTGCCAGCAGAACCATTTACACGACCGAAGGCGAACGACCCAGTAGCTAATGCTCTGATTCGACCTTCATTTGTGGAACTACGGGTAGCAGAACCGAAGGCGAATGAGCCTTGGGCAGTTGCCTGAATTTGGCCACCGCCGCTTGCATAACCGCCTGCTTGCGAACCATAACCGGTTGAATGGATGTAAGTACTAGCACCAGTAGCTCGGCCCCAAGCAAAGCCTGGGCTACCAGCACGGATCCTAGCACCACTAGAAACATATCCTGTCGCGAATCCACCAGAGCCATACCCGTAAACTTCAAGAACAGAGCTAGCACCAGTAGAACGACCGCTAACCAACCCACCGTAATTCCCAGTTGCTACCTGAAGAGTACCAGACGAATCAGAACGACCGCCCACGTTCTGACCCTTGGCAGCGTCTTCAGTGAGCGTAGCAGTATTCAGCTTATTCAGACCCGCGTTGGCTGGGACGTTCGATAGATTGAGGCTTACACCACCAGTGCGGACGTAAATGTCTGTACCTTGATGCCAGAAATCACCATTAGCCGGTGATCCTGGGGTACCAGTCATGATGAATCGTAAACCCTCAGTGCCGTAACCACCGACTTGCAGTGAGTGGCTTAGAGAGTTAGTACCTTGTCCAAATTGGAAGCAGTTGTAGCCACCAGATGCACTAACTGAGGCGTCATTAGCTCTACCGAAAGCACCATTACCAGTACCGTAGTTTGCTGAAACGTAGTAGGAACCGCCAGTGACAGCACCGACCGCGATACTACCTGTACCACCTCTAACAGCACCACTTGAGCTTGATACCGAGCCAACTGCGATACCGCCATTTGAAGCGGAAATGGTACCGGATGTGGAGGCACTGGTCAGATGACCGATCGCAATGCCACCCTCACTAGCGTAAATGTTACCACCAGAGGTTCCGTCTACCGAACCGTGAGCAATAGCACCCTTACCCGAAGCTCTAATGGTACCATTATTGTCAATGAAACCACCAGCGAAACCGCCATCCTGATCAACATCAATGATACCACGGTCCTCGATGAAGCCATGGGCCATACCACCTTCAGCGGCAGAGTTGATTTCAATATTGGCGTTACCAGCTGAACCATTTACACGACCGAAAGCGAAGGAGCCTTGAGCCTGTGCGAGGATGCGACCTTGGTTTGTCGAAGATCTCGTGGCATTACCGAAGGCGAATGAACCTTGGGCAGTGGAGTTAATCTGACCACCACCACTAACGTATCCGCCAGCCCAAGAACCGTATCCAGTAGCATGAAGTTGGGTGCTGGCACCGGTAACACGACCTGAAGCAAATCCTGATCCATAAGTTCGGATTCTGGCACCACTGGAGGCGTAACCGTGGGCTAAGCCACCTGATCCGTATCCGTAAACTTGGATGACTGAAGAAGCACCCGTAGCACGACCAATGACTGTACCACCGTAATTTCCAGAGGCAATAGTAAGCGTGCCTGATGTGCTGTGGTAGCCACCAACGTTCTGTCCCTTAGCCGCGTCTTGGGTATAAGAGCTATTACCAGCCTTATTTAGGCCAGCTGAAGCTGGAACATTGGAAAGATTTAGTGAGGAACCACCAGTTCTTACGAGGACGTCATCACCCTGATGCCAGAAATCACCATTAGCAGGAGTTCCTGGAGTACCAGTGGCTATAAATCGTAAACCTTCAGACCCATAACCACCAACTTGCAGCGAGTGGCTTACAGAGTTGCTGCCTTGACCGAACTGGAAGCAGTTGTAAGAACCTGTGGCGTAGACATCAGCATTGGTAGCTCGCCCGAAAGCACCATTACCAGTACCAAAGGCCGAAGAGACGCGGTAGGAACCGCCAGTAACGGCACCAACCGAGATCGAGCCAGAACCCGCAGCAATCGTACCACTAGTGGATGCAGCTGACATGTAACCAACAGCAATACCACCTTGGTTAGCGTACAGGTTACCACCAGAGGTACCATCAACACTACCGTGAGCGATAGCACCCTTGCCTGAAGCACGGATCGTACCATTATTATCGATGAAACCACCAGCGAAACCGCCGTCTTCATCTACGTCAATTGTGCCTTGGTCCTCGATGAATCCGTGAGCCATGCCACCTTCAGCATTGCTATTGATTTCGATGTTGGCGTTACCGCCCGATCCATAAACAGAACCAATTGCGAAGGAACCATCACCCAATGCTCTGATCCGTCCTTGGTTGGTGGATGATCTGCGTGCTCGACCAGTAGCAAATGAACCATGTCCGCCAGATCGGATGTAGCCACCGCCATTGGTATAACCACCAACCATAGCACCATAGTTGCTCGAATCAGTCCTGATAATGGAGCTTGTTCCATTAGCATGACCGAATACCAATCCACCAGAACCGTAAGCATAGATCTGGCCAGCAGATTGAGCATTACCAGTTACTAGGTTACCTGATCCGTAACCCTTAACTCCTAGGTAGGAGCTAGCACCAGTTGATCGACCGTGTACGAATGCACCATAAGTGGAGCTATTGCATGCAATTGTGCCAGAGGTGGTCGCATAACCACCAATATTTTGACCCTTAGAAGCAGTTGTCGTAAAGGTAGCACCACCATCTTGGTTCAAGCCACCTCCGCCACCTCCAGCACCTAGATCAACAGTTGATCCGCCAGTTCTTACATAAACATTATTGGAAGCTACCCAGAAATCACCATCAGCAGGAGCACCAGGAGCACCACCACCATGGAAGTGAAGTCCAGCAGATCCACCAACACGGAGCGAATCAGCCGTATCATTCGTACCAAGTCCAAACATGAAGGAGTTGGTTGCTGATGCGACAATCGCGGCAGTAGCATTACCAATAGCGAATGAACCAAGACCAGAAGCAGTAACATAAGAACCGTAGGTGCGGCCTACAGCAAGGGAACCAACGCCAGTGGCATTAATATTACCATTGCCGGTATAACCCACCGCAATAGCACCAACAGCATTAGCATAAATAGTGCCAATGTATGCTCGGCCCATCGCGATTGAGCCAGGTTGTGCGGCAGTGATGGTGCCAGAACTATTGGAGTATCCAGCAGCAAATGAACCAACGCCAGAAGCAGTGATTGTATTAGCTGCAGCACGACCAAAGGCAGTCGCACCATTTCCGCTAGCGATTACATCGGCACCACCTGATGCATGACCATGGGCGAAAGCACCGAGGCCAGTGCTCGATACGATTGTTGACCCGGCACCAGTAGCATAACCACCAGCATTGCTTTCTGAGTCATCAGTAATGGTACCGCTAGAAGCAGTACCTTGATTCAATCCACCTCCACCGCCGCCAGAACCAATGTCCGAGAGATTGTAAGTACCACCACCAGATTGAGCATAAATGTTGCCAGAAGCTACCCAAAAATCACCATTAGCTGGTGCACCAGGTGCTCCAGCACCATGAATATGGATTCCAACCGAGTCACCAACTCTCAACGAGGTAGTAGTATCGTTCGTACCAGGACCAAGCTGCAGAGCACTAGTAGCTGAAGCAGTAATGGCACCAGTTGATGCATCTCCAAGGGCTACGGCACCATCGGCTGAAGCATTAATGTTTCCGCTGCTTTCTGCATTACCAACAGAAAGTGTTCCATAACCATTACCATAGATATTAGAAGTACCACTAACACGGCCCATAACAATGGAGCCTTGAGAGTTAGCTCTGATACGGCCAAGACCGGATACAACACCAAATGCCATCGCACCGCTTTGGTAGGCAAGAATATCACCGCCGCTAGAAACTCTACCAAATGCTAATGCACCACGTCCAGTAGAATTAGTCGTTATATTAGATCCGGAGCCATCTGCATCACCAAATGCGAGAGAGCCGCTGCCTGCAGCTGTGATGCTAGCAGCTTGATCACTATTACCACCCGCCCAAGATCCTGCACCGCTGGAAGTAATATCACTTCCTGTATTGTCAGCTGCACCATGGGCAAAAGCACCACGTTGGCTGGCAACGATGCTATCAGTAGCACTCTGCGTATAACCACCAGCATTGGCACCACTGCCAGTTTCAGTGAAGCTGCCACTACCAGCCTGGTTTAGACCGCCGCCACCACCAGAACCAATATCTGACAGATTATAAGTACCGCCACCAGAACGAGCATAAATGTTGCCAGAGGCTACCCAGAAATCACCATTAGCTGGTGCTCCTGGAGCACCAGCACCATGGATATGAATTCCTGATGCATTACCAACTCTCAACGAAGTGGCAGTATCGTTGGTTCCCTCACCAAATTGGAATGCACTAGCTGCTGATGCTACGATATTGGCTGTTGTGGCATAACCGAATGCCCCAGAACCAGATCCGCTAGCAGTAATTCCGTAGGTGGCGTCAGCTGCACCATGAGCCAGAGCACCAACAGCAGTAGCTGTGATTGTACCACCTAAAGTATGTCCGTGAGCGATGCTACCATCCGCAGTAATCTGGAGAGTACCACCACCAGTGGCATAACCGCCAACGAAACCACCAGCACCACCAGTGCTTGTATCGATGTAACCATTGCCATTGATATGGCCATGGACGTGTGCACCATCACTACCAGCAGCAGCAGTCAGACGAGCCACATTCGACGTGTTTGAAAGAACATAACCGTGGGCTAGAGCACCAGCACCATATGTTCTGATCTCAGCGAAGCTACCACCGTTATCATTGTTCTTACCAAATGCTAAAGAACCTTGAGCACCGGCAGTCGTGCGGGCTTGTGTGCCGCCTATGGTGTGGGCGAACGCCATAGCACCCTGTTGGGTAGCTGCAATGTTACCTCCAGCAGCACAACCAAATGCTATGGTTCCTGTCGCAGAACCAGTGATGCTTCTGGTGTTAGTCGCATAGCCATGAGCAAGAGCACCGGCACCACTACCAACAATGCTAGCACCTGCATCAGCATTACCACCAACGTTGGCACCATTACCAGACTCGGTGAAGGTACCCACACCATACTGATTTAATCCGCCACCACCACCAGAACCAATATCCGATAAATTATAAGTACCGCCCCCAGATCGGACATAGACGTTATTGGATGCCACCCAGAAATCACCATTAGCTGGTACTCCAGGAGCACCACCACCGTGTAGATGGATGCCAGTGGTATTGCCAACTCTTAATGAAAGAGCGGTATCGTTCGTACCATCACCAAATTGGAATGCATTGTATGCTGAGGCAGTAATTGCGGCGTCATATGCCCTACCAAAAGCACCCGAGCCATCAGCGGAAGCAGTGATCGCATATTGAGCACCAGAACCAACAGCGATTGCACCAATGCCAGTCGCATAAACCCCGCCCTGTCCAGAAGAACCCAAAGCGACCGAACCATTCAGGGTGGCACTGATAGAGCTATCGCTAGCATGACCCATTGCCACGGCACCATAACCACCAGCACTAATAATACCAGATCCAGTGCCAGTTACAACACCATGGGCAAAAGAGCCATAATTCGTAGCATTGATGTTACCGCCAGCATTCCAACCATGAGCTAGAGCACCACCACCTGACGCAGTGATGTCGTAGTTGGCACCGTAAGTAGCATTACCACCAGCCCAAGCACCAATTCCACCCGCTCTGATATCAGCATTGTTGGAAGCAGCACCATGGATAAAGGTACCAGCAGCGTTAGCCAACATCGTCGAGCCAGCACCAGCATCACCACCAATATTGGCACCATTACCAGAGGCAGTGAAAGTACCAGAACCGTTCTGGGACAAACCACCACTACCAGAACCAATGTCCGATAAATTGTAAGTACCGCCCCCAGAACGAACGTAAACGTTATTAGAGGCTACCCAGAAATCACCATTAGCTGGTGCTCCTGGAGCACCAGCACCATGAATGTGAATACCAACCGAATCACCAACTCTCAATGAGATGGCTGTGTCGTTCGTGCCAGGGCCGAGCTGTAGAGCACTAGATGCAGTAGCGTAAATGTTGCCTGTCGAGGCCGAACCAAGTGCGATCGAGCCATTAGCACTGGCATTGATATCATAATTTGCAGCAACATGGCCAAAAGCCAGGGAGCCAGAACCATTGGACTGGATGTCAAATCCGGCACCTTGACCAGCAAAACCACCAGCCCAAGCACCAAGACCCGTGCTTACAATATCAGATCCAGCATCAGCATAACCAGTAGTGAGCGATCCGAGTCCACCAGCACCACCGATATCTGATCCAGTACCAGCAAAGCCGCCAGCGTTTGAACCATTAGCGGTTTCAGTGAAGGTACCATCACCATACTGATTTAATCCGCTTGAGCCTCCAGCGGCCAGGTCGGCGATATCTTGTGCGGTTACTTGCTTGGTTGCATTGCTATCGTCAACGTCCGCCACCATCAGTAAGTCACTACCCGAGAGAGTAGTAGTTGGGGCGTTCGCGATATCCTGATCGATAGTCAGAACGTCGCTTGAGATAGAGGTAGCAAATCCGTCACCACCGAGGATACTCAAGGTATCAGTGGCACTATCAGCATTAGTTTCGCCATCGTCTGAGACGATGTTGGTGAATACTGGTTGAGGTGCTGAAGTAGGAACACCTTCCTGTAGTCTGATTTGGTCGATATAGAATCCAATGTTGTTGTTATTTCTAACTTGGATTCTTAACTCATCTACGGTTTGGCTGTTGACCCTGAAGAGAGCCTTGTCGATGGCGAATACTTGCCAATCGCTAGTATTCGTGCTGTCAAAACCGAAATCGCCATCTCGGAAGTTAACCCAGACACCGTTATTGGCATTGTTGACCCTGAATCTGAATCGGATGAATGCATTCCCCCAATCGCCCTTGGATTTGATGGCGAATTGGAGAAGGTTCAAGTCAGCGATATCAGTATCGCCAGGGGCGTCAAGGTCAACCCTATTATTCTGATCAGCACCTGTAGCTTCAATCGACGTGGTGCCGCTATAAGCGTCATTTGTCGAGGCTACGTCGAAATTACCAGAGTTAGTAGAAGCAGCCCACTCAGTTGGGTTACCAGCATTCTCGTCATAGATGTCAGTAGTGGTGATATCTGGTTCAGAAGCACCAGCACTGACGTTAACGAAAGTGATTGCTAGCTGGTTTGGCTCATCAATGTCGGGTTGAGCGGGGTTCGCGGCAGCCGTACCAGTGATGACACTGTGATCTGTACTGGTAATGGTGATGCTAGAACCAGCCGCTTCAGCTGAAAGGACGCCAGATCCATCGCTATTGAGTGTCAGAGTACCCGCAGCAACAGTGTTGATAGTGTAGAAGCCGTCATTGGAACTTGATCCAGATACTTCTACGACTTGTCCTGCAACAAATCCAGCAGCGACAAAACCATTCCCACTATCCGTGATAGTATCGTCGGCGGGGTTATTGTCATTGAAAGCAATTGTGCTTGCAGTAATTGTGGCTGCATCAGCACCATCTGATACTACAATAGCATCGATACGATCCAAAGTAGGGTCAGCATCTTCTAGAATGGCTTCTGCAGCTGTAGTGGTGTAGAAGGTATCTTGAATAATGAAGTTCAAAGCCGTAATGGAGAACTTCAGGCCAGAAACCCAAGAAGCACCACCAGAAATGAGTGTGTTGCCACTCACAACTAATGGATAAATATCCAGGTTAGGCTCGTTGACCTCTACTTCGTAAGTTTCATCACCCCCATCATTGGTTTCAGTGAAATCCAGGGTGGATTTGGAACCAGTAACCAACTTCTCACTGAGTGTAGCTGGAGTGGTATCATTAGGAGATACCAGCAAGGTTCCATCACCAGCAGCGGCGGCAATTTCAGTAGCGATCTTATTGGCTGACCATAAGTCAGTGGATGCTGAGCCAGAGTCATTAATGGTTCTGTGTTCAGCAACATCATAATTTAATAAATTATTGTGGTCAATAGCACCTTCGTGCTGAGTCACATTGCTTTCGGCTATTCTAGCATCGTCGAAGGTGCCAGAAGCAATGTCAGAAGCATCGTGATTATGAGATCCAACGACAGCTGAATCAACATAATCCTTAGTGGCGGCATCCGAACCTGCTGATGGGGCAGCGAGGTTGGTAAGGGTATTTCCACCCATGGAGAGATCACCCGAGAGTGCTCTTCCGCCAGTCACTAATAAGTATTGGGTGTGGTCGTCATCTAACAGGCCATCGAGATCGCCGTGGTCGGTAACTCCCCCACCTGGACCGCTGCCACCTCCAGAACTACCTCCAGTAAGCCAGTTGAGGTATTGCTCTAATTTGGGGCCGATTTCTACGTTGTCTGTGAGATCGTCGAGGAGGGTCTGATCTAATTCGATATCTAGGAGGCAGGCGTTGGCGTCGAATTTCGTTAGTGCTTCTTCAGTATTTCCGTTATTTCCGGCGACTCTAGCTAAAAGTGTATGTAGGACAACATCTTTAATGCCTGTTTGGCCATTGCTGTTGCCCGCCGCTTGGGACTGTACATTCTGTGATTGGAAACCACGAGAACTTGGTACTTTGAAATTATCTCTTCTAGGCATAATTTACCTTTGAATGTTCTGTATAATTTTATTTTTGTCAAAGATATAATATCATGAATTTAATGCAATTAAAACGCGGAATTCGAAGCTGCTACACGTTTGATAACCTGTACGCACTCTCCAGGGGTTTTAATGAGCATGGGATGGTAATCAAACCAACTGCAAGTAACAAAATGATTGTTTGCAGGGTTCAAGACGGCGAGCCAATCTCCGAAACTATCGTTAGCGACTTCATCTTCGTGGGATCTTTGAACCAAAAGGACGAGGTGATTCCATCTAGGATCATCCAATGTGTCCTTGAATTCGTCGAGAGGTGTCACGGCGAGGAATATGTTCCCGAGGAAATATCCAAACAGCAACATCAACAGCTTGCTTTGTATGGCGTTCCCATGGACGTTGGTAGGCCGACTGAGCTTGCGAATGAAGATATCAGTGAATTGACTCAGGAATTGGAAGCACCTGAGCCTGAAGATCCTACGATCACTAAGATGGTCAGAGATATCTATTAACACATCTATATTTACGGCATTTATAATTTACAATCGAATATAGAATATGGGAATAGCTCAAGAACTAATAAGGGTTTTGAGTGATGAGGCGAAAGCCTGCCCGGAGATTTATTATTATGTAGTGATCTTCACGGGGGCCGATGCAAGAATAATTTTAGAGGATGGAGAAGAGAAAAAGATTCTGTGTTTCTCTATTATTGGTCCATTTGAAAACGCTCATTATTCTATTAAAATAGCGAATCTTTTAGACAAGTATGGAACAGCGAGCTATAATTTGCAGGTTATGGAGGGGGATCTTTCTGATCTTGAGAAGAAATTTGATATATCGCCGGATTTAGAGCATTTCGAGCAGACTTTAATTGAGGGTCATGGGAAGAAGGAAAGTAAGTAGTTTTCTCTGTCGCTGACGTGTTGAATAATGTGCGACGTATTGAGTAGTGTAGATAGTAGCAGACTGGAATTTTTCAGTCAAAAGTATGTTCGGAAATTCGTCATGAAGTCTAGAATAGCCAACTCGACCAAATTATCACAACGCCTTCTCCAGGCGGATGTGGTCGGACTGTGCTATAAGCCGTTTATGTCAGGCCATTCCGGTAGCCCCAATACGGGCATCCGCAGGTCCAACGGCACTAGGCTTCTTCTTCTGACGTAATACCCAGAATTAGAATTTCAAGCCAGTGCCAAAAGGCGACCTGCGAAAGCGAGTCGCCTTTTTTGTTATATGTTCTTTGACAATCGAATAACCTCACTAATCGAGATTCTCGGCAGAGAAGCCAATTCACCTATTGCCCGGTGACTCGATTTGTAGGGACAGCAAAGTGCTTCCCTCATGTGAGTTGAGCAGTGTAGACGCAACCCGTCGATAGGGGAAACTCTATCGACGGTCTTTTTGGACTGCGTGCTGCGGATTCACGCTAGGATCCTCCTAGTACCAATAATGCACCCTGGTAATGGAAGTCCGAGAACAATGACTCTCTGCTGGTCGTACGGTCAGCATGGTTACTTCGACGCCCGTCCACAACCTAGGAACGTGGGCGACGCACTTCCAAACGTGAGGTTCGAACCCTCTGCGGTCCTCCACGCGGTAGTAACTCAATTGGTAGAGTGCCACCTTGCCAAGGTGGAAGTTGCAGGTTCAAGTCCTGTCTACCGCATTAAAGATACTTTATGCTAATATCGCATAAACACAAATTCATATTCCTGCACCCAAATAAATGTGCAGGAACAAGCATCGGAAGAAGCCTCATACCACATTTAGGACCAGAAGATATAATCCTAGGATATACAGAGCAAGGCGAGAAATACTCAGTAGGATTAAGAAAAACCAAGTTAATATGGAAGCATTGTGAAGCTGATAGAGTGAAAGAATTAGTATTCCATTGGGATTATTACTTCAAATTCACAATCGTCAGGAATCCATGGGCCAGAGTAGTCTCAAGTTACCACTGGCGGAAAAAGAAACATTACATAAACGAGAATAAATCATTCAACGAGTTTGTAAGAAACAGTATCAATACAATCCCCCATTGTCATGAATTCACCAATGGGGTTGATTTTGTTGGAAAAGTCGAGAATATAGAAGAAGATTTCAAAAAGATCTGCGAGAAGATCGGAATAGAAGTCAAGCTAAAACACGAGAACAAAACCAAACACAAAAGTTATTGGAGATATTACGATGAAGAGACGATAGAGATTGTGAGGAAAGAATTCTCTAGAGACATTGATCTTTTCTATTCGGAATTGGCTGTGCCCGGCCATTAGGGGATGAATAACCCAGGGCATCCACAGGACGTAGCTCAGCTTGGTAGAGCACTTGGTTTGGGACCAAGGGGTCGGGTGTTCAAATCACCCCGTCCTGATTGTGGCCGTGGTGTTAATGGTAGCATAGCAGGTTGTGATCCTGCGGGTGGGGGTTCAAATCCCCTCGGTCACCTTACCAATGCAACTTTTCGGGGTTTCTTTCGGGGTTTTGGTAACCAAGGTTCTCTCATCTCAAGATACCAACCTCGCATAGACCATCCTTTTGGTCTATCTTTACCGTAATCTTCCAGTTTACCATGTTTAATGAAAGTTTTCTTGTTAGTAAATCCACACAACTTAAACTCAAATCTTTTAATCATCTTGTACATCATATAATATGAATCAGGAAGCCAAAAATCAATCTCTTCTTTAAACTGTTTCTCAGTAAGATAATCCCCATCTAAATTTTTACTAGGCTTCCTCATAAAAATACATGATGCGTTGCCAGGCTGTAAGAATTTAACTTCTATATGCTTATTAAGTCCACACCATGACTTTAATAAATCTTTACCATAATTATTGCCCCCAAAAGCATTTGAATATAGCCAATCATTAATGAAACCAGGACACAATGAACAAACAGCCATAAATTCAGCAAACTCACCCCAATACGAAACAAACAATTCGTCAGAACCATCACCAAGTCTTGTATCTAAATTAGCATTCTTCCATAAAGTTTGTGCTAATAATGCCTTCTTCAAATCGTCTGGAATTCTAATATTGCACGGATATTCTCCATTTAATTTATGATTCCTAACAATTTGATCTTGTGCGATATTATGTGAAGATTTTCTACCGCTTGGGTATTCAAATTCGACTAACACATTATTGCGTTTCAAGACATTTGGTTTATCTGCACCAATTAAACCTTCTATAGCCATCTTAACTCTTATATTCAAGTTAGTATCGACAATCTTCTTCCTTCGTTCTAACAAACCCAGGATATAAGAAAGGTGCTGATCCGCTAACGGATTTTTCTTAAATTCACGATCTGATTCAGTAATCATGATTCTAAAATACGTTGGGCTGCAAGATTGTGTAATTCTTGAGAAGGATAATACCCCTCATGAGTTAGAACAGCTTCAACATAGTTATCGGTATGAAACACAATATCATCAATATCACTAGCAGAAACGAAATGCGGAAACTGATAAACAGTCTTGCCAGGTTTCCTATCCGCCATCCACAATACCGTCGTCATCGATTTGATCGATTGTAAAAGATCAATCATTTCATTAACATAGAATTGTTTTGATTCTTTAATGCATTTGGCCCGTTCAGGAAGATGGTCTTTGTAAAAATCTTCCGCAGCAACTTTTTCGCCAGTGGCCCGAATAATTCCACGCTGGCCATCGATAATTTCAATCTCTGAATTGCTAGTGCTGCGGGCACTCATCACTTGGACAATTACGTACTGGGCATTATTTAAGATTTCTAGTTCGGCTTCTTCAACCTGACTTGGACCACGACCAGCACGCCCTAGATTAATGACGGGCATATTAATTAGTTCTGATAAAATAAGTGGATATGGTCGTTCGACATATCGCCCGAAAGTTTGTGCAGCACCGATTGCGGCTACATATGGTTTCTCCATGTTGACCGCTGGTGCTCGGTGTTTAACCCCGTTGGTATAAGCATACTCGTATGCTTTGTCGATTTTGTAGAGTCTTTCTCGTTTCGGTATCACAACCGATCTTTTCTTCGTGTAGGTAGAGCGTAATTGGTAGCGTCCCAGTCTGTAAAACTGGTGCCTTAGGGCCTTACAGGTTCGAGTCCTGTCCTGCACATTTCAATGATTTCAGTAGTAGAGGTAAGAGTAGGAACAAATCGTAACCGATCATTCCATTTGCCACCATGTACTACCTGAGTCTCATATTCAGATCCTTTGAATACCAAGGCTTCTGGATGGGAATCAACGAAATCTTCTAATTCAGATTCTTCCGTGAATCCGACAACCGCATGGACATACCTAATTGCTTCAAGCATCATGACGCGATATCGGTAAGGGATTATTGGCCTATTGGGGCCTTTGAGCCTCTTAACCGACTCATCTGTATTGATGAGTACGTAAAGATCTCCCGCCTTTGATGCCTCTTTAAGCAAGTGAACGTGTCCGTAGTGAAGCAGGTCGAAGCAACCATTCACTATTACCATTTGATCTGACATTTTAACCTCGGGACAAGCAATGAGCGAAACAAAAGAACCTATCTTATCTGCCACTATCCATACCAACATGGATCAAGCACCAACGCTACCCATCCGATGGTGTCTTAATAAAGATACAGTCGATATGATGCAAGAGAAGAATATCATGCATCCTATGGTACTGATCTCGATTCTTAAAGAACACCCAACTAGAGGATGGGAAGATGTTGATCGGCATCTTGTGCCTGTCGACCAGATGATGCATTATGTATCGTTTAACAGCCCAGGTAGGCATAAAGTCAATATTTCGATCGTTACTTATGATGGTTGGAAAGACAACGAACTCAGTACATGTAAATCAGTATTACGGGACAAATGGCTCGATAAATATGAAGGTTCTAGAGAATATAAAAATAGCCTTGTGGGTTCAAGCGGTGAACCAAAATACATTCATACTCTGGAACTAGACCCAGAGTATGAACCCCTCAGTGAAGCTTACAAAATCCTAGAAAGAGGATGGCCCGGCGAAACCATTGATATCTCGGTAGACGCCAACCTATTCGCTCCGGAACCACCAAGATGGCTCAAAAGTTGGGTCAATTGGATGTTCCCCGAAAGGCCAGTGGACCAATGCTCATTCCGCAGAAGGTTCATCTTCGCATTTACAGTTCAGCCATTCATTTTCTTAGTCGTCTCTCTAGTCTTATGGATGATTAAAGGGTTCATCGCATTTTCTGCTTTATTTGCAGGGCATCGTGGAATTAATTGGAAAGCAGTTCTATTCCATTCATACCCAATCAAGGATGTTGTAGAAAAACAGAAAGTATGTTATCCTCCTAGGAGAACTAACTTCTACTTCGAGGATAAGGAAGGCAAGCCGTATAATGCGATAATCTTGGCTCTGGCCACCCTAGTCTATCCACCATTCCTATTGATCTTAGCAACGATTGTCTATTATGCTAATTGGATTTTGTCCGACAATATGCTATTGTGGGATGATTCTATAATTTGGTCAGCATTGCAATTGTTTGGGATAGCATTTGCTATTGTCTTGTGTGGCGTAGGACTCTTCTTTGCAATGGCTGCTATTCTACCTCAAATCAAAGGGTTTGAGAATTGGGCAGGAATTGCAGATAAAATCGGTGCCAAATTCGTCCATTGGAAAAAGTCTTGGGAAGAATGGCGAGAAGAGCGGTCCGAAAGAAAAGCCAAAGAAAAGCACGAAAAGGAAGAACGAGAGAAAGCCCAAGCACTTTCTGATAAGTATGAACGACTCCAATCAGAATATGTTTGTACTGGTGAGCCTCTAGAGGCTTCTTACGAAGCCCTACCAAAAGCCAATAAGACTTTCTGGCTCGGCTACAAAGACCTGAAAATGAAGATTTGCAAGCCGTTTAAGAAGTGACGGGGCGACCGGCTTTAATAACTTCAACAACTAGATTACTAGCGAAAATAGTGGCCTCCCGGATGGGGCGATAAACAACTCCATCCGGGATTTCCCTTGTCCACAAAAAATCAGGCGGGTCGGGAGCATCCCAATCAATCCCAAGAGACTCTTTACAGGCCCTCGGGAAGAACTTGGTATTGATATCTAGGACTTCATTAGTATCCAGGATACCAACCCAGATATGGATTTCTGGAAGCTTGCCAGCAGCAATAGCCATCGCACTACGATAATCGTCGGGGGACCACACATAAGACCAGTGTGTGGGAGATACACCGTCATCTTTTTCCTCGGTGATGCGAGGCCAGCACATATCACCAGCTTGTGGGATGGCTTTAATGCCGTGACGGTGTAGGACAACTAGAGACGCGGCAGTCGCATACAAGCATGACTGGTGTGTCCGATCGCTAGGGAATAGAAGCTTAACTTCTTCCCGAATTTCTTCAACTATTTGGTCTTTGTCAATCACAGAGAAATGTCACTTCCCTACCAAGGGTGAGAGTGCCGTGCCATCCCAAACGCCAAATCCCGTTAACTACATCTCGTTGTTTAACGGAGTAGGTAGCTGGAAGTTGCGAAATTCCACATTGGATGTCGAGACTTTCATCTTGGGGATTCACAGCCGAAACAAATCCTCGTAGTTTAATCTCTCGGGGGCGATTGTCAACATGCTTTCGCAGTTCGGCTTCAATCGCATTCCTGAAATCGGAGTCAGAAATGTCTTTGCTATCAACATGGATTGCGATAGCGTACAAGAGTGTATCGCGTACGTTTGGGAGCATGTCAACGTTCATGGTTAACTCCAGTAATTGTTTTTGTCAACATGTTTTTGTGTCACACTGCTGCTTCACGAGCAAATGGAGACGTGGCAGAGCCTGGTTTATTGCACCATCTTGGAAAGGTGGCGATCAACTTCGTTGGTCCGGAGGTTCGAATCCTCCCGTCTCCGCTTCCTTGCCGACCACACTCTCCATCAGGGCCGTAGCTTTTACGACCTTGATGGGGTGTGTGCCGGTGGAGTCGAAGATGAGGTTGAAGTTTGCATCAGGTAGAGTACCCGCCTGTGAAGCGGGGGGTCGCTGGTTCGAGTCCAGCCTCCCAGACCAAATACTCTCGTTGACAGTATTTGGTCTGGGAGTAGCTCAGTAGTATGCGATGGATACTTAAAATTGTGGTATAAGTGAATGACCTTGTAGTATAGCCCAACGGAAGAGGCAGGGGACGATCATCCCTCAAGTGCGGGTTCGAATCCCGCTGCTATAAAGGCACGCACACGGCAACACTAGGAGTATTTGAAACACTCCTGTTGAGGGTTCGAGTCCCTCCAATATTCATCAGATCGACCAAAATGAAGAAAATAACCGCCCAAATCATAGAATGTGCCAGAGGATGGCAAATCGAGTTCGATCTTTATGGGTGGACGGTTTATTCTAAAGTGTTTCGTGATAAAGAAAGAGCCAAGAGTGAAGGTAACAAGCTCGCGGCAAAATTAGGAGTAAAGATAGAATATGATCCTTCGTAGCTCAACGGTAGAGCAATCGGCTGTTAACCGATAGGTTGCTGGTTCGAATCCAGCCGAAGGAGTTATGACGTTTGAAGACGGCATACAGGAGTACCACGATGCCTTAAAAGAGCATGGCATGGACTCCATAGAAGTAAAGATAGTGTACGAAAAATACAAACACTTATCTAGAAATGGCATCCCGTTTGAACTAATGGCTAGCTCTTTAAATCGAGCAAGACGGGAAGCATTAGAATTAGAGAAAGAGGGTCAGTAGACCCTTGTTAACCAACAAAAGCTTAACTCCTTAAACCTTATAGAAAGTTTCAAAAATAGGGCATGGAACCAACTTCCCTGTTAGTTCTAGAACTCTCATTGATTCTAGTCGCATTCCTGATGTTGGCGGTCTACGTGTTCATCGCCTTCAAGGGTAAGAAAACAGACACTGGTTGGGGTGTTCCCAACCTAATCTCGGAAAGAAAAGGAGACAATGGTATGGACATTCTCAAGTACAATGTTGGCCTTCCAACATCCGACAGCCCAGATCTCGCAGAGAAGGTTCTGCTGATCGACGAAACTGATGTTGATGGTAACGTCCTTGACCAAAAGGAAGTCGCTCTCGAACTCGACGCCAATACTGCCGAATTCGAAGTCTTCCAGGACTCGGAAGTCACCCTCAAGCTCAAAGTCGTGGATGATGGCGGCAACGCTGCCGAATCCGAAGCCCTGACTTTCACCGCTTTGGACACACTTCCTCCAACCCTTAGTGGTGGTTTCACTGCCCTTGAGTTGGTTAGTGAGAGATCTGCTGAGCCTCCAGTGGTTGAAGAGCCACCAGCGGAAGAGCCACCAGCCGAAGAAGCCTAAAGCTTCTCACATCTTGATTTCAGTGAAACGCCAAGGGCTTGCTCTTGGCGTTTTTCATATGCCCCTCTAGCTCAATTGGACAGAGCGTCTGGCTACGGACCAGGAGGTTGTAGGTTCGACTCCTACGGGGGGTATTTTCCGAGAAAACGATGAAGCAGCAGAAAGACGTCTCACACTGCAAAGGAACACACATGTCCAGCAAACAAGCAAAGAAAGCATGGTCCAAGTCACAAAAGATCGTTTTTAGGCTGATTATTATGGCCTGTCTGATTGCAACATTCTGGGCTACTGCTCATTATGTTGGACAGCATGCTTCATTGGAAGCCAGTTCCACCCTGGCTACAGATCAGTTGACAAACCCCTCTAATGAGAATACAGTAGCATTACAAGCTGCTGGGAATATTGGGTCAACTGCCCGTATCATTGCTGGTATTTTGTCTATAGTGGTGTTGATTTGGGGTATTTCCCCTCTCGTATTGCCAATAATCAAATCCTCTGTTGATACGAATGAAGAAGAGGATGACTTCGATCCTAAAGATCCCAAGTCAATGTAGACTAGGGAATGATGACTTAATCCTTGAAAGGAGTGAAAATGTCATCTCGTAACCGTGGGGGTGTTGTCATCCCTGTTCTCATTGGTGTCGCTGTTTTGTTCGTTCTATCAATCCTTGTGTATTTTGGAGCTTTCCACGTTCCATATAACACACCTATTTTCGAGGAAATCGAACATTACGAAACAGCATTTCTTGTGCAAGTCGTTGGCGATTCCAATCAAGCACAATTCGATAGTGAAGCGTACTTGAAAGAAAACCAAATCGCCGCCAAACGTATCCAAATTCCAAGGGAATGGGTTACAACCGGTCGTCTTCATAATTCCGGTGAGTATATGTTCACCCATCGACTAATCAAAGTCGATCGTAGACCCGAAACACGAGAATGGACAGCCGGTAAAGGTGGAACTGACACAAACGACCAAGCAATTTGGGTCGAATCCAAGGATAGTGTCGGATTCAGTACCGACATCAGTATCACAGCACTGATTGAACCGGACAACGCCGCTAAATTCCTGTTCAATTATCCAGCAGGTTCTCTAGCTAAGGTCATGGATACTGAAATCAGGTCCAGGGTCCAGAAGATTTTCACTGAATTGGCCGCAAAAGATGATATGTCCGATCTTCGTGGCAAAAAGAGCGAAATCTTTGAGACATTGGATAAAGATGAAAGATTGGTCCCTTACTTTAAAGAAAAGGGAATTACGATCTCAACCGTAACCATCAGCGGCGGATTCGCTTACGAAAATCCGGAGGTCCAAAAATCCATCGATGGTGTCTTCATCGCCCAACGAGAAGAAGAGGTTAATCAGGCACGCCTCAAGGCTCAGGAAGTCGAGAACGATCGCATCAAGATCGAAGCTGCCGCCCTTGCCGAAGCTGCAAAAGAAAAAGCTCGCGGCGAAGCCGAAGGCCAAAAACTCATTCTGGAAGTTGCTAAAGATGCAGCCCAAGACCCAGTATTCCTTCAACTCAAAATGCTTGAAGTCGAAAGGGAGCGACTGGAAAAATGGGATGGCAAATATCCTCAATGGTATATGGCCGGGAGCGGCGACAACCAAATTCCACTCATGTTGAATGTCAACCCAACTAAGAATGACTAGGAGTCGAAGGGTGGGCCGAGAATTCTCGGCCCACCCTAATTTAAAAATGCAAGACTACTACACACTTAAAGTTCTTCTGGATTCATCGAATCGAATCACCAATATCGATTTTCGGTCCAAGGATACAGAAGAGAAATGCACTCACACTCAAGCTGGCTTAAGTAAGGGTAAAACCCCCATTGTGATTTCTGTTGGTGATCGTGGGACGGCTTACTTCTTGTGGTCATTGCTTGTCAATTATTGGACCAGTCGCCAGCCAGTTCACAAGACCCATCTTGAAGGTTTCGAGAGCTTTACTGAGAAGTAAAGCCTAAGACTGTGTAGCTCAGTTGGTAGAGCACCTGATTGAAGTTCAGGGTGTCGGCGGTTCAAGTCCGCCCGCAGTCATTTTTCTAGTATTAAAGATTCATGACACGATACGAATTACGACATGGATCTTATTACCTATTAGATGATAGAGATAATATTATCTCTATGTCCGATGAGGTAGCGATAGGCTTTTCTAAAGTAGACGACCAACACTATTGCATGCATAAGCATGGTAAACCAGAAATGGTCCAAGAGTGGTTGTCAAGAACTTCCCAATCTTATCGTGATGCTGGATATGATAAAGAGGCTAACGACCTAGCTATGGTCGTTGGTAAATTCGATATTGAAGATTTAAACAAAGTAATCCAAATCACTGGATACATTATCAATTTCGTACGGAGACTAGACATTGACCCCTTCCAAAATTGCCCAAGTATTGACTGATTATGATAATTCTCTCAATAAGTATGCCAAAGAGAATTCAACCGAAGGGCCGAACAGGTGGGGCGATCTAGCTGGTGATGATTCTGAAAGAATTAGCCACGCTCACTGGATGGTCAGGGAAGCAATAACATTTATCGCAGCGGGACGTATAGAAAAAGCACACCGATGGCTTGGTTTTATTCAAGGTGTTTTATGGTCTTGCGGACATTTTACTATTGATCAAATGAAAGAACACAATCGACCTGATGAGGTCGATCCCGTATCGGATACCCCATAACGACCTGCAACATGGGGGATGCGGAGGCACATGATTAACCATCCAGCTTATCCACCTCCGAAAATTGCTGCCTGCGAGCATAACTGAGTAGGTGGGAGACGAACGAAAGTTTAGTGGCTGAGTTGGAGATCAATGACCTCTCCTGCCATAGATTCGCACTTTGATGAAGGTGCAGGCAATGCCGGACAACCGGACGCGGATTGTCAATGATGGTGAAAGTCCGTCACGGCGTTTTCCGGAAGGGTGGCTGAGTGGCTTAAGGCTCTCGATTTGAAATCGAGCGGGTGTAAAAAGCCCCAGGGGTTCGAATCCCCTCCCTTCCTTTATGTTCATAGAGCTACACAAAATCCACAGAAAAGATTGCTATCAATCATGGAAAATATCTAAAGTAGTTATACAGATATCCCAAATATCAATTTATGAAAAAGAAAGCGACGAGAGAAATTTCAAAGGATATGAGTTAGATAGAATTAAAAGAATATATCCAGAATTCGATGAAGACAATAGAGGCCATATAGAAATGGTCAACGGAACAAAGATGAAAGTATTGGAAAGCATTGACGTGATAACCGAAATGATAAATGGATCATTCGGAACGTCAAACTCACAAGAACCAATGGTAATGTCACAAGCAATAAGATCCCTGGACCTGAGCTAATAAAATGGGCGACTACGGATTTGATGGTGCTGGAGAGTTTCCAGGAAGCGACGAAGAGAGCCACTACATGGCAGGGGCCGTTCATGGTCCCCTAAAATTCGAACAACCAAAGGAAGACAACCCCGAACCAGAAAAAGTAGAACCGATCGGCCCCAAGTTCGTCCCCAAATCATGGGGATACGAGAAATGGCTCTGCAATAATGACATGTACTGCGGAAAGATTTTGTTTGTTGCCCAAGGAGAAATGGGTAGCATGCATTATCACCGTAAGAAACATGAGGACATGTACATTCAGAGCGGTTCAATAGAGATGCAGTTTCTCGCAGGGGTCGAGAGCGAAACGAACGTCAACAAAGAGGTCGTAGAAACAATCCTCTTAGAAGAAGGTGATTCAGTTCACATTCCAGCTTTCAAGCCACATAGGTTCATGGCTGTTTATGATACTGTAATTATTGAGACATCTACGCCACATAGTGACGAGGATGTAGTTAGAATTGATATGGAAGGGTGACTGAGCGGTTTAAGGTTCCCGATTCGAAATCGGGTGGGTGTAAAAAGCCCCAGGGGTTCGAATCCCCTCCCTTCCTTTAACCGACTACAGGCAGTTCTAAATTTTGAGATTTAGCTTCTTCCTTGAGTCTATCCCTGATTTCGGCCTCACAAACACTACGTAAAACACAATCAATAGGATTATGATTTAAGCCAGGGATCAAATTCAAACATCCTAGTTGCTCGATCTTAGGACATTGTGAACAAGGTGGTTTAATAACGGGTTCGAATTCAACTTTCATAGTAACCCTTCCATTTTAAAATATTAAAGCTTAAATAGGCGTTTGAGATTTACATTTGGAAAGTTCAGATAACATTTGGAACGGTGGCAGAGTCTGGCTGAATGCACCACCCTGCTAAGGTGGCAGTCGCCCTTGGGCGGCTCGTGGGTTCGAATCCCACCCGTTCCGCTTTTGAGGAGATCAAAATGCTAATTGGAGATGATGGTTCCTACCATCATATATTAAGATTCCGCAATTGAAGGCAAGCCCTTTGAAGGGTATTGCAGCTTTGCGGCAGGTGTAGCTAGTGCTTGACACGCTATGCCTGAATTACTGAGTAGTTCATTTAGAACTACTACCAATTAATAGCTTCGGCTATTAATAAATTAAAATGGGCCTAGGTAAACAAGCCTTTAGGTATTGTAACCGAAGCCATGTAAAAGTAATGTTGTTTTGATTTCAGTCCTCCACCCCGATTCAAGCTAACGGGTGGAGGCATTTTGGCCTCGTGGCGGAATTGGCAGACGCCCCAGATTTAGGTTCTGGTATCCATTAGGGTGTGCAGGTTCGAATCCTGTCGAGGCCATTAATTGACGCCGCAACAAAAACGTGGTAGGATCAGGCAGCGTGGCCTTCGGGCCAAAATATCACTCACTCTTTGGGGCAATAGAAAGAGCGTACCATGACCCTCACCATGGATTCGACACTGGCAAAACTTGCAACCAAGAATTTGCCACTCCTCTCCGAAATGACAGCAGATGAAGTTCTCTTACTTCATCCTGTTGTCCCCACCACCGATCTCCAATGGAAGATCGTCAAAAAGACGAAGCCCATCAAAGCTCGTCCAATCAACACCATCCTAGACAAGAGTGACCCCTCGATTTTCGAGCAGTTGCTTCTCAAGACTCTTGAAGGATCTCAGGGACTACGCAGAAATTCTTTTATCTGCGTCGGTGAAGCTGGCGATTGCTGGCAGCAAACCAAGGATAAGCTCCACGATAAATACATCCCAGCAGAAGTCGATGAAGATGGATGGACTGAATTCCGTCCAAAAGCCACCAACAAGGCACACGGTGTTCAAATCACCGAAGATTTCCAAATCGGACCGTATGACGGGTTCTCGGTTGTGAATCCCTGGTGGGGCGACCGCCGAATCGTCGAAGGCGAAGATAGGCATTACCAATTCGGCGTAAAAGGCGATTGGATTCTCCAAAATCCCTCAGATCCGCAAGATACTTATATTGTAGCTGAGAAGTTCTTCGAAAACACCTACGTTGTTCAATAATTGGACAGTGCCCATATGGTGGAATTGGCAGACACGCTAGATTCAAAATCTGGTGGCCGCAAGGTCGTGGAGGTTCGAGTCCTCCTATGGGTATTTAAATGGCACAAGCACAAATAACATCCCCTGAAAGTATAGTGATTCAATCTCCCTCTTTTCTAAGCAGGGAGTCTTGCTACCGCAAAGCCATAAAAGAAGCTATTGCGAAATTCGGGATTGATCGCAATGGCCACACTCAATTGGTTAAAGATTGGGACAGATCAACTTGCGAAGTAGAAGTTGAATTCGTAAGTGAAAAAGCAATCTTAGGAATGGGTGGAACGGTTTACGAAGTTGCGTTTACCGCTACATGCATCAGAAACCTATAAAGGAATTTCAATTGGGAACTATCAATGATACCTCACTAACCCAAGAACAAAAAGCCTGCAACAACGACACATTCAGGCATATTGAAAGAGTCAGAAATCTGATCAATAAATG